>Ga0070733_10003496_pt1 | contig 10753 bp, 9 predicted proteins | sample Coa_R1_9_FD_66450 | JGI IMG/M metagenome (GOLD analysis project Ga0070733, IMG submission 66450) | Surface soil microbial communities from Centralia Pennsylvania, which are recovering from an underground coalmine fire - Coalmine... | ecosystem: Environmental > Terrestrial > Soil > Unclassified ... | reverse complement strand
TGCTGAATGAACGGGAGCTCGACTCGAACTAAGATCCGGTGTGCGACGCTGCGCCATGCGCAGATGCCTAAAGGGTCTCGGCGGGCACCCAACGTCTACCGACGGGTTCATTCTCGGCCCCGTCACACGGCACCGTGGGTCGGCTTGATTTTTCTTTGCGCTCGCGGTTTTTTTCTGAGTGCTCGTGGAGCGGCGGACGCCTCGTCCGCCCGGTCTTGATCTTGATCTTCTCCGCCTTCCAATTAACGACGACGCCGTTCCCCGCACCCATGTCATGCTGGGCGACAAACATCCTTCGCAACGCGAAGGATGTTCGCAGTCGAAGCATCCCTATAAGCACCAATCAAAGTGTTGGCCGTACCGTCCAGGGATGCTCCAACTTCGCAGGCATGACAGAATCACCGGGCCATTCCTGCTAAACTGACTACCTGGCGGCTTTCCCCGCATCTAATATTCCGTGTTCCCCCAACTTTTCCATATCGGCCGATTCTTCCTCCCTACCTACGGACTTCTGGTCTCCACCGGCGTCCTGATCGGCCTGTGGATCAGCGTGCGCAACTCCGAGCGCATCGGCATCGACGGCGACAAGGCGTGGAATCTGGGCATTCTCGTCGTGCTGTGCGGCATCGTCGGCGCGAAGGTGCTCTACGTCATCAACGACTGGAGTCTCTACGCCGGGCACCCCGGCGACATCTTCAGCATCGACACGCTGCAGGCCGGCGGAGTTTTTTCCGGAGGCCTGATCGCCGCCTTCGCCGCCGCCGCCTGGTATGTGTGGAAACATCACATGCCCGCGCTCGGCACCTGCGATGCGTTTGCCCCCGGCCTCGCCCTCGGACACTCGATCGGCCGCATCGGCTGTTTTGCCGCCGGATGCTGCTATGGCAAGCCCACCCATCACTTCTGGGGCGTGACCTTCACCAACCCGCTGGCGCGGACCATTACCGGCACGCCGCTGAACATTCCTCTCGAACCGACGCAGCTGTTCGAGTCCGCCGTCGAGTTGGCAAATTTCTTTATCCTCATGTGGCTGCTCAAGCGCAGAAAATTCGACGGCCAGGTCTTTGGCGCGTTCATGTTCATCTACGGCGTAGCCAGATTCTTTCTCGAGTACCTACGCGACGATCCCGGCCGCGGTTCCGTCTTCGGCGGCGCCATGACGGGCACCCAGCTGATCGCGATCGGATTGGTGCTGGCAGGCGGCTTGATCTGGTGGCTCCGTCCCGGCTCCAAGTCGGTTCCCGCGCAAACGGTCAGCGCCGCGCGCTAAGCAAACAACCCTTCACTTCGTTTGAGCAGGACCCGGCGCGAGAAAACGAAGCGTCCGGAGGACGCCCGACAGTAGCCCGGCGTTTCAACGCCGGGTAGACTGGTGTCAGCTTCGATCGCGTCCCGGAGGGACGCTTGAACCTCCATGGCACCGTCCTTCCCTGTCGATCTCAAAGCCCCGACAGACGCCGCCGGCCAGCGCCTCGACCAGTTCCTCGCTGCCCACCTCGACGTTAGCCGCGCGCAGGTGCAGCATCTTATCTCCAACGAAAAAGTCCTGGTCAATGACGCTGCTCCGAAGCCCTCGCTCAAACTCCGCGGCGGCGAGCGCATCACGATAATTGGCGCAGCCGCCCGCCTGCCCCTCCGCGCCTTCGCCGAGAAAATCCCCCTTGACATCGTCTTCGAAGACGACGACCTGGCCATCATCAACAAGCCCGCCGGCATGATGGTGCACGCCGGCGCTGGAGCCATCGGTCCAAACGGGGAAGACCAGCGCAACCGCGGCACGCTGGTCAACGCCCTGCTCCATCATTTTGCGACCCTCTCGGCCGTGGGCGGCGAGATGCGCCCCGGAATCGTCCACCGCCTCGACAAGGAAACCAGCGGCCTCATCGTAGTCGCAAAAAACGACGACGCCCACCGCAAGCTCGCCGCGCAGTTCGCCCTGCGCGAAGTCAAAAAGACTTACCTCGCGCTCGTGCATGGATGGTCCAAGAAAGACTCTGGAACAATCTCAGCCAGTATCAGCCGCGACCGCGTCCGCCGCATCCGCATGACCACGCGCCAGCCGGGTGGGCGCGAAGCTGTATCGCACTATCGCGTCATCCAGCGCCTCGATTCTGCGTTTGGCAAGTTCACTCTGATCGAAGTGAAAATCGACACCGGACGAACCCACCAGATTCGCGTTCATATGTCATCACTGGGACATCCTGTGGTGGGCGACAAACTCTATGGCGCGCCGGGCGAAATGCGGGCCCGGCGTGGCCGCGCCACCGATGAGGGCAGTGCGATCTCTCTGCCGCGAAACTTCCTGCACTCTGCGTACCTGGAAGTGATGCATCCCCGGACAGGAGAGAAAATCGCTGTCCAGAGCCCCCTGCCTCCCGCGTTGCAGGCATTTCTGTCCCTGCTCGGTGGCTGAATTTGAACTTCTTAGCGTTCTTCGCGGCTTTCTCCGCGTACCCCGCGGTCAAAAGTTTTTGATTTTTGCACTCCAGGAAAGCGTGGAATTAAAAACGAGCCATAACCGAGCCTTTTGCTGGTTGAAGTGACAGGGGTGAACACGGATATAATGTCTTCAGATGCAGACCTTGGGGACGAGAATTTTGCTCAAGACAGCCAGTCTCGCGTTGCTGGTTCTTTTTGCGGCCGGCGCAACCGCCCAGTCGCCCGCTCCCGCATCGGCAGCACCGCCCGCTGCTGCTTCGCCCGCGCAGCAACCGCCGCAGACCGCGACCCCGCCCGCATCGGCCAACGCGCCCGCCGATCAAGCGCAGAAGCCCGCCGATCCGGCTCCTCCGGGCGACCAGCCAATTCCCACCATCCGCACATTCACCAACGAGGTCAACGTCGTCTTCGTGGTAACCGACAAGCATGGCAAGCGCATCACCGATCTTAAGCAAAGCGATTTCCACATCCTCGACGATAACAAGCCCCCGGAAATAGTCCGCAGCTTCAACGCCGAGGCCAACCTGCCGCTGCAAATGGGACTGCTCATCGATGCCAGCAACTCGGTGCGTGACCGCTTCAAATTCGAGCAGGAATCGGCCATCGAATTTCTCAACCAGACCGTGCGGCCGCGCTTCGATCAGGCGTTTGTCGTAGGTTTCGACGTAACCCCGGAAGTCACGCAGGACTTCACCGACGACACCGAAAAACTGGCGCACGGTGTGCACGAACTCCATCCCGGCGGAGGTACCGCGCTCTACGACGCGATTTATTTTGCCTGCCGCGACAAGTTGCTGAAGGCGCCGAAGTCGACTAATGTGCGCCGCGCCATCATCCTGCTCAGCGATGGCGACGACAATCAAAGCCACGTCACGCGCGAAGAGGCCATTGATATGGCGCAGCGCGCCGAGGCCGTCATCTATACCATCAGTACCAACGTCAGCGGCACCAAGAGCCAGTACGATAAGATCCTCGAGCGCATTGCCGATGCCACCGGCGGCCGCGCCTTCTTCCCCTTCCAGATTCGCGACGTGGTCAACGACTTTGCCGAGATTCAGGAAGAACTGCGCAGCCAGTACGCCGTTTCCTACAAACCGGCGGACCTCAAGGCGGACGGCCATTACCGCCCCATCGAAATCGTCGCCAACGACCGCAAGAATTTCCGCGTGCGCGCGCGCCGCGGCTGGTACGCCCCGGTGCAGTAGAGTCAGAGCTTCAACCACGAAAGTCGCCCTTCGACTTCGCGCAAGGCAAGCTCCGGTTCGCGAAGGGAAAATTGCTACGGGTTCTCTTCGTGAACCTTCGTGCCCTTCGTGGTTAAGCTTCTTAGCCGTTCGTGCGGAAATCTCTATGCCCGGATACTCAGGCACGCCACTTCCGAAGAAGCTGGGCATCAAGCCCGGATTCCGCGTGTGCCTGATGAACGCCCCACCAGAAGTACGCGCGGAATTGAAGCCAGCGCTTGCCGCTTGCGAGATCGCGCGCGATTCCAGGAAGCCGGTTGATTTCGCGATGGCATTCACGAAATCGGAAGAGGACTTGTCCGAGAGATTCGAGCAAATCATTCAGTCGCTCACCCCCGCGGGAATGTTCTGGGTAAGCTGGCCCAAGAAAAGTTCTGGTGTGCCCACCGATGTGAACGAAAACATCGTCCGCGAGATCGGCCTGGCCGCCGGGCTCGTCGACGTGAAAGTATGCGCAGTGACCGAAGTTTGGTCGGGATTGAAATTTGTCCGGCGTCTGAAAGATCGTTGAAGCCACAGGTGGCACAGGTTTTGGGTGGCGCAGCGCTTTTAGCGCTGCGATTCAGTGTCCCGCTGTAGCCTGGGCTTTAGCCCCTGAGGTATTTTGAAGCAGCAGCCAGAAGGATCAAACTATGGTGCGAGTTGGACTAATCGGATTCGGTCTTGCTGGACAGGCGTTCCACGCCCCCGTGATTCGCGGCGTCCCTGGGATGGAACTAGCCTGCATCCTCGAGCGTCACACCTCGAACGCGAAGCAAAAATATCCCGAAGTCCGCGTCGCGCGATCGCTCGACGAAATGCTCTCCGACAAATCGATCGCCCTCTGCGTAGTGGCCACTCCCAATGATTCCCATTTCTCCTGCGCCAAAGCCTGCCTCCAAGCGGGCCGCGACGTGGTCGTGGACAAACCATTCACTCCCACATTCGCCGAAGCGGAGGAGCTCGTTCGTCTCGCCGCCGAGCGCGGACGCCTGGTCACCGTTTACCAGAATCGCCGCTGGGACGGCGATTTTCAAACTGTAAGAAAGCTTGTGCAATCTGGCGCGCTCGGCACGGTGGTCGAGTATGAAGGCCGCTTCGACCGCTTCCGCCTCGACTCCAAACCCGGCGCATGGCGAGAGAAGCCCAACTATCCCGCTGCCGGCGTTCTATGGGATCTCGGCCCTCACCTCATCGATCAGGCGCTCGTTTTATTCGGCGAGCCCAAGTCCATCTTCGCCTCGGCGTTCTGCCAACGAGAAACTTCACAAATCGACGACGCGTTCGACATCTACATGGAGTATCCGCGGCTGCGCGCCACCCTGCACGCCCGCATCATCGCCTACGCCCCCGAATACCACATGCTTCTGCACGGCACCGGCGGTTCTTTCGTGAAGTACGGTATGGACCCGCAGGAGGAAATCCTGCGCAGCTCGACCTGCCCCGACGGCCCCCACTGGGGCGCCGACTGGGGAGTGGAACCGGAGGATCGCTGGGGAACTCTCAGCCCCGTGAGCGGCGAGCCGCGCAAAATAAAGACCGAGCGCGGAGACTATCGCGCCTACTACGCCAATGTTCGCGATGCGATTGAGAAGAAAGCCACGCTGGATGTAACCCCGGAGCAGGCGCTGCGCACCATGCGCGGAATCCTGCTGGCCCACAAAAGCAGCCGCGAAGAACGAGTTGTCCACTGGACCGAAGATCCGAAATAAGTGCGGAAGCAAGGCAAGCGTGGTGCGGGCAACTGTGAAGCGGGCACTCCTGCCCGCGGCCTTTGACTTTGCCAGGTGCCCCATCTCTCTCGCGTTCTTTGCCCGAGAAATGGGAATTTTCGAGCCGAAGGGATCTCGCGTGGATTAAGCAATAAAGCCCTCAGCTAATCCTGGCTGCGCCCCGCGTAGTATCCCGCGCGCGCCTGAATCTTGTAACTCTGCTTGTTCTTGATTTCGAGCTTGCGGTAACTGCCGTCGAGTTTCGTATTGCTTGGCGTGTATCCGATGTTGTACTGGCTGCGTAGTTCGGCCGCGATCTGGTCGAAAGCTTCCCGCAGCTTGTCGAACTTGTTGCCCACGTTGATGACGCGGCCGCCGGTCGCCTCGGTCAGTTTCCTCATTTCGCTCTCGCCGCTGTACGCAATTCCCTGACTGAAGTATGCGCCCCGATCGGCACAGAGCAATACATAAACGATCGCGTCAGCCTTTTGCGATGCCTCAATCGCATCCTTAATCTTTAGCTGGCTGCCTTCATCCTCGCCATCAGTAAGCAGGATCATCGCCTTCCGCCCCACCTCCTTCGCCAGCATGTCATGCGCGGAGAGATAAACCGCGTCGTAGAGCACCGTGCCCCTCTGGCTCGAGGTGGGAACAGGCCCCCCCATACCGAAGCTGACGCCGGAATTGATTTTCACTTTGTTGAGCGCATTCTGCAGGCGACGAACGTCGCGAGTGAAATCCTGCACCAGATCAGAATCCACGTTGAAGTCGATGACGAAAGCCTCATCCTTGTCGGTGAGAATCTGCTTCAAAAACGCTCCGCCGACTTCTTTCTCCATGTCGAGAACCCGTAGTTGGCTGCCGCTGGTGTCGATCAGAATCCCCAGAGTGAGCGGCAGGTTGGCCTCGGCGGTGAAATATTTGAGCGTCTGCTGCTTGCCGTCTTCGAAGATTTCAAAGTCCTCCTTGGTCAGGTTGGGGATGAGCGCGCCGTGCTTGTCCTTCACATTGAAGAAAAGCTGCACTACGTTCACGCCGACTTTGAAGGTCGCGGCAGGCTCCTGCGAGTCCTCAGGCTTCTGGTCGGACTTCTGATCAGAAGCAGCCGGCTGTTGCCCCGGCGCAGCGGGCGCGGCTGGTGCTGGCTGGGCAGGAGCGGGCTGCTGCCCAAACACACAGGTCGCCGCCGTCAATACGATCCCCAGTACAATAAACAGGCCTTGGTGCCGAAAAGCAGGAAGTTTCATCATCCAGGATTCTCTCGCCATTCTTTGTTACTCTAACTTTGTTAGTCTAGTCCTGTCGCTTTAGATGCACCAAATACCCCGATCTAAGCATCTTAACGGGTAGGGGATGAGGGTTTTTTCGCTTGCAATCAGGTGACGAGGAAAGCCATGACGCCATTTAGCCGGAATCAGAGCACCCCGAATCATCCCTGGAGCACGCGAGGGTCCGTCTCATCGGTCGCCCTTGCCCTCGGATTAGCCTTGGTCGTCCCGCCCCTCCGCGCGCAGTCCGGGGCTCCTCAGACTCAGGGCCAGCCGCCCGCCAGCTCGCAGCCGGCACAGGACATCCCCGACGCGCCCTCGACCGTGCAGCCGCCAGTTCCTAAGCCCGCCTTCCCGTCGCCAGACGCCACAACCACCCCAGCCCCGCAAGCGGAGGAAGGTTCTTCCAGCAGCTCTGCGGCACCAACCGACGGCGCACAAAAGCCCGCGCCTCCCCCGATGCCCCCAATTGAGAATATCCCCTCAGGTGCTGCCCCAAGAAACCAGATCAATCCCAAGCAGGATCTCTTCACGATTTCCGTCACGGCCAACTTTGTCCAGATTCCTGTCATGGTCAAGGATGCCGATGGCCGACGCGTCGATGGCCTGCTTCCTAAAGACTTCGCAGTCTACGAGAACGACAAGAAACAAGACCTTACTTATTTCACCAGCGATCCCTATCAGCTGTCGGTAGCGATCCTGCTCGATACCGGGATGGCCGATGTCGCATTGCAGAAGGTGAACCAGACCTACTCTGCCCTGGTGGGCGCCTTCAGCCCCTACGATGAGGTCGCTCTCTACACCTACAGCAGCACCGTCAGCCAAGTCACCGGCTTTACTGGACGACCTGAGAAGCTGACGGCGGTGCTGAACGAATTGAAATTGGTCCGTGGTCGCAGCAGTGGCCCTCCCGTGATGGATGGCCCGTTCTCCGGTGGGCCCACGGTGAATGGCGCCCCAGTTGGAGGACCGACGATCCAGCCCGTCAATACGCCACCCCGGGAATATCATGTTCTGAACGACGCCATCCTGCGCGCGGCGCTCGACCTGAGCAAACGCGACCGCACTCGCCGGAAAATTATCTTCGTCATCAGCGATGGCCGCGACATGGGGAGCCAGACCAGCTACAAGGACGTCTTGAAGGTGCTGGAGACGCGGGACATCCAGGTCAAAGCAGTCACGGTCGACACTGGCGCCCTGCCCCTCTTTCGCCAGGCTGAAAAGTTCCATATCCCGCTGCAGGGTCGCAATAACATCCTTCCCAAGTACGTCGTCGCCACAGGCGGAGGACAGGACGATCCCGCCATTTCGACCGGCGGAATTGAAGAAGCTTACGCGCGCATCACCAACGAAGCCCGGAACCAGTACGCGCTGGGATACAGCCCCAAAGCCACGACCGGAGGCTCGCCCTACCGCAGCATCGAGGTCGTGGTCGACAAGAAAGGGCTGAAGGTCTCCGCCAAGGCTGGGTATTATCCTGCCCGTTGATCCTTCACAGTTGATCGTTCAGAGTAGGGTCGTTCAGCGTTGGATCGTTCGGAGTTGATCGTTCACAATCAAGGGGTTGCGATGTCGCCTTTACGGGGTCGGCACCCCGGGGGGTCACCTGAGTAACCTGCGTAAGACTCGCTGCGTGTGATATAAAAGCCGCGAGCCCCCATAAGGACATTTGTGTGCGTGGCCGCCCCCCAGGGACGTCCAGCACTTGAGGAAAGCCTTGAGTTTCATCAACTTCGCAGCCCGCGAGATCAATTGCAAGATCGTGTACTATGGCGCCGGACTGGGCGGCAAGACCACGAACCTGCAGGTGATCTACCAGAAAACCGCGGACCAGCAGAAGGGCAAGATGATCTCGCTGGCCACCGAAACCGAGCGAACCCTGTTCTTCGATTTCCTGCCGCTCGACCTCGGCAACGTCCGCGGCTTCAAGACCCGCATCCATCTCTACACGGTCCCCGGCCAGGTCTTCTACGACGCCAGCCGCAAGCTGATCCTGCGCGGCGTCGACGGCATCGTCTTCGTCGCCGACTCCCAGGAGCAGCGCCAGGACGCCAACGTCGAAGCCCTCGACAACCTGATGTCAAATCTCAAAGAGCACGGCTACGACTTCAACAAGATTCCTTACGTGCTCCAGCTCAACAAACGCGACCTGCCCAACATTCTCCCCGTCGATCTGCTCGCCACGGAACTACGCCGGAAGAACGAAACCATCATTGAAGCAGTAGCCTTCCAGGGTGTCGGTGTCTTCGAGACACTGAAAGAAATCGCCAAGCAAGTTCTGACCGAACTCAAAGCCGGCGGCTAAGTTGTTCTTCCCGTTGTCATGCTGAGCGAAACAACGAGAAGCGCGACGCGATTCTCGTTGTGCAGTCGAAGCATCCCTACCCTCACGAGAATCCGGGTGCCCCATTTCTCGCGCGTTCTTTGCGCGAGAAGTGGGGATTTTCTCCCGAGTGCCGGTTCACTCTCCGCTCTCGAATTCCTCCAAAATCCGTCTAACGCACAGCGCACATTCTCACCCTGATCTACAATGGCTGTCCGCAAGCTAATCCGGAGAAAATTTGATGCCCACTCTGCGAACTTCCTTACGAACCTTGTTCGTTCTCATACTTTCCTCAGCGCCCTTAGCCCTATCCCAGTCCTCCTCCCTGCACGGCATCGACGTCGCCGACCTCGACCGCAAGGCCGCACCTTGCGATGACTTTTATGAATTCGCCAACGGCACCTGGCGCGCCAACAATCCCATCCCCGCCTCCATGACCCGCTGGAGCAAGCGCTGGCAGGCGGGTGAAACCTCGAAAGACAAACTGCGCGACATTCTCGAAGCGGCCGCCGCTGACAAGAGTGCTCCTAAAGGCAGCCCGACACAAATCATCGGCGACTACTACGGTGCCTGCATGGACGAAGCCCGCGTGAACGCCCGCGGCATCGATCCCATCAAGCCCTGGCTCGCGAAGATTGACTCCGCCCGCGACCTCGCCGCCATCCAGCAGGTCATGGCTGACCTGCACGACATTCTCATCGCAGTTCCTTTCGCCTTCAGCAGCCAGCAGGATCCGCACAAACCGTCATGGGTGCTGGCCGATCTCGGCGCCAGTGGCCTCGGCCTTCCCGATCGCGACTACTACCTCAAGACCGAACCGCGCTTCAAGGAAGCCCGTGAGAAATATCTCGCGCACGTCACCGCCATGTTCAAGCTCGCCGGGTGGGACGAGAAATCCGCCGCAGCCGCCGCGCAGACGATCATGGCAATGGAAACGAAGTTAGCCGAAGCCTCCCTCGACAACGTTGCCCTGCGCGATCCCTCAGCCACCGATCACAACACCACCTTCGCGCAGCTCCAGGCCATGTCTCCGCACGTTGACTGGGCGGCGTATTTCAAACACAAAGATATTCCCACCGACGTCGACATGAACGTCGATCAACCGAAGTTCATGCAGGAAGTCGATCGCCAGATGCAACAGACTCCGCTCGCCGACTGGAAAATTTACCTGAAGTGGCAGTTGCTGAACTCGACCGCGAATTCTCTCTCCACACCTTTCGTCGAAGAAGACTTCGCCTTCAACGGCAAGTACCTCGCGGGCACCACCGAAATGAAACCGCGCTGGAAGCGCTGCGTCGAGTCTACCGACCAACTTCTGGGCGAAGCGCTCGGACAAAAATACGTCGAGAAATATTTTCCGCCCGCCGCCAAGGCCCGGATGCAGGATATGGTGCGCAATCTGCTCGCCGCCATGCGCGATGACATTCTCAGCCGCCCCTGGATGAGTGACGACACCAAAGAGAAAGCCATGGCCAAGATCGCCACCTTCAATCCGAAAATCGGATATCCCGACAAGTGGAAGGACTATAGCCATGTCGAGATTCATCGGGACGCTTTCTTCGAAAGCATGATCGCCGGAAGAAAGTTCGTCGAACAAGACGACCGCGCCCAGATCGGCAAAACCGTAGATCGCGGCCGCTGGGGCATGACTCCGCCTACTTCCGACGCGTACTACAACCCGCTGTTAAACGAGATCGTATTTCCCGCCGGAATCCTGCAGCCGCCCGCGTTCGACATGAACGCAGTCGACGCCGTGAACTACGGCGCGATCGGCGTGGTCATCGGACA
>Ga0070733_10003495_pt1 | contig 10755 bp, 2 predicted proteins | sample Coa_R1_9_FD_66450 | JGI IMG/M metagenome (GOLD analysis project Ga0070733, IMG submission 66450) | Surface soil microbial communities from Centralia Pennsylvania, which are recovering from an underground coalmine fire - Coalmine... | ecosystem: Environmental > Terrestrial > Soil > Unclassified ... | reverse complement strand
ATGAAGTCGCTGTATTTCTTCGCCATTTGCTGCGTCAAATACCCGGCCCTCTGATCGTTCTGCTGGACAATGGGAATATTCATCGGGGCGACGCGATTGAGGAGCTTCTCTCCCGAAGGTCCCGCTTGTATGTGGAACCCTTTCCGCCATATGCTCCGGAGCTGAACCCGGATGAGGGCGTCTGGAATCATCTCAAGAGAAACTGAGCCAACGGCCGTCCCGATAACCAGAACGGATTGATGGATGTTTTGTCTGAAGAGATCTGCCGCATCGCCGGCTCACAGACCCTTCTACGCGGCTGCATCCAACAGTCAGACCTCCCTTCTTTTTTGTCCCGATTGTTGCATTACTTATGCGGATATCAATAATATTAAAAAACAAACTGACTCTGGATAGCATGGTGCCCATCATTTCGGCCAGCGTCTCCTGGCTAATCTCGGGAATGATAAGCTTGGCTATGCTTTCTTTTCCAAAGTGGACCGGCAAAGGCTGAATTCGAGCCAGCCGCTTCTCGCACGACTTAAAGAGTCGATCCACCAAAGTCTGTCCCTGACAAATTCGAGATCATACCGCCGGTATGATTCGCTAGACCTTTACTGCAAAGGACTTTCATCTTCTACTCCCTGGTGGTCTCCCGGCGCACTGGAAAAAGTCCCGATAGCGAGACCCAATGTTTCTGCGGGTTCTAGGGCATGGTCACGAAGTAAAACAAAAATAATTCAAGGGAGCACTCTTTATAAACAACACTTATCCCTATCATTCGTGATAGACTGTTTGTATCCGTATTATTACAAACAGAACGGAAACACTTGCGGCAGGAGACAACAAATAAACCAAAGAGACCCAGATGACACCGGATGAGAAAATCGATAAGATGACTAAAGCTATTAACGGAGCGATCCATGTGATGGAGCATCCGTTTGAGTCGACCAAAGAAGACGTCGCAAGAGCCGTCCTCGCCCTGAAGAACAGCATTGCAAGAGAAATTGTAGTTCCATCTGTGGCTCCAGCCGCTAAAAGTCTCTAATCCTACATGAGGCTGGCGAATTCCTCATCGAAGCTAAGTTTACGTCGATTTCCGCTTGCGAATCTCTGCAGGATGCGGTACCGTGGCCGCATGATGAAGAACATATTCCTTCTCATGATCCATTTTGTTTCAGCTGTTGCAGGCCTGTTCCGGCCCGGCGGTACAAAGTCGATCTTAGCTGAGTCTCTTCTGCTCCACCAACTTGTCCCTGGCGAATTAGTAATTCGCCAGGGACACCCTTCTCTGGCTTCAAACGCATCATCCTTGGCGCCGTACTCAATAGCGACCCCCGAGTTTGAGATGGTCTGCAAAATAGAGAGAAGGGCGCCTGGGAAATGAAATAGTTCAATATGTGCACTTTTGACCAGACGCCAGACATTTTTCTGGGTATGATCTCCATCACAAGTTAACTCTTGTCCCTTTTTAAGTCTGCCACAGAGGCAGGCCACGCCGTTGTGCGCTTTCTTAGCGCCACACGGCGATCGTGTGCTGCCCTCGTAAGTCACCCGTTTCCAACCCCGGCATGAGCTGTTCTCGATTGCCTCGCTGTCCCTCTTCGGAGTGAGAAAGGCGAGGAAGGAAAGAGGAGATCTCAAACTTGAAAGTGAGCCGAAATATCATCGCTCGAAGCCTGCTCTACCTGAGGGAGAGCCTCCACGGAAACGGCTGGGCACAACAACACGCCGCTGACCAGCCACCGCTGCGAGCGGAACTCTTTAGTGCCGATCAGATGGAGCAACATGGCAAGACCTTGGCGGGGTTGCACACGTTGAGTCCGAGGCGTTGTCCGGACCAGCTTCTGATACGGTTGGCTGAGAACGAAGGGGTCCTGATCGGAGTTCGCAATCTAACCGCTGAGGCGGTGAGGTCGACCCGCCGGATTACGCCGGCCGGCGAATGGCTTCTCGATAACTTCTACCTGATCGAAGAGCAGATTCGCATGGCTAAAAGGCACTTGCCAAAGGGTTACAGCCGGGAGCTGCCGTGCTTGCTCAATGGCCCCTCGGCGAGGCTTCCGCGTGTGTATGACATTGCTCTTGAGACGATCTCGCATGGCGATGGACGGGTGGATCCGGAAAGTCTCAGCAGGTTCGTGACAGCCTACCAGACAACGACCGCCCTAAAGTTGGGCGAATTGTGGGCCATTCCGATCATGCTCCGTCTGGCATTGATTGAGAATCTCCGGCGCGTGGGAACGCGGATCGCCGCCGACAGGATCCATCGAAACCGCGCCGACTACTGGGCGGATCAGATGATGGAGGTCGCCGAGAAGGATCCAACGAGCCTGATAGGGGTGATCGCGGACATGGCGCGCTCGAGTCCCCCGATGGTGAGCTCATTTATTGCAGAATTATCGCGCCGGTTGCAGGGTCGGAGCCACGCGTTAGCACTGCCGCTCACCTGGATCGAGCAGCGGCTCGCCGAGTCCGGCCTGACGATCGAGAAGCTGGTGAAATCGGAAAACCAACAACAGGCCGTCGATCAGGTCTCGGTCAGCAACAGCATCGGCAGCCTCCGGTTTCTGGGGGCCATTGACTGGCGCGATTTCGTCGAGACGAAGAGCGTCGTGGAGAAGACTCTGCGTGAGGATCCCGCTGGAGTGTACGGGAACATGGATTTTTCTACCCGTGATCGCTATCGTCATGTCGTTGAAAGGAAAGCCAAGAGCAGCCGTCTCTCCGAAAGCGAGATGGCGCAGAAAGCGGTGCAAATGGCGCAGGAGGGCGCGGCCCAAAACGGACGCGATGATCCACGAGCGCATGTTGGGTTCTACCTGATCGACAAGGGGGTGGCGCAGCTCGACCGAATTGCAGAGGTACGCCTTTCGACCTCTGAAGCTGTTCGGAGAATGAGCAGCCGGTTTCCATTGCTCATCTATCTCGGCACGATCATCCTGGCGACCGGAATGTTCACCGGGGGCTTACTCGGGAAGGCGCATGCCGCTGGAGTCCATGGCTGGGTACTCCCTCTAGTGGGTACCCTCTCGCTTCTGTGCACCAGTCGTTTGGCGATAGCGCTGGTGAACTGGCTGGCGACGTTGCTGTCGACACCGCGTCTGCTGCCGCGGCTAGACCTCTCCAAAGGAATTCCCCTGGACTTGCGCACTCTCGTTGTGGTTCCGACAATGCTCACGAGCGCTCAGAACATCGAGGATCTGATCGAGGCGCTTGAGGTCCGGTTCCTGGCCAATCGAGATGAGAACCTGCACTTTGGCCTGGTGACGGATTTTCAAGATGCGCACCAGGAATCGATGCCCGAGGACGAGCCGCTCGTGCGCCTGGTCCAGAACAGAATCGAAGGGCTGAATGAAAAGTACCGAGGGGCAAAAAACAATATCTTCTTTCTGTTTCATCGCCCGCGCCGATGGAATCATTGCGAGCGGATTTGGATGGGGTACGAGCGGAAGCGAGGCAAGCTTGCTGATTTAAATGCGCTGTTGCGCGATGGCCCACGGGATCGCTTCTCACTCGTCGTCGGTGAGACGACTGTGTTGTCGACCGTGAAATATGTAATCACCCTGGACACGGACACACAGCTGCCGCGCGAGTCGGCGTGGCAGTTGGTCGGGGTCCTGGCGCACCCCCTCAATCGTGCGCGGTACTCCGAAGATAAGCAGCGTGTCGTTGAAGGATACGGCATCCTGCAGCCGCGTGTGGCCTCGAGCCTGCCCAGCACAAACCGCTCGCGGTACGCGCGATTGAGCGGGGGTGAGGCGGGCATCGACCCGTATACACGCGCCGTCTCCGATGTGTACCAGGACCTGTTCGGTGAAGGCTCGTTTATTGGCAAGGGTATCTATGACGTCGACGCCTTCGAGCGCGCGATCAAGGGGCGCTTTCCGGAGAATCGCATCCTCAGCCATGACCTTCTCGAAGGGAGCTACGCGCGGGCGGGCCTGTTGAGCGATGTTCAGCTGTACGAGGAATACCCTTCTCTCTACAGCGCGGACGTGAGCCGCCGGCAGCGTTGGATTCGCGGGGATTGGCAGCTTTTGCGATGGCTGCTGCCGCACGTTCCCGGCCCAGGCGGTCACAAAAATCCACTCTCGGGACTGTCCCGATGGAAGATATTCGACAACCTTCGGCGGAGTCTCGAGCCTTCGGCATTGACCCTCTTGTTGCTAGTGAGCTGGACGGTCCTGTCGCCGATCTGGTTCTGGACCTTGGTGCTGCTCGGCATCATCCTGATTCCTTCTTTGATGGCCGCTATTCTGGATCTGTTCAAGAAACCCGAGGAGGTGGTGCTGGCCCAGCATTTCGGTGCCGCAGGGCGAATGGCTGGCCGGCATTTCGCACAGGCGGCGTTTATTCTCGCCTGCCTTCCCTATGAAGCGTTCGTCAGTCTGAATTCCATAGTGCGTTCGGCCGGTCGGATGCTGATCACTCACAAGCGGTTACTCCAATGGAGTCCGTCGAGCAACTGGGATGGTCAGGTCCACACGGACCTCGTCGCCTCTTACCGGTCGATGTGGATTACGCCCATGATCTCCGCAGCCACGGCGATCTATCTCGCGAGTTTGAGGCCGGTCGCCCTCGCGGTGGCCGGGCCGATCCTAGGCCTCTGGTTTGCAGCCCCCGCGATCGCCTGGTGGATGAGCCAGCCGCTTGCTCGCCGCGAGGCAAGGCTGACCACTGACCAGAGCATCTTTCTTCAGAAGATGGCTCGAAAGACCTGGACCTTCTTCGAGACATTCATCGGCCCTCAAGATCATTGGCTGCCGCCTGATAACTATCAAGAGCATCCCATTGCGGCGGTGGCGCATCGCACGTCGCCGACCAATATGGGACTTGCGCTACTCGCGAATATGTCCGCATACGACTTCGGCTACATTTCGGCCGGGCAACTCATCGAGCGCACGGTGAATGCATTCCACACCATGGAGAAATTGGAACGGCACCGAGGACACTTCTATAACTGGTACGACACGCAGTCTCTCAAACCGCTGCAGCCTCTCTACATCTCAACCGTGGACAGCGGTAACCTCGCGGGCCATCTTCTGACGTTGCGGCCGGGTCTGCTCGCACTTCCTGATCACAAGATCCTGGGGGAGCGGTTGTTTGAGGGGCTCAGCGACACACTGAGGATCCTCGTCGAAGTTACGGGAGACGCCTCGCCATGCCAGCTTGGCGAAATTCAGAAGAATTTGGCGGCCGCGTTGAATACTCGGCCCACCACGCTTGCAGCAGCGCGGCTGTGTATGGACCAGCTTGCAATGAGCGCCGCGAAAGTGGTCAGTAGCCTCGATGCTGCCCCCGAGAGCCTGGCGAGCTGGTGGGCCCACCTCCTGGCCGGGCAATGCCGAAGTGCCCTCGATGAGCTGACGTTTCTGGTGCCCTGGACGATGATGCCAAGCTCTCCGACCAGGTTAGGCGAGCTCCCCGCTTTAGATGAGATCCCAACCCTGCGCCAACTGGCAACGCTTCAGGTGGATTGGCTGCCCGCCATCGCGCATCGGCTCGCCGCGGAGGTGACCCCTGAGGAGCGCGAATCGCTTACTGAGCTTCGAGGGCTCATCACGCAGGCAACCCAGCGTGCCAGGGAAAGGATCACGGTTCTCGAATGTCTCGCATCGCAAGCCAGAGAACTCGCCCGTATGGAGTATGATTTTCTGTTCGACGAAAAGCGTCATCTGCTGACGATTGGGTACAACGTGGGGGAGCGCCGGCGCGACGAGAGTTACTACGATCTCCTTGCATCGGAAGCGAGAATGTCCAGTTTTGTGGGGATTGCGCAGGGACAATTGCCGCAGCAGAGCTGGTTTGCCCTTGGACGCCTTCTGACGACCGCGGGCGGAGCGCCGGTTCTCCTTTCGTGGAGCGGTTCGATGTTCGAGTACCTCATGCCGCTCCTGGTGATGCCGACGTACGAACACACACTGCTCGATCAGACCTATCAGGCGGCGGTGGAGCGACAGGTCGAATATGGGAGCAAACGCGGCGTCCCGTGGGGCGTGTCGGAGTCCGGCTACAACATGATCGACGTTCATCTCAACTTCCAGTACCGCGCATTTGGCGTGCCCGGGTTGGGGCTCAAACGCGGGCTTGCTGAGGATTTGGTCATTGCACCCTATGCGTCAGCGCTTGCTCTCATGGTAACGCCCGAGAAGGCGTGCCTAAACCTGCAGCGACTCGCGGCTGAAGGGTGTGAGGGTCGCTTCGGCTTCTATGAAGCCATCGACTACACGCCTTCACGTCTGGCTCGCGGGCAATCGAGCGCCGTAGTCCCGGTTTTCATGGCACATCATCAGGGCATGACCTTTCTCTCTCTGGTCTATCTCATGCTCGAGAGGCCGATGCAGAAGCGATTTTTGTCGGATCCATCGTTCCAGGCGACCACGCTGTTGCTCCAGGAACGGATTCCCAGGGCCACGGCGTTTTATTCGCACGGCACCGAGCTTTCCGCCCCTCGGGGGACGTCCAGAGGTCCGGAGACCCCGGTGCGGGTATTCAGCAGTCCCAACACTCCGGCACCGGAGGTGCAGTTGTTGTCGAACGGCAGATACCATGTAATGATCACGAATGCGGGTGGCGGGTACAGTCGCTGGAAGGACATCGCCGTCACACGCTGGCGCGAGGACAGTACCTGTGACAACTGGGGCACGTTCTGTTATATTCGCGACCTGGAGAGCGGGGAGTTTTGGTCTACCGCATATCAACCTGCACTCAAACGACCCAAAACATACGAAGGTATTTTCTCTGAGGCGCGAGCGGAGTTTCGTCGTTGCGACCACGACTTCGACACGCATACAGAGATCACTGTATCTCCGGAAGATGATATCGAACTGCGCCGAGTCCGCATCACGAACCGCTCTCGGAGACGCAGAGCGATCGAGGTCACGACTTACGCGGAGGTCGTTTTGGCATCGTCTGCCGCAGACGCGCTGCATCCGGCGTTCAGCAATCTCTTCGTTCAGACCGAGATTATTCGCGATCGGCAGGCGATCCTGTGCGCTCGGCGCCCCCGCTCCCTCGACGAGCCGTCGCCATGGATGTTTCATCTGATGGCTGTTCACGGAGCGGACACTGGAGAAATTTCGTATGAGACAGACCGCAGGCAGTTCATCGGCCGCGGACGGACCGTGACCGAGCCACAAGCGATGCTCGGGTCTGCGGGCCTCTCGGGCAGCGAGGGCTCAGTGCTCGACCCGATTGTCGCGATCCGGTCTCAAATCACGCTTGATCCGGAAGGATCGGCAACGATCAACATCGTTTCCGGAATCGGCGGAGCCCGAGACGAGTGCTTGGGCCTCGTCGAGAAATACCGGGATCGGCGTTTGGCAGATCGCGTGTTCGATCTGGCGCGCACACATAGCCAGGTGGTTCTGCGCCAACTCAATGCGACAGAGGCCGACGCGCAGCTCTATGGGCGTCTGGCCAGCTCCATCATCTACGCGAATTCCTCGCTGCGTGCCGACCCGAGCGTGCTGATGAAAAACAACCGCGGACAATCCGGTCTCTGGGGCTATTCGATTTCCGGTGATTTGCCAATCGTGCTGTTGCAAATTGCAGACCCGCAGAACATTCATCTGGTACGCGAGCTCGTCCAGGCCCATGCGTACTGGCGCTTAAAAGGACTGATGGTGGACCTGGTGATCTGGAACGAAGATCATGCCGGTTACCGGCAGCTCCTCCACGACCGGATCATGGGACTGATTGCCGCGGGTCTCGAAACCAGTGTGACGGATCGTCCGGGCGGCATCTTTGTGAGAGTTTCGGAACAGATATCCGCTGAGGACCGCATTTTGCTGCAGTCGGTTGCCCGTGCCATCATCACCGACAGCCGGGGGGCGCTCGCGGAGCAGATCAGCCACCGAGGCCTGGAGGAGGTCTCAGTGCCGCGCCTTACGCCGCATCAATTTCCTCGCGCCGAACCCTCGCCGTCCGTCGCAATGCCGCGCCACGATCTTTGCTTCTTCAACGGCTTCGGGGGATTCACGCCTGACGCGCGGGAGTACGTTATCACCACCGACCACGAACGGGTGACGCCGGCCCCGTGGGTAAATGTGCTGGCGAATCCTCAGTTTGGGACGGTCATCTCCGAGAGCGGAATGGCCTATACCTGGAGCGAAAACGCCCACGAATTTCGCCTCACTCCTTGGCACAATGACCCGGTTAGCGATGCGAACGGCGAGGCGTTTTACATCCGTGACGAAGAGAGGGGCCACTTCTGGTCCCCGGCGCCTCTGCCCGCTCGCGGGACGACGCCTTACGTCACCCGGCACGGCTTCGGCTACAGCGTCTTCGAGCACACGGAGCGCGGCATCCGCTCAGAGCTGTGGGTGTACGTGGCCCTGGATGCAGCGATTAAGTTCACGGTGCTCAAGGTGCACAATGAGTCAGGCCGATCGCGCCGGCTGTCCGCGACGGGTTACGTGGAATGGGTGCTGGGAGATCTGCGGCCGAAATCGGTGATGCACGTCGTGACCGAAATGGACCCCAACAGCGGCGCCCTCTTTGCTCGGAACCCATACAACACCGAATTCCCCGGCCGGGTGGCCTTCCTGGACGTGAACGAGAGGACTCGGACATTCACCGGAGACCGGACTGAATTTCTGGGACGCAACGGCACACTCCGCAGCCCGGCTGGAATGGCTGGGTCGCGGCTGTCTGGAAAGGTGGGGGCCGCTTTGGATCCCTGCGCCGCGATCCAGGTGCCATTCGAACTGGCGGACGGCGAAGAGCGTGAGATCGTTTTCAGGCTTGGCGTGGGGCGAGACGCCGAGGACGCTGCTAACCTGGTGCGTCGCTTCCAGGGATCTGCTGGGGCAAAGGTCGCGCTCGAAGCGGTGTGGGAGTACTGGAAGCACACGCTCGGCACGGTGCAGGTGGAAACACCCGACCCGTCCCTCAACGTGCTCACAAACGGCTGGCTCTTGTACCAAACTCTCGCATGCCGTCTTTGGGCGCGGAGCGGACTCTACCAGTCGGGAGGCGCCTTCGGGTTCCGGGATCAATTGCAGGACGTCATGGCGCTGATCCACGCGGAACCTCGTCTTGTACGCGAACACCTCCTCCTCTGCGCGGGGCGCCAGTTCAGGGAGGGAGACGTCCAGCATTGGTGGCACCCTCCCTCTGGCCGAGGCGTGCGTACACATTGTTCAGACGATTATCTCTGGCTTCCGTTGGCGACGTGCCGCTATGTGCTGAGCACTGGGGACACCGGGGTATTGGAGGAACCCATCCCATTCATCGAAGGCCGCCCACTCAAGACGGAGGAGGACTCGTATTTCGATCTTCCCAATCGGTCTGAAGAATCTGCCAGTTTGTACGAACACTGTGTGCGAGCCATCCTGAAGGGCCTCTCATTCGGGGAGCACGGCTTGCCACTGATCGGCTCCGGTGACTGGAACGACGGCATGAATCGTGTAGGGGAGCGCGGTAGAGGAGAAAGTGTCTGGTTGGGCTTTTTCCTGTACGACGTGCTCATGCGGTTCATGGAGGTGGCACGCTTGCATGGCGACCTCTCCTTTGTCGAACGCTGCCAGAGGGAGGCGGCTCGAGTGCGCCAGAATCTCGAGCAGCATGGCTGGGATGGAGAGTGGTATCGACGAGCCTACTTCGACGATGGCTCCCCGCTCGGGTCCGCGAGTAATCCCGAATGCCAAATTGATTCGATTGCGCAGAGCTGGTCTGTGCTCTCCGGTGCGGGGGATGCCAAGCGGTCGCGAATGGCCATGGACGCGGTAGATAGGTGTCTAGTTCACCGCGACCATTCCCTGGTCCAATTGTTGGATCCGCCGTTCGACAAGTCGAATTTGAATCCTGGTTATATCAAAGGGTATGTTCCGGGCGTGAGAGAGAATGGCGGGCAGTACACTCACGCTGCCGTCTGGGCGGTGATGGCATTCGCCGCTTTGGGCGACAGCCGGCGCGCGTGGGAACTGGTGTCCATGATCAATCCGGTGAACCATACGAGTTCTCCGGAGAGGCTTGCGACTTACAAAGTAGAGCCCTACGTCGTCGCGGCCGATTTCTATGCGCTCTCGCCGCACACCGGTCGCGGGGGATGGACCTGGTACACGGGTTCGGCTGGCTGGATGTACCGGGTGATCGTGGAATCCCTCCTTGGACTGAGGCTGGAAGTAGACACATTGCGCTTCGGTCCTTGCCTCCCTGCCCATTGGACGGTGTTCAAGTTGCACTATCGATTTCGGGAAACGGTCTACCATATCAGGGTCCTTCAAACATCCGATGGGGACGGCAAGACCCGTCTGACCGTCGATGGCGTGGAGCGACCCGACAATGCGATTCCCCTTGTTGACGACCGGAAGGAGCACACGGTCGAGGTGAGCCTACACACCCACATTGGTTAACTAAGAATGATCGTTCTAAAAGCTCGCCAGGATTTCGAATGCTGGCTGTTCTTCTAATCTGAGCAATTGTGAACAGCCTGCATCCCGTCTGATCAGTATAATTAACCTGCAGTCTGACGAATTGCCTCGCCCGTCAATTCTTCGGTGATTGAAGTGATCCCCATTTTCAAGACAAAAAAGCAGGCTGTTTAAGGTGTGCTGTTAAACCCTGCGTTGTTTTTGTTTTAACCCTGAAATATTTCTGTTCCGGCGTTTCATAATTCAGGGCCTGCTGAAATCTTTCCGAGTTGTAAAAGTGAAAATAGCTCTCAAAGTTTAACCGGGCTTCTTTGACCGTTTGATAGCTGTGAAGAAAGTCGAGTGGCGCGGGGGAATCGCACCCCCGCGCTCTCCCAGAACCGTACGTGAATCTCTC
>Ga0070733_10003493_pt1 | contig 10757 bp, 8 predicted proteins | sample Coa_R1_9_FD_66450 | JGI IMG/M metagenome (GOLD analysis project Ga0070733, IMG submission 66450) | Surface soil microbial communities from Centralia Pennsylvania, which are recovering from an underground coalmine fire - Coalmine... | ecosystem: Environmental > Terrestrial > Soil > Unclassified ... | reverse complement strand
GATGAAGCTGCAGCACTATCGCATGCCGGGGACGGTGGCGAAGGTCAACCTCGCGCTTTCAGGGCTGCCTGAGTTTACGGCGCTGAAGGGGGAGAGCGATACGGGCGCTTTGAGCGGACGCATTCACATTGGTCCGGAGATCGACTATCTGGAGCACGCCTTTGACGAATCGAAGTATGGGAATTTTTCCAAGCAACCGTATTTGGAAATTGCGATTCCTTCTGTGACCGATCCATCGCTTGCGCCAGTGGGCAAACACGTGATGTCGATCTATATGCAATACGCGCCTTACAAGCTGAAGGGCAGCGATTGGGACAGCCAGCGGGTTGCGCTCGGCGATACTGTGGTTAAAACGCTGGCGCAGTATGCGCCGAAGCTTCCGGAGTTGATACTGACGCACCAGATCATCACGCCGCAGGATCTGGAAGATACTTACGGGCTCACGGGCGGGCACATCTTTCACGGGGAGTTGGCGCTCGATCAGTTTTTCACCATGCGTCCGCTGCTGGATTGGGCTCGGTATCGCACGCCGATTCGGAACCTCTATTTGTGCGGATCAGGGACGCATCCGGGCGCGGGGTTGACTGGCGGCTCGGGTGCGAATGCGGCGCGGGAGATTTTGAAGGATCTGAAAAAGTAAGCAGAAGAGCTATCTTTTTGTCATTCCGAGAAGCGTACGCGACGAGGAATCTGGGTTTCCTCTGGCCACGCGAGAACCCAGATCCCTCGCTTCGTTTGGGATGACAACAATGAGTTGATCGGTGAGAACGACGCAGCAAGCCGCGTCGCTACAGAATGAAAAATTCTGCTGTACTTCTGATTAGCTGTCCCGACCGCAAGGGCATTGTCGCGACCATCTCTGATTTCGTTTTCCGGCACAATGGCAACATTCTTCATGCCGATGAGCACGCGGACGAAGAATCGAATCTGTTTCTGATGCGGGTGGAATTTGATCCGGCGGGTTTTGATATTGATCTGGCGGACTTTTCCCAGCAGTTCACGCCTATCGCTGAGAAATTCGAAATGCAGTGGCGCCTGGCCCGATCGAATTACCGGGCGAAGATGATTATTCTGGTTTCGAAATACGATCACTGCCTGGTGGATTTGCTTTATCGTCACAAGAGCGGCGAGTTGGCGTGTGACATTCCGCTGATTATTTCGAATCACCCAGACAATCAAACCATTGCGGATTTCTACGGCATTCCTTACGTCACGATTCCGGTTCCGAAAGATAACAAGCGCCAGCCGGAAGAGAGAATCCTGAGTCTGATCGAGCAGCACAATCCTGATTTCATGGTGCTGGCGCGGTACATGCAGATTCTCTCCAACGAATTCGTGAGCCGGTATCCGCAGCGCATCATCAATATTCATCATTCGTTTCTGCCGGCGTTCGTCGGGGCCAAGCCGTATCATCAAGCGTTCACGCGAGGCGTGAAGCTGATCGGCGCGACCAGCCATTACGTCACTGAGGTGCTCGACGATGGTCCAATCATCGAGCAGGACGTGGTCCGCATCTCGCACCGTGATTCGCTCGACGATTTGCTGCAGAAAGGCCGCGATCTGGAAAAAGTCGTGCTCTCGCGGGCGGTACGCTGGCACATCGACAACCGGGTTCTGCTCTACGGGAACAAGACTGTGGTTTTCGACTGAGTTGAGCGGTTTTCAGATCTGCTGCCTTTCCCAGCAGTTTTCACACTCCCGTAACAATCCTTGCGTATAGTTGCAAACTTCGGGCGGCTGGTCGCCGGCCGAATTCGTTTCCTTACCCCGCGAGGAGCCCTATGTCCACTGCAGCAACATCGGTACTGGATTCAAAACTGCAAAAATCCCCCGGGAAACTGGGCATGGCAATCTTCGGAGGAGTCCTGCTGATTGGCATCTCCTATACGGCGATCAGCCTGGTCTCCGACCTCTCGGGCTACCACGCCACTTCGATCATGCCGTACCTGCTTTTAGTGCTGGCTTTGTTGGTTGCTTTGGGCTTTGAGTTTGTGAACGGATTCCACGACACCGCCAATGCCGTGGCCACCGTGATCTACACCCATTCTTTGGAGCCCCACATTGCGGTCGTCTGGTCGGGATTCTGGAACTTCCTGGGTGTGCTCACCTCGAGCGGCGCGGTCGCGTTTGCCATTGTCTCGCTCTTGCCGGTGGAGTTGATTCTGCAAGTCGGCAGTAAAGGCGGTTTTGCCATGGTCTTTGCGCTTCTGGTAGCCGCAATCATCTGGAACCTCGGAACCTGGTATTTCGGTTTGCCCGCGTCCAGTTCTCACACCATGATCGGTTCGATCATCGGTGTGGGCATCGCGAACCAGTTGCTCTCGCCAAAGACTGGGACCAGCGGTGTGGATTGGAGTCAGGCCAGCAATATTGGCAAGTCGCTGCTGCTTTCACCGCTGGTTGGTTTCGTCATGGCTGCGCTGCTCCTGGTGCTCTCCAAAGTTTTCCTGAAGAACAAGAAATTGTACGAAGCTCCGGAAGGTACGGAACCGCCTCCATTCTGGATTCGCGCTTTGCTGGTTCTCACCTGCACAGGCGTCAGCTTTGCCCACGGATCGAACGATGGACAGAAGGGCATGGGCCTCATCATGCTGATTTTGGTGGGCACAGTTCCTACGGCATACGCGCTGAACCACGCGGTGACTGCCAAGCAATCAGAGGACTTTATTGCCGTATCCCAGCAAACGGCGGCGACGCTCAACCATTATGTGTCGTCGGACGCGGTAATTGGCGACCCTCGCGAAGAAGTGACCGACTACATTCGCACCAAGTCGTTCACCCCGAACACCATGCTGGCATTACAACAGTTGGTCAGCGGCATCGGCAATGAGATGTCCCTGTTTAAGGAACTTCGCAACGTACCCCCGGACCGGGTTCGCAACTTCCGGAACGACATGTATGTGGTCAGTGAAGCTATTCGGTTGATGAAAAAGACTGGCCAACCGCAAATCTCTGCAGCAGACGACGCAGTGCTGGCCAATTACAAGAAGCATCTGGATATGGCCACGCGATTCATTCCGGGATGGGTCAAGGTTGCGGTCGCATTGGCATTAGGTTTAGGCACGATGGTGGGCTGGAAGCGGATTGTGGTCACGGTCGGAGAAAAGATCGGCAAAGACCATTTGACCTATGCGCAGGGCGCGGCGGCGGAAATTACGGCGATGTTCACCATCGGAGCTGCTGATTGGTTTGGCTTGCCGGTGAGCACCACGCACGTGCTTTCTTCGGGCGTCGCCGGGACCATGTACGCGAATCACTCCGGTCTGCAATGGGGAACGGTGCGTAATCTCGCGCTGGCGTGGGTGCTAACTCTTCCGGTTGCGATGATGCTCTCCGGCTTTCTGTTCTGGGCATTCCGGCATATTTTCTGAAATGGGGAGTCGTCTTAGTCGAGTTTCAGCCCTGGTATACGGAAGGTCGCTGCTCTTGGCCACGGCTCCCGCCAGTTGCGGTCTTCCGAGGCTAATATCGAGGCGCGCATCTCGGCGACTATGCCGTCGGAAAATTGGTTCTTGCGTTCCGACCTATCCTTTGTGTTATACATGTGTCCGCATTCATTACAACCTTGCGCCCCTAGTCGAGGAGAAGAAATTCGACATGGACCTCTTCCATCGCGAAACACTGGGTAAGGACACACCTACCGGCCGCGACTGTGAGTTCTGTTACCGCGCCGATCCTGAGTTTGCCAAGCGTGAGCCAATGGATCGGTTAGTTCTGTCGAAGTTGGACGACACGGCAGCCGCCCATATCACCGAAGACGGGTACGTCAAGCATCGCATTGCCGAGTTGATGAAAAAGCGCGCCTTCGGCACTATCGATCGAGGTCTGCCGAAATCGGCATGACGCCGATATTTCGTCGAGCGCTAAGAGATTGACAACACGTTACTTAAATGATCACACAGAACTGTGACGCCTGTGGAAGACGGCAGTCCAACTTATCCGATAGAATCTTAACATTGTGAATATCAATATCTCATCCCCCAGCCAGCAATCGATCGAACTAAATGAAGTTTGCGTACAGCTCCAGAAAATGGGCTACGCCGAATCCAAGCGAATACGCATTTATGGTCAGGACTTTGAGGCCGTTTCCAACCCCTTCCCAAATGGGGATGGAATTGCCATCCGGGCGTTTTCAAAACGGGAAACGCGAGAACGGACGGTGCAGCTTCCCCTGCCCGTCGTGCAGATGGTAACCAGGCAAAAACGAAAGAAAGTAGCCTAGCAGTTTCTCAGGCAATGGTTTCAGACCCACTTCGGGGCGCGTACCTCTGCATGGCCATATCCACGATCTCACCGATCAGTTGTGTGTAGGATCGGCCTGACGCTTTGGCGGCCATGGCAAATTCCTGTTTGCTCGAAAGCCATGGATTGGGGTTGGCCTCGATGACATACACTTCGCCTTTCGGCGTGAGTCGCATATCAATGCGGCCATAGTCGCGCAGCTTCACGGCGTGATAGGCAGCCAAGCCGGTCTCCTGCAGCCGCTTCGTCGTCTCCTCGTCGAGATCGGTGGCAAGGTGGGATTTTGTCAGCTTGTGGGCTTGCGTATCTTTTTCGAACTTCACGTCGTAGCTGGCAATTTTCGGAGTGCCTTTCGGGAGACGCGAAAGATCAAGCTCGACCAGCGGCAGGGTTTGAGCATGTTCGTAGCTGCCCAGGATGGCCGCATAGATCTCGCGCCCCTCGATGTACTCTTCGATCAATGCCGGTGAATCGAACTCGTTCTGAATGTATTCCACCCGCTCCATGAGTTCTTTCACGCTGTCGACTACTGCGTCGGCGCTGATGCCGATCGAACCATCTTCCGAGACCGGCTTTACGATCAGCGGGAACGAGATGTCGTGGGCATGCTCGATCCGGCCGCGATACGAAGTTGCAAAAAACGGCGTCTTGATGCCGTGAAACTCAAACATCTTCTTCGCCGTGCCTTTATCTTGCGCCAGGAAGTGCGCATGTGGACCGCCGCCCGTGTAGGGCATATCCAGGAGGTCCATATAGGCCGCGACGTTCATCTCCTTGGTGTCGTCGCCGGCGAAAGACTCGGTCAGGTTGAACACCAGATCAGCGTCACACTTCGCAAGTGCAGTCAGACATTGCGGGCGACCGTCGAGCACTTGATAGAACGGCTCATGCCCAAGCTTCTCGAGAGCTTCGAAGATCTCTTCGCGATCTTCTTTCTCGGTTCGCGGCTGGCGTTTCAATTTCGGTTTAGGTTTGCGTGCCGAAGTCTTTTCTTCTGCGACGACCTCGGCTGCCGCCGTCTCGTCTTCCCAGACGTCATATAAGACGGCGACCTTCAGCTTCGCGCTGGTCATTGCGGCCTCCAGCTTCTACCAGAATAAATCTTCATTCTCATTTCAGACTTCTGATTTACAAGAATCATGGGTGCACGAACTTTCCTCGCGCCATGTAATTCATGGCCAGAGCCGTCACATAAACCGTGATCTGAATCAAATGTTCGGGTTCGCGTGCGCTGTCGGCAAACAAACCGAGTTCGTCGATTCTTTTCTCGATCACCTCGATCAGTTTCTTGATCAGCGGACGCTGCGCCCCAGTCCAGTAGGCAACTTTATCGACTACTGCTTTTCGTTGTGCGCGCAGGAATTCACCCGCGGGCCTCGCTGTCTTGCGACGTTTGGATGCATCGAAAATATCGCGCAAGTCGGTATCGAGTGCCAGGTCCACGAGCGGTACGTCATCGTTCGTCCGCTGGTAGAACTCAGCCACGGTGGCGTCCATTTCATCGACCGTGATATCTGTTTGTCCTCGGCGACGTACCGGATCTACGTTGCCCAGCTTTCTGGCGATCCGGTTCATATACTGCAGCTTGGCCATCGCGCCCCAACCGCGGTAGCGCTTACGCCAGGCAGAACGCGGGGTGAGCCAGACGGCGAAGGTTTCGGCGAAATCTTCGTCGGGATGCTTCTGTGCGTACCAACCCGCCAGGTGGCGCACAAAGTTTCGCGAGAACGGAATGGGCCGATAATTGTCGTGATAGGGGCGGCGAAACGGACCAAAAAGCTGCTTCCATTCCGGAGTCCGGTGAAGTTTGTAGGCGTAGTTGAAGGCGTGCCCGGCTTCGTGGCGAAGATACATCATGACCTCGCGAGTATCCTCGAGGTCATTCATCTCTTTTTCGAGATGAGCCAGGTCCGCGTTCGCGAGATAAAAAGGAATGCCGATCACCGGCTCTCCCGACGGACAGCCCCATTCATCGGTGAGATAACAGAGCGGGCGAAATTTCATCAAACCTTTTTGTTCGAGCTCACGATACAACTGTTGCACCAAGCGTTGCAACGGCGACCCTTCGATGGTCAGACCGAGGTCGCGAATGGGTTTGTTCAGGAGGTCCTGCAAACCGGGCCGGGATTTTTCTAGTTCCTGCACGCAATCTTAAGATGTCAATTTAGAGTAAGTCGCGAAACAAAAGGGGAGAGAAAAGGACACTCTACGCTAATTGTAAACATTATCAAATTGCACGACGTAGTTTGTAGATCACGACAGATCACGGACTAAAGATTCGTTTGCGCCCGCGACAGGCTCCGTCGCAAAGAGACATTGTATCAATCAATGGATTAGCGAAGTTGTTGCAAGCGTGGACCAGCGAACGAGCCTGGCTCGATCCAACCGATCATTCAAATGCGCATCCGAACTGCAGCTTCACGAAGCAGCTTGATCTCGTCGCGGGTAAGTTTCGCACCGCACACTACGATCAAGAACTGCGCGCGTCGACAAGCTCGCATTACGACTCTGGCCGACAGGCGAGTCGAGACAAGTCTTGTCTGACGATGTGTTGTAGAGAGCAGCTTCAAAGCTCCTCACCGGGCATTTGTAACTTTTATCGCGACACGATATATCGAGCTAACGATTCTTTTTGTGGCTCGTCCTATGGCGCAAGCATCGAACGCACGCCCGGCTCTACGCGAGCAAGTTTTGATGCCAATCGTCCGCGGAGGCAGCCATCATGCGCCGTCTGCTCGTCCCGACTTTGTTTCTTGTCCCCTGTCTCTTCGCGCAGTCTCACCTCGACTCGTTTGACCGGACCGGCATAAGAGTTCGAGTGATCTCTAGCGACGGTCACAGTTGCGACTTTCAAGCAAATGTTTCGCTGATGAGTATCTCCGGCGCCCACGTCGCCCAGGACTTGACCAATGCAGAGTGTGAAGTGTACTTCGCAAATGTGGTGGCGGGAAGTTACCACGTAGCCGTCTCCGGCACGGGAATTGAAACTTCAGATAGTGGAAGATTCGACTTCGATTCTACCGGCCACCAGGATGTTGAGGTAAACATCAAACGTGCAGGGAGTGTGAATCAGAGCGGTCCAACCGGGCCGGCCAGTCCGCTGGTGGCGGCCGTGGATCTAAGTATTCCAGAACGTGCGCGCAAGGAGTTCGACAAAGCTAACCAGTTCGTGACCAAGGGAAACTGGCAGAGAGCGATCGAACGACTGAATAAGGCGATTGCGATCTATCCGCAATACGCTGAGGCTTACAACAACCTGGGAGTGGCCTACGGCCACCTTGGTGATCGGGCTCGGAACCTTGAGGCCTTGAAGAAAGCGGTTAACTTAAACGATCATTTCGCCGCAGCCTACCTCAATTTGGCCCGCATAGCGATTGTGGATCGAGACTTTCCCCAAGCCGAAGTTCTGCTGAATAAGGCCACTGCCATCGACCCAACCGATCCTCAAATACTAGGCGCACTGGCCAACATGGAACTGCTGAACCACCACTACGAGCAGGCGCTTGCCACCTGCCGCAGAGCTCATTCTACGGCGCAGGGCGCACATGCCGTTGTTCATTACGTTGCGGCGCGTATCTTCGAGCAAGAAAACCGTCCCCTGGATGCTTTGGCCGAATTGCGAGTCTTCCTCTCGGAAGAGCAATCGGGTCCGCGCGCAGACGCGGCGCGAAGGGAAATGATCGCCCTGCAACAAGGGTCTGGCGCGATCGAGGTGTCGCGATAAATTTATTTGCACCGCTTCTCGGGACAGATGCATCTCTTGAACATAAGTAATCTTTGACAGTTGCTCAAGCGGCCTCTAGAATGGCAAGCATAATGTCAGACCAGTACCAGAAGAGTTTCGACTGCATGTGCTGTTGTACTTGTTGTTGCGCAGTCGTGTCTTCTGGCGCCGGGAGGTTGCTGACCTAGAAAGTTTTTAGTTCACAGCACTTATAAACCCACCGCCAGTAGGAAGCTGGCGGTGGGTTTTTCTTTTTTATGGCACAAACTGAAGCTGCACAAGAAACGAAGGCACAACGAGTCGAACGCCTCAAGCGGGAGAAAAACCCATGGGGTGCGCTCGACGAGATTCGAGGCTTTGCGCGCACCGGCTTTGACTCTATTCCGCCCGAATGGCTGGGCACCTACTTCCGCTGGTGGGGCGTTTATACCCAGGGAGACGGCGCGGGCGTGGTTGGCGGAAAAGGCGGGGAAGGCAAGGCGTTGCCGTGCTTCATGCTTCGCATCCGCATCCCCAACGGGATTCTGAATTCATCTCAGCTGCGAATTATTGCTGATCTGACCGAGCGTCACGCTCGCGGCATTGCTGACTTGACCGTGCGTCAAAATATCCAGCTTCACTGGGTGACCATTGAAGCGCTTCCCGAGATTCTCGAGGCGTTGTGGCAATGCGGCCTGAACAGCATGGGAGCTTGCGGCGATGTCACGAGGAACGTCACTGGCTGCCCGGTGGCGGGCGTGGATGCCGACGAAATCTGCGATGCGTCGCCGCTCGCGCTTGCCGCGACCCAAATGCTTGCGGGCAATCCCGACTTCTACAATCTGCCTCGCAAATTCAAGATTTCGATCACCGGTTGCCGCGTTTGGTGCGCCTATCCAGAGATCAACGATGTTGGGTTGACTGCGATCACGCGCACCCTGAACGGAAAACCCGAGACTGGTTTCTCGTTGCGCGTAGCTGGCGGACTCTCGGCCGAACCTCATCTCGCGGCCCGTCTGAATGGTTTCGTTCGCTGGAACCAGGTCGAGCCGGTTATCAAAGGCATCGCTGAGCTTTTTCGCGAGTCGAGCCAGTTGCGCGAGCATCGCGAGCGGGCGCGGCTCAAGTTTTTGTTTCTGCGGCATGGCTGGACCGCTGATGACTTCCAGAAAGAACTCGAGCAACGAATCGGATTTCGTTTGGATCCCGCGGTCGATGAAGCTGCGCCTGCTGACGTGTACCGCGATCATATCGGGATCCACGCACAAAGACAGCCTGGTTATTGCTATGTGGGAGCGTCAGTTCTGCGCGGACGAATCACGGCGGAACAAATGCGCAACGCCGCCGATCTCGCCGATCGATTCGCCAGTGGCGAGTTGCGAACCACAAACATGCAAAACCTGCTGGTCGTGAATGTGCCCCAATTGCAGGCGGAATCGTTGGCAAAAGAACTGGATGCAATCGGCCTGCGAGTGGGCGGCTCGCCCTTCTGGCGTGGAGCCGTGGCCTGCAGCGGCACCGAGTTTTGCAAACTCGCCATCACCGAGACCAAGAGTTTTTCGCGATGGCTGGTTGAGGAACTGGAAGAGCGTCTCCCCGGCTTTGAGCAGCACTTGAAGCTGCACGTCACGGGATGCCCCAATAGTTGCGGCCAGCATTGGATCGCCGACATTGGAATCGAAGGCAAAAAGTTGAAAGTCGGCGACCGCATGTTGGACGCGTACTACTTCTGCCTGGGCGGCGCGGTTGGCCTGCATCAGTCCATCGCGAGGCCGGTCGGGTATCGCTGCCTCGCCACCGAAGTGCCGGACGCAATTGAGCGTCTGCTGCGCCGTTATTCGCTCGATCGCTTCAGCGGTGAGAACTTGCGGCAGTTTTTCGCGCGCCACAGCGATAGCGAACTGCGGGCATTTCTGGCTGGCGAAATCGTAGAGGCGGTTCCTCGCGATCTGTCGCCGGGGCGCGTGCCGCACGGAATCGAAGGCTAGTCCTAGGTTAGAGGTGAGGTGAGATGCGATGAAAAGTCTATTTCCGATGTTCGTCAAACTGGATGGCCGCCAAGTGCTCGTCGTCGGTGCGGGACAAGTCGGCGAGCCCAAAATCCGTGGGCTGTTGTCGACCGGAGCCAAGATTCGTGTCGTCGCGCATAAAGCGAGCGAAGGCGTGCGCGAGTTGGCCCGAGTTGGCCAAATCGTTCTCGAAGAGCGCGATTTCGTTTTGTCGGATCTAGACAATGTCTTTCTGGTTGTCGTGGCCACCTCTTCGCGCGATCTGAATGAGTTCGTATTTGTCGAGGCGCAGTCCCGTCGCATTCTGTGCAACGTGGTTGATGTTCCGGAGCAATGCGATTTTTATTATCCGGCGGTAGTGCAGCGGGGCGATCTGCAGATTGCAATTTCGACTTCGGGGCAGAGTCCGTCGCTGGCGCAGAAAATCCGGCAACAATTGGAGCGCCAGTTTGGTCCCGGATATGCCCATTGGGTGGCGGAACTCGGCGACACTCGGCGAAAAGTTCTGGCCAGCAATCTTGATCCCGAACGCAAGCGCGATCTGCTGCAATCACTCGCAAGCGTCGAGGCATTCGAAGCTGCACTCGAAACCGAATCGAACACCACTACAAGAGGTGCCGCGGTATGACAGGCAAAGTCTATCTCGTGGGCGCTGGACCCGGCGACCCGGAATTGCTCACTCTTAAAGCCGCCCGCGTGCTGAAACAGGCGGATGCTGTCCTCCACGATGACTTGGTCAGCGCGCAGATACTCCAGCTTGCTCCGGCCCACGCGCAGGTGCGCAACGTTGGCAAGCGCTGTGG
>Ga0070733_10003492_pt1 | contig 10761 bp, 10 predicted proteins | sample Coa_R1_9_FD_66450 | JGI IMG/M metagenome (GOLD analysis project Ga0070733, IMG submission 66450) | Surface soil microbial communities from Centralia Pennsylvania, which are recovering from an underground coalmine fire - Coalmine... | ecosystem: Environmental > Terrestrial > Soil > Unclassified ... | reverse complement strand
TTCAACCTGGAGGCGTTTGCTGGCAAGCTCGGCGTGGCGCGTGTCTATCAGAGCCAGCGCATTTGAAAGTTCGCCTCGATGAAGCGCCTGCATGATCGCTGGCGTCCGTTGCCAGCCGTAGCCAGCGACCATGCTACGGACGATTGTAAGCGCAACAAGATGTTGCTGCGTGTAGAGGCGATAGCCACCTGGACTGCGCTCAGTTGGTGGAATCAAGCCACTGGCCTCGTAGTTGCGCACCTGTTGGACACTTATGTGTCCAGCCCTTGCCAGATCTATGGTACGAAGATAGTTATGGTTACTCACTATCATATAAAGTAAAACCTTCAATTGCTATAAGAGACTTTTATCCACCTGTACTTTTCGTTATACCACATTTAACAGCGGATTAGGCCTGAACATGGTTTATCAGGTCCATACATTAGTCCAGGTATGGGGCCTAACCCTCCAATTGGGCATCTGTGTTGTACAGTAAACATATGATATGGATTACAACATCAGTTTGCACCCGAAACAAATTATGGAGGGAATTCACATGTTTGAAGCGAAACTACATGATGGAAGTACTATTGAGATTGAGGTTCACGGCGAAGGACCTACCCTGTTGCTGCCGGTCAATCCGCAACCAGTAGAAGGGCTACTGGCCGAGCAAATGCGGAAGTATGGCACAGATCCGGCCCTGGGTAAGTCTCTGATTCAGGGCTTGAGTGATGCCTTTCGCGTGGTCGCCTTCAACTATGAAGGGCATGTCATGAGTACACCAAAACCGGAAACGTTGACACCAACCAACATCGTCGCCGATCTCCTTGCCGTAGCCGATGCCGCTGAGGCAGATCAGTTTGCCTACTATGGGTACTCCTGGCTCGCGTTGATCGGGCTTCAGCTCGCCATTCGGACCGACCGTCTTTCGGCACTCATCATGGGCGGCTTTCCGCCGCTTAACGGGCCATATATGGAAATGCTTCGCGTAACTATCGCGGCCAACGAGATGGCTGGCGCGACTCAGACCTCGCAGACTTCGGATGAAGATGAGTGGTCATCCTCGGCGATGTCGAAAGATCAGACCCGGCAGTTCGTCACGCTTTATCAGGCGCTGCAAGGATTCGACGACCGAGCCGCCCAGGCACAGATCACCTGTCCTCGCCTCTGCTTCGTGGGTTCGGCGGACGAGATACAGTATGGGAAGCGTTGGGGAGACGTGCATGTGAGTTTAGCTGGCCCAATCGTGCGCGAACGAGAACATTTGGAAAATCTCGGCTGGGATGTGCGAGTGCTGGATGGCCTCGATCATATACAGGCTATGCAAGCGACGCAGGTTGTGCCGATTGTACATTCCTGGTTGGCTTCCAGGTTAGGGGCATAGCATTTTCTGAGCAAGCAAACCCGCTACGCCCGGCGTAGCGGGTTTGCTTGCTCAGGTTGACTTCACGCAAGAAAAATGTCATACTCGTGCAATGCAATACCCTACTATACCCATCATCTACCAGGATCATTATTTGCTTATCGTGAACAAACCGGCAGGTATTGTTATTCATCCCACATACAAAAATACTGAAGGGACGATGTGGGAAGCTCTTTTAGCATTGCTTTCCGTGCAGGCTGATGAAGGATGGCAACCTCCTGTGTTGCCGGACGAGCCACAATGGGCAAAAGCGCCGTCTGCCGTTCAGGAAATGTTGCGTCAACAACGCGTTGAGCGGTTATGGAAAGAGGACGGTTTGCTTGTGCGTCCATGCTTATTGCATCGCCTGGATAAAGATACCTCCGGCATTGTTGCGCTGGCGCGTACTGAAAATGCGCGTCGCTTCATTGCGCGTCAATTTCACACGCATACTATTACGAAGAGATATCTGGCTGTTGTGCAACAGGGAGCGCCTGAATGGGCGCGACCTCGTACTGATTTGATTGTTACCCGGCGACAACGTGCAGAGCGCAAAGAAACCAGTGAGCAAAGAGTAGATGCGAGTAGTCTTTTTACGCTCAACGACGACGAAGAATTGCTGATTGATGGTCCACTACAGCGTGACCCGGATGATCGGAGACATAGCATTGTAGGGCCAGATGGGCAAATAGCTACAACAATTGTCAGGAAACTTGCGAGTGCGGATACCTATATGTTGCTGGAAGTGCAACCTGTAACGGGACGCACTCACCAGATTCGCGCACATCTCGCCGCCCTGGGGTACGCAATTATAGGAGACCAGACGTATGCACCGCCAACTGAAGATAACAACCTCCAAACCACGTTGAAACGGCAATTCCTGCATGCTTACAGTTTGACATTGCTGCGTTATCCTGACAACGAGCGGTGTACATTTGTCGCTCCACTGGCGAATGATCTGGTAAGATGGATGCAAACATATTTCCCCTCTGGTTTAGGAGCAATAGATGCAAGCACAATATCCGCCTGACACAGGGCCAATGGCTCAATTGAATGAAGAAGAGAAGAAGAAACGCCTTGATGCGATGGTACGCATCTGGCAAAGCGACACCGAAAAGCGTATTGGGCGTGAAGGATACCGTGCTTTCATCACCGCCGCAGGACTCGACGAGTACCGCTATTCTGTCTGGTTACGTTTCCCTGAATGGGAACGCAGAGCGGTGGTGGGTCAGGTGATTACGCTCCAACGCTCACAGAGTGGGTCGCCCGAAGACCCGGCGTTGTTCAGTCTCTGGCGGCGTGACGTACTTCTGCGCACAATGCCAGATTGGAAAGAGCATTTGCCGAACGAGAACGTGTTCAATATCACTGTGCGTATTACTCCCGGTGGATTAGGCGAGGGGAGCAAGTGGGCTGTTGTGATGCCGAAAGAGATGATACCACGCTACAAACCAGGATGGCCCACGCAAGCGCAATGGGTTGCGTGGACACGATCCTTTGACTGGCTCTCTATAGCGGTTGGCTTTATTCGAGCCATGCTTGATGATTTAGAGAAAGAGCAGAGTTAATTATTGTTTTGCCCAATCGCTCAGCAACGCTTTTGCCGCGTTATGTCCGGGCGCACCCATGACGCCACCTCCGGGGTGGACACCTGAGCCACAGAGGTACAATCCTTCGATAGGTGTACGATAGCGGGCGCATTCTGGCGTTGGCCGCATGGAGAAGAGTTGGTCAGGCGTGATTTCGCCATGAAAAATGTTGCCGTTTGCCATGCCATAGCGTTGCTCGATATCCACCGGACTGAGGATTTGCCGATCTACTACGGCATCGGTGAAGTTGGGTGCGAACTCATTCATCGTCGCAAAGATACGGTCAGCCATCTCATTTTTCACTTCATCGGACCATACCCGACCTTTGAGATGATAGGGAGCGTACTGGCAGAACATCGAGATGGTATGAAAACCTTCGGGTACGATTGAGCGGTCGGTTGATGATTGCATATATGCCTCGATATAGGGCTTTTTCGAGAGTTCACCATGCATGGCATCCTCATAGGCATCTTGCACCCAGTCGGGAGTCGGGCTGATTTCGCAGGAGCCGAAATGTTGTAGAGCCGGAGTTGTGCCGGGAAGACACTTGAAGTTGGGCAATTCTTTGAGCGCCACGTTGATCTTAATTACGGCACTATCGGTCTTGAATTGTCCGATACGTTTGAGGAAATCCTTATCCAGTCCAGCATCAGAGCAGAATTGGAAGAAGGTGCGTTTCGGGTCGGCATTGGAGAGGACGGCGGCGGCTCGTAACTCTTCGCCATTTTCTAAACGCACACCTTCCGCTCGTCCATTATGTACAAGCACCTGGGCGACTGGCGTGTCGGTACGAATAATTGCGCCATGCGCCTCTGCTGATGCTGCCATGGCGAAACTGATGCGCCCCATGCCTCCACGCACGTAGCCCCACATGCCTTGCTCGCCGTTCACTTCTCCAAACATATGATGCCACATGACGTAGACCGAGCCGGGCGTTTTTGAACCGATAAAGCTGCCAATGACACCTTGACCGGCAAAAGCGGCACGTAAATAGTCGGACTCGAAATAATCCGCGAGCATATCATAAAGACTACCAAACATGAGACGACGGTAAATCTCTTCATCCTTGCCCCGAAAGCGTGACGCGAGGTCGGCAACCGAAGGAGGCTCTTCTAACAAAATAGGGTTGAGAATTTCTGAAGCCCGGTCAAAGAAACGCAGGAATTTCGGGTAGGCTTCGGCATCATGAGGCGAGAGGCGACGAATCCCCTCAATGGTTTTTTCTGTACTGGCCCGGAAAAAGAGATAGTTGCCATCTTGATAAGGAACAAACATCTGTGGGTCTTTGACGTAGGCGTCGAAGCCGTAGCGGTGCAGTTCCAGATCACGAATGATTTCAGGACGTAGCAAGCTCACGACATAGGCACACGGTGACATGGTAAAGCCCGGAAATGGCTCTTCGAGTGTACAGGCTCCCCCAACTCGGTCTCTTTGTTCCAGTACCACAACGCTCTTTCCTGCGCGTGCCAGATAGCCCGCTGCGACAAGGCCGTTATGCCCGGCTCCAATGATGATCACGTCAACTTGCTCATCCTGACTGGTCGCCATAAATAAAAACTCCTTTGTTCTATCGAAATTGTTCAACCTAGCACAAGTATAGCATATAGTTGACCCGGTTTGATGGTAAGCATATAAAAGGGAACAGCCGCCAGAAACGCATGCGTTTCTGGCGGCTGTTCCCTTTTATATGCTTACCATCGCTAATCTGATTGTGAAGGGGTAGATGTAATGGTAATGGGTGATAGTTTGGGCGCTATTCTTTGCATCAGGCGTCTTTTGCGCAGCCAGCGAACGCCCAGGGCAAAGCAGGCTACTGGAATGATATAGACGCTAAAGACCAGCAGCCAGATGAAAAGCGTTGCGAGTACCTGGCTCACCGCAGCAACAGCAGAAACTGCGCCTTGCCAGACTTGCCCAGGATTCCAGCCGCCTGCATTCGTATTTTGGGCAGGTGGTGCTGTACTGATGGGCTGGAGAGTAATAGCGACCGTATAAAAATTCACCTGACCATTCAGGGCGTTGAGGTGCGCTTCGATACTCTCAATTTGCCCCTCGACATCGGTGAGACGCTGCTCAATATTCAGAATATCGTTCAGGGCCTGAGCCTGTCCAAGCAGTGTCAACAAACGTTGTTGCTCTCCACGCAGGTTTATAAGGCGCGACTGTGTATCAATGTAATCGTTTGTCACATCCTGCACATTCTCAGTGAAGCTGACAAGTTGCCCACCATGTTGCGCTGTATAGTCTCTCAGGTAGACATAAATGTTGGGATAGAGCGTAGATTGTACAGAAAATGTCAGCGATACATCGTACTGGTTATTATTGATCTCCGTGTAGCTTGCTCCCGCCGATGTAGAGCGTGGGTCAGTTGCGCTGATCCATGATTGCAATTGCGCTGCCACCTGCCGCGTATCTGTTACGTCCAGCGTGACATTCAGCGATTTGATCAGGTACTGCTGAGCAATGTTACTATTGGAGGGGGCTATCTTACTACCAGTTGTACTTCCCGACCCTGATGCTGCTGCACCTTGAGCCGAATGTACTGGCATTGACGCTGCTGAATTTGTGCTTGCAGCGGTCATTGCACCTCCACAGGCGGAAAAGAATACTGCGAATACGACGAGACTTGCCAATCCAACCAGACAAAGTAACCATCGAGAATGCTTTTTCATAGGTGTCATGAGTCTACTCCTTTATTGGAGAACGAGGGGTAGTATCAGCCCATTATATTTACTTGCACAGTACACCAGACACAGGGACGACACTGACGGGCTGATGCTACCCCTCGCTTCCGATATGTTTGCTTTATAGTTACAGTCTTGACGAGATTAATGTGAAAATAGTTCCCACAATACATACGCAATGTGCAGAAGAAGACTCACGAACGGCGTTTTTGCTTCACGGTTGGAATGATTCTAGCACGGGAGCATCGGTACGAGGAAGCAAGGCAAATGCAGCGCGCATAATACGGGACTGCAGAGCGACGTTATTGGGTTCGCCAAGCGGATAGCCGAGCGGGTAGGGAACAAATAACGCTCGCGGCGGACGTATCTTCTCCGTTATTTCGCGCAAGAGCGAAATAGAGACCGTTGTCATACCCGCATATTCAATCGCACGCTGAATCAGTCCCACGGACTGATTGCACATAGGTCAGACGGGAGTCAGCAGAACTACATCCACATGATCGGCAACAAGACGACGGGCAACCTCTGGCGCTGTTTCGTGGATGAGCTTTCGGGGTCCAGCAATAGAACCCATAAAGCTGTAGTGATGAGGGGCAATCGCGCCAATTTCACCGTGTTCTACCATCTCACGCAGGCGATCAAGGGGAAATGTGAGATTGCGGTCACGCAGCACACCCGTATGGTCAAATGCCCAACTGCGCTGGTGCATTTCAAGCAACTGCGGCGAGATGGTGGCTGGAATTTCGCGAAACGACGTATCGCCCATGCGAATTGATGCATCAAACGGCGGCTGATCAGGAAGACTAAGCCCCGATGTTGTCACCAGCGCAACGGTGCAAGCTGGCAATGGCTTGCGTAACGGCGTTATCGCCATTGAGATGGGATCGTTGGGTTGAGGGCTATACTTCCGAAAAGGATATCCTTTCAGAAATAGCCGCTCTGTAAGCTCTACATCTTCTAAGTGGGCCATGAATTACTTTTCCTTATTTCGTCATTGATATACACCATAGTATAGTACATGCTTGCCACTTGACCAATCGGTGGAACACATCTTGCTTCTCAAGATATGGTACGGTATGATCAAATAACAAGACAATACGAAGTTTCCTGAGAGGTAGAAAAATGAGCTTACGCGAAGAAGAAGGTTTTATTGTGGTAGAAAATGGCTACCGTGTCTGGTACCGTAGCGTCGGTGGTGGCGAAGATGAGGGTATTCCACTACTGATGTTGCATGGCGGGCCAGGATTTCCACATGACTATCTGGACAATTTGTCGGCGCTGGCAAGTGAGCAACGCCGTGTCGTATTTTACGACCAGCTGGGCTGCGGGCGTTCAGATAAGCCCGATGACGTATCGCTCTGGCAGGTGCCACGCTTCGTTACTGAGCTGGCAACCGTCCGTACAGCACTCAGCCTTGAGCGCGTCCACATACTTGGACAATCATGGGGTGGCATGCTGGCAATTGAGTACGCTTTGACGCAGCCAGAGGGCCTTACAAGTCTCATACTTTCCAATACATCTGCCAGCATCCCTTTGTGGATTGCAGAGGCGAATCGCTTGCGTGCAGAATTGCCGCCAGCGGTAAATGCAACGCTGCTGCGACATGAAGAAGCAGGGACGACTGGTAGCGCCGAATACCAGGAGGCAATGTTAGTTTTCTATGACCGTCACGTTATCCGTGTGCCTATGCCGGATTATGTGCAACGAGCCTTTGATACGCATAGCGAAATCGTTTATAACACTATGAACGGCCCCAGCGAATTTCATGTGATAGGCACGATTAAAGACTGGGACCGCACCGACCGTCTCGGTGAAATTCACGTGCCAACGCTCATTCTTTCGGGACGCTACGACGAATCAACGCCTGTTATTAACGAGATTCTCCACAGAGGAATCGCAGGTTCAGAATGGGTAATCTTCGAACAAAGCTCTCACCTGTCGCATGTCGAGGAAGCCGAATTGTATATGCAAACTGTACAGGCTTTCCTGAAGCGTGTTGAACAAAGAGCAAGTTAGAAGAAGTTTTTTTCGGCTCCGCATGCTACACTCCCAACAGGGACATCCGATCTGTGTCCTCGCAAATGAAGTACGAGACCATGGGAAAGACCTGGCAATACCACTTTTTCACCATCTACTTCACAATCGAAAGGAGTTTTTGAATGAACGAACCCGTCACGAAAATCGACCTCCGATTCAGCGACCCGGACGCCGTTGCCACTCCATGGGAGGAGACGCGTCGCGTGCTTGAAACAGCCGAGCTATTCTGGCTCTCGACGGTGCGGGCTGATGGTCATCCACATGTCACACCAGTTGTTGCCGTGTGGCAAGATGGTGCTATCCACTTCAGCACTGCCGACACCGAACAGAAGGCTGTAAATCTGCGGGGAAACCCACACGCGATTCTGACGACTGGCTGCAATACCTGGAATGAAGGGCTGGACGTTGTGATCGAGGGCGACGCCGTCCGGATCACCGACCAGGACGCACTCGAACGCCTCGCCAAGGCGTGGGCCACCAAGTGGGATGGACGATGGCATTACCTGGTGCGCGATGGCTACTTTTACCACTACGATGAAGATGAACACACAGTCCTCCCATATTCGATTCTCGTGTTCTCTGTCACGCCCACCAAGATCTTCGCGCACGCTAAGGGCGACCCTTTCAGCCACACCCGTCACCAGTTTTGACTTCCGCGCCTCCGTGTGTCGCGGAACCGACACATTTTTGTGTTCACCCCTCGGTGCCATCAAGAAGCAATGGGAGTTGACCACTATCAGGCGACTCTTGCGCCTTCGACGGTGCGACTTCCGGATCGGTGCGAATGATCACGAATCACTCCACGGAGCTAGCTTCCCGAAGTTCCTGCTGAGGAGACTGATTGGGATTTGTCATAATTTCATAAGCGGTGGCAGCACAAAACTATACATCTGGTAGTTGAAAGCTGTCCAATTGCTATTTTGTGGGTTCGTCGTTGGGACAAATTGAATACGCACTGTGACCGACGATTTTCCCTGTGTCAAAGATGCTGGTAAGGGGAAATCTTCGTCACGCCAGCAACGTGAATGCCCGTCAACGCCTGTTTCACTGGAGACACCGGCGGTATACCATGTACCGGCGAATTGACCATCTATGAAGATGTTCGCTCGCTGGTTCGGGACACAATAATCAAAAGTGCGTCGCAGAAAGGCTCCAACGTTGTGTGGGTCCAGGGCCATTGTAAAGCTGGTCGTTCCCGTCATTGACGCACCTGTGGCCGTACTGAGCGGGCTGTTGACGGTATATTCGTAGGCAGAAGTGAGTTGATACTGGCGCTCACCCGGCGAGGTATAGTTATGAGCAGAGCGACTGCCTGTAGATGCTGGCAGCACGGTGTCACTGAGTAACGCAGTTTGGGCAGGTGTGCCATACCAGAGCGTGGTGGCCCGATATGGCAATGAACTCTGATCGCCGCCTCCATGTTCCCAACGGACAGTGAGATGGCGGTTGAATGGGATGCTATCGGCGATAAGAAAACGGTAGAGCGCCGCTCCGTCACGATTGGTGCCGGGGGGATTATTCACGCTACTGGGCAATCCGCCCAATGGGAGAGATGTTTGTACCCCTCCGTTCCAGTAGTCGCCACCAAGCCCCCATTCTTCGGTTCCAGTCACAGCGATTTGCGCTGTGTGGCTATCGTCAATGTAGATGTGTGGGTCGCCTTCCAGCGTATTTCCGGGCGTAGTGAAATTGACGACCGTACCTATTAATTTCCCGCTGCCTTGAACGTTTAGAAAGGTCATATCCTGACCTGCCACTGGCTTTGGTACGCTGGTATAGGTTGCGTGAAATGTTCCCCACCAGTTTGTGGGATCAAAGAACGGCTCATAACGGACGTTCCATGCAATATGTTGCAGTGCATCATTTGACACAATCTCGATACGCGCATTTTTCGCGAAAGGCATGGGCCAATAGAGATTGTAGTTCATGTAAGTGTTACCATCACCGTTCGCGCCCGCTATCCATCCCTGAACAAGAGGACGTTCAGTGGGCTGGTATACACCGGCCCCGTCACCGACCAGAAATTTGAGCGGTGCATCCACGCTGGGAACTTTCTCACCATCCCAGTAGATAAGGAGCCGCGAGTTGCCAAAACGTGCCATTTCCGAATAAGGCACGTGAAAGGTGAGTGCGCGTATCTGGCTGGGGCCACCAAGCGACGTTACCAGCGTGGCTTGCTTACTCGCCAGAGTAAGATTTCCATGTTGTTGTGCGATGTTTACTGGTGCAATATCACTGCCAGCGCAACGCAGCAATGCGACAACATCTTGAGTTGGCATTGTGCTATTCCAGGTTGTAAGCGGCGTCCCATAAGGAAGTTTGCGGTAGAGTAAATAAAAATTTGCATTTGTTTGTTGTGATGTCCACTGGATACTTTTTTGATAGGGTATCGCTGAGTCAATGATACTGCTTCCCTGGCTTTCCTGGGTGTTCAACGAAAGCGGATAGGGAAATGCGGCGGCGGGATTACTGGTAGGCGACATCTGTCCGAGGTCATTTGCGCTAATGGTACTGACAAGTTGACCATCCAGCGAGAGATTCCAGGGGCCGCCCGTTGTCTCCTGCATACGCAAAAATGTCACGATGCCGGGTCCAACCTGATCAAATAGTACATGCTCGCCATCGGGCAAAACACGCGAATAGTGAATACTATCCGTATTGCTGCCAGCGGGATCGGCGGTAGATTGACCATCCACGCGATCACCCAACTCTAAATAGGAAAGTTTATCCCAATGGCGATATGCATCAAGACCGAGGTAGAGCGGCGGTGCTGTAGTAGCCGTACTTTGAGTGGGGCTGGTTGGTGTCGAAATACCTGGCGGGCAAATAGCAGCCACATTGATAGAAGCTCGCCAGGCAACGAACACAATCACACTTGTTAAAACAAGCATGGTAAGCAAGATACCGCTCAGTAGCCTGTAGCGACTACATCGAGATTGAGATGCTCTCATACGCTCCCTCGAAAATTCAAAGTTACCTGGAATATGTCAACCTCCCAAGCATAGCATATTTTGGCAGGAACTTCAGCACGTATCCGGGTGACAGTGACTATGAAGAACCTTGCCAAAAT
>Ga0070733_10003491_pt1 | contig 10761 bp, 9 predicted proteins | sample Coa_R1_9_FD_66450 | JGI IMG/M metagenome (GOLD analysis project Ga0070733, IMG submission 66450) | Surface soil microbial communities from Centralia Pennsylvania, which are recovering from an underground coalmine fire - Coalmine... | ecosystem: Environmental > Terrestrial > Soil > Unclassified ... | reverse complement strand
CGGACTCGAAGGCCAGGTCGAAAGCGCCGTCCTCTGGGGCCTTTCCGCCACCCTGTACGGCCGCATCACCTTCGCCGGCGGCCGGGTCGAGCAGAGCACCTATGCCGACTTCCCGGTCATGCGCATGTGCGACGCGCCGCGCGTCGAGACCTGGACCGTGGCGTCGGACCTGCCGCCCTTTGGCGTCGGCGAGCAGCCGGTGCCGCCGGTCTACGCGGCGGTCGCCAATGCCGTCTTTGCCGCCACCGGCAAGCGTATCCGCGAGCTGCCCATCACCGCCGAGGCGCTACGCGAAGGCCCCCGGGCCTGAAGCCGTCGCACCGGCCAGGTCGCACCTACCAATCGACCGCCAACCGCAGCCGCACCTCGCGCCGGCTGTCCTGGTAGAAGAGGCAGCCCTCGCGCCGGCCGTGGAGGTAGAGGTCGCGCAGGATCTCGACGTCGCGACGGCAATAGGACTCGACCAGGTCCAGGCGTCCCTGCTTGACCCATTCCAGGGACTGCAAACCGTCGGCGGATTTGCCGAGGCCCAGGGTGTCCAGGGCCAGCCGGCCCATGCCGACGCGGAACCCCAGGCGGCGGTGGATCTCCTCGAGCAGGTCCAGGGTCGGCAGGGTGCGGCAGTAGTCCTCGCCGGTATAGCCGGCCAGCACGCCGAAATCGAAGCGCTTGACGTTGAAGCCCACCACCAGCGTCGCCTGCCGCAGCGCCGCGGCCAGCTCGTGCACCTGGCGCTCCCCGAAGCTGGCGAAGCTCCCCTCTTCGAGGAAGCAGGCGACGGCGATCGCCACCCCCATCCGGTGGCAGTTGCCGAATCCTCCCACCTCCGCCGCCGAGCGCAGGGTCTCGACGTCGAACAGCACCGTCCGGGGCAGCTCGCGATGGCGCCGCGCCTGCTCGCGGGACAGCCAGCGGGGCGGCACGGCGCCGCTCGCGTCCGGACCGTCGGCGACCGCGCCAGGCAGCCGCGCCCGCCGCCAGGCCGCGTCTCCGAGCATACCGGCAGTCCCGGCGGCCTGCGTGGCTGCCCCGCCGGGCGCCGGTTCGGCCGCGCCCCCTCCCTCCTCCCCGACCGCCGCAGATCCCCCGGCCGCCGCCGGCTGCGCGGCCGGCGCCGGCAATGTCGGCGGGATCGCCTGCGGCAGGGGCGGCACCGCCGGCACTGCCGCCGGCTCGCGGCCCAGCAGCAGGCGGAGCATGCGCAGCGCGCCGGGCTTGTCCAGCGGGCGGTTGCCGTTGCCGCATTTCGGCGACTGGATGCAGGAGGGGCAGCCGGTCTCGCAGGGGCAGCCGGCGATCAGCTGCAGCACCTGTTCGAGCAGGCCGGCGAGGTCTTCGTAGCCGCGGGCGGTGATGCCGACCCCGCCGGGATGGCCGTCGTAGACGAACACCGCCCCGCATCCCACCTGCGGATGGAAGGGGTAGGAGATGCCGCCGATGTCGCCGCGGTCGCACAGCGCCAGCAGCGGGAACAGCGAGATCGCCGCATGCTCGCTGGCGTGCAGCGCCCCCAGGAAATGCTCGCCGGCCCGCCGCAGCGTCTCCTCGAAATGGCGTGGCGCCTGCCACCACAACCCGACGGTCTCGAACTCCACCGGCGGCAGCTCGAGCGGCGTCTGATCGATGGTCTCCTGCCCGTGCACGCGCTTGCGCTCGAAGCCCACCACCCACTCGGTCACCTTGAGCCGCCCGAGGCAGGCGACCAGCGGACCCGCCGCCGGGCTCTCCGGCTGCCGCAGCACTTCCAGGATCTCGGTCTGCTTCTCGGTCAGCGGCGTGGTGAAGTAGTCGAGATCGGCTGCGACGGCGCGCACCCGCCGCTCCTCGCGCTCCAGCGCCTCGACCAGGTACTGGCGGCCGGCGTGCAGGTACACCGCGCCCGGGTGGCACTCGTGCAGCGCCCGCACCGCATCGATGGTGCCGATCAAGCGGCCGCCGGCGCCGCCAGGGCCGGGTTCGCCGCCGGCCGCCGCCTTGCCGGCGCCCGCCGCGCCGGCCAGGATGGCGTAGGTGTTGCCGGTGCCGCGCAGCTGGATCAGCCGCTGCGGGTGGCGCCGCAGGCAGAAGATCTCGCCTTCCGGCCGCGGCTCGGCGGCGGGCGGCTCGGCACCGGGCGGCTCAGGCGGCGCCGGCGCCGCCTGCAGCAGCTGCCCCTGCCGCAGCAGCTCGTCGAGGCTCGTCCGGTGGCGTTCGAGATAGGCGGCGTCCTGGCGCGGCTCGAGCGGCAGCTCGGCGGCGGCGCACAGCAGGTGCCCGCGGGCGACCGGTTGGTTGCCGGGATCGACCACCAGGCGCTCGCAGGGCCGCTCCAGGAACTGCTGCGGGTGATCGAGGAAATACTGATCCAGGGCATCCGGCATCGCCACCATCATGGTGATCGATTCCCGCCCGTCGCGCCCCACCCGGCCGGAGCGCTGCCAGGTGGCCATCATGCTTCCCGGGTAGCCCACCAGGATGCAGGCGTCGAGGCCGCCGACGTCGATGCCCATCTCCAGCGCCGAGGTCGAGATCACGCCGTCCAGGGTGCCGGCGAACAGGGCGCGTTCGACGTCGCGGCGCTCCTCCGGCAGGAAGCCGGCGCGGTAGGAGGCGACGCGCGAGGCCAGCGCCGGCTCCTGGCGGCGCAGCCACGAATACAGCAGCTCGGTGATCCGCCGCGCCTTGGTGAAGACGATCGTCTTCAGGCCGGCGTCCAGGCAGCGCACGAACAGCCGCAGCGCCGCGGTATAGGGCGACCCGTCCGGGCGCACCAGCAGCAGGTGGCGTCCCTCGCGCGGCGCCCCCGACTCGGCGATCCACTCGAAGGGACGCCCGGTCAGGTCGGCCGCGAACTGGCCGGCGTTGGCCGCGGTGGCCGACGAGGCGATCAGCACCGGGTCGCCCCCCACCGACCGGCAGAGCCGCAGCAGCCGCTGCAGCACGTGGTGGAAGTGGCTGCCGAAGATGCCGCGGTAGGTGTGCAGCTCGTCGAGCACGATCCACGACAGATCGGCGAGCAGCGGCCCCCAGCTGGTCCAGTGGCCCAGGATCCCCAGGTGCAGCATGTCGGGATTCGAGATCAGCACCCGCGGCAGCCGCTTGCGGATCGCCGCCCGCCGCGCCGCCGGCGTGTCGCCGTCGTAGATCTCGCAGCCCGCCTGCTCCTCGTCGAGGCCCGCGTCCGCGGCCAGCCGCCGCAGCTTGCCGCGCTGGTCCTGTCCCAGCGCCTTGAGCGGGAACAGGAACAACCCCCGTCCCGGCCCGCCGGCGGCCGCCTCGGCGAGAGCGGGCAGCTGGAACACCAGCGACTTGCCCGAAGCGGTGGGCGTGGTGATCAGCACGTCGCGGCGCCGCCGCACCGCCGCGACCCCCGCCGCCTGGTGGCACCACAGCCGCTCCACGCCCCCCCGTGCCAGCGCCGCCGCCAGCGCCGCCGGCAGCGGCGGCTCCAGCTCGGCGTGGCGCGCCGCCTGCGCCGGCAGGTAGGCCGAATGCACGATCTGCGGCCCCAGCCGGGAGTCGGCCCGCAGCTCCTCGACGAGCCCGCTCAGGGTGACGGCGGCGGCAACAGAGTTACGGCTCATTCACGCCATTGTACAGGAGGGAAGGCCGGGCCTCCGCGACACCGCGCCCCCTGCCAAGGTTGCCTTCCCCCCCTTTCCGCACTACCATTCTGCCCTACAGGTATCACCCGGACCGCGCACATGCCCATCTCGCTGAAGCTCCCCGACTCGCTGCTCGCCGAATTGCGTCGTCTGGCCGAGCGCAAGGGCGTCAGCCGTTCGGCCATCATCCGCGAAGCGCTGGCATCCTACCTGCCGCATGCCGCCGAGCCTGCTGCCGGCTCCTTCGCCGACCGGGCGCGCGATCTTGCCGGCCGCGTCGAGGGGCCGGAGGACCTTGCCGGCAACCCCGCCCACCTGGACGGCTACGGCGGTTGAAGACCCCCGCGCTCCTCGACACCGGCCCGCTGGTCGCCTTCCTCAACCGGCGCGATCGCTTCCATCCCTGGGCGGTCGCACGGCTGGGCGAGATCGAGCCGCCGCTGCTCACCTGCGAGGCGGTGCTCTCGGAGGCCTGCTTCCTCCTTCGCCACCAGCCGGAAGGCCCGCCGGCGGTCCTCGAGCTGGTCGAGCGCGACCTGGTGCGCATCGGTTTCTCGCTGGGAGCTCATCTCGCCGCCGTCCACCGTCTCCTGGCGCGCTACGCACAGCTGCCCATCTCGCTGGCCGACGCCTGCCTGATTCATCTCGCCGAGATCAACACGGGCAGCCCTCTGCTCACCCTCGACAGCGACTTCCGTATCTACCGCATCCACGGCCGCCGCACGATCCCCGCCCTGCTGCCGCCGTCTCCCTGAACCGGTCCTCGCACCGGCGGCCGCGGCGTCCTCGTCTCCGCGCCCTCCCCGGCGGACACTACCTCTGGTAGAACGTCCCGCACTCACCAACGGAGGTTGCCGATGCTCCAGGTCTTGCGCCCCTATCGCCGCACGCTGCTCGTCTTCCTGCTCGCCGGGAGCCTTGCGCTCCTGCTGGTGGGCGTCTTCGCCGCCGCGCCGGCGGCGGGCGCCACCAAGACGGGGCACGACTTCGTCTACTACAGCAATGCCGGCCACACCGGACCGGCGGTTGGCTACCGCTACTACTGCATTGGCAATTCCGGCGGCTGGGGAACGATCACGCCCTACTACGTGATGAACAACTTCCCCTGCCAGTAGGCGCGCCGGCCCTGCCCGGCAGGTTCCGTTCACCGGGGCCGGCCCGCGGTCCGGCCGGTCCCCGTTTCCTGGGCCGGCCCGCCCTGCCGCCGGGCGTCAGATCTGGTCGAGCAGCTGCTTGCGCTTGGCCTCGAACTCGGCGGGCGAGATCAGGCCGTCGTCCATCAGGCGCTTGAGCTGGCGGATGCGGTCGGCGCCCGAAACCGCCGCACCCGCGGCCGGCGCCGGCTGGCCGGCCGGAGCGTTGTGGTAGGCGATGGTGGCAGCGTCGACGGCGCGCTTGAAGGCGAGCGGCTGGCTGATGCGCGGGAAGACCTCCGCGCCGCTCCCGGCGGCGGTGTCGATCTCGACGTCGCCATAGCCCAGCAGGCGGCCCCAGAACGTCTGATGGTGCTCGACGTTGTTGATCTTGTCGAGATAGGAGTCCATCGAGCTCTGGCTCAGGATGCCGCGCAGCCGCAGCAGCCGCCGGTCGGTCAGCACGTATTGGTTGGCGGCGAGCTCCAGGTAGCGGACCAGCGCCGCGACCAGCGCCGCCGCCACCACCGCGCCGGCCAGCAGCAGCACCCAGCGCTGGCCGCCGGTCAGGTTCCAGCCGACCACGCCGGCCAGCGCCGCGACCGCCGCCAGGGTGAGCGGCGGCAGCAGCGGCACGCGGCTGGGGTGGGCCTCGTAGAGGATCTGCTCGCCGTCCTGGAGATGGTGCCGCAGGCTCATGCCGGAGATGCTACGACAACGCGCCCCTCGCGGGTAGCCGGGCCACCTCCCGCGCCGGGGGCGCTACGGCTGCGCCGGCAGAGGATGGCGCGCCAGGAACTCCCAGATCGTGGCGCTGGCGTCGAGGGCGCGGCTGACCTTGCCGATGATGAAGACCTGATCGTACTGCGGCCCGTCGGGCCAGGTGTGGCCGCCATGCTTGATGGTGTAGAGGGTCACCTCGGTGCCGGCGGCGCAGCCGGCGTGTGCTTCGCGACGGACGTGGGTGCCGTCGCCCGGGCTGGCGTCGGGCAGGTTGACGCCGCCGCCGCCGCCGGGGCAGGCGTCGGCGTGCTCCCAGAAGGCGGCCGTGGCGGCGACCGACAGGAGGGGGTTGCCGCGCGACCCCTCCATATTGCCCCCGTCGTAGGGCACGATGGGGTCGGCGGTACCGTGCATCAGCAACATCGAGATGGGCCGCGTCGGCTTGCAAACCAGCGAGAGAGCCCGCGACATCTGACCCGAGACCGAGGCCACGGCGGCGAAATCCGCCGCCATCACACAGGCCAGCCGTTGGCTGAAGAAGGCGCCGTTCGAAAAGCCGGTGGCGTAGACGCGCTGCTTGTCGACCGCGTAGTCGCTCTCGAGGCGAGTGAGGAGGGCGTGCACGAAGCCGAGGTCGTCCACCTGGACGCCGGTGCTGCTGGTTTCGCGGCCGGCGTGCCAGCGGTAGTCGATGCCTTGCGGGTAGACGACCAGGAACCCGGCACCGTCGGCGACTTTGTCCAGACCGGTCAGGTAGTCCATATCCCCGCTGTTGCTGCCGGCGCCGTGAAAGGCGAGCAGCAGGGGCACGGATACGGTCGCCTTGTAGCCACTCGGCACGTGCACGCGGTAGGTGCGACCAACGCCTTCGACCACCAGGGTGTGTTCGGGGTCGGGTCCGCTCTCGGCGGCCGCGCCGCCATGCGGATGCAGCGCCACGACCAAGATCCAGGCGGCGACCCGCAAGAGCCGCCTGTGGGCAACGCTGAGGGGATTCATGCTCGATCCTCGGCCAGCTGGGCGGGGCGGCCCCATTCCCGGCCGGCGAAAGCTCTGATCTCGTCGAGGTTCACGGCACCGATCGTACCATCGCAACCCAGCGGGGGTGATCGTCCCCGGGCTGCACGAGGCAGGTCAGGGTAGGGTGATGAGGCGGGCGTAAACGGCGGTGGCGGTGCCGCTCAGCCAGACGGCAACGGCGGTGGCCTTGGGGCCGGCGGCGAGGGCCGGGGAGCTCTGGTTGCCGGCGGTGGTGAGGTTCACTCGAAAATCGCCGCCGGCAGGGGCGCCGTTGGCACTCAGGAAACGACCGAAGATGCCGGTGCCGTCGCCGTCCTGTCCCGATTCGTCCTCCCAGATCGTGATATAGCCGCCGGCAGGTTGCCAAACGATCTTGGGGAGCGTGCGTTGGCCGGGCGCGCGGCGGTTGACCTGAAACGCATCCGGCCCCTCGGCGGTGCCGTCGGCGTCGAACAGGCGACCGTGGATGGGGCCGGGCGGCTCGGGCCTCAGCGGCAGCAACCAGGGGAAAGCGGGGGTCTGCTCATCCCAGACGGCGGCGAAGCTGCCGTCTGGTTTCATGGCCAGTGACGCGTCGTAGCTGGTCTCCGCGTCGGGGTAGAGCGGGTCGACAGGCAGGGCCTTGCCGCTCTGCGCCACACGCACGGCAAAGACGTTGACGCTGTCGCCGTAGTAGGTCAGCGCCGCCGTGAGCGACCCGTCGGGCGCTACGGCGATGGCGTCGGGGAAGGGACCCGAGCCGTCCACGCCGGAACCCATGCTCAGCAGCAATTCGCCGGTCAAGGGCGCGAGCCGGGCAGAGAAGATCCGCGCCGCGGCATTGTTGTAGTAGCCGATCGACGTCTGGTAACCGACGTCGGCGGCCCAGGCGACGACCACCCGGCCCTCGGCGGTTGCGGTCACCACCCCAGAATAGCGATCGAAGCGGCTCGGCAGGTGGGCGAGCTCGGCGCGGGTCGACGGCGACCCGCTGCGCTCGAACATCTGCACCTCCACCTGCTGGACGACCCCGGGACCGCCGCCCGCGGGTTTGCCGTAGCTGTCCCACACCGCCGCGAAGCCGTCGTCGGAGGTCGCCACCAGACCGTCCAGCGCGATGACGTTGCCGGGCGACACCAGCAGGAACTCGCCGCTCGCCGGTGCACCGTTCGCGGCAAACAGGCGAGCGTGCACTCCGGTCGTGCGGGCAGCGCCCGGACTCGCCTTCGGCTGCACCACCCACGCCACGATGAACCCGCCGTCGGGGAACACCGCGACCTGGGGGTTCATCTCGACGTCCATGGTGCTGACGTTGACCTGGATCTCCGGCCCCAGGACCGGCGCGGCCACGGCCATCCCTGGCAGTAGAAAAGTGACCAGCAAGGCCCCGGGCGAAAGGCGGTTCGACATGGCCATTGAAGGATAGATCCCGAGGGTTCCACGGGAGCGAGCAAAACCATACCGCGGAAGCCCGGGAGCGGCAAGCAAGCCATCCGGGGGTGGTATCCGCCGTCAGACACCAGGTTTGGCGCGGGTGCGACCCGCGCCACACCCCCGGCTGCCGTGCTATCGTTGATACGCAACCGAGCGCCCACATGACCGACCCGGTGCCGCCGGGCGAGCAACCTACCCCTGGACCTGCCGCGGGCGCCTGGCTATCCCATGAACATGCCCCGAGATGAAGCCATTCGGGTGTTGCAATCGGGTCGCGTCCATGAGTGGAATCACCGTCGTGACCCATCAGATTGGCTTCCCGATCTGGCGAGCGTTGATCTCTCTGGCAGGTTCCTAGCCCATGCAAATCTCGCTGGCGCGGGTTTCAACGCGGCCAACTTCTCACGAGCGCAGCTATCTTACGCAGATCTCCGTGAGGCAGACCTCAAAGGAGCGAACCTTTGTGAGGCGCAACTCTTTGGGGCGAACCTCGCCGGGGCCGATCTAACCGATGCAGATTTACGCCGCGCCGCCCTCGACTTCGCAAATCTCTCAGGAGCAACCATCGGCGGCACTGATTTCTCCGGCTCTCGAATGCAGGCCACGATCCTCACGGATCTGGACCTTTCAGGCGCGACGGGACTAGAAACCGTATGGTTCTTCGGACCATGCAGCATTGACAGAAGGACCTTTGTGGCATCGAAGGGCAAGATCGCGCCCAGCTTCTTGTTAAGTTGTGGTCTGGATCATTGGGAACTTCCCTTGGTCAAGCTGTATGACGCTGCGCTGACGAAACAACAGGCAGACCGGCACTTGCTGGCAGCGCATCGCCTCCTGATCCAGCTCAATGGGCTAGTTTTCATCTCCTATGCTCACCAAGACTCGGCTTTCGTCGATAAGCTCTATGAAGTACTGCAAGCGAGCTCACACGCGGTATGGCTGGATCGAAAAAACTCAACGGCGGGTGACATTGGGGCGCAGGTTCGCGAGCATATTTCGCGAGCCGGCGCGGTTGTTGTGGTGTTGTCGCAACACTCATTTGAGAGCCAATGGGTCGAACTCGAGGTGAGTTTTGCATTGGACCTTGAACGGAGAACCAAGCAGCAGCTCTTGTGCCCGATATCCGTGGATCACTTCTGGTCGACCAAATCCGGCGATATCTGGCGTGACGTGGCCAGCAAAGTCGTGATCGATTTCTCCAATTGGAGCGATGACGACGCCTTTTCGTCTTCCTTCCGACAGTTGGAGGACGGCCTCCGATCGTATTTTTGATCCACGCCTGAGTCGCGGTCGGAGTCGATCTCTGGGATCACATCTTCTCGGAGCCAGGCTCTCTTCGAATCCCAGTCGGGGTCGGATTAAGAGATCCTCGACCTGGCTATTGCCTGGTCTGGTCTTCGTAGATTCCGATTATAAGCAGCCATCCGCCCGAAATAAGGAATCCGAACAAAACAATAATTGCGATGGCTGCGATGTAGAGCCCTGCGCCATGTCCGAGAATTAGGAGAATTGCAGCTAGAACTTCGGCGAGGTAACACATCGTGCCGCCCGCAAGTCGCGGTGCGGTCAATCCAATGGAACTCACGCCCGATCTGAGAGCTACCGCATAACCTCTGATGAAAATAGCGGTTGCGATAATCCAAAGGGCAAGCCACTCAAGGCCGAGCGTTCCAAGACCTTGATTTCCGACAAGCGCAAAACTGGATGCCATGAAAACCGCCGTGAAGCCAGTGAGCATATTAACCGCCCGGTTTTTGTGAGTCGTGTGTCGGATGATGATCTCGGGATTGATCGAAATCGCCACGAAAATCAAGCCTGCAAGGGCCGCCGCGCCGCCGCCCACCATAAGAAAAAAGTTGTTCCATTGATCAGGCATAGGAGCTTTATCCTCAGTTCCAAGTTCCAGGATGCGTGAAGCCGTTCAACCCAGGCCGGCTTGAACTTCTCCCGCGCCTTCGTAATCAGCCACCAGGCCCTCGAAGCGCTCGCAAGATCTGGCACCCACGGCCGGCGCACCGTAGTCGTGCCAATCGAGTAGGCAATCCCGGCCGGCGTACGCTCTGATCTCGTCGTGCGTCACGTTGCGATCGTAGCACCGATGGCGCCTCCGTCCTCCCCGCCCGGCGACTGCTGGCGCTCTGCCTGCCGGGTCTACTGCCGCCCGACATTCAAGGCGACACCAGAGCGGTGAACCAGATCCAATACATTGCCACCAGGGGTGGCCGAGGCGCAGCCAGTTTCGCAGGCCGCGCACCAGTACTGCATAGCCGCGGCGGATGCTCGCATTTGTGCTAGCCCAAGGGTTACAGCGTCGACACGTAGCCGGGGTGAGAAATGCTGCGGCCCTTGGCAGGTCGAGATCCAGGAGGGCGAGAAGCTCCACCGCCTCGGGGTGGAACCAGATCGGGTCTTCGGCCTGCGCTTCGCGGGCGAGCCGGAGCAGCGCCGACGCGCCTACTCCTTCCTCGAAGCCGACCGCGGGACGATGCCCATCACGCGCAACGGGCTCGCGCAGACCTCTTTCCGGCGCAAGCTCCTCGGCTGCCGGGAGATGGCGTGAAGGGCCGGCTCGCGATCCCGATCCACAATGCCGCGGGCGAGCTCGTGGCCTACGCCGGCCTCGCGGTCGGCGGCGACACTTCTCCGCGCTACCTTTTCCCGCCGAAGTTCCACCCGGCGCTCGAAGTCTTCAACCTGGACCGCCTGGCCGCGATCGGGGAGACCGGCGGGCCGCTCTATCTTGCGCCCGAGATCGAGGGCGTCCTCCGGCTCGTCAAGGCGGGCACCCTCTCCGTGCTCGGCCTCTTCGACGGCTCGCTCTCCCCGGAGCAGGAAGAGGCGATCGCGGGCGAGCTCGCCGGCCATGAGGGCCTCGTCCTCGTGGGCAA
>Ga0070733_10003490_pt1 | contig 10762 bp, 5 predicted proteins | sample Coa_R1_9_FD_66450 | JGI IMG/M metagenome (GOLD analysis project Ga0070733, IMG submission 66450) | Surface soil microbial communities from Centralia Pennsylvania, which are recovering from an underground coalmine fire - Coalmine... | ecosystem: Environmental > Terrestrial > Soil > Unclassified ... | reverse complement strand
GTGAATGCCGGCAACATTCCGTTCTTCATGATGTACAACACCGTGATGGCCGGCCCGGTGACGAACCTGGGCACCTGCTGCATCCTTGGCTATCACGGCACCACTAACTTCTTGCCGCTGCAGGCGTATTCACCCACGGATTTCGACACCACTGGCCTATTCGGGCCTACGGCGGGCGATTCGAATACGCTGTCGCACGAGGCGGGAGAATTCATCAACGATCCCTTCGGTAACAATCCCACGCCTGCCTGGGGCGGAGTAGGGCAAGTGCCGCCGGGAGCGTGCCAGAATAACCTGGAGGTCGGTGATCCTCTGACCGGAAACAGCTTCTCGCCGATCGGCGGCCGCAACGGTTTCACCTATCACTTGCAGGAGTTGACGTTCTTCTCGTGGTTCTTCACTTCGAAGTCGATTGGAATCCACGGGTGGTTCTCGAATAACGACACGTTCACGACAGACGCGGGCCCGGCCTGCGTGCCGGCGAGTGGGTCGGGCGGTTCGACCAGCCCGATTCGCATTGTCGGCAGCAAATAAACTTGCGGTATGAATGGGCTGGGGGCAGCGTGCAACATGCGCTGCCCCCACCTTCCTCTGTGACCGAACGAGATCTCCCGCGCGTCATTTTCGCCTCCCGCTATTGACAAAGCCCCGCCTTCGGTACAACTTCTCACACGGCAATTTCCTAAATTTTCTGACGGCAGAGGGGAGTTCTGAATGCGAATCGCGTCGAAGCGTTTGGCGGGTTGGATGTTTGCGGCGGTTCTGGTGTGTGCGCCGGCAGTTTGCGGACAAGAAGTAGGCGCACCGCCGACGCCACCGAAGCCGAAGACGGTGGAAATTACGCCGACCAACATTCAGGCGCACGTGGGAGACAAGATCAAGTTCACCGCCGTGGCCAAGGACGATGCCGGGAAGACGATTGATGTGAAGCCGATGATCTGGATCGCGCTGCCGCCGGACATCGCGGGCGCAGATGACGATGGCAACGTGGTATTTCGCGCGGCAGGGGAAGTGACGGTGGGAGCAGTGGTGGCGGGCAAGCCGGGATTTGCAACGGTGAGCGTGGGCACACCTCCGCCGGCAACGGTGGAGGTGACGCCGCTGACGCAGGCGCTGGCGGTGGGCGGTTCCACCGTGTTGACGGCGAGCGCGCGCTCGGCGAATGGGGACCCGCGGACGGATGTCGCGATTCACTGGAGCTCGAAGGCGCCGGCAATTGCGAGAGTGGATGAGTCCGGCTTGGTGAAGGCGCTGGCTCCGGGGACGGCGGCGCTGGTGGCGACGGGCGGTCCGGCGCGGGGCGAGATCACCGTGCAGGTGGTTGCGGACACGCTACAGAGAATTGCGCTGGAACCGGCGGCAACGACGGCGAAAACTGGCGACGTGGTGCACTTCAGTGCGAAGCCTGTGGAGGCGAAAGGCGCGGCGACTGCGAAGGATCTGCTGACGAGTTGGAGCGTTAGTGGGCCACAGGGCACGATTTATACGGATGGCGCGTTCGTCGCGAATTTGCCGGGCGTTTACGAGGTGACGGCGGCGATCGGCGGGCACACGGCTAGCGCTTCGGTCGTGGTTGCGCCGCGCAACGTGCAGCGCGGCCTGGAGGTGGTGGCGCACATTCCCATGAAAGATGCAGAGGGCAAGGTGGTGCAGACGACCGAAGAGTGGGTGGTCGGCAATCATCTGTACGTCGCGACGATGGGTGACCGGATGTACGCCTACGACGTTTCCGATGCGGCGCATCCCAAGGCGCTGGACAGTTTGAAGGCGGATGCGCGGCTCTACAACGATGTGAGCACCACGCCGGACGAAAAGGTGGGAGTGTTCACGCGCGAAGGCGCTTCGAACCGCAAGAACGGGATCGTGTTTTTTGACGCTTCGGATCCGGCGCACTTGAAAGTGATTTCGGAATACACCGAGACGGTGACAGGCGGAGTGCATAGCGCGTTCATCAACAGCCACTATGCGTACATCACGGACGACGCGACCGGCTCGTTGCGCGTGATTGATTTCGCGGACGCGGCGCATCCGAAAGAAGTGGCGCGCTGGCAGACGGAGAAATCGCAGGAGCAAATGATCGCTTCGCCGATGGGCGAAGGCATGATCAGCACGGGGCGCTATCTGCATGACTTGTACGTGAAGGATGGGCTGGCTTATCTGGCTTACTGGCGCGATGGTTTGGTGATTCTGGACGTCGGCAACGGAATCAAGGGCGGAAGTCCGGAAAATCCGCAGCTGGTGGCGCAGTACAAATTCAATCATTACGAATTGTATGGAGATGGCTGGCTGGCGGGGACGCACACGGTATTCCGCTACAAGAATTATGCTTTCGTCGGGGATGAAGTGTTTCCCGGCTATTTCGAAATCAGCAGCAAGGAACGCATTCCGGTGCGCGGGATTTTGCATGTGATGGATGTGAGCGATATCGAGCATCCGCGCGAGGTGGCCAACTACGAAGTTCCCGAAGGCGGGATGCACAACGTGTGGCCGGACAACGATATTTTGTACCTGGGCGATTACGCGGGCGGAGGGCGCGCGTTGGATATTTCGGGCGAATTGCGCGGCAACCTTTACGAGCAGGGGCGCGAGATTGCGAGCTTCTTCCCCGGCGATCCGAATGGATATCGCGCGAATTTGCCGTTCACGTGGGGCGCGCAGCCTGCCAATGGATTGATTTTTTTCAACGACATCAACAGCGGGATCTGGATCGTGAAATTGGGCAAGCCGAAATTCCAGGGGTCAACAACCGCGCCGCCGTTGCGGGACGCGGGGCCGACGGCGGCGAGCCCGTTCTAAGCGTTCAATCAGGAGCGGCAGTCGCCGATGAAACGCGCGCAAATATTTCTTTTGGGCTTCGCGGTGACGGCGACGCTTTTGATCTGCGAACTGTTATTTCTCGTGCTCGGCGGCTCGCACGCCGTATACAACGGGCGGCGCGTGACGCGACGGACGGAATGGTATGCCTACAGCCTGATAGTCCCAATCCCTAGAAGTCGGGCGGCCGTTTATTATGCCTATCAGGACGCGACGGGCGCGTGGATCCGTGAAGGGCCTTGCGTCGAGTATTATCTCAACGGAAAACTTCGGCTTGTAAGTTACTATCTCAACGGGCAGCTTGATGCGACGCAGTCAGTCTTCAATGAATATGGAATTGAGACGCTGCGATTTTACTGGGCGCAGGGAAAAATGGTACGCGAGGTCCGCTGCCCGTGCGTAGGTCCCTAACCCCTCCCGTCCGCCGATTTGCCGCCGCCTATTTCGCTCCTGGAGAGCTTGGCGTGTAGCCTTTGACACCCAATTGCCAGAAGAGGAACGATAGCTCGTCGGCTAGCTCGATGTCGCGCTGGGATTTTGTGGAGCCCATGCCGTGGCCGGCGTCGTAGTCCACGCGGAGCAGGATGGGCTTGCCGCTGCTGGTTGCGGCTTGTAGTCGCGCAGTCATCTTGGCGGCTTCCCAAGGCGCGACGCGTGGGTCGTTCACGCCGGTAGTCAGCAGGACCGCGGGATAGGGCGTATTGGCTTTCACGTGCTGGTAGGCGTCCATCGCAAAGAGCGCTTTGAATCCATCCGGCTCCGTCACCGTGCCGAATTCCGGGATGTTTGCCGGGCCGCTGGCCATGGTTTCGGCGCGCAGCGAGTTGGTATCCCCGACGCGAATCAGCGCGGCTCCGAATAGCTCGGGGCGTTCTGTGATCGCGCGGCCGATGGTGATGCCTCCGGCGCTGGTACCTTCGCCAGCCAGGTGAGCCGCGGAAGTGTATTTGTGTTCGATGAGGTATTCTCCACCGGCGATAAAATCGTCAATGGTGTGCTGTTTCGTCAACTTTTGTCCGGCCAGGTGCCAGTCTTCGCCGTACTCACCCCCGCCGCGCACGTGCGCGAAGGCGCGCACGCCGCCGCGCTCCAGAAACGCCAGGATTGTGGGATCGAAGTACGGATCGTAGTTGATGGCGTAGGCGCCGTAGCCGGTGAGCCAGGTGGGATGCGAGCCATCGAGAGCGATGCCGCGCTTGTGGATGATCGAAAGCGGAATCATCGTGCCGTCGGCGCTTTTGGCTTTTACTTCTTCGGATTCGATTTGCGAGAAATCGACCGGCGAGGGTGGAACGAGCGCGGTATCCGTAAGCTTGTCGGTTTTCGCATCCAGCGAATACCACAGCGGTGATTTGGTCCAGGAAGTGAGCTCGAGCCAAGCGCCCGATTGAGTGGAGTTGGAAACGAGCGATTGAATCGCGCCGTCGAAGGGCAGCTTGATCGGCTGCATGTTGCCGCCGCTGTATGGCAGGCGGCGCAGACGGCCGATGCCACCATCGAGATCCCGGAGGTAGAGCGCATCTCCGGCAGCGGTGATGTTGTTGATCACCACTTCGCTTGCGGGCACCGCGACGGCGGCGTGCGAGAGATCGGGGGCGCTGAGGCTGGTGCGCAGAACCTTAAAGCGCGAAGCGTTCTTGTGCGACAGCAGATAGATTTCCCCGGCGTGGACATCCTCGCCAGTAACGTCATCAGACTGATCCGCGATTTTCTTCCAGGCTGTCTTCGAGCTGGGATTGGCGTCGAACGTTGTAGCGTAAACATCAAGCTCGTTCTTCACGCCGTGGATTACGAGGCCGACCAAGAATTCGGGTGCGCCCGGGGAAAACTGCACGACTGAAAAATCATTTTCGTCCACGTTTACGGTGGGATTTGCGCCGAAACCGAAGACGAGAGGCTCGGTTTCGGGATCGCCACCCAGCGTGTGACGGTAGACTTTCAGCTTTTGATACTTCGCGGTCGGAGGCGCGTCGGGAGCTAGTTTTTGCGCACGCGTGTAGAAGAAGGATTTGCCGTCGGGCAGCCAAGTGGGAGAAGCAAACTCGGCGCGGTCAATGCTATCGGGCAAGACTTTGCCAGTAGCGCTTTGCAAAACGTGCAGGACGCTTTCTTCGGAGCCGCCCAACGAGATTCCGTAGGCGACATAAGCGCCATCGAGGGAAGGCTGGAAATAATCAATGGAGTAGTGTTTGCCGTCGGCGGTGGTCATCGGTTCGGTATCCACCAGCAGGCGTTCGGGTGAACTGAGAGTGTCTCGCACGAACAGCTTGTGATTGTCGGAGCCGGGCTCGGTCTTGAAATAAAAATAATGGCCGCCCCAGACTTGCAGGCCGGAGACTACGTTCCCGGCGTTGTCGAGCGATTTGATGCGGGCGAGCAAATCGTCGCGGCCGGGAATGCGAGCGAGTACGGCGCGGGTGTAGTCGTTTTGCGCTTTCATCCAGGCGACGACTTCGGGGTCGGAGGTGTTCTCCAACCAGCGGTATGGATCGACAACGTTTGTGCCAAAGTAATTGTCTATCACGGCGCGTACGGGCGTCTGCGGCGGTGCGGATTGCGCGGTGGCCACAGCGGGGATGAGTAACATCAGTAGAAGCACTATGCCCAGCAGTCGTCGCATGAGAGTGTCCTTGGCAGTGAGTGGATCAATGACAGCGTAAGACCATAGCTCGTAACGGCGGGCGCGCTCAAGTTGTTTGTTGCAGGCGCGATTTACGGCAGAAAAATCAAAGGCGCCCAGCTAAAGAGTCTGTGTGGCAAAAGCAGAATCTGTACTTCAGCGGCTGAAGCCGCGCTGACCTTGCTATGTTTACGTCGTGGCTGAAGCCACGACCTACAAAGACTTCCGAGTTGCCACACAGACTCTAAAGCTGGCCGCTACAAATTCAAAACCGCGGCCTGCGTTCATTTTTTCGCAAACTGGCCGCGGTGTATAAGGTGGCGGTCACTCGTAACGCAGCGCGACCATGGGATCGAGTTGCATGGCGCGGCGCGCGGGGGCGTAGCAGGCCCAGAAGCCAATCGCGGCTAGCAGCAAGCTAGCCGTTGCGTAGGTGAGCGCATCGGTGGGGCTGACGCCCACCAGAATTGTCGCCATCGAGCGCGTGAGCGCCCACGCTAACACGCAGCCGGATAGCACGCCTACAATCACTAGCGCCAATCCCTGCTGCAGCACCAGACGCAGGATATCGGGCCGACCGGCGCCCAATGCCATGCGGATGCCGATCTCGCGTGTGCGCTGGCTCGCGGCGAACGAGACGACTCCGTACACGCCGACCACTGCCAGCGTCAGACCGAGGAGGCCCATGCTTGCGGCTAGGATCGCACCGACCTGGAAAATGAAAAATCCGTTGCCGCCGGCGAGCGACTGGCGCATGGTTTGCACGTCTGTAACCGGCATGTTGGGATCGAGCGCGCGGACTTCGTTCTGCATTTGCGCGATCATGCTCTCGGGCGGCACCGAGGAGCGAACCTGCAGGGTACGGTACGCGGTGAAATCCTGCGCGAGCGGACGAAAGAAATACGGTTTCTTGTCGAATCCGATGAAGATGAATTTTCCATCGGCCGCCAATCCCACGACTTCGACGAACGGTCCCGTGGCGCTTTTTAGACTGAAGCGTTTGCCGATGGGATCCTGATTAGGCCAGAACTGCTGTGCCATGGTCTGATTTATGACCGCGACGAGCGGCGCCTTGTCGTTGTCATTTTCGCTGAATATACGCCCGCGCAGCAGCGGAACTCGCATCGTGTCGAAATACGGTTCGTCCACATGATTGAAGATCACCACGGGGGGCGGCTGACCGGGAATGGGCGGCTGTCCTTCGACGTAAACCGGGCCACCGTCTTGCACGCCTCCCATCGGCACACTGAATGCGAGGCTGGCTGATTCCACTCCGGGCAAAGCGCGGACCCTGGCTTCGAGGTCATGAAAGAAGGTTTTGGTGCGGGTGTCGTCGTAACCTACTTCGCGAGGATCCAGAGTCAGATTCAGCACGTGGTCGGGATCGAACCCCATGTAGGCGTGTTGCGCGCGGATCAGGCTGCGCACGAAAAGGCCAGCGACAATTAAAAGCACCAACGAGCCGGCCACTTGCGCCACTACCACCACGCTGCGCAGACGATGACGGCTCACGCCTGCGGAGTCGCTGCGGCCGCCGCTCTGCAGGACGCTGTTCACGTCCGTGCGCCCGGCCTTGATCGCGGGCCACAAGCCGACGACGGCCCCAGTGAAGAGAGCGGCTGCCATCGCGTACGCAAAAACGCGCCAGTCAAATCCAAAATCCACGCGGATGGGGATTCTGCCAGCCGGGAGGATCGCGACGACTGCGCTGCTGGCCCATACTCCGAGCGTCAGCCCGCCAACGCCGCCGAAAAGCGCCAGCAGGACGCTCTCCGTGAGCATCTGGCGGATCAAGCGCCAGCGATTCGCGCCCATGGCCGCGCGGATCGCCATTTCGCGTTGGCGTATGGTGGCGCGCACCAGCAGAATATTTGCGACGTTCATGCAGGCTAGCACCAGGACGAGGCCCGCGAGCGCCAGAAAAACGCCGGCGATGAACGGAACGATATTGTTCGGGAACGGTTGCGGCCGCGCCAGTCTTTCGGGAACGATGTGCAGTGATATTCCCTTGTCTGTCGCAGGGTATTGCTCCGCCAGCCGCGTCATCACCACATTCATCGAACTTTGCGCTTGCTTCAGGCTTACACCCGGCTTCAGCCTCGCGAGCACACTCAATGAGCGGGCGCTGCGGTCGGTCCAAAAGCCGGGCGCATCCTTCGCGGAGAGCATGTTGAGCGGGACGTAGCCGTCCAAATTCAGCGCGAATTGCGTGCCTTGAAATTCCTTCGGCGCCACTCCAATAATCGTGGCTTCTTCCCCGTCAAGCAGCGCTTGCTTGCCCACGACACCCGGATCGCCGCCGAACCTTTTTTGCCAGAAGTCGTAGCCCAGCACGACGTAGGGATCTTTGCCACCGGCCTCTCCCTCTGTCGGCAGGAACAACCGGCCCAATGCCGGCTGCACGCCGAGGCCAGAAAAATAATTTCCGGTCACATAGCCATAGACGAATTGATTCGCTTTGCCGCCATAGCTAAGGCCGCCCAGATTGGTTTGCGAGCCAAACACATCGGAAAACGCGTCTGCCTGCTTGCGGAAATCAACGAGCTCGGAATAGGAGAACGTGAAGATTCCCAGCGTGTCGCCCTGTACCTGCGCGGCCAGCACCATGATTTGCTCGGGCGATTTTACCGGCAGGGGACGCAGCAGCAGGCCGTTCACCAGGCCGAAGATCGCGGTGTTGGCGCCAATGCCCAGCGCGAGCGTGAGGATCACGATTACGGTCAGCATTGGCGATTTTCCGAGCATCCTGAAGGCGTAACGGATGTCCTGCCAGAACGTGGCCATGAAGGTGTCCTCCTGTTGCGATGGAGTTAGGTATGCACGTCACTGTCCCTCGAGCAATGGATGCTATCTCTATGTCGAGAGATGACTTACAGCGGGTCGCTGGGGCGTTTTGGCACGCGTGATGGGCGATTCCGAAACGCGGCGTCGCGAAAGCGGACACTTCCACGGACTGGTGTCAAGCACTCCAATAACGCAACCAAATGCCGTAAGAAGAGGGGGAACTCGCACAACAAGGCGCAGCGATGACCTGCGGCATTCGCTGTGACAGGGTGCCAATAGGGCCCGGTACGAAGGATCTGGCGCCGTGAGCGGAAATCCTATTTGAGCCCCTCCACCAGATAGAGCTCGGAAAGCAGGCGAGTATAGCTGTAGACGTAGGCTCGACCATCAGAACTGAAATAAACGTGAGAGATGTCGTGAAGTCCCGCTACGTCCGGTGGGGTCATTTCCCTGAAAAACTGCCTCTGTCCGCTCAGAATGTTCAAGCGGTAGACCTTGAGCGGTGATTGTTTCCACTGATACACGTACAGCCAGCGCGGATCTGAGGTCCATGCAAAACTTTCGCCCGCCTGCAAGCCAGGTATCGGGCGTGGCTGCCCACCTTCGATGGGATACAACCAGCCTCCACCACCCGTAGGACCGTTGCCGGCGATCAATTTGCCATCTGGAGAGATCTTGCAGAACTTAACTCCTTCCGGCGTGAGAGCCCGTGGTTTACCGCCGTCTACATCCTGAACGAAACACTGAACGGAATGCCCAAGCCGGTTTGCGGAGAAAACGATTTGCTTACCGTCAGGCATCCAGTTAGCTCCGTACCAATACTGCTGAATGTCGCTTTGATCGACTTGCTTTGCCGTGCCTGCTCCGGTCGGCAACAGCAGAAGATGGGCATTGGAAACAATCGTGCTCGCCCATTTTCCATCGGGAGATAAACTGCCCGCCAATCCTGGGCCAAGTGGAATCGGGGGCGATCCGCGCGTGTCCCGCACGGCGACAGTATAGTTTGGTCCAGATTCAATTCCCTGCTCGTCGAAGAGCACGGTATTGCCGTCCCCGGAAATGCCAGTGGGGATAGACCAGTCCCGCCACGAGATCTCCTTTTCATTGTTGCTCGGTTCTTTGTTACCCGGCGCTAGAGCCATCATTCCGATGCGTTGTTCATCGCGGGTTACAAGGACTCTGCCGTCGGAGGCGATGTCCTGTAGCGTGACTCCTCCGGGCGCGCGGAAGATCGGACGTTGGTGACCCGATAGATCCACTGCATAGATGCGACGTTCGCTTCCGGCTTGGGAAGCCGAGAACCAGATCTCGGTTCCATCGGCCGACCATGCCAACCCTTCGACACTTACCCAGGGTGCAGAGAGAGCCCTCTTGTGTCCCTCGAGATCGACAACCGAGACGACGCCCTTGTCGTCGGGATAGATGGGATGGTCCAGGAATGCGACTTGATCCCCTTTGGGCGAAATCCGCGGATGGCCGATCCAGCCAGCGGTTTCATATAGAAGATGGCCGAGTGGAAATTCCAGACGCTGTTTGCCGTCTGCGTTGCGGACGGCCGCTAACGTCGCGCCGTCTGTAGACCAATCAGCCCAGTCGATACCTTCAGCGAGCTGACGAGGAGATCCGCCCGTCAGTGGGACCTGGCCAAGAGTTCCCCGCCCTGCGAACAAGAAACGATTATCGACCGACTGCAGCACCGCCATTTCACCGGAAGAGGAAACCGCAAGCAGCTGAGTTGCGGATAATCCGAGGCTTCGCGCTCCGGAGATTTTCGGGTCGGTGGAGAATATTTCAGTTGGTGCGCCGTCCCAGGAGGCGGCATAAATCACGCTGTGACCATCCGGCGCAAACCTCGCTGAGTACACCGTGCCGCGACGAACGGTTAGCCGCTGAAAATCTGGCGGCTGCCATTTGGCTGTTCGGTGGCCGAGGAAAACGCCGGTCCCGACGAGGATTCCGCAGATCACGACCGCGAGAAGTGCCAGGAGCGTGCGGTTGAATACCGATGCCACTCTGCTGGGTTGAACCCCGTTGCGCGCCGGTAGCGGCGGATGCATATCCACCGAAGCTTCGTCCAACGTGGCTACAAAGCGATAACCACGGCGTGGCACAGTCTCAATGAAGGAGGGATTTTCGGCTGAATCACCCAGCGCCGCGCGGAGTTTGCCGACCGCGACATTCACTGCGTGGTCGAAGTCTCCAAAACTGTCTTCCGGCCAGATACGGGACTGGAGTTCCTCGCGAGTGACCAGGTCTCCCGGGTGCTCCAGCAGAATTTGCAGTACTTTGAAGGGTTGGTCCTGGAGTTTGATGCGGCTTCCGGACTTGCGGACCTCTCCGGAAGGGAGGTCGGCTTCAAACGCCCCAAAGCGTATCGTCCGCTTCCCGTTATTCACCGTGACCTCTCCGTTCTTGGGAAAGTCTAGCATCGTTGGTCACCTTTTCTATCGACGCTGTAGAGGTCAATTGGTTTGTTGAATTGAGGTCGAGATTGTGGTCTCTGCATGTCTCCCGCGTGTCTCCTGAGCCGAGATTCACTGTGGA
>Ga0070733_10003489_pt1 | contig 10766 bp, 9 predicted proteins | sample Coa_R1_9_FD_66450 | JGI IMG/M metagenome (GOLD analysis project Ga0070733, IMG submission 66450) | Surface soil microbial communities from Centralia Pennsylvania, which are recovering from an underground coalmine fire - Coalmine... | ecosystem: Environmental > Terrestrial > Soil > Unclassified ... | reverse complement strand
ATAGAGGGTAGGTCTCCACTACAAGCGCTCTCAGAAATGTTTCGCTTACAGCGTAGGGTTTAGCTCCGCGATCCGCCCCAATTTAGTCCGAAACGACGCTCAACTGCGAAGGTTCGGCTAAGGTGGTTTACTTCGCTTCGTCGGGTGATGCGCCCGGAGTTTCCTACCCCGCCGCCTCTCCGAACGTGGTTTCCGTCGGAGGTACTTCAACGGACAGGGATCCTGTTTCGGGAAACTTCCTCGAGGAAAGTAACTGGCAAGTTGCGGGTGGCGGTCCAAGCGCCTTCGAACCACGGCCAACTTACCAGAAACATGTCCAGAATGTTGTAGGCAGTTCGCGCGGCACTCCGGACATGGCCCTCGACGCGAATCCCAACACCGGCGTATGGGTTCTGGACAACTTCGTCGTACCTATATTCGGCAGCACTCTATGCGGCGGTACTCCGTGCTGGTTGATCGTCGGCGGCACCAGCGTTGCGTCTCCCACGTTAGCCGGCATCGTCAATGCAGCGGGCAACTTCGCCGCATCCAGCGCCGCCGAGTTGACCACGCTGTACGGAGGGGGTGAGGGCGCCTTCAACAATATCGGACCCGGCTCGTGCGGCCTGTACATGGGGTATTCCGTCAGTAACAGTTGGAATTTCTGTGTCGGGCTTGGAAGTCCGGACGGTTACCCCAATCAGAAGAAATAGAGCCGGGCAAGGCAGGCGGTGTGGGATAATCTCTGACAGGCGCCGCAGGGGCGCCTGTCCACCGAAAGAAGTCTTCACCCTGCCTTCGACTTTCATCGCCGTTCAACTTGCATGTTTCATCCTGGCCCGCGGGGAGTGGGGATTGGCCAGCGAAAAGGAGACTGCATGATTGACGCAATTACGGAACTGAAAGTACGCGCCGAAGTTCTTCAGAAGCGATCCGCGCCGGGAACGAAGCTGCGCGATTGCCTGACAGCGGTGGCGAAAGAATTTGGATTTCAGAACTGGCCGCAGGCGAAGAGCGTACTGACGGGCGAAGGCGATATCGACGACTTCGGTACATTACTCTGCCCTCCAGTGCTGGGCGGCGGCCATATCAACCGCTGGTATGCGCGCTATGAGGAAGCGGCTGAAGTGAGAGAAAGCGTCCAGGGATACGTGCTGCCTTATCGCCGTCAGTTTCTGGTGGTGGATCGCTTCTACATCGAGAGCATGAGGCTCGACCCGAATGACGCGGACTGGGAAGCCATCGGCTTCGACTGGGTGCGTCCAAAGAGCGTGGCGGCGCGCACGCGTTTATATGGGAAAGTAATCGCCGCTATGAAGACCGATTGACATCTTGTGGGGCGGCGCCCCTGAGCCGCGCCGGGCGCCCCCGCCCGGCCCTTGTCGAATCAACAAACCTGAGAAGGCCGACGGGGCGTCGGCAGCGGGACAGGGGTCCCGCCCCACAAGCTATTGGTGCTTGACGAAGGTGGCGAGGGCCAGCAACGGGAAATAAAGCCGGTAGTAGTGGTAATTCAGATAGAAAACCTTAGGGAAGCCCGTTCCGGTAGCTAATTCTTCACACCAGGTGCCGTCCGCCGCCTGCGTTTCGATCAGGTATTCGATGCCCTGCTGGACACTCGAGCTGTAAGTGTCTCCGCCCGCCATCAGACCCATCAGCGCCCAGGCGGTTTGTGAAGGGGTACTCTCGGCTGGAGTATAAATGTCGTTGTCGTAGCTGGCGCAGCTCTCTCCCCAGCCGCCGTCCGGGTTCTGGATGGAGCGGAGCCACTCGTTGGCGCGCTGGATATACGGCTCGTGGTCGTCCTCCTTCATCGCGCGCAGTCCGCGCAGCGCGAAGCAGGTTCCGTAAATGTAAGCCACGCCCCAGCGGCCATACCAGCTTCCGTCCGCGAGCTGCGTGCGGATCAGATAATCGATCGCCCGGCGGCAGGAACCGTGGTCGCGGTCGAATCCATTGGCGGCCAGCGCTTCCAGCGTGCGGCCGGTAATATCGGCGCAGGTGGGATCGAGCATCGCGTTGTGATCCGCGAACGGCACGTGCGTCAGAATCTCCCAGTTGTTATCAACGTCGAATGCCGCCCAGCCGCCATCCTTCGACTGCATGGCGAGAAGCCAGTCGAGCGCGCGCTTTCGCGTAGCCGACTGCGCCTTCGCCTGCGAAGCCTTCATATGCGGGAAAGCAAGCATCACCATGGCGGTGTCGTCGATGTCCGGATACCAATCGTTGTTAAACTCGAACGCCCAGCCGGAAGGCTCGATCCAGGGGCGTTTGACGGACCAGTCGCCATTGCGGTGAATCTCGCGCCGGAGCAGCCAATCCGCTGCGCGGGTGAGCGCGGGCGACTGGCTATACCCAGCTTGGGCGTTTCCAATAAACCCGGCTTCGCCCAGCGCATACGATGCTATTGCTGTATCCCACACCGGGGAAAAACAGGGCTGAAAGAAGAATGTCCTGCCATCGTCGACGATCAGATTTTCAAACTGCCGGACAGCTTCCACGCGCACGGGAGAGTTCTCGGGATAGCCCAATACGTCGAGCGCCATGATCGCGTACATCATGGGAGGATAGATCGCCCCGAGACCGTCGGCGTGTTTCATCCGTTCGATCATCCAGTGCTCGCATTTGCGGATGGCCGCCTGGCGAATGCGGGCGTAGCCGTAACGGTCCCACAGCTTGAGGATTTTGTCGGACTGGACGAAAGTCTTGCGCCAGCTCAGCCAGGAATCGTTGCTCTCGAAACTCGTGCTCTTGCCTGGGATGAAGATCTCATCCAGATTGAAACCGGCGGGTACCGGCCGCCGCGGGTCGTGGGCATGGACAATGGCGAGCGCAACGATAATGGCCCGGGTCCAGGACGACATCTGGTATAGAAGCTTGCCCGGCAGCAGCATAATCTCGGGCGGAATGCTGGGTGTGCCTTCGCGCGGATAAAGATCGAAGAGGCTGAGATTGACCTTGGTGTAGCTGTTGGCGGATTGAATGCCGCCGAGCTCAAGAATGCGATCGCGCAGGCGGACCATGCGATCGTCGTCGACGGGTACGCCTGCGATCTTCAGAGCGAAATAGGCTTTAACGCTGGCGCTGATTTCGCTGGGGCCCTTGACGTAGATATTGAAGCCGCCGTCGGATAGCTGTTTGGATAGAATGCGCTGCGCGGCGCGGTCGATTTGCCCTCGGTTTGGTGGATTCCAGACACCGTTGACCGGCGCATACATCCAGAGCTGAAGCAGGATGTAATCCGATTCGAGCGTGGTATCGGCGGTTAGAAGAGCGCACCAATATCCGTCGTCATGCTGTAGTGAAAGAAGGTGCTCGGCTGCGCGCTGAATTGTCTGCTGTGCGGCGGTTAGAAGTGTCTCGTTAACTTGAAGCGTTGGGCTCATCTTTCGAAAATCAGTAACTCACAGGGTTACGTGGTGAAGCCGCGATGCCGTAAAGTTGCGAAGAAGCGCTGGCCAGTTCCGGCGGCAGCGAAAAACGCACGTCTTCTTCCACCATTTCCACTTCTTCCAGTTGCCGGAATCCCTTTTCGTCAAGGGCCGCGACAATCTTCTCGACAAGGTGCTCCGGGGCTGACGCGCCGGCAGTCACGCCGATGCTGGTGATTCCTTCGAGCCATTCCGGATGCACGTCGCTCCAATCGTTTACGAGATAAGCCTGAACACCATAATTCTGGCCAACCTCGACCAACCGCTTCGAGTTGGAACTGTTGGCCGAGCCTACCACCAGAATCAATTGGCAGAACTCCGAAACGCCTTTGACGGCCATCTGGCGGTTCTCGGTCGCATAGCAGATATCCTGCGATTTCGGTCCGCGAATCATGGGGAATCTTTCTTCCAGACGCGCGACGATATCTTTGGTTTCATCCAGACTCAGCGTCGTCTGAGTGAGGTAGGCAACATGCGAAGGGTCGTCGATGTTGAGGGCGTCCACGTCTTCGACCGATTCGACGAGGATCATCTTCGCCGGCGCCTCGCCCAGAGTGCCGATCACTTCGTCGTGATTCTTGTGGCCGATCAGGATAATCGTGTAACCCTCACGAGCAAACTTAACTGCCTCCAGATGCACTTTCGTTACCAAAGGGCAGGTAGCATCGATGACGGCGAGGTTGCGCTCCTTGCCCTGCTTGCGAACCTCAGGCGATACGCCGTGCGCGCTGAAAATGGCGCGGGCGCCGGACGGTACTTCCTCGAGTTCCTCGACGAAGACTGCGCCCAAATCGCGGAGTTCGTCCACGACGTGCTTGTTGTGCACGATTTCCTTGCGGACATAGACCGGCGGCCCATAGAGGTTGAGCGCTATCTTGACCACGTCGATGGCGCGCACCACGCCGGCGCAAAAACCGCGGGGCTTGAGAAGGTAGATCTTCTTGTGTCCGGATATATTCGCGGTGATTGGTTTGAGTGGCATCGTGATCGTTTATTCTGTCAATCGCGGTCGTCTATTCGGTCAATCGCGTGACACCAAAGTATATCATTTTGACGAGGGCAGAGGCCCATGGGGAGAACATCGTGAAGGCATGGCGTTATACCGAAGGCCTCGGGCCGGAAAACCTTAAGATTGTGGGACTTCCAGATCCGGTTCCGGGTCCGGGCGAGGCAGTTGTAAGGGTCCGCGCCTGTTCGCTGAATTATCGTGATTTGGCAGTCATGCGCGGGGCCTACGGCAGCGGTGTCAAAGCGCCTCTGATTCCGCTGTCGGACGGCGCGGGAGAAGTTGTGGAGGTGGGCCCCGGCGTAACCCGCGTGAAACGCGGGGATCGGGTGACGGCGATCTTCATGCCGGACTGGCTGGAAGGCCCGCCGGACGACGTGAAGGCACATCCAGCTCTGGGTGGGACGGTCGACGGCATGATGGCCGAGATGGTTTGCCTGAAAGCCGAGAGCCTGGTTCATTTCCCGGACCATCTGTCCCTCGAAGAGGCGGCGACGCTGCCCTGTGCGGCGGTGACCGCCTGGAACGCCCTCTTCCGGTCGGGCCGCCTGATACCCGGCGAGTCCGTGCTCCTGCAGGGGACAGGAGGCGTTTCGATCTTCGCGCTGCAGTTCGCGAAATTGGCCGGAGCGCGGGTGATTGCCACTTCAGGCAGCGACGCCAAGATAGAGCGGCTGAAGACGATGGGGGTGGACGCAGCGATCAATTACAAGACCATACCGGACTGGGACAAACCGGTGCGCCGGCTGACCAACGGCGTGGGTGTCGATCACGTGGTCGAAGTCGGCGGAGCCGGGACGCTGCCACTCACCAGTAAAGCGGTGCGGAGGGGTGGTCATATCGCCCTGATCGGCGTGCTGGCCGGCCGGGCTGATTTCGATCCCCGGCTCATGATGCTGAAGGGCGCGAGGCTGCATGGCATCTTTGTCGGCTCCCGGGAGATGTTCGAAGAGATGAACCGGGCCATCGCGCTGGCGCGCCTGCGTCCGATTATCGACCGGGTGTTCGAATTTGGACAGCTGCACGAGGCGCTGGGTTATCTTGAAAGCGGAGCCCACTTCGGGAAGATCTGTGTACGGGTCTGAGTCTCACGTACACTTCTCATTTTCATAACGAATCGGGTCATAATCGATGCATGCCCATGAGGATCGTTCAGGTCGACGCATTCACTTCGCGACCGTTTGCGGGAAATCCGGCGGCAGTGTGCGTTCTTCCGGCCCCTGCGAATGAAGCGTGGATGCGCGACGTGGCGCGCGAAATGAACCTGTCGGAGACCGCGTTCCTGCACCCGGAAGATGGCGGGTACAGGCTACGGTGGCTGACTCCCGCGGTCGAGGTGGACCTGTGCGGCCACGCCACGCTGGCCAGCGCGCATGTCCTGTGGGAAGACGGGCACATTTCGATGGACGCGGAGGCGCGATTTCATACGCGCAGCGGACTATTGACCTCGAAACGCAGGGGCGACTGGATCGAGATGAATTTTCCGGCCAAGCTGGCCGAGCCGGCGGAAGCGCCTGGGCAACTGGCGGAGGCGCTCGGGACCGAGATGGTTTTCGTAGGCCGGAACCAGTTCGATTACCTGGTCGAAGTGGCGGATGAAGCGACTCTGCGCGGATTGAATCCGAACCATCACCTGCTGCGGCAGCTGCCGGTGCGGGGCGTGATTGTGACTGCGCGCGGGACGGATTACGATTTCGTTTCGCGTTTCTTCGCGCCGGGATCGGGCATCGATGAAGATCCTGTCACGGGCTCGGCGCACTCGGCGCTGACGCCGTTCTGGAGCGGGCGGCTCGGGAAGGCGGAGATGACTGGGTTCCAGGCATCGGCGCGCGGGGGCGTGGTGAAGGTACGGCTGGAGGGGGAGCGGGTTTTTATGTCGGGCCAGGCGGTGACGGTGTTGCGAGGCGATCTGCTTTTTTGATGGCGTGGCGCTATCACAGCGACGACAAAATGATCGAAGCGATCGTTGAACCGGATTTCCGTGGCGATTTGGTGGCTCTGGCTCCATCGCGCCCTGTTTGGATCGCAGACACGGTCTCTCGACGATCACTACCCTGGCCGTGACATCGTGGTCCACGGCGTCGAGCCAGTCCTGCTGGACGAAGGTCATGGACGGCGAGGGCTATCGGATAACCGAAACGACGCGAGACGGATTTGTCGCAGTGCAGATACCGGAGATTCGCGGCCGCCTTGATCGGACGGGCATGAACAGAGGAGAGAGCGTGGCCGAGTGCTGTCCTGTGACGTACTCTGAAGAGAGGAGTTGCAATCATGGAAGTGCATGTCAAACCGGAGATACAAGCGAAGCTCGATCAGATAGCGCGCGAGAGCGGACGCCCGAGCGACGAATTAGTGGAAGATGCACTTATCGGCTATTTCGATGAGTTGGCCTGCACCCGGGAAATGATCGATCGGCGGTATGACGATCTCGAAAGCGGTAAGGTCAAGCTCGTCAGTCCCGAAGAGGTGAAGGCCCGCATCCTCGCAAAAAGCGTGGTCCGGCGTGCCGAGCATTCTTGATTGGTTACGGTTTTCATCCCGAAGCCTCGGTTGACCGTCGACGAGATTTGGGAATTCATCGCGGCTGACAGCCTCGATGCCGCTGATGGGTTGATGCAGGATATCCTGGACGCGGTCGAGGTTCTGGTTGCGTTTCCCCATGGGCTACCGGCGTCCAAACCTCACCTCGCGCCCCCTGCGGTTCAAGCTGGTGAGGGAATATGTGATCGCATACGCGCCGGAGAAAAAGCCGTTATGGGTTGTCGCCGTGTTCCACGGGCACCGGAATCCTCGCGTAATTGCCGCGATGCTCAGAGGCAGAGAACAGTAGCTGTCCGTCTCATTACGAATCGCGTGGCATAAGCTCGTTGAAGCCAGGCGGTAACGGTGCTGCGGGGCGATCTGCTGTTTTTGATTCCCGCGCCCCGGCCGGAAAGCTATTGGAGAACGAAGCGGACACTCAGGAGGCCGATTGATCGGCCCGCCGCCGCCATTCTTCAACCCCTGCCGCGATGCCCTCGGATGCATACAATTCCCCGGCCTCGGTCCAGAGGGCGCGGGCTTGTTCGCGTTGACCGGTTTCGGTCTTCAATAGGGCACGGGCTCGGATTGCGTTGGCGAGATCCAAAGTACCGGGCGACGGATGGCTGCGGTAAATGTCCAGCGCCTTTACGAAACAACGCTCCGCCTCGGGCCAATGACGAAGTTCCACACGGACATCGCCCAGGTGGCGGATCGTGTGGGCGAGTTTCAGCGGATGGTCTGACTCCCTCAGAAGGGCTACCGCCTCCTCGTAGTGCGCTTGCGCCGCGCCTGGATCGTGGCGGGCCCGTGCCAACTCGCCGAGTTCGCGCAGCACGCATGCACGATCGATCTCCTGACCGGGGCCGCAGAGCGCAGCGGCCTCGTTCAAATGCTGCAATGCGTCGCTGAGCCGCCCGGCGCGGCGAGCCGATGCGCCGCTCCGCAGGACCGACTCGATTTCTTCGTGAGTCGCCACCTTCACGAGTATAAGATCGCCAGCGGCACCGCGCTACATGCGTGGCATAAGCTTGTTGGAGTGAAGTTTCGATTGCCGCCTGAGACGTACGACAGCGAGCCGCCACCCATCCTCGGGTCGTGGCGCAACGTGTATCTGTTTGTGCTGGCCTGGCTGGCTTTGTTGATCGTCCTCTTTTATCTGTTTACACGGTACTTCGCATGATGACGAAATGTTGCGCCGGGCCGAAGCCCGGCGGCAGGATCCAAGCCCTGGCCCCACATCCGGCATGACGCTCCTCGACTGGATCGTAATGATCGCAACCATGATTGCGATCCCGAGCTTCGGATTATGGCGCGGGCGTGGCGGCACCACTACCAGCCACTATCTGCTGGCCGGCAAGACCATGCCCTGGTACGCGATGGGGCTTTCCATCATGGCGACCCAGGCGAGCGCCATTACGTTCATCGCCACTACCGGCCAGGCCTATGTCGACGGCATGCGGTTCGTGCAGTTTTACTTCGGCCTGCCCATCGCTATGGTGATCCTCTCGGCAACCGCCGTCCCCATCTTTCATAAGGCCGGAGTCTACACCGCGTACGAATATCTCGAACGGCGGTTCGACGCCAAGACGCGCGCGCTGGCCGGAATCGTTTTCCTGATTCAGCGCGGCGCCGCGGTGGGGCTCGCGCTCTACGCGCCGGCGATCGTGATGAGCGTCATCTTCGGCTGGAACGATCGGGTAACCACCCTGATTATTGGGATCGTGTGCGTGCTCTACACGACATTGGGCGGAATCCCGGCGGTCACCTGGACCGACGTCCTGCAGATGATCGTCATTTTCGCGGGCCTGATTTTAGCCTTGCTGACAGTGATCTCGCTCATGCCGCACGGCGTGAGCTTCGCCGATGCCGTCTATCTTGCGGGGGCGGTGGGAAAACTCAACGCGGTGGATACGAAGCTCGACTGGGACAACCGTTACAACCTGTGGAGCGGACTGCTCGGCGGCACATTCCTCATGCTGGGTTACTTCGGATGCGATCAGTCGCAGGTGCAGCGATACCTGACCGGGAAGTCGGTCGCGCAGAGCAAGCTGAGCATGCTGTTCAACGCCATGGCGAAGGTGCCGATGCAGTTTTTCATCCTTTTCGTGGGCGCGATGGTTTTCGTGTTCTATCTTTTCGCGCAACCGCCGATGTTGTTTGAAAAGACGGCGATGAAGGCGATCGAATCGCAGGCCGGATATTCCGACGCGCAGGCCCGCTTCGATGCCGCATGGCGCAAGCGGGAGAAGGCTGCGGAAGATCTGAATGCCGCGCGCAAGCAGGACGACATTGGAAATCTGATTGCCTCGACCGAGGCCTACCGGGCGGCCCAGCGCGAAATCGATGGCGCGCGGCAATCGGGCATCAAGCTCTATGAAAAATCTCAAGCGAAAGCCGGATTCGGCCAGCCCGGTTTTGGCACTACCGGATTTAACGACACCAACTACATCTTCCTTACATTCGTCACGCGCTACTTTCCAGCAGGCGTGATCGGGTTGGTGATTGCGGTGATCATGAACGCGGCGATGTCGTCCAGTTCCGGCGAATTGAACTCACTCGCCGCCGTGAGCGTGATGGATCTTTACCGGCGCCTCTGGCGTCCCGACGAAAACGACCGCCACTACCTGGTGGTGTCACGAATCTGCACGGCGATCTGGGGCGCATGGGCGGTGACGTTCGCGCAGTATGCGAAGAATCTCGGATCGCTGGTCGAAGCGGTGAACCAGGTGGGCTCCTACTTTTACCCGGTATTGCTGGGGGTGTTCGTGCTGGCCTTCTTTTTCAAGCGCGTGCGGGGATCGGCCGCGTTCTGGGCCATGCTGACGGGCGAGGCGGCCATCATATTGTGCTCGCTGTTCACACACGTCGCATTCCTCTGGTTCAATGTGATCGGCACGGCAGTGGTGGTGATCGCCGGGCTGGTGTTTTCTCTGGGAGGGGATAAAGGGCCCCCAAGGATACACCACACGGAGGGTGTGCACAACTGAGAAACGGCGGTACTGGTAAGTACGGTATTATTGGTTCAAAGTTTGCGCATCTTGTCACACAAGTTCCGGAATATCACAGGGCGTGAGCAGGCATGGGTACGGTTTTCGTTTGCCCTGACGGTCTGCGCCGTGGCCGTCGTCATTGAACTCTTTCTGGATCGGCTGACGAAGGATCCGATATCCCCTTTTCTTTTGTCATTCGCGGCGATCATCGCCAGCGCCGCATGGGCGGGCGCGGGGCCGGGCCTGGTGGCGACGGCTGTGCTGGTGATCTGGTCGGCGGCGGATCTCCGGCTGAGCGGCGTTTCGTACACCAATATCTCGCTGCGCTGCCTTGTATTTCTGGTGGAGGGCGTACTGCTCAGCTTCGGCAGCTCGCGCATGTGGCGCTCGATGCGGGACGCGGCGACGAGCGAAACTTGGCACCGGAAGCTGGTGGAAACCGCGGCCGAGGGTATATGGGTCCACGATGAGAACGGCGTCATTACATATGCCAACGTAAGAATGTCGGCGATGCTCGGCGTCGCGGTTGACGATCTGATCGGCCGGAGGGTGGAGGAATTTTTCCCGCCGGCGGATCTTTCGATGGAGCGCATCCGAGCCGCGAACCTTCGAGCCGGACGCAAAGAGCAGTTCGACCGCCGGCTGCGGCGGCATGACGGCTCGGAAATCTGGGTGCTCACCTGCTGCAACCTCATAGAAGGCGAAAACCCGGGATCGCTGGCGATGATGACGGATATTACGGAGCGCAAACGCGCCGAATATGCCCTGCGCCGGTCCGAAGAACGCTTTCGCAACCTGTTCGAAACCGTGCTGGAAGGGGTTTACCAAAGCACCCCC
>Ga0070733_10003488_pt1 | contig 10770 bp, 6 predicted proteins | sample Coa_R1_9_FD_66450 | JGI IMG/M metagenome (GOLD analysis project Ga0070733, IMG submission 66450) | Surface soil microbial communities from Centralia Pennsylvania, which are recovering from an underground coalmine fire - Coalmine... | ecosystem: Environmental > Terrestrial > Soil > Unclassified ... | reverse complement strand
GCCACTACACAAGGCCTGTCGAGACTCACGCCCACTGCCGACCAGCCGCCCACGATTCCCTCGGTGGTCATTACGGACCTGCGCGTGGGGCGCGAGCGCTATCCGGTCTCGCAAGTTGGTGAAACGTTCATCCCGCGAGGGAACTTGGAGCCTTCTCAGAATCAACTTCAGGTGGATTTTGTAGGCTACAACGACGAACCGGAAGAGAGCCTCCGCTATAGGTACAAGCTGGAGGGCGGCGACTCCGACTGGCACGCGCCCAGCCGGGACCACGAGGCTAACTACCCCGGACTAACTCCGGGCAAGTACCGCTTCCTGGTCAAAGCGGTGAATTCTGAAGACGAGGAAAGCACGGTACCCGCGGAAATCGATTTCATCGTTCTTCCACCGTTCTGGAGGAGATGGTGGTTTGAAGGCCTTGCGCTGGCGGCGCTGGCGTCCATCATTTATGCCATGCACCGGTACCGGGTTTCGCAGATGTTACACCTCGAACGCATGCGAACAGCCATCGCAACCGACCTGCATGACGATATCGGCGCCAGCTTGTCGCAGATCGCCATACTGAGCGAAGTGGCGCGCGTTGGCGGAACGCCGGCCAACGGCATCGCGGAAGAGCCGCTGCAAAAGATCGCCTCTCTGGCGCGTGAACTGGTCGATTCCATGAGCGACATCGTCTGGTCGATCCGGTCCGAACCGGATGGGATGGACTCGCTCGTCAGGCGTATGCGCGAATTTGCCTTAGATACCCTGGTTTCCCGCGCAATCGGTTTCGAGCTGCAGGTGCACGAGGATAGCGCGCATTTGCACCTCAGCCTCGAGGCGCGCCGTCAGCTATTTCTCATTTACAAGGAGTGCATTCACAATGTGGCTCGTCATTCGAGATGCACCAAAGCGGTGGCCGAACTGCGCGTGGAAGACCGCGAAATCGTGCTAAGCATCCAGGATAACGGCCGGGGCTTGAATCAGGACGACCGGCCGCGAACCAACGGTGGCAACGGTATTCCAAGCATGAAACGGCGCGCCGGGACCGTGGGCGGCAGCGTTCAATTGCTCTCCAGTCCTGGCGAAGGGTGCACGGTGATCGCACGGGTACCGCTGTAAGTTTGAGGCATAGGCCTCGGGTATACTGGCCTTGGGTGCATCCCGGATAGGATAAGCTCGCATGAGTTGTTACCGGCACGCTTGGCCAATGCTGGTCGGCATCTGTGCGATGGTGGTCTCGGCCGCACAGCAAGCCGTTGCACCTCAGGAAGTCCGTGTGAGCAGCCGGACTTATGTGCCACCACCCCCGTACACCCTGCGCGCACAGACCACCTTGGTCGAGGTCGGCGTCGTGGCGCGCGACCAACACGGCCGTGCCATAGCTGGCCTCACCCAGAGCGACTTCAAGATCTACGACCAGGGCAGGGAACGGCCGATCGCGGCCTTTTCCGTGGATACCTACACTCCCGCCGAGATGCCACGTTCGGCTGCACAGAACGGAAACGCCACTTCTCAAGGCACAATTGCGCCGCCGCCGGCGAGAGCCGTCCACGCACCTCGCTACATCGCCCTTGTCTTCGACGATGTGCACACCAGCGACGGCGATCTGAGCGATACGAGATTGGCGGCCGAGCGGTTCGTCAAGGAAGCGCTGCAGCCGGATGACCGTGTCGGGATCTTTACAACGTGGGCGGACCAAACGCTCGACTTCACCGCCGAGGTATCGAAGCTCGTCGCAAGCATTGAGAAGCTAAGGGCTCATCCGCGAATGTCCGAGAACGGGTTGCTGCCGTGCCCGCGAATCACTCCCTACCAGGCGTACCTGATTGTCAACATGGACCCGGTGGCTATGCGCGCCGCGATTGCCGAGTCCGGCCAATGCTTTGGCGCGCCGGCGGGAAGCTCGGCCGGAGTGGAGGCGCAACTGCGCCCGTTGGATCGGGAGGTACAGGCGCTGGCCCAGCAGACCTGGGAACAGGCAAGAATAGTCTCGCAAGGCACCCTGGATGTGATTAAACGGGCCGTGGATCATCTGGCGCAGATGCCGGGAAACCGCGTGCTCCTACTGGCATCTGCCGGTTTTCTCGCGGAAACATTGGAGTACGAGCAGAACCGCATCATCGACCACGCGCTTCGCGGGGGCGTGGTTGTCAACGCGCTAGATGCCAAGGGCCTGTTCGCCGCGGCTAAGGTGCGATCGCCCGACCAGGTGAAGAACCTGACTTCCATGCCGATCAGTACCATGATGTTTGAAGCCAGCACGCGTAGCAGCCAGCTCCAGACGTTGATTGCTCCGATCGCCTACCTCGCTCAGAGCACTGGCGGGCTGTTCTTCCACGACAGCAACGATTTGGTCCTTGGATTCAAAGAGCTGGGAGCCGTCCCCGAAGTCACGTATCGTTTAGGCTTCCGGCCCGGCGAAGTTCCCGACGAGCGCTATCACAAGTTGAAGGTCAAGCTGATGACGCCGACTTCTTACCTGGTGCAGGCGCGGCCCGGTTATTTCGCGTCGGCCAAACAATCGCCGCCGCCAATCACTCCGCAACAGAAACTCGACCAAGAGCTGATGGCCGCGGATACACTTGCCGCTTTTCCGGTGGGTGTAACCGTGGAGCCGGGCAACGCGACTACCGGCGAGCCGCTTATCTGGCTATTGGTGCACGTAGACTTGAAGCAGTTGCCATTCACCACGCAGAACGACCGCCATATGCAGCGGATCACATTTTTGACCGGGCTGCTGGATGGGAAAGGGAATCTGGTGACCGCTAAGGAAGGGAGGATGGATCTGGAATTGACCGAGGCCACCTTCGCCCGGCTGTCGGAGACCGGCGTCAACGCCAGGCTTTCTCTCGAAGCGCCGCCAGGCGCGTACCGGTTGCGCGAAGTGGTGGAGGAGGGAGTGGAGGGCAAGATTGCAGCCTCGAGTCAAGCCGTCGAAATCCATTGATGCCTCCGGCGCGCTGGGCTTGTACCGGCCACACCACTAAGCAGGATCACTCCGATGCCGGTTTTTCCCGCTTGATTTCAATGAGTAACATCTCCAACGGCTGGGTGCTGAGGTTCCTCTCCGATCGCGTGTCCTGCCACAACCAATGTGTATCGCCGGCCTGCATGTGAACGTCTTGAAATTTCCCGTCCGGTCTGCTGAACCGCAGATGACATTCCTTTGTACAAACGGCCAGAATGTCCGGCTCTTCATGCATCGGTGAGCTTTCGCTTCCCTTCATCGTGACGTGCACGACCCGCACGCGCTCGTTTTGAAAGTCGATCCTAAAGTGCTGTGGATCGACGCGTACTGGGTCGCGGTCGGCCAGCGCTCCAGGCGGAATGATCTCAGGCCGGTCTTGAGTAGGGTGGAGAAAAAGCCTTTCCGGTGCTTGCAGCCTTTCTGGAGATTGCTGGGAGAACAACGCGGCTGACAAAATACCGATCAGGAGAGCGGTTTGAATGGTGCGCATGGCGGCTACTCCCTGAATCATCATATGCCGCCGGGAGCTGCGTCACAACTGGCTGAACCGCGGGCGTGGAAGAGTTCGATTGCTTAACGGTAGTTCTTGGATTTCTTCTGGCGCGCCCGGGGAGACTGAACTCCCGACCTACTGGTTCGAAGCTAAGAACGCTCGCAGAGTCAGTAACTTAGAAATAGGCAAGGCGAACCTCTATCCCTGGGTCTTCCGGAAACGGAAGTTCTTGATGCGGCCGGAATTCAGCACAAAACCGGATATCTTGCCGGATCGATCCCGTTGAAAATGAAGATCGCCGTTGGATCCTTCAAAGTAGTCGACGAGCGTCGGCTGGAGTTTCTCCGGTTTGGACTTTAACCGCTTCAACACGAGGCCTCCGTTCTCGACGATGATTCGATAGATCGGCTCAATCTCCTCGCTCACGTATGAACCGGCGCATGCGCTCAATTCGTCTGGCGTGGGCTGGGCCTGGGTGACTCGTTCAAAGACATCAGGCTTTTCTTGCTCCGGCCCCTGAATGCTCAAGCGCCAGGCAGCGCCCGCCGCCGCTTGATCGAACGTGAAGGCCACCGGGAACACGACCAGCAGGAAACGGTTGTCGGCAACCGGTGCCAATTCCTGCCGCTCTTCTTCGGACTCTTGCAAAAACAGCTTTCCGTCTCTGTGCAGAATACGCATGGCGCGCTCTTCGTCCTTTTTCCAATACAAGCCCGCGTATTGCGACAGGCGTTCGTCCGCGACGGAGACTGGCTTGGCCGAAGGCTCCAGGCGGGCCGGTGGCGGCTCTTTCAGTTGCTCGGCTAGATAGATGTCCGCGGCCTTGCGCGTCAGTTCGCTGGGGTTGATCTCGCCTTGGTTGCAAAGGCAGGCGACTGAAAAGTGTTGCTGCGGAAAACGAAGTAGGTCGGCGCGATATCCTGCGTCAGCACCACCGTGGCCGATGGTTGGAAGACCGCGATACTTGCCATGGACGAGACCAAAGGCGTAATCCAGCTCTTTACCGCTCGTGAGCTTGCCGCGCTGCAACTGCTGCGCCACCAGCGCCGGACCGCCCACGCGCGGGTGGTAGAAATTTTCGTCCCAATGCGCCAGATCCTCCACCGTAGTCAGCAAGCTAGTGGCGCCCACGGTATCGAAATTCGTCACGCTGAGCCGGTAGACATTTCGGCCCTTGCCTTCCTCATAACCGTAGGCGATGTGCTTCACGATTTCGGCGTGGTCGTCGCGGAAGTGGGTGCTGGTCATACCGAGCGGCTCAAAGATGCGGCTGTTGGTGAATTCGCGGAACGATTGACCGCTGACTCGCTTCACGATTTGCGCGAGTAATGTATAGCCGGTGTTGCAGTAGATGTGCTTTTCGCCCGGCTGGAAGTTGAGGTCTTTCTGGCGCGACATCAGCTCAAGGACATCGTCGTCGGTGATCAGGTCGAGCGAATAGCGCCAGCCAGCGAGGCCGAGCAACGCCCATTGATCGCGCAAGCCGCTGGTGTGGTAAATCAGGTGCCGGATGGTGATACGCGCGCCGAAGTCTGGCAGCTCGGTGACATATTTGTGCACGTCATCGTCAAGGGAGAGCTTGCCGTCTTGGGCCAACAGTACGATGGCCGCCGCGGTGAACTGCTTGGAGATGGAGGCGACGTGAAAGATGGTTTCGGGCGTGATGGGGACGTCGTGATCCAGGTCGGCCATTCCATAACCGCGCTTGTAAATGATCTGGCCATCTTGCATCACCGATAGCGCGCAGCCGGGAGACACAGTGGAGTCCCACTTGGCGAAAACTTTGTCGGTCTGGTCACGGAGGCGGCGGGAGGCGGCGGCCGGATCGGGTTTGGCGGCCTCCTGGGCGACGCCTGAAATAACTAACAGCACGAAAAGAACGAAAGCGGATCGAATCACGTTTAGCCTCGGGTGACTGAAATCCGGAGCGTGCTCCGGTGAGGCAAAGTATACACCGGCAGGGTTTGATTCTTCTGGCGCGCCCGGAGAGACTCGAACTCCCGACCTACTGGTTCGAAGCCAGCCGCTCTATCCAACTGAGCTACGGGCGCGCTAGTACATTATAGCGGGCGGCCATGCCGATGAAATCGAATGCGCCTGGTGTATGCTGGCATCATCCCACGAGTCGAATGCGCAGAAAAAGGAAGAGACAGAGCACACAGCCGCCCGTGCCCCGCCCCCTTCCGAAACGGCCTCGGCTGAAACTTCCTGACCGGGCGCAATCCATTCTCGGAACGCTGGCCCGGGCTGTTCTCGCCGTCTACTTCGCCTTGATTGCGTACCCCGTGACTTATTTTCCCATCCAGCCGGGAGGAGATCCTTCGTGGGCTTTTGCCCTAAACTATTTTCACGATACGGAATTGATCTTCGGGCGGGACGTTGCGTTTACTTATGGACCTTTGGCGTATCTGGCCATCCCCATGGATATCGGCGCAAATCTTCGCCAGGCGGTTTTCTTTCAACTGGCTCTCTGGCTGCTGTTCTGCGGGACAGTTACGTGGCTGGCGTTTGTCCGCAGCGCGCCGGTTCCGCGTTTGCTGCTGTTTGCTCTATGCCTTTTTGCGGGACGCGGGCTTTTTGCTCCGGCAAGTTATACCGGGCGCGACTTTTACCTCAGTTTCCTGGTCATTCTGCTCCTGGCCTGCGCGATTCTGGCAACCAGGTGGTATGTGTTTTATGCCATCGCGTTAGGGCTGGCATCGCTACTTGTGCTGATTAAGTTCAGCAGTGCGATTGCGGCATTGAGCGCGGTGTTTTCACTGCCCATCGCCTACCTGCTTTATGACCGCCGCAAAGCTGTTCGCATGGGCGTCCTGGCGTTGGTGTGCGCTCCGGTTCTTTCGTGCGCGCTCTATTTCCTTTATTACCCGTCGCTCGAATCCATGCTGCGTTATTTTCGATCTGGGCTCGAGGTCTCCGCCGGTTACAGCGTCGCCATGAGCCTGCCGGTATCCAGCGGACCACTAACGGCTGCCGTGCTCATCATGATCTGCTACGCATTGCTGACCGCTGCTCTCTACTTTGCGGGGCAGTCCTCCTTTTGCCTGGCATTCGCGGGGCTCGGGCCCCTTTTTCTGGAATTCAAGCACTCGTTCGTCAGGGAACCGTCCCACGGCAACATCTTTTTCTTATTTGTTCCGCTCTTATTCGGAGCGGTGGTGCTTGCCACCGAGGTGACGAAAAAGAACTGGTGGTATGTCGGGACAGCGTTGCTTCTGGTTGCCGGAACCTGGTATTCCCAAAAAGCTTATGTCGTTTCGTGGAGCGCGCTGCGGTCCGGAGCCGGTCTCTCCAGAGCGCAAGCGATTGCGGATCTATGGCACTGGCCGGCCGTGCACGCTTCGCTGGCGGCAGGCACCAAGGATGCACTCAGGCAGGACCAGCTACCTGCCGACTTAGTGGCGAGAATCGGGAACGAGACCGTTGCTATTTTCCCCCAGGAGGCTTCCTACGCCGCGGCGAACCACCTTACCTATCGGCCTTTTCCGATTTTTGAAACCTACAGCGCGTACACCGAGTATCTGGACGGCTGGAATGCCGCCTCCCTGAACGATAATGCCCGAGCGCCGGAGTTCATGCTGCTGGAATGGGACGCACTCGAAGACCGCCATCCCTGGCTGAGTTCACCGGCTATGTCGGTGGCGATGTACCGGCAGTACGACTTTGACAGCGTTTATGGCGAGCGCCTTCTCTTACGCAAGCGGAAAGCGCCACGATCTAGGGAACTGCGCCGCGTGGGGACATCGGAGCTTCGTGTAGGCCAGCCTCTTGTCGTTCCCGCCAACACGCACCCGCTCATCGCGCGAATTTTTCTTAGGCCGTCTCTGGCGGGACAGCTTCGAGCGTTCTTCTTTCAAGTGCCTGAAGTGAACATCGTGTTGTGTTCCGATGCCCCGAAATGCATTTTCGCCCGCATCGCGCCGGGCGTCTTGTCAGGCCAGGTGCCGGTAAACTTTGTGCCGAAGGACCTCGCCGGCCTGGAAGCTCTTTTCCGGGACGGCCGGGGCGTGGAGCCGGTGAACACGATAGTGATCTCCGGCCCCGGAGCCAGGTACTTCGAGGCGCGGGCCCGGGTGGAACTCTATGACACCCCGGATACCAACCTGGAGTTCGAAGCCACGGCCCCGCCGAGCCTCGGCGTCCGCGGCAGTATGGGGGTTTTAGATTCGGCGAAAATCGAGACCCTGAACGGCATCGGCGTATTCGGCATTTCCGAGCGCGAGACGATTGACGTTCCGGAAAACCAGGGATTCCTGAACGTCCGTGGGTTCTCCGTGGATTCAGTCAGCGGATGTCCCGGTGGGCCGGTGTACATCGAGTTGGATGGCAAGCTGTATGCCGCCAGCTTTGGCACGGAACGCAAAGACGTGGGGATGGTTTTCCATCGGGGAGATTCCTGCGGTTTTGAGTGGCAGTTTCCCGCTTGGAAGCTGGGCGACACCGCCCATCTGCTGTCCATCAAGACTCTGTCGAAGACCTTGAACGGGTATTGGGAGGGGCAGAGAATTCGGTTCCGCATGATTCATGCGGAGTAGACGGTTCTCCAGAAAATCGATTCGATCTAGTGCGCTATCCTACCTGGCTTCAGCCCGTTGTCGAGGTCGAAGGTGGACCCTACCGCGCCCACCGAGCATGTCCGGCGGTTTAGCCCGGTGATCTCGCGCAACCGGTAGACGGCCTCGATTCCGGTGCAGTGCGCGCCCAGCAGGTTTTGGAGACCGAACTCCCGCAGCTTATCGCCGGTCCAATTCAGGTGCGCGTCGTCTGATTCGAACAGGTGGAATCCTCCGATCGCTGCTAGAACCGGCGCGCGGTGCACCGTGTTTTCGACGTAGTCGATGGTGTTGATAATGCCCGCGTGGGCGCAACCGGAGATGATTACCCAGCCGCGTCCTGTGTCGAGCGCGAGCGACTGGTCCTCGGGTATGGTGTCCTCGGCCGTAGAGCCATCGGCCAAACGGATCTGGCCGGATCGCCCGTTCATGGTCCAGTTCCGCTCGGGATACTTCCGCGGCACCGGTCCGGTAAGCCACGCGCCGGGGCAAATCTCTTCCGCCGTTGCGTGCTCGAGGAACGCGCCTCCAGTCGCCTCGTACTCCTTTCGGGCCGCAATCATGGTATTGGCTTCTCCGCCCCCGGGTGTCGGCCGGCTGAGGAAGATGCCCTTCCCCACATGCGCGCGCGCCAGCGCGGCGGGCCGCAACTTGGCCATCTCGCGCCTCAGCGTGAGCAGGCCGCCGGTGTGGTCGGCATGATTGTGGCTGAGGATCACTTCGTCGACCCCGGCCAGATCCACACCCATCTCGCGGGCGTTTCTAAGCACCGTGTCGGGCCGCGCGCCGGTGTCGAACAGAATCCGGCGGCCGTCGGCCTCCACAAGAGCCGAGAATCCCCATTCGCCGATACTGGCGTCGGCCAGCATGGTAGACAGCACCACCACGCGCACGCTGCGTACGTGGCTCGCCGTCTGGGCGCTGAGGCACGCAACAGGGAGCAGCAGCAGGTGGGCCAGCCGCATGGTTTTCAATACTGTATCACTCCAGGCTATCGGTAGCTCTCGTGTGATACAGAATGGCCTCTGGACGCTGCGGCGCAAAGGCGACGCAGCCCCTGCCAAGTACAAGTCCCGGGGGGAGTTAGAAGTCCCAGTTTCGGTGCCGCCACTGGAAAAGAAGGCCTTCCGGCAGGTTTGCGTTACGAGACGCTTCTCACCGAGTACCGCCCGTCCGCCAGACGCGGCATCGTTACCCTCGATGAGACACATCGTCTGTTGTCTGGAGTTCGAAGGAGAGCAGCGCTGGATTGGCCGCACGGCACGCACGCTGAGGTTCGCCGATTACATCACCGCCAGGTATGCGGCCTTGTGTCAGCGTTCAGCCGGGAGCAGGGCCTCCAGCCCGCCGATACGGTATTTGAGAGCACAACTCCCACCCGCCGCTCCGGTTGATCCGTGCCGCGAGCGCCTCCTGCATGCGCGGGAGCCGAAAAACTCACCATTTCTATTTACATTCCATTTCATGCGGCCTATTATTGATGCAGTTTAAGACACAAGGCACGAGGGCTTTTGCTTCGTGGCTGTTCTCCTTGAAGAGGGATGGGAAATCTATGGCAGACAAACGCATGACGCAGTCCCAGTTGGTGAGAACGCTCGCCGAGAAGGTTGAGGTGAGTAAGAAAACGTCCAAGCAGTTGCTGGATCACTTGGCCACCACGGCGATCCGGGAAGTGAAGAAGGCCGGAATCTTTGTGGTGCCGGGAATAGGCAGATTAGTTCGGGTCGATCGCAAGGCAAGGGTGGGACGCAACCCGGCCACTGGCGAGGTGATTAACATCCCAGCCAAGAAAGTGGTCAGGTTCCGCGTGGCAAAGGTGGCGAAGGATGCGATTATGCCGCCAAAAGCCAAGAAAGCAGTAGCCGGATAAGTTCTGGTGTTTCAGCCCTTGGAATCCTCTTGCTAGCGCGTGGGGCTCGAGTATCGGTTTGCCGGGCCCCGGCGTTACGGTGTTGGTTGGCCTCAGAAAGCACACGGTAAAGAGTTGCCGGGTCCTCTCCGAATTGTTCTCCGAAGCGAAGGCCAATTTTCACAGCGAGGCGCAACTGTGACTGCGTACGGGCCATGGGGGCGCAGAGAAGACGGGTGCCGTGCGAGTTCCCGTCGGGCCCGTCACCGCGTGGCGCAGAGGTCCTCCATCGCGGTCGCGTTCGTAAACAGGAGAAACGCGTCAACCCGGAATGCAGTCACGTCCTGACTGGGTAGCTTGATCCGTTGTCGTCTCGGACGGACGTACAGCAATGTCGCCGAAGGGACGGCCGCCAAAACCCGGTCCAGAGTCTCTCCGCTCTCCAGGCTGCCATCCGTTGCCGTCCAGGGCAACTCACCTTCATGGCCACGCCAGCGCGAACGGCCAGAAAGAGGAAAGGTCACGACGGAGAATACTCTTACGCCCGCCTGCTCCAGGCGAAGAGCGAGTGGCGAGAAATTGCGATCTCTGTTTTCGCCTCCGTCCTTTCTAGGACTCTTGGACACGTGGTCGGAACCATAAAGGGCGAGCACGCCCCGGCAGCCCGGGTTGCGCAGCAGGTCCCGTATGTTGCTCGAGATCGCCTCTTCCCGATCGTCAAGGTACGGGCTTCCCTTCACCGTCCGCATACCAAACTCCAGACCGTGCTGATATGCGCCTATCGAATGCTGGACCGTTCGCAGCTCACCTCGTATATGTTCATCAACGGTTAGCCGTTGCAAGGTGTCGACCGTGTCCAATCCGTCCTTGTTGATGTCCCCCGGGTCAGGCACGTGCACCGTCGCGGCCCCAGCGATTTGCTTCT
>Ga0070733_10003487_pt1 | contig 10771 bp, 7 predicted proteins | sample Coa_R1_9_FD_66450 | JGI IMG/M metagenome (GOLD analysis project Ga0070733, IMG submission 66450) | Surface soil microbial communities from Centralia Pennsylvania, which are recovering from an underground coalmine fire - Coalmine... | ecosystem: Environmental > Terrestrial > Soil > Unclassified ... | reverse complement strand
ACGGTGGTGTTGGGCGCTTCATTGGCCGATGCGGGATCGTCGGGCAGACTGCCGGCGGCACTGAGTGTGATTTCGGGTGCGGGCGGTGGTTCGGCCGGCGCAGCAGGAGCGGGCGGAGCTGCGGAGGCGGATTCAGCGGACTGCGCGGCATCGGGAGCCTGCGGAGTGGCGGGCTGCGCATTCGCTGCTGTTGTTGGGGACACAGCGGGATTGGGTGCGGGTGCGACCGCATCGAAGGAGGCGGGCGGGTTCGGTGCTGCAGAGCTCGTTGTGCTCGGCTGCCCAGCTGCCGGCGCGGAGTCAGCGGCTCCGGCGTCTGCCAGCACACGCATGGTGGCTGCGAGGCGATGATATTTCGTGAAACTGGTCTCGTTCACCAGCAGCGTAGCGGGGGTGCGCGGCTCGCCGTTGGCCGCGTAGACGGGTGGCTCTTCCGACACCGCGATGCTGCGCAAGGGGCAGATGTAGCTCTGGTCGCCGATCTTCACCGGTCCGTATTCGACGACGGTTGAGGCGCGCCGGATGGGATCGCCGGGGTTGAGTTCCGCTTCAAGCGTGATACGAAGAACCGCGCCGGTGGCCGGATCGACAAAGAGCGAGCCGTGATAGCCGGGGGTGTCGCGAAAGGTCTGCGCATCAGCGGCCTTGGGCAGGTTGGCCATCTGCTGCGCCGATTGATTGCGGCTGCGGAAGGTGAGGTCGCGGCGCTCGATGAAGTTCTGGCTGCTGGTGCAGCAGTAGTTCACTGTGTAGTGCGAAACGGCGCGCGGCACTTCGTAATGAAAGACAGCGGCGAGGCCGGCGCGCGTCTGCTCCCAGTGAGAGAAGGTCAGCTTGCCTTTGGCAGTGTCGGTAAGGACGACGGTGAGCTCGGGGCCGAACTCGCCAAAGGTGTGCAGTCCGACTTCCTTCTGCGGCTGTGCGGCGCTGGCGGAGGTTGTCTCGGATGCGGCGGGGTCGACGACTTCTTTGCCATCGCGGAAGGTAATCTGGCGGGTCGAAGTCCCGGCGAGGTGGAGACCGGCGCGCACGGGCCAGTCGCCCTGCTTGAGCACCTGCGGACCGTCGTCGAATCGATTGGTGGCGCGAGTGGCGAAGAAGTTCGGCAGGCGCGGCCACTTCTCGACTACGTAGCCGCGGGCCATGTCGAGCATGTGCTCCTGGGTCGCGGCATCGGGCGGCTGCGTGGCGGGCAGTTCTCCGGCAGGCGGATCGAGAAAGGCTGACTGATCGGCGAGGAGCTGGAGTTGGAGCGCCGTGCGCGGGGCGAGCGCGAGATGTGCGGCGAAGCGATCGAGCGTGGAGGCAGTGAGCCGTTCGCTCAGCTCGGTGTCACCAATCTTGCGGGCGATGTCGGCGTCGGCGCGGTGAGAGGCGATTTCGGAGGCGAGAGTTTGCTCGAGTTGCGCGACGGTCAGCCGCCTGGCCGCACTTGCGTTTACGGCAAAGGCAGCCGATAGCGCCAGCAGAAACAACGTGCGCGCCAAACTACTCCGCATGGCCACTCCGCCAGGAAGGATAGACTCTGGCTCTAGGGACGAACCGGGCTCCGCCGAAGCCGCCGGCGAGCGATGGGGAAAATCGCTTTTCTCAGCATGACGGAATCAGCGCCTCGGAGTCCACGCACACAACTCTACACAGTGCGGGACACGGCGGACAAATGGGAATTGCGTGAGAGAAAAACGATTGGAGGAACGCAGAGCTAATTGCTCGAGTGGCCGGACTTCAGGCTGCGCGCAAAGAAGTCGAGAGAAAGCCTTAGGCCTTCTTGAAGCGAGATCTTCGGCTCCCAACCCAAAAGCGTGCGTGCACGGGTGATATCGGGGCAGCGGCGGGTGGGATCGTCCTTGGGCAGCGGATCGAATTGCAGAGTGCTCTTCGATCCGGTGACTTCAAGCACGGCTTTCGCGCACTCGAGAATGGTGAACTCGCCCGGATTGCCGATGTTGACCGGGTCGTGCTCACCGGACCAGGCCAGCCGCACCATGCCGTCGATCAGGTCGGCGACATAGCAGAAGCTGCGCGTCTGGCTGCCATCGCCATAGATGGTGAGCGGCTTGCTTTGCAACGCCTGCATCATGAAGTTGGAGATGACGCGGCCATCGCTGGGGTGCAGGCGCGGCCCGTAGGTGTTGAAGATGCGGATCAGATGAGTATTGAGACCGCGGGAGCGATGGTAGGCCATCACCAGCGACTCGGCGTAGCGCTTGGCCTCGTCGTACATCGAGCGCGGGCCGACAGGATTCACGTGGCCCCAATAGCTCTCGGTCTGCGGATGCTCCTCCGGATCGCCGTAGCACTCCGATGTGGAAGCGTGCAAAAAGCCTGCCTTATATTTGCTCGCAATTTCCAGGGTGTTCTCGGTGCCGACGGAGCCAACGCGGAGGGTTTCGATGGCCAGCTTTTGATACTCGGGCGGGCTGGCCGGCGAAGCGAGATTGAAAACATAGTCGACCGGGCCGGGATCGAAGGGAATGCAGATGTCACGCTGCTGGCAGGTGAAGCGCGGCTCACCGGCCAGATGCGCGAGATTGCCGCGGTCGCCGGTGGAGAGATTGTCGACCCCGAGAACGGTGTGCCCCTCGGCGAGCAGACGGTCAGTCAGGTGTGATCCAAGGAATCCGGCCGCGCCGGTTACCAGTACGCGCATGGTCAAGATGTCTTGCTCCGCACTTGAAGGCGCAACCGGCGAGCCTCGCTGCCCTTCCTGAATTCTGTCTTTTCTCTACGACAATACCAGCTTGCGCGGCTTGCCCTGCTGCGCGTTGTAGCTCGCCGGGCGGCCCACGCTCACGTAGGTAAAGCCGTGCTCCATCATGTGCTGCGGCTTGTAGAGATTGCGCCCGTCAATGACGATGGGGAACTTAACGACGCGATTGAGACGCACGAGATCGAGCTCGGCGAATTCTCGCCAATCCGTAAGGATCAGCACCGCATCCGCACCCTTGGCGGCTTCGTAGGGGTCGGCAACATAGGTCAGCTTGTCGCTCGGGGGCAGCACTTCCTTTGTCCGGTCGGACGCCGCCGGATCATAGGCGGCGATCGACGCGCCGGCCTCGAGCAGCTTCTTGATCACTTCAACGGCGGGCGACTCACGGATGTCGTCGGTTTCGCCCTTGAAGGCGAGACCCAATGCAGCGAGGCGCTTGCCACGCAGCGTCCACAGTGCCGAGCGCACCTTGTTGAAGAAGATTTCGCGCTGTGCGTCGTTGATCTTGCAGACCTCATCGAGCAGCTCGAAGTTCACGCCCTGCTGCTGCGCCACCCAGCGAAACGCGGCCACGTCCTTGGGGAAGCACGAGCCCCCGTAGCCCAGGCCGGCGCGCAGAAAACGCGGCCCGATGCGGCTGTCCATGCCCATGCCGGCGGCGATGTCTTCGATATCGGCATCCACGCTCTCGGCGAGGTTGGCCACGGCGTTGATGAAGGAAATCTTGAGCGCAAGGAACGCGTTCGAAGCGTGCTTGATGATCTCAGCGCTCTGCGCTGAGGTGACGAGCCAGCTCGCGGGGCGAGCGGCGGAACAGGCGCCGGGCAGGGCGCCGGCCTGCTCGTAATAGCGGCCGGTGGTGAGAGGCGCGTAGATGCGCTCGAGGACTTCCGCAGCGCGCTCGGTGTTGGCGCCGACGACGATGCGATCGGGATGCAGGAAGTCGCTCACGGCAGTGCCTTCGCGCAGAAACTCGGGATTGGAGACGACATCGAAGAGCTCAGGCTCGACGCCATGGCGGTGCAGCACGCGGCTGATCCACTCGTTGGTGTAAACCGGCACCGTGCTCTTTTCAACGATGACTTTGTAGCCGTTGATGTTGCGGGCGATCTGCGACACCACAGCTTCAACGTAGGAGAGATCGGCCGCACCGCTGTCGCCCTGCGGGGTGCCCACGGCAATGAAGATGGCCTCGCTGCGCTCCACCGCGCCGGCAAGATCGGGGGTGAACTCGACGTTGCGATTGAGATGCTTGCCCAGCAGCTCCGGAAGAAACTTCTCGAAGATCGGCACTCCGCCCGAGCAGAGAGTCTTTACCTTGGCTTCGTCATTGTCAACGCAAGTGACCTGATGGCCCATTTCGGCGAAACAGACGGCAGCCACAAGGCCTACATAGCCCGACCCGACGACGCAGATGGAGACAGAGTTCGGCATGGAACGCAATTCTCTCTTTCAGTTTAAGTGCCGCGAGCAAATTATGTGCAGAGCTGCGGTGTAAATACCTTTAAGTTGGGGAATCTCAGCAACGGTCGTATGCCTCCAGCGTAACTGTTAGATGCGGAATGGGCAATTCCCTTTTCGCGGAGGCGATTACCGCGGTTCTCATCCCCTGGCGCCGTGGGGAGCGTCGGTTCATCTCGGACCGTAACAGAACGGAGGCCTCCCCTTTGGTAAAGTGTGACTGCGGCCCGATTCGTGACGGCTGCGAAAGCGCTCGCAGGCCTGGAGCACGCTCAGAGCCCCGAGACTCCCCGAGGATCGCCTCCCCATGAATCAAATCCGCACAAAATCAAGCCCGGACTGGGCTCCATTCCGCATTGATCCTGTGTTTGTCGGGCGGGTCTGGGGCTATCGCGACTTGCGCCCCTGGTTTGACCGGGTTGCCGATACGGAGCCGATCGGAGAGGTGTGGCTCACCGGCAACCAGTGTGTGGCGGCAACGGGCGCACAGGCAGGGCAGCGGCTCGACCACCTGTTTGGCGAGTCGCGCGAGGAGTTGCTGGGTCCGGCGGCGCTGGGGACCGATTCGCCTTTGCTGATTAAGGTGATTCTGGCCGCCGAGAAGCTCAGCGTGCAGGTGCATCCGGACGATGCGCTTGCGCACAAATATGGCCTGGAGCGCGGCAAGACCGAATGCTGGTATGCGCTGGCTGCCAAGCCGGGCGCTCAGGTGGCCGTGGGCCTGCGGGCGGGAATCAGCGCGAGCGAAGTCCGCGCGGCGATCGAATCAAATACGCTCGAGCAGGACCTCAACCTGCTTCCGATTGCCGCCGGCGACATGGTCTATGTGGATGCGGGGACGGTGCATGCCATCTGGCCGGGGTCGATTCTGCTCGAAGTGCAGCAGAACAGCGATGTGACCTATCGCATGTACGACTATGGGCGTCCGCGCGAACTGCACGTGGAGCAAGGTCTGGAGGCGATGCGGATGCATACCCGCGCGGGCAAGATCGCCCCGACGAAGCTTGGGGACCGGACGATTCTGATCGACGTTGAATACTTTTGCATCGAGCGCGTTCCGGTGGCGACAGCGATCTCGAGCAAGGAGCTGTCAGAAACGGATACATCGCGGCCCGGGCTCGCGTACTTGTTTGCCGCAGCAGGGGCGGGCACGGTCAGCGGGGATGGATTTGAGGCAATCGACCTGCCGCCTCGCTCAATCGTCTGCGTTCCGGCCGCGGCGCCTGAGTTCGCCGTGAAGAATCAAGGCGATCTCGATTTGATCCGGATTACACCAAAGTGGGATGCCTTCCGTCTCTAACTGGGAGCGAAGATGAGTACGTGGCGTGAGTCCTTGATGGCTTATATCCGCGCCGAGGCGCAGCCGGTGGACAAATACGGCCACATGCCGCGGCTCTATGCGCTTGCAGTACGGATCGGCCATGGCCTGGACTACGACGACGACGTATTGTTCGCCGCCGTCTGGTTGCACGACCTGGGTGTGTTTGTTGGCCATCGCCCGATTGGCGAGGCCGAGCTGGCACGCTGGGACCACGTGCCGTATGCGGTGGCGCACGCCCGCGAACTCCTTCCCAAATGGGGATTTCCGTCCCAGAAGGTGGAGGGAGTGGTCGACGTCATCGAAACGCACCAGCCCAAGGACCGGCCTGCACGGGTGGAGGCCGTAATCATGCGCGACGCCGATATCCTCGAACAACTCGGGGCTATCGGTTTGTTTCGCGCCGTCGCCAAAATCGGCAGGGATTCGCGGTTTCCAACATTCACCGCCGTCCTGCCAGTACTTCGCCGGGCAGTGAACCAGTTGCCGGGTGAGTTGCAACTCAGCGAATCGCGCAGGCTGGCCGTTCCGAGAATCGCATTGCTGGAAGAACTACTTGCAGCCGTCGACCAGGAAGCAGGCTCATTACTAATGTGATACCCCCAAAGGTGGGCCGGTATCTCGGCACGAATCACAATCCAGTGATAATGAGAACGGTTCACCGCAACTTAAACGGCTCAGATTTGTTTCCACCCATGTAAACTCCTTACCAGGAGTTCGCCTCGGGGGAGGATGAATCGCATCCTGAATCTGCAAGGAGAACTCGAATGCGCTTACGGCTTGTTTTAGCCGGGCTCGCGCTTGCATCTGCGATCCCCGCTTTCCCTCAAACAGCCCCGGCAGCCACCCAAGGCGGAATTCCAATAACCATTGGCGCCGGATATTCGGAGTTTTACTCCGATTGGAGCGGCAACATCAGCGGCGGAACTCTGTGGATCGACTGGAACATGTATCGCATGCCCACGATTCTCCAGGGACTCGGCCTAGAGATTGAAGCCCGCGACCTGAACTTCAACCGCAACGGCGACCAGCCTAAGCTGCGGATGGACACCGCGGCCGGGGGCCCCATTTATCACTACCGGCATTGGGAGCGGTTCCAGCCCTACGCAAAGGGGCTGATGGGCATGGGCAGCCACGATTTCAACGACATCCGTGACCCGAATTATGAGCACGACACGCGCGTGATCCTGGTGACCGGCGGAGGGATGGAATATCGCTTCTGGCGCAACATGTGGGTGCGTGGCGACTATCAATACCAGTTCTGGTTCCACTACTTCAACAATCACGACCTCAATCCCGAGGGTGGAACGGTGGGCATCAGCTACGATCTGGGTCACATGCACGTGCACTAGGGCGTTTCTCGAAATGCCATCAGGCGTTGTGAATTCGTTCCGGGAGTGCGTGGTTCCTGAGGGACGTGTTCTTTTGCCCGCGATATTTCGAGAACCGCTGTGGCGGGTGGGGAAGATGGCGGTCTGAGCGCCGAGTGACGGTTCGATGGCGCAAGCTTCAGCTGCCGCGCAGGGATGGCGGGCTCGGTTTCCTGTGCATGGCATACAAAGATGGGGGCTGCGTTTTCCGTCTTCGTTCCGGTTTGTGAATCTCTTCCGCGTCAACTGCGGGTTTGTCTGCGGGTTCGTCCTCTCGACCGTTTCTTATGGTCCAGGCTGTTCTGCCCCTCAGCGCCCGGCCTGCCGCTTCCATGTTCGTCCCGGCGCAGGTGCGACTTGCCACGAGACGGGCGGGCAAACGAGGTCTGCCGCGCGGGCAGCGCATGCGGTGAAAGACGGCTTTCCGGGCGACCATAGCGCGAGCGAGAGGCCCCGGACGGGAAGGCTTGGGAGGGGAGTTCCGGCGGTGCCGTAAAGAAATCGCGAGCGTATCACAGCCTGGCGCGAGATGATGCGTTAAACTGTCTTTTTTTCCACGCGGTCCGGATTTCCTGATATTTCCCTTTCGTGAAATACTGGACAGGAGCCGTGAAATACTGGTAGCAAGTAGGACGCGGGATCGGACGACGGGGCAAACGCAAGATATCATTCGCCCGAGTCCATTCCGTGAGGATCGGGTCTGATTGTCTATGCTTGGCTTGTGCCGGACACACTTTAACCTTCGAGGACCCAGTAACTGATGTACATCCGAGGTGCACGCGTTCTGGTTTGTGGTGGCGGCGGCTTTATCGGCGGCCACGTGGTCAACAGGATTCTGGAGGCCGGGGCAGCGCAGTGCCGTGCTGTCGACGTGAAGCCGTTCGAGGAGTGGCATCAGCGAAATCCACAGGCTGAAAGCCTCGTTCTGGACTTGCAGCTCCGCGAGGCGTGCCAAGAAGCGGTCCAAGGCATGGATGTTGTCATCCAGCTTGCCGCCGACATGGGTGGCATGGGCTTTATTGAGAACAACAAGGCCCTTTGCATGCTGAGCGTGCTCATCAGCACACACATGCTGCTGGCGGCGCGGGATGCCGGGGTCAAGCGGTTCTTCTACTCATCCTCTGCCTGCGTCTACAACGGCGAAAAGCAAAAGTCCTACACAGTGGTTCCGCTGAAAGAGAGCGACGCTTACCCAGCCAATCCGGAAGATGGCTACGGTTGGGAAAAGCTGTTCAGCGAACGCATGTGCCGCCACTTCCATGAGGACTTCGGCCTGGAGACTCGCATCGTACGATTCCACAACGTGTACGGACCGTGGGGGACCTATCAGGGTGGGCGCGAAAAGGCGCCGGCGGCGATTTGCCGCAAGGTGGTGGAAGCGAAGCTGTCGGGCCGGCATGAGATCGAGATCTGGGGCGACGGAAGGCAAACGCGCAGCTTCATGTACATCGATGACTGCACCCGCGGCGTGATCGACATTCTTGAAAGCGACATCCAGGAGCCGGTGAATCTGGGCTCGCGTGAGCTGGTCACGGTAAATGAGCTGGTGACGATCGTCGAGGATCTCGCCGGCTTGAAGCTCAAGCGGAATTACAAGCTGGATGCGCCAACCGGCGTGAACGGCCGCAACAGCGACAATAACCTGCTGGTGAAATATCTGGGCTGGGAGCCGTCGATTTCCCTGCGCGAGGGGATGGCCAAGACCCTTGCCTGGATTGAAAGCCAGATGATGGCGGACGTGTCTTCAAGACAGCTTGTTTCTTAGTTTGCACGCGCTCTTGCTTTCCCGTTACCTTGTGATCGACAACTCTGGCGCAACCCCGGAACGGGGTGCTACGATTCCTCATCTCTTCGGGCGAATCGGCGGGCCCTGGTGGGGGCCGTGTGCGCATCCAAGCTCGTGAAGAGAAAAAAGTTCCGCGCGTGCCGAAAAGGAAAACCATGGCTCGGAAGGCCCGTTTTCAGCACATACTCGGGGTGCGTTTCCTGGTGGGCGACGCCCAGGACGCCATCGACCTGGTCTCGCAGTCGGGCGGGATGGTCGTTGTGCCTGCCGCGCCAGCGCTCAAGAACCTCACTCACGATCAGGGCTATCGCGAGGCCCTGCTCGAGGCCGACTTCGCCATCCCCGACAGCGCGCTGATGGTGCTGGTGTGGAACCTGCTGCAACGGGATCGGATTCGCAAGGTCTCCGGACTGAAGTATCTTCGGGCCCTCATCCTGCAGCCCGACTTTCGCAAGGCGGGCAGGACGTTCTGGGTGATGCCGACCCAGGACGCCCAGCGCTGCACCCGGGCATGGCTCGATGAGACCGGCATCTCCGCGGGCAGCGAGGACTTCCACGTGGCGCCCTTCTACGGCGCGCGGATCGAGGACGCCGACTTGCTTGCACGGATCGAGGAGCGCAGACCGCGGCATGTGGTGCTTGGACTTGGTGGCGGCACGCAGGAGCGGCTGGGCCTCTATCTCAAGCGCAACTTGAGCTATTTGCCGGCAATCCATTGCATCGGCGCGGCCATCGCTTTCCTCACCGGCGATCAGGTGCGCATTCCGCGCTGGGCTGACAGTCTGGGCCTGGGATGGATGTTCCGATCCGTCTCGGACCCCAGGCGCTATGGCCCGCGCTACTGGGACGCCCGCATGCTGGCGCCGCTGATTCTGCGCTACCGCGACCGCCTGCCGGAGATTACCGGCTAGGCTGCCCGATACGGACAAAGGCCGGAGCTGACCGCTCCGGCCTTTTGCGTTTCCGCGCTGCCTTTCCCTATCCCTGAATGTCGAACTGCTCGGGGTGCAGGGTCGCGTCGCTCTTAACCAGGATGTTCTTGCCCACCAGCTCTTCGAACTCGGTGAGCCAGTTGGCATTGTTCGCCTTGAGCACCTTCACGGTTTCCGGGTTGACGCGCAGAAGCACATCCGGATTCTCGAAATGCCGCTTCATCTTCCTCAATTCAGTGAAGATCTCGTTCGCCACAGTGGTCGGGCTCTTGACCATGCCGGTGGCCTGGCAGGTGGGGCACGGCACGCTCAATGTGCGCTCGAGCGACTGTTTCACACGCTTGCGCGTGATCGCCACGAGACCGAAGTCATTGAACTGGAGAACCTTGGTCGGGGCGCGATCGTTCTTGAGCGCCTCTTCGAGCGCAGCCATGACCTTGAAGCGATTCTTGCGTTCGTCCATATCGATGAAGTCGATGACGATGATTCCGCCCAGATCCCTAAGTCGAATTTGGCGAACGATTTCCGGGATAGCATCGAGATTCGTCTTTAGGATCGTGTCTTCCAGGCGGGCGGTCTTGCCCACGTATTTACCGGTGTTGATGTCGATTGCCACCAAGGCCTCAGTCTGGTTGATGACGATGGATCCACCGGACTTGAGCCAGACCTTGGAGCGCAGGGCCTTGGATATCTCGTCCTGGATGCCGAAGTGCTCGAAGAGCGGGGTCTCCTTGGTGTAGAGCTTGACCCGGCGTACGAGCGACGGTGAGAAGCGATTGAGGAACCGCACGATGCGCTCGTAGTCGGCTTCGGAGTCGACCCAGATCGACGAGAAGTTGGCGCTGACCTGGTCGCGCAGGATGCGCTCGATAAGCGACAGGTCGTGGTAGATGAGCGCCGGCGATTTGGAGGCTTCAGAACGCGACTTGATCTCCTCCCAGAGGTGCAGCAGGAAACGCAGGTCGGCGCGAAGCTCGTCCTCTGAAGCACCCTCGGCAGCGGTGCGCACGATGAATCCGCCGGATGCCTCGCCGCGCTCGCTGACGAGAATGCGCTTGAGGCGATGGCGCTCTTCGTCGGAGGCGATCTTGCGGCTGACGCCGACGTGGCTCACCGTGGGCATGAACACCAGGAACCGGCCGGGCAGTGCGATGTGGCTGGTGATGCGCGCGCCCTTCTTGGCGATGGGCTCCT
>Ga0070733_10003485_pt1 | contig 10772 bp, 9 predicted proteins | sample Coa_R1_9_FD_66450 | JGI IMG/M metagenome (GOLD analysis project Ga0070733, IMG submission 66450) | Surface soil microbial communities from Centralia Pennsylvania, which are recovering from an underground coalmine fire - Coalmine... | ecosystem: Environmental > Terrestrial > Soil > Unclassified ... | reverse complement strand
TTCTTCTTTCGAGCCAAGGATCCGAAAGCTTTGGCGCTTTGGTATCAGCAGCACCTGGGGATTTTGACGGTACCAACCAGCGATGGGGAAACCTCGTGGCAGCAAGGGGCAGGAGCGACCGCTTTCACTCCCTTCCCTGAGACGAGCAAATATTTCGGGGATGCCAGCAAAGCTTGGATGCTGAACTTTCGAGTGCGGGATCTCGCCAAAATGGCGGCCCAACTGCAAGCTGCGGGAATCGCGGTGAAGATTGACCCGGAGTCTTATCCCTACGGCCGGTTCGGTCGCCTGCATGACCCCGAGGGAAATCCGATCGAATTGTGGAACCTGCCAAGCCAGCCGCCCCCCAGTAGTTTGCTAAGACTACAGCGGATTGGAAGACGGCACGATCTGGAGAGACTCTCGGATTAAAATAATTTCCTGCGCCCTCACTGATTCTCTTGCCGGAGCCTCCCGTTCGCTCAACCACGGCGGTAGGCGCTGTCAGCCAGCCCTTTGGAAACTTGGACAACGTGCGTTCTCTTCCGCGGCCGCCTACAGGATTTCAGCGTCAACGATCAAGGATTCACCTGATGACCGCGTGTGTTCAAATTCCTACATTGGGTAATGTAGACAGGCCGCTTCTGAAGTGCCGCAGCCAAAGGAGAAGTGAAAATTATGAAGATTGCAGTGATCGGCGGCAGTGGACTTATCGGGTCGAAGCTCGTTCCCAAATTGCGCGAACATGGACATGAGGTGGTAGCGGCATCACCGAATGCCGGCGTAAATACAATCACCGGCGAGGGCCTGGCCGAAGCGCTGAAGGGCGCGTCCGTGGTGGTTGATGTGTCGAATTCTCCATCGTGGGAAGACGCGGCGGTGATGAAGTTCTTCGAGACATCCACCCGTAATCTACTCACCAACGAAATGTCCGCAGGAGTGAAACATCACGTTGCGCTGTCAGTGGTAGGGACTGACCGCATGCTCACGAGCGGATACTTCCGGGCAAAAATGGCTCAGGAGAAGTTGATCGAGGATTCGCCAATTCCCTACTCAATTGTGCACGCCACGCAGTTCTTCGAATTCATCAAGGGCATCGCCGACATTTCCACGGTGGATAACAAGGTGCGTTTACCACATGTGCTTTTCCAGCCGATGGCGGCTGACGATGTGGCCAGTGAAGTGGGCAAGATAGCGATGGGAGCACCTGTGAATGGCGTGGTTGAAGTAGGCGGGCCCGAAAAGTTTCCGCTCGACGATCTCGTCCGGCAAGCCCTGACCGCATGGAAGGATCCGCGCGAGGTGGTTGCCGATCCGAACGCGACCTACTACGGCGTGGAGGTGAGCGAGCGCACGCTTATTCCGGACGATGGCGCCCAACTTGGCCAAACGCGTTTCGCGGACTGGCTCAAACAGCCGGGAGCGAAGACGGTGGCGGCTGCACATTAGTCGCAATAAATCTTAGCGAGGTTTGTCTATGACGATTGCAAAATTTGTCTTGGCGCTGGTTTGTCTGATACCTCTCACGCTGGGGCCCGAAGAAGCGAAGGTGACGCCGCTCTTCTCGAAAGACCTGCCCGACTTTCCCGGCAAGGAAGGTGTGATGATCACGGTGGAGTATCCGCCGGGCTCCTCGGATCCGATACATCGCCACAACGCAGATGCGTTTGTTTACGTCCTCGAGGGCTCCATCGTGATGCAGCTGCGTGGAGGAAAAGAATTGACGCTGACGCCCGGCGAGACATTCTACGAAGGTCCCGACGATGTTCACGTGGTCGGGAAGAATGCAAGCCAAACCAAACCGGCAAAATTTGTGGTGTTTCTGGTGAAGGACAAAGGCGCTCCGATCGTCGTGCCATCAAAGTGACCGATGAATCGTCACGCGGCGTGCTGCACATCGAAGCCTTCGGCAACGGGATGGCGTCGATCGACGTGGAGGTGGAATGATAGAACTCCAATCCGGTGATCGAATTGAAATGTTCTACGAAGATGAACCCGCAACTACGATTCGCGCAACGGTCGCCCGCTTGTTGACGGATCGGGAAGAAGGGATGGGCATCGAGGTCGAAGACTATTGCGCTTGTTGGATCGAGATCACCGTGGATGAGCCGAAGGACATCGACGCGAAACTGGTTGTGCTGCTTGGCACGGATTTCCAGTACCGCCTCAACGGCCGCCGGGTAACTCTTCGTAGGAGGCAGGACTAGCTCGTTCCATTCGTGATTTCTATATGCGGCGGCCTGGCATTCGCGTGTATTTCCGAACCAGGCGCATACCCCATTCAGAAACGCGAATTTCAGGAGTGTTTTTTTCTCCCGCATCCGCTTCCTCGCAAAAGCCTTGACTGCCGCAGACCACGCACCTAACATGCGCTTCCCGAATCGCTTTCTCACGACGATTTTCTGGAGGACTTGATGCCACGCTGCCTGCGCTTGATTGCTGTGGAACTGATTCTGCTTGCTGCGCCGCTTGCTGCGCTGGCTGGTCCGCCGAAGCCGCTGATTTTCGAGATTTCTTACTCGAAGGAGCTGTCCGCATCGCCGATGGACGGGCACATTCTGCTGATAATTTCGAAAGGCGACATGCCCATCGCAGCAGGCTTCGGAGTGCAGGAAGGCCTCGAGTCGCAGCAGGCGTTTGGAGTGGACGTGGACGCGTGGCAGCCCGGCGCTGTGGTCCGCGTGGATTCGTCCACGCTTGGCTATCCGCTCGAGAGCCTGCGCGAACTGGTTCCCGGAGATTACACCGTGCGGGCAGTGCTCAACGTCTACGAAACTTTTCACCTGGGCAACGGCAAAGTGGTGAAACTCCCGCCTGATAAAGGTGAAGGCCAGCATTGGCAGACGAAGCCCGGAAATTTCCTGAGCGCGCCGCAAAAGCTGCATCTCGATCCCGAAGCATCAGGCACGATTCGCATCACCCTCGACCATAAGATTCCTGCGCTCGAAGAAGAACTCGCTGAAGTGGACTCGGTGCTCGACTGGCGTCCGATCGCGCACCCGGTGAGCGTGGATGACAACAAGTGGGAGAAGCACGTCCACATGCGCAGCGAGCTCCTCTCGAAATTCTGGGGGCGTCCGACTGAAATCAGCGCAGTGGTATTGGTGCCGGACGGCTGGGAGGAGCACCCGGACGCGCGCTTCCCGGTTCTGATTTCGGAGGATCACTACCATCGCCATTTTTTCCCCGGCTTCCGCACCACGCCTCCCGATGCGGAACACCAGAACGGCGCGCAAAGATCGGGCGCGAATGGCGTTCAGGATTGGGTGCCCGGACAAGAGAGAGAACGCCACATGCAGGAAACAGCGTGGAGATTTTTTCAGGATTGGACGAGCGGGCGGCTGCCGCGCGTGTTGATCGTGATGCCGCAGCACGCGAATCCTTATTTCGATGATTCCTATGCGGTGAACTCAGAAAACCTCGGCCCTTATGGCGACGCGATCATGCACGAGTTGTTGCCGATGATCGAAAAGAAATTCCACGGACTCGGGCAGGGCTGGGCGCGGACTGTCTACGGCGGCTCGACGGGCGGCTGGGAAACGCTCGCGGAGCAGGTGTTTTATCCAGACGAGATCAATGGCGCGTGGGCCGGCTGCCCCGATCCGATCGACTTCCGGACGTACGGCCCTGTGAACATCTACGAAGACAAGAATGCATATTTCCGCGAAGGCCCTTTTATGAAGGTGCCGTTGCCGGAAAAGCGCAAGACCAACGGGATCATTGATACAACGATGGAGATGGAGAATCGCCATGAGTTGGTGCTTGGGACTCACGGCCGTTCCGGTGAACAGTGGGACATCTGGCAAGCGGTGTTCGGTCCGATGGGTGACGATGGCTATCCCAAAGCGATCTGGGACAAGCGCACCGGCGAAATCGATAAGTCCGTGGCTGACTACTGGCGCGAGCACTCCGACCTGACCTACATCATGAAACGCGACTGGGCCACGCTGGGACCGAAGCTCGCGGGCAAATTGAATTTTGCAGTGGGCGACATGGACACCTGGTACCTGAACAACGCGGTGCACCTCGCGGAATCCGTGCTTCGCGATCCAAAGCTATTTCCTCCGGCGAACGCCACGTTCAAGTACGGCCCGCTTCAGCCGCACTGCTATCAAGGAGTCGCACTCAACGCGCCCGCCATCGAGCGCTCGAACGAATTGCAGATGCGCATCGGCGAAATGGTGAAGCACATTGAAGACACAGCGCCCGCCGGCGCCGACGTGAAAAGCTGGAAATACTGATTCAACTTATTGCAACCGCAAAGCTACAGACCCATCCAATAGGTACAATATCGGGGCGGCTGGCAGCAGCTCACCTGCTGCGGAAAATCACGAGGCATTGTTAATGAAGCGTAGATTCTGGCGGATATGTGTGCTGGCCTCCATGGCGCTGGCTGGCGCAGTTGCGAGTTTTGCCCAGGACGCAAAAACAGCCGCGAAGACGCTGCCGGTTCCCGACGACCGCTACAAGCTGGATATTTTGCTGGTGGTGGCGCATCCGGATGACGAAGCCGCAGCCACGGCGTATCTGGCGAAAGCCATGGACAACGGAAAGCGTGCCGGCGTCGCGTACGGTACGCGCGGAAGCAGCGGAGCCAATGAAGCTGGAACGGAACAGGCCGCTGCGCTAGGCGACATTCGCGAGATTGAAGCGCGGCGCGCGCTCGCGAAGCTGGGGATTTCAGACGTGTGGTTCATCGGAGGCCGCGACACGGCGTCGCAAGATGTGCTGCAGTCGCTTTCCACCTGGGATCATGGCGCGGTGCTCGAGCGGATGGTGCAAATCGTCCGATTGACGCGGCCGGAGGTGATCCTCACGTTCCTGCCCGGAACCTTCATCGGCGAGGATCACGGCGATCATCAGGCGGCGGGAGTGCTGGCAACTGAAGCGTTTGACCTAGCCGGCGATCCGCTGGTGTTTCCCGAACAGGTGACCGGGCCGATGCGGCGGCTCGAGCCCTATTTTGATAATTTGCGTCCGTGGCAGCCGAAAAAGATTTATTACTTTGCGGACGCCACTCGTGAAGACATTTTCAAGGGCAAGGGACCAAGCATTTCGCTCACCGACATTTCGAAATCTACCAAGCAGCCGTATTGGCGGATGGCGCTTGGTGCATTCCTTTCGCACGAGACGCAGGCGAAAAGCTACATCGATTCGTTCGCGAAATTGGACGAGGCGGAGATCGAGAAGAAAGCCACAGCCAACGGCTGGACGCAGCCGCTCGAATTTGTGCTGGGAAAATCGCTGGTTGGCGGCAGCGTGACGGGAGATGTTTTCGAAGGGATCAAGCCCGGAGCAATACCGTTCGCGCCAAAGCAGTCTGAGCCGGGCCCGGCACCGCCTGACCTCGAAATCGCGCTGGCTGGGCCGTGGAGCTTCTATGCGGAATTCCGGCGCGCGCACGGGTTCGAAAATCTGCCGCATCCCGAGCCGCCGGAAATTGCGCTTCAGGCGGGCACCACTCTGGTGATTCCGCTGTGGCTGCGGAATGAAACCGCCGCTGCACAGGAAGTCACGCTGGCAGTGGATTTGCCGGCGGGGTGGAAAGTGGAAAGCGGCGACGGGAAGTTTCTAGTGAGCGCTAAACAGGTGGCAGCCGCGCGCATCGAGATCAGCCTGCCTGCGCTCAACAATGGTAAGGAAACCAAACAAGACGCCCAGGAAGTAACGGTTCACGGCTCGTCGAACGGAAAATCGATTGGAACCGTGAAGCTGCGCGTGGAGTTGCGGAAGAGAGCGCTTCCCGAGTAGCGACCAATCCAATAAGGGCGATACTCGAAATGTGAGAATATAGCGGCGTCGAAACCAACGAACTGAAGAAACCGAAGCGTAGCGGGAGAGGTGCGAGTGGCTGAAAAGCTGGTGATGGTAGGAGTATTGCCGGAAGTGACCGTGCTCGACGCGGGCGATCAAGCGGTGTGGTATTCCAACGCGGGAAACTTGAAAATCGAATTCGATCCGCAGCGCTGTCCTTTTTCCTCAAACGTGTTTCAAGCGCCTCCCGGCGTGCGGCTCGTAAGCGGACCGGTGCGCTCTGGCACAAATCCCGGGGCGTACCGCTACAGGCTATCGCTGAATGACGCAGTCGTCGCGCACGGTGAGATTCTGTTGCGGGAAAAATAGCGCGGGTTGGTTCGTCCCCTAACGGCGGTCGTTACGGGAATCGAACGTTTGCAAGGTGAAGCACCACAACCCCAAGGATGAGGACAATAAGAGCGATGAGCAGAAAGTATTCGCTGTGGTCGGCACCTTCCCGCTTCGAGAGATCCGACGGGGTACGTGGACGTGATTTGGGCATACGCTACAGTTTCTCCGGCTCGGTGGGGCGGGCCGGTACCCGCGATCGAGTCTAAAGTCAGATCAAGTTTTCGCTGGCTGGAGCGGGCGCGCTGACAGGGTGAACTAGAACGTCGCTGAGGTTTTGAGCATTGCCGGCTAGCGGAGACGGCCCCAACACTTAGTATCCGATACTTTACGGAAGTGCACCACAGGTAAAATACAGATTAAGCATCCGTAAAATCCAGTATGCCGTGGCGCATCGGGTACCGGAAATCTACGGATAAACTGTCCAGTTGATTCGACTTGCCGTGAGCGGCAATAATTCAGAGCATTCGGTGTTTGTTGTTCGTTGTTTGGCGCAGTTCGCCCGCGTAAGGAACTCACGTGGCTGACAGTGTGAAAACCGATTCCGGAGCAACCGCAACCGCGACCGCGAACGACAAGCGGCGGCTTGAACAGTTCGACGTGTTGATTGTGGGGGCGGGCCTATCCGGCATCGGCGCGGCCTACCATTTACAAACGGAATGCCCCGGCAAGAGCTTCATAATTCTTGAAGCGCGAAGTGCGACCGGCGGAACATGGGACCTGTTCCGCTACCCGGGGATCCGCTCGGACTCCGACATGTTTACGCTGGGCTATCGCTTTCGTCCGTGGCGCGAGTCGAAAGCGATTGCCGACGGCCCCTCGATTCTGCGCTACATCCGCGAAACTGCCACCGAGCACGGCATCGATCGCAAAATTCGATTCGGCCATCACGTTACGCGCGCGTGCTGGTCTTCGGAAGATGCTCGATGGACAGTCGAGGCCACCGACGCGAACGGCGAGGCTGTTCAATTCGTCTGCAATTTTCTTTATATGTGCAGCGGCTATTACGACTACTCGGAAGGCTACATGCCGGGCTGGCCAGGAATGGAACGATTCCGCGGCCAGATCGTGCACCCGCAGAAATGGCCTGAGGAATTGAAATACAGCGGAAAGCGAATTGTTGTGATCGGAAGCGGCGCTACGGCGGTGACCCTGGTTCCGGCGCTGACCGACGAGGCGGCGCACGTGACCATGCTGCAGCGTTCGCCGACCTACATCGTCGCCCGTCCCTCGCAAGATGTGATTGCCAATTTTCTGCGCAAGGTTCTGCCTGCGCGCGCCGCTTACGCCATGGTGCGTTGGAAAAACGTGCTGATCCAAATGTACTTCTACAATCTCGCTCGCCGAAAACCCGAAAAAACGAAAAAGGGGATTTTGGCGCTGGTCGAGAAAGAGCTTGGCTCCGAATACGATGTGAACAAACATTTCTCGCCGCGCTACAACCCGTGGGATCAGCGCTTGTGCCTGGTTCCCGATTCAGATTTATTCGCAGCGATTCGCGCGGGCAAGGCTTCGATTATTACGGATGAGATTGAGGCGTTCACCGAAACGGGATTGCGGCTGCGTTCTGGCGATGAGCTCGAAGCCGACATCATCGTGACGGCAACTGGATTGAGGCTGAAGCTGCTGGGCGGGTTGCAGATTATTGTCGATGGCAAGCCGGTCGATATGTCGCGAACGCTTGGCTACAAGGGAGTGATGTTCAGCGACATTCCGAACCTTGCCTCCGCCTTTGGATATACGAATGCTTCATGGACTCTCAAAGCAGATCTCACGGCTGCGTACGTTTGCCGCCTGCTGAACTACATGGACGAAAAAGAATTTGCATACTGCGTTCCGCGCAGGGGCGATTCGGACATCGTCGAAGAGCCGATGGTGAATTTCACTTCCGGATATTTTCAGAGGGCCAGCGCGATCCTTCCGAAGCAAGGATCCAAAAAGCCCTGGAAGCTTTACCAGAATTACGCGCTGGACACGCTGGCGCTGCGGCTCGGCAAGGTTGACGACGGCACAATGGAGTTCACGCGCCGCAACGGCAATCGCGCGGTTTAAACGCACGCCTCACGTTTCGATTCCGCCATGTCGCAAACGCCGCTTTAGAAAAGCTGCGTTATTGGGAAACTTCTTTCACGGCGTCGACGATGTGGCGCGCGGAAATTCCAAAAGCGTCCACCAATTCATCCGGTTTGCCTGAGTGCGGCATGCCGTTCACGGCCAGCAGCTTGAATTTCGATGGCGCAGCTCCGGCTTCGGCCAGTGCTGTGAGAACCGCTTCGCCGAGTCCGCCTTCCGGCCAGTGGTCTTCCACCGTGACGAGACGTCCGCCCGTAGCTTTGATTTGTTCGGCTAATGCTTTGCCGTCGATTGGCTTGATGCAGTAGAGATCGATCACGCGAATCGCCGTGCCTTGCGATTTCAATTGGTCAGCGGCTTTGAGCGCTTCGTGCAGCGTGATGCCGGCGCCGACTACCGTCACTTTATCCTGCGCGCTTTGTCGCGGGACTTTGAATCCAGGAAGCGGGAACTTCTCGTCCTTGGAATAGAGAATCGCGGTCTTGGGACGCGACGTGCGCAGATAGTTGATGCCTGGACGGCGCGCCATCGTTTCCGTCAAGCGCTCGGTGGAAATTGCATCGGAAGGATAGAGCACGGCCGAGCTGTGCACGGCACGCATCATCGCGATATCTTCTAGCGCCATCTGCGAGGGACCATCCTCACCAATCGAGACGCCGCAATGCGAGCCGCACAGATTGATATTCGCGCGGCTGATGGCGGCCATGCGCACCTGGTCATACGCGCGCGAGTGGAAGCAGGCGAACGTATCGAGGAACGGAACTTTGCCGCGCGCAGCGAGGCCCACGCCGACGCTAATCATGTTTTGTTCGGCGATGTAACCCTGGCAGAAGCGATCGGGGTAAGCGTCGCCAAAAAATTCGGAGAAGGTTGAATTCTTCACGTCGCAGGAAACCGCAACGACGTGCGGATTCACCGAGCCGAGACGCTTGAGCGCAAAGCCATAGGCTTCGCGCGTAGCAACCGGCTTTCCCGCTTCGTATTCCGGCGCGGGTGGCGCTGGGAAATCGGGAGGTGTGGGGAGCGGCTTGCGCTCGTAGGATTTTCCGGGATCGGGGGGAACCACGGGCGGCGTGCCACCTTGTTCGGCGATAGCGCGGGCGAGCTGCTCTTTCGAGAACGGTTTGCCGTGCCAGCCCATTTTGCCGGCAACTTCGGCGAAGCCGTGGCCTTTGATGGTGCGCGCGAGAATAGCCTGCGGGCGGCCCTTCGTGGCTTTTGCGCGATCGAGCGCCGCGAGAACCGCGGAAACATCGTGGCCATCGATTACTTCCGTCGCAAAACCTTCGGAGTCGAACTTTTTGCGATAGGTCTCCATATCGTGCTGATACATGGTGGGCTCGCTCTGGCCCAGCGCGTTGACGTCCGCGATTACAGTCAGGTTGTCGAGCTTGTAGTGGCCGGCAAATTCCGCGGCTTCCCAGATTTGCCCTTCCGCCATTTCTCCATCGCCCAGTAGGACGTAAACGCGCGTGTCGCTTTTATCCATACGCGCGCCGATTGCGAGGCCGGCGCCAACGGAAAGTCCCTGGCCGAGAGAACCAGTGGCAGCATCGACACCGTGAATGCGCGGCGTGGGATGGCCTTCGAGTTCGCTCGAGAATTCGCGCAGCGTCATCACGCGCGAAACGGGAAACACTCCCGCCTCGGCAAGCGCGGAATAGAGCACAGGCGCCGCGTGGCCTTTTGACAGGACGAAGCGGTCGTCGTTATTTGAATTGGCATTCTTGGGATCGAACTTCATGGCATAGAAAAATATTCCAGCCATGAGTTCTGCCGCTGACATGCAAGAGGTCGGATGGCCCGACCCAGCGGCGGTGGTGGACATCATCGAATAAATGCTCAAAAGTCGCGCTTTTTGTTTGATGGTCTCAACCGTGGCTTGCGACGGCCCTGCGGGGGATGTAACGCTCATAGCAGCTCCTTGAAAATTCGTAGTGGAAACCTAATCTTACCCGTTTCGGTTGCCGTCTGCGAACCAGTTTCTTTCTGTATCGGCTGAACCATCGTGGAACATGAAAGACGGATTGCAATTCCTGTGTGCAAAACGTAGATTTGTCGCGCTGCCACAAGGGGAGATTCATGGACGCTATTTCGATCACTGTAAACGGGAAGGCGCAGTCGGTGGAAGTAACGCCCGACACGCCGCTGCTTTGGGTGCTGCGCGATACGCTCGGGCTTACGGGCACCAAATTCGGCTGCGGAATGGCGCTTTGCGGCGCGTGCACCGTACATGTCGACGGCGAAGCGACTCGCTCGTGCACGACGCGGATCTCGGCGGTGGCTGGCAGAAATATCACCACAATTGAAGGGCTTTCCGCCGATGGACGGCATCCAGTGCAAGCGGCGTGGCTCGATCAACAGGTGGCGCAGTGCGGCTACTGCCAGGTGGGCATGATTATGACGACCGCTGCGCTGCTGGCGAAAAATCCGAAGCCAAGCGACGCGGACATAGACGATGCGCTGGGCGGCCACATTTGCCGCTGTGGAACGTACCAGCGAATTCGCGCGGCCGTGCATGAAGCCGCGACAAAGCATACAGCGCAATTGACGGCCGCTGGAGAGACGCGATGAGC
>Ga0070733_10003484_pt1 | contig 10773 bp, 7 predicted proteins | sample Coa_R1_9_FD_66450 | JGI IMG/M metagenome (GOLD analysis project Ga0070733, IMG submission 66450) | Surface soil microbial communities from Centralia Pennsylvania, which are recovering from an underground coalmine fire - Coalmine... | ecosystem: Environmental > Terrestrial > Soil > Unclassified ... | reverse complement strand
CCTTCGATCGCTACGCCGGCCTGGGTGCTCCTGAAGCCGATCCGGCCGGTGCGTGGCTGACCGGCGTGGCACAGTCCGCGGGCCCCGCCTGGCCGCGCCTGAATCCCGCCGCCGATCAGCAACGAATTGTCACTTTCTTACATATCTGCTCGCTGCCTACTGCGGTCCCTTTAGGCGTCCTGTGTAACATAGTGACCTGCCAAGCCACTGAACCGATCCCATCGACCAGGGATGTTTACGGAGTGTTAAAGCCGCGTGCATGACTCGCGGACCCGGCACAGCATTGCGGCCGGCGCCCGTACCATCAATTAGTTACCGGCGTGGCACCTTCCTTGTAATGTTCATGTTCAGTTAAAACCGCCAGGTCAAGTCGACGGCCGAACATGATCGATATTGTTCCGGAACTGGCTGGGCAACCTTTCCCGCCCAGCCGCGAGGCGGTGACCAGCGGCAACCCAGCGAGTAGTACACTGAATCCCCGATCCGGCCACGGAGCGTAACAAACGTAACGAAAGGTAACGATTGGGGCGAGAATGCGGCACGTCTGTAGGGCGTGCTGCCGCGCTCGGGTTACGCTCCCGGTGACACACTCCTGCTGGGCAGCGTCTCCGCAGGTCAGCGAGACAGCTCCGGTGGTTGCCGGACACGTGGTCAGTATTTTGGCCGAACGGGCAGGGCGGCGGAACAGGTCGCCAGGCCCAGTGTCCGCATGCTCGCGGCGTCGTTGATCTGCGAGTGCGTTCCAAGGAGGCCGTATCGGAACGAGGGCATGCCCACATTTGATCCGGAGCATGCATAACAAGTCATGAGGAGATGCCAATGGTACGTCCTTCCGGGCGCTACAGATCGCTGAGATCTCGGAAGAAGCTTGCCGGTATCGCCATCGTCGCCGCAGCCGCGCTTACCGCGGCCGGCTGCGGTGGTGGCACCGGCAGCAGCAGCAGCAACAGCAATCTTTCGAAGATGCCTACCAACGGGAACACGGCCACCTGGGCCGAGGTCTCCGGCTTCACGCCGAACTACATCTTCCCGTTCACCGATGCCGCGCACTTCGGCACGTGGAACATCAGCGACCTGCAGTACCTGCTGTACCGGCCGCTGTACTGGTTCGGGAACAATGAGCAGCCGACGGTCGACTATGACCTGAGCCTGGCCGGCCCGCCGACGTTCGACTCGACCGGCAAGGTCGTCACCGTGACGCTCAAGCCGTACAAGTGGTCCAACGGCGAGACCGTCAACTCCGACGAGCTCATGTTCTGGATGAACATGATGAAGGCGGAGAAGGCCAACTGGGGCGGCTATGTGGCGCCGTACTTCCCGGACAACGTCGTTTCGTACAAGGCACTCAGTCCCACCCAGTTCCAGCTCACCTTCGACAAGGCCTACAACCAGAACTGGGTGCTGTACAACGAGCTGAGCCAGCTCTACCCGATTCCGGAGGCCTGGGACGTCACCAGCCTGGGCGCCGCTGCCGGCAGTGGTGGCTGCAACAAGTCCGTCGCCAACTGCGCCAAGGTCTACAACTTCCTGATCGCGCAGAACCGGGACCTGTCCGGCTATGCGACCAGCAAGATCTGGAGCGTTGTGGACGGCCCGTGGAAGCTGTCCAGCTTCAACCCGAACGGCGCCCTCACCATGGTGCCGAACAAGTCCTACTCCGGCCCGGTCAAGCCCAAGCTGACCGCCTTCAAGGAGGAGCAGTTCGCCTCCGACACCGCCGAGTTCAACGTGCTGAAGTCCGGTCCGGGCGCCTCCAACGGCGTACAGGTCGGCTACCTGCCTTACTCGGACGTCACCGCGTCGACCACCAACCCGATGAAGGCCGGTGCCAACCCGCTGTCATCGAACTACACGATGACCCCGTGGATCGGTTACGGCATCAACTACTTCCCGATGAACTTCAACAACCCCCAGGTCGGCCCGATCATCAAGCAGCTCTACTTCCGGCAGGCGCTGGCCTACACCGTGGACGACAACGCGATCATCAGGAGCGTCTACAAGGGCTACGCTTACGTGAACACCCAGGGCGTCCCGACCCTGCCGGCCAGCTCGACGCTGGCGCCGGGGCTGCAGAACGACCAGTTCCCGTTCAACACGAGCAAGGCTCGCGCTCTGCTCGTCGCCAACGGCTGGAGCTCGACCGGTGACCCCGCGACCTGCGTCAAGCCGGGTACGGCGGCGGGCGACTGCGGCGCTGGCATCACCAAGGGCGAGAAGCTGCAGTTCCAGGTCCAGTACGCCAGCGGCTCGCAGGACCTGACGACGATCATGAGCGCCCTGGAGTCGGACGCGGGCAAGGCCGGCATCAGCCTGGTCATCTCGGCCCAGGCCGGTCAGACGATCACTGCCAACGACATCGCCTGCACGCCGAGCAAGGCAACCCCGTGCAAGTGGCAGATGGGTAACTGGGGCGGCGGCTGGATCTACGCGCCGGACTACTACCCGACTGGTGAGGATCTGTTCGCCAAGGGTTCGCTGGCCAACTACGGCAGCTACAACGACCCGACGAACAACACCCTCATCGCCAACACACTGACGGCCAAGAACCCGCAGCAGGCGATGTACACCTGGGAGCGGTACCTGGCCAAGCAGGTGCCGGTCGTGTTCATGCCGCAGTTCGCCAACCCGCTGCTCGAGGTCGCGAACAACCTGAAGGGCGCTACCCCGCCCAACACGTTCGCGAACATCAACCCCGAGAACTGGTACTACGTGAAGTAGTCACCTCGCATCACATGGCTATCGCGCTCGTCCCAGGCCGCTGCGGCCCGGGGCGGGCGCGATGCCCGGACAGTGGCGAGCGACAGACAGGGAGCCTGCCGTGACCGCATATCTGATCCGCCGGATCCTGCAATCGCTGGTTGTGGTCTGGCTGGTCACCGTCTTCACCTTCATCTTGCTCAAGCTGCTGCCCGGCGGCCCGGTCCGGGCGATCCTCGGCACGCGGGCAGGTAACTTTGCCCTGGTCAAGAGCCTCACCCACCAGCTCGGCTTCGACAAGCCGTTCTGGTATCAGTACTGGCACTGGCTGGACCAGCTGCTGCACGGCAACTTCGGGTTCTCCTACAACCTGAACCAGTCGGTCGGCTCGCTGCTGGCCGCCGCACTGCCCAAGACCCTGCTGCTGCTCGGCGTCTCCACCCTGATCGCGGTGATCATCGCCATCCCCATCGGCGTGGTGCAGGCGGTCCGCCGCAACAAGTTCGCCGACTACGCGGGCACCGCGTTCTCCTTCATCTTTTATGCGATGCCCGCCTACCTGCTCGGCATCATCCTGATCAACCTGTTCGCCGAGCCGCCGCGTGCCTGGTTCCCCAGCGAGGCAGCCCAGGGCAGCAATGTCGGCTCGTTCTTCACCCAGTTCAACGCGATGGTGCTGCCGCTCGCCTCGCTCGCCCTGATCACCCTGGCGGGCTTCAGCAGGTACATGCGTTCGTCCACGCTCGACCAGATCACCCAGGACTACGTGCGCACCGCCAGGGCCAAGGGCGCGAGCGAGCGCCACATCCTGTACCGGCACGTGTTGCGCAACGCGCTGATCCCGATCGTGACCCTGCTCGGGCTGAACCTTCCCATCATCTTCAGTGGCGCGCTGATCACGGAGAACGTGTTCAACTACCCAGGGATGGGGCTGCTGTTCGTCAACAGCGCGAACACCCAGGACTATCCGGTTCTGCTGGGTATCACAGTGATCGTGGCCGTCGCCACCGTGGCCGGATCGCTGCTGGCCGATATCCTTTATGCGGTGCTTGACCCGCGAGTTAGGTACGTGAGCGCATGAGCATTAACGTTCCGCCTCCGCTGCCGCAGGATCCGACCAAGACGCTGGTGACTCCGCCGGTGGACGTGCTTGACTCCGCTGGCGCGCCTCCTGTCGCGCCGGGCATGGACGCTGCCGTACCGACCCGCAGCATGTTCCGGCGCGGGCTCGAGGTCTTCGCCGAGAACAGGCTGGCGCTGATCGGGCTCGGCCTGCTGGTGCTGATCTTCGTGTTCGCCTTCGTCGGCCCGTTGTTCTACCACACCGACCAGATCCACACGGACCTGCTGAACAACGACCTGCACCCCGGCAGCCCCGGCCACCCGCTCGGCACCGACCAGTCGGGTTACGACGAACTCGGCCGGCTCATGCAGGGTACTCAGATCTCGCTGGAACTGGGCCTGGCATCCGCGGTCGTGGCGACGGTCATCGGCACCTTGTGGGGGGCCGTGGCCGGCTACGTTGGCGGCTGGATCGACGCGGTCATGATGCGCATCGTGGATGCCGCGCTGGCCGTCCCGCTGCTGTTCCTGCTCATCGTGCTCGCGACGATCATCCACCCCACCAAGGTCACGATGATCCTTATCATCTCGATGGCGTCCTGGCTGAGCATTTCCAGGCTGGTGCGCGGTGAGGCGCTGAGCCTGCGGGTACGCGAGTATGTGCAGGCGGTGCGGGTGATGGGCGGCGGTGGAACGCGCATCGTGCTGCGGCACATCGCGCCCAATGCGGTCGGCACCATCATCGTCAACGCGACGTTCCAGGTGGCTGACGCCATCCTGTTCATCGCGGCGATCAGCTTCCTGGGGCTGGGACTCACGCCGCCGGCGATCGACCTCGGCGGCATGCTGTCGTCCGGCGTCGCGTACACCAACGACGGCTACTGGTGGCTCATCTACCCGGCCGGCGCCATGATCGTTCTCATCGTCATCGCCGTCAACTTCGTCGGCGACGCACTCCGTGACGCATTCGAAGTCCGGCTGCAGCGCAGATAAGCACACCGCAGCCATGGCGGATCGCGGTGCCGGCAGGCACCGGCCCGGAACTGAGGAAGGTACCTGACGTGCCGCTGCTCGAAATCTCCGACCTGAAGACGGACATCAGGCTGAAGCGGGCCACCGTGCACGCCATCGACGGCGTGAGCCTGTCGGTGGACCGCGGGCAGTGCCTTGGCATCGTCGGCGAGTCCGGGTCGGGCAAGACGATGACGGCCATGTCCGTGATGCGGCTGCTGCCCAACGGCGGCCACATCGTCGGTGGCCAGATCATGCTGGACGGCCGGGATCTGGTCCAGCTCGACGACGACCACATGCGCAAGATCCGGGGCAACGAGATCGGCATGATCTTCCAGGATCCGATGACCTCGCTGAACCCGACCATGACGGTCGGCGACCAGATCTCCGAGACGGTCCTGCTGCACCGCGGCGCGAGCAAGCAGGAGGCGCATGCGCGCGCCGTCGAGGTGCTCGAACTGGTCGGCATGCCCAGCCCGGAACGCCGTGCTCTCGACTACCCGCACCAGCTGTCCGGCGGCATGCGCCAGCGCGCGATGATCGCGATGGCGCTGGCCTGTGAGCCCAAGCTGCTGATCGCCGACGAGCCGACCACCGCGCTCGACGTCACGATCCAGAAGCAGATCCTGGAGCTCATCGACAGCCTGCGCCGCTCGCTCGGCATGGCGGTCATCCTGGTCACCCACGACCTCGGGGTGATCGCCGGGCGGGCGGACAAGATCGGCGTGATGTACGCGGGCAAGATCGTGGAGACCACCGACACCACCACCCTGTTCGCCAACCCGCGCCATCCCTACACCGAGGCACTGTTCGAGTCGCTGCCCGAACGCGGTGCGGACAAGGGCCAGCGCCTCTACAGCATCCCGGGCATGCCGCCGGACCTGACCGCCACGCTGACCGGCTGCCGGTTCGCCCCGCGCTGCCGGTACGCGCAGGACACCTGCCGGGAGAGCGAGCCGGAACTGTCCGGCGAGACCGAGCTGCACAGGTTCCGCTGCTACTTCCCGGTGGGCGCCGAGGAGAGGCGGGCGGGCAACAGGGTCGTGACCGTCGAGGAAGTCGGCGAGAGTGACGGCGTCGCCATCCAGGCCGCCAAGATCGGTGAGCCGATCCTGAACCTGAAGAACGTGGTCAAGGACTTCCCGATCACCGCCGGTGCCGTCCTGCAGCGCAAGATCGGCACGGTCAGCGCGGTCGCCGGCGTCTCTTTGTCCATCCGGGCCGGTGAGACGTTCGGCCTGGTCGGCGAGTCGGGCTGCGGCAAGACGACGATCGGCAGGCTCATCGTCGGGCTGGAGAAGGTCACGTCAGGGACCATCGAGTTCGCCGGCGAGGATCTGACCAGGCTGAGCGAGCGGCAGATGCGCCGCCGCCGCCGGAAGATCCAGCTCATGTTCCAGGACTCCTACGCGTCCATGGACCCCAGGATGAGGGTGGGCGCCATCCTGCGCGAGCCGATGGTGATCCAGAAGATCGGCACCCGAGCCGAGCAGCAGAAGCGCATCGAGCAACTCCTTGACGAGGTGGGCTTGCCGCGCGCGGCCGTGCAGCGTTATGCGCACGAGTTCTCCGGCGGCCAGCGCCAGCGGCTCGGCCTGGCCCGCGCGCTGGCGCTGCGGCCCGACCTGGTCGTCGCGGACGAGCCGGTGTCCGCGCTGGACGTGTCGATCCAGTCGCAGGTGCTCAACCTGATGCTGGACCTGCAGCGGGCGCGGGAGCTGACCTACATCTTCATCTCCCACGACCTGTCCGTCGTGCGCTATCTGTCGGACCGGATCGGCGTCATGTACCTCGGCAAGATGGTCGAGGTCGGCCCGGCGGACGACGTGTACGCCAACCCCATCCACCCCTACACCAAGGGCCTGATCGACACCGTCCCGGTGGCCGACCCCGAACTGGAGAAGGCCAAGGTACACGAGGGCGTGACCGGCGAACTGCCGTCGGCCATCAACCCGCCGTCCGGTTGCCGGTTCCGTACCCGTTGCCCGTTCGCTCAGGAGATCTGTGCGGAGCAGGAGCCCCCGCTCAGGTCGTTCACCCTGGACGGGCACCGGGCCGCCTGCCACTTCCCGCTCCGCCAGCCCGAAGCCGGTGCCACGTCGCTGGACGAGCCCGCGATGGCGCCGTCATCCTGAGCCGCGTTCAGGTCAGGGCGCTGGAGCCCGGCGACCGCGCGGCCGTGGCGCGGTTCATCGAACTGCACTGGGGCCCGGCGGTGGTGGCGCACGACACCGTGTTCCACCCCGCCGGGCTGCCCGGGTTCCTGGCCTGGCTGCCGGACGAACCGCTGGCCGGGCTGCTCACCTATGAGGTCCGCGACGGCGTGCTGGAGATCGTCACCCTGGACGCGGTGCGGCAGTGGGCCGGCACCGGCACCGCGCTGGTGGAGGCGGCGGCCGCCGAGGCGGCCGGCCGTGGCTGCCCCGAGGTCAGGCTCACCACCACCAACGACAACCTCGATGCGCTCCGCTTCTACCAGCGGCGCGGGTTCCGCCTGGCCGGGCTTCGCCCCGGCGCGGCCGGCCGGGCCCGGCGGCTCAAACCCCAGATCCCACTGACCGGGCTGTACGGTATCCCGCTGAACGACGAACTCGAACTGGCCCGCCCTGTCTGACGGCATTGCGTGCTCCGTAAAAAAGCCCATGAGAGTAATCACAGCCGTGCGGTGCGCCGCATCGTTCGATCCCAGTTACAGTATGTAGGCGCCGTGGTACCACCGGATTCCGGCCACCGGGCCGCGTGCTTCGGAGTCTGTGCGCTGTCGTAAGCGCAGCGGGATGCGCTATACAAGGATCCAGCGTGAGGGAGCGACATGCGGCCGACCGGAAAGTCCTTGCGAGGAGGACGAGCCATGCCTGAGTGGCTCGTCCGTGCCCGCGGGGCACTGAGCCGTGCGCCGCTGCCGCTCAAGATCATAGCCGCAATCGTCCTCATCTTCGTCTTCCCGGCGGCGCTGCCGATCGCCTTGGCGGCCGCGCTGGTGTATGCCCCGATCGCGATCATCACCGAACGGCGGACGGCGCTGGCCACGGCGTGTGTGGTGTTCTGGGGCGGTGGCGTGATCGCCCCGCTCGCCGCCTGGGGGATGAGCGGTGTCGGCGAGTTCGTGCTGTTCCTGCTGGCCTGTGGCGTGGGCTACGCCGCGCACAACGGTGTGCTCGGGCGCTGCTTCGTGCCCTGCCGCACCACCGCGTGGGCGCTGCTGTGGTCCATGCCACCGGGCGGGCTCGCCCTCAGGCTGTGGCCCGGCCATCCCTACATCGGCGTCGCCATCGCCCTGCTGCTGGCCGGCCTGACGCTGGGCTGGCGGCTGGCCAAGGCGTGGCAGGCCGACCGTGGCACCGGGCAGGGGCAGGTCCGGGCGACCGCGCTGGCCGCGCCGTACGCCGACGCCGCCCGGGCGGGCCGGGTGGCGACGGACGGCGATCCCCGCCGCGCCGCCACGGCCGTCCCGGGCCGGGCCGTGCGGACGGCCGAGCGGGCCTCACCCGAGATATCCGTGGGCGACGCCATGGCCGAACTGGACAGCATGATCGGGCTGGCGCCGGTCAAGGAGCAGGTCAGGTCGATCGCCGCGTCCATCGAGGCGGCCCGCAGGCGCGCACTGGCCGGTTACCAGACCGAGAAACCGATGCGCCACTTCGTCTTCGTCGGGCCGCCAGGCACCGGCAAGACGGCCGTCGCCCGGATCATCGCCAAGATCTTCTACGCCTTCGGGCTGCTCGAAACCCCCGAGGTGGTCGAGGCACACCGCGCCGACCTGATCGGCGAGTACCTGGGCGCGACGGCGATCAAGACCAACGACCTGGTAGATTCCGCGCTCGGCGGGGTGCTGTTCATCGACGAGGCCTACAGCCTGGTGAACGAGGGCGATGGGCAGAGCGACAGGTTCGGCCAGGAGGCGGTCCAGGCGTTGCTGAAGCGCGCCGAGGACGACCGCGAGGACCTGGTCATCATCCTGGCCGGGTATGACAAGCAGATGGAGGACTTCCTCACCACCAACCCCGGCCTCGCCTCCAGGTTCGCGACCAGGGTGAAGTTCCCCGGCTACTCGCCCGCCGAGCTGTTCTCCCTGGCCGAGTCGAACATGGCCCATCGCGGCGACCGGCTCGACCCGGACGCCCGGCCGGCCCTGTGGCGCGCGTTCGAAGAAGTCGGCCGCCGCCGCATCGGCGACGAGCTGGGCAACGGCAGGTTCGTGCGCAGTCTCATCGAGAAGGCCGGCCAGGCGCGGGACGTGCGGGTGATGAGCGGCGCTGTCGAGCCGAACGCCGACGACCTCGTCACGATCGGGCCGGCCGACCTGCAGCGGGCCTACGCGGAGCTGACAGCGCGGCTGCGGGGCTACGGTGACACCCCGACGGTTGAGAGTGCCCTGGCCGAACTCGATGAGCTGGTGGGCCTTGAGCCGGTCAAACGGCAGGTGCGTGAGATAGCCGCGCAGCTGCGGGTGGCCCGGCTGCGCGACCAGCAGGGGCTGACCAGTCAGCCGCCCGCCCGGCACTTCGTCTTCACCGGGCCACCGGGCACCGGCAAGACCACGGTCGCCCGGATCCTGGGCCGGATCTTCGCCGCCCTCGGCCTGCTGGCCCGGCCCGCCGTCGTCGAGGCGCACCGCGCCGACCTGGTCGGCGAGCACCTGGGCGCGACCGCGATCAAGACGAACAAGCTGATCGACTCCGCGCTCGGCGGCGTACTGTTCATCGACGAGGCATACTCCCTCTACCACGAGGGCTACTCCGGCGGGGACGCGTTCGGCTCGGAGGCCACGGCCACGCTGCTCAAGCGCGCCGAGGACGACCGCGACCGGCTGGTCATCGTGCTGGCCGGCTACACCAGCGACATGGACCGGTTCCTGCGCACCAACCCCGGCCTGGCCTCACGCTTCAATGTCCGGGTGGAGTTCCCCAGCTACTCGCCGCGCGACCTGGTGCGGATCGCCGGGGTGATCGCGCAGCAAGCGGGCGACTCGTTCCACGCCGACGCGCTCCCGGTGCTCGATGAGATCTTCAGCCACGCCTGCCGCGAGGGCCTCATCGACGAGCTGGGCAACGGCCGGTTCGCCCGCTCCCTGTTCGAGCGCGCCTGCGCCGGCCGGGACCTGCGCGTCGCCCACCTGGGCGAAACCGCCACCGCCTCCGACCTGACCACGGTCACCGCCGCCGACCTCCGCTCCGCCTACGAAGAACTGGCCGGCCGCGCTCGCCGCTAGGAGCGCGCTGACGGAGCCCGGCACCAAGGGACGGGCCGGGTGTAGTTCGTGCGCTACAATGTAGTCATGACGGTTCCGCTGTCCATCCGGTTCAGCGCACCGCTCCTGGAGCGTTTGCGTCACCGCGCGCAGGCGATGACGGGCGCGAGCGTCGCTGGGCTCGCACAGCGGCTCATCGATGAAGGACTCCGGATGACCGACCATCCGGGCGTGATCTTCAAGGATGGTTCCACCGGCCGCCGCGCCGCTCTGGCCTACGGCCCCGACGTCTGGGAAGTCATCAAGTTTCTCCGGGAGGTGGACGAGCGCGGCCCCGCCGCCATCGACGCCGCCGCGGAAGTGTTCGCTGTCGATGCCAGCAGGATCAGCGCCGCTGTCGGCTACTACGGCGACTACCAGGAAGAGATCGACGCGGAGATCGCCGCCGCCGATGCCGCCTCAGCGCAGGCCGAGCACGCGTGGCGCGTTCAGCAGCAGCTAATCGCGTGACCGGGCCAGCCGCGGTCAGGCTTCTCCTGGACGAGATGTTCTCTCCGGCTATCGCAGCCGGCCTGCGTGAACTCGGGCATGACGTGATCGCGATCGCCGACCAGCCCGAACTGCGATCCAAGAGCGATGAGGAGGTGTTCGCCTGGGCGTGCGCGGACAAGCGCTGGGTGCTGACCGAGAACGTGAAGGACTTCCGCCCCATCTTGTTGCGCACCCTGCACGGCGGGATGCCCGCTTGCGGCCTGCTCTTTACCAGTAGCCGCACCTTCCGCCGGTCCAGGAAGAACCCAGGGCCGTTGATC
>Ga0070733_10003483_pt1 | contig 10773 bp, 6 predicted proteins | sample Coa_R1_9_FD_66450 | JGI IMG/M metagenome (GOLD analysis project Ga0070733, IMG submission 66450) | Surface soil microbial communities from Centralia Pennsylvania, which are recovering from an underground coalmine fire - Coalmine... | ecosystem: Environmental > Terrestrial > Soil > Unclassified ... | reverse complement strand
CGAACGTGGATGGAACGCCGGATCACGCAGTGTTCACGAATGAAACTCTGCTCACCGACAGCGCCGTGCCGGTATGGCTGCCGGATGGAAAAACGATCGTGATTCCAGTTTCGCAGCCGACAGCGAATTCGCTGGGCGGGCTGGCGACGTTCGACGTGGCGACAGCGAAACGCGCAGATGTGGCACTGAACGCCGACCGAATTTACTACGAGCCGGCGTGGTTGCCGGGCGAAAACGGTTTCATTGTCTCAGCAGCTTCGCGCGAGATGGGTTTGCTGCAGAGACAACTGGGATTTGTGAGTTTTCCGAAGGGCGAATGGCGTGCGCTGACAACCGATACGAATACGTATCTGCATCCGAGCGTTTCCGCAGACGGCAAGATGGTGGCAACGACCGCGAGCAAATCCGTTTTTAGTCTTGGCATCGCGACATCGACGAAACCGGATGAGTTGAAACCCGTGCCATTGATGTCGCAGCTAAACATCTGGCAATGGAACTGGATGCCGAATGGAAAGCTGATTATCCCGCAGGGCGGCGAATTGAAACTGGTCGATCCGGCCGGGGCCGAGAGCGTTTTGCTGTCGGACAAACAAGGAGCGCCGAACCAAAGCTCGCCCTGTGGGGCAAAATACATCGTATTTAGAAAGTTTGCGGCGGCGGGGTCTCCGGCGCTGAATCTATGGAAGGCCGACGCGTCGGGCGCGAATCCGATGCAATTGACGAGCGGGAGCAACGATCAACATCCGACCTGCTCACCCGACGGGAAATGGGTCTACTACGTTTCGATTCCAGAGAATCTGGCGCTGAAACGAGTGCCGATCGAGGGCGGAACGCCGGAGACGGTGAATAGCGAGCCTTCGTCGGGCTACGACTTGTCTCGGGACGGGAAATTCGTGGCACAACTGGATGTGCGCGAACTGGATCATAAGCTGGTACTGAACGTTTTCAGCATCGCGGATCGGAAAACGTCGTATCACGACATCGATATGCGCGCGTCGGAACCGATCTCGTTTTCGCCGGATGGGAAGTCGATTGTGTATACGGTGCGCGAGAACGGAGTGGACAATTTGTGGGAGCAGCCGCTGAGCGGAGGTTCCAGTTTTCGGCAGATTACCCATTTCACGTCGGAGCGGATAGCGCGGTTTGAGTTTTCGGCGGATGGGTCAGAGATTGCGATCGAGCGGGCGCATACGGAATCGGATGCGCTGCTGCTGAGGGATAGCGGGAAAATGAAGTAGAGGTGGGCGAGAAGCGAAGTAAGGAAGCAATGACGCAAAGAAGTAATGACGTACCGAAGTAAAGCCAAAAAATCCTTCCAAGTTTAGATCTCGCGGACCTGGAGCGCAGCAGTGCTGCGCCCGTACATGACCTCGATCGAGCACTTCCCTGCGATGTATTTTGGAAATGCGCTGAACAAGGCGGCACTGGTGTGCCGTGGCGATTCGATGTTGCGGCAAGAACGATGGATTGCGCGGCGGGTTTATTTGTGGCCGGTGGGTGTTGAGGCGCCGGTGGGGGCGGAGCTTGGCGTTTCGTCGCTGGGATTGTGGCCCGGCGTAGAGTTGGCTCTGGCGTAGTAGCCGCGACGGGCGCGGACCTGGTAGCCCTTGTGGTCGGGGGTCTCGATGCGGATGCGGTGGTATTTGCCGTCGAGAGTGGAGTTCGTGGGGATGTACGCAATCGAATATTGATTGCGGAGCTCGTCGCCGATGTCCTGGAACGATTGATCCAAATCATCGACGTGATAGGGGAAGAAAGCGCGGCCGCCGGTTTCTTCGGCGAGATCGGCGAGAATTTTGTCGCCTTCGGTGAGGTGCGTCTTGCGGTCGGCGAGCTTGTCGGGATTGGTCTGGGATAGCTGAATCCACTGGGTGCTGGTGCTGATGGTGTAGATGACGACGCTATAGCGCTGCGCCATTTCGATGGCCTCGGCGCGCGTGTGCGAAGAGAGATTGTCGTCGCCATCGCTGATGACGATCATGACGCGACGAACGACGTCGGGTTGATCGCCGGGCGGACGCGGCGGATGGCTCAATTCCTTCTCGCAAGCGTAGAAGATGGCGTCGTAGACCGCGGTGCCGCCGCCAGCGCGCGTCTTGACGATTTCGTCGCGGAGACGGCCGGCGTCGTCGGTGAAGCCCTGGAGTACGGTGGGCTCGTCGTCGAAGGTCATGACGAAGGATTGATCTTTGTTGCGGCGCAGGACGGAGAAAAGGAATGAGGTGGCGGCGTCCTGTTCGAATTTCAGGCGGTCGCGGATGCTGTTCGAGGTGTCGAGCAAGAGACCGATGCGCAGCGGGAGATCGGTCTGTTTGCTGAAATAGCGGATGGCTTGGGGAATCTTGTCGTCGGAAATTTTGAAGTCGTTTTTTTCGAGGTCGGGGACGAGCTTGTTACGGCGATTGAGAACAGTGAAGAGCACGTCAACGAGGTTGACGGTCTGGGTGATGCGCGGCTGCTGCTGGTTGCTGTCGCTGGCGGGCGCCTGATCTTGTGGCGGCGGAGGTGGCGCGGGTTGCTGCGCGCGGTCGGTGTTGACGGCGCCAAAAGTGAAAAGCAAAGCCAGAAAGCCTGAGGTCAGTGCGCGGCGCATGTTGGTTGATTATAGGTAGGTGGCGAGCGCAGCGTCAATTCTCTGTGGAGAATCGTGGGCGGCGGAGGCGAGTTGGTGGAGGAAAGTGTGGAGCGCGGCGGGGAGCGGGGCGCGGAGGTCGATCCAGAAGCCGGTAGTGGGCTGGGCGAAACCAAGTTTGGCGGCGTGGAGAAAGTTGCGGTTGGAGTCGAGCGGCGGAAGGGGGTGCTTGTTGACGGTGAGATGGGTTGCGGCGCCGTAGAGGGTGTCGCCGACGACGGGGTGGTGGAGGGCGGAGAAGTGGACGCGGATCTGGTGGGTCCGGCCGGTATGAAGCTGGACTTCGAGGAGTGTTGTGGGGCCGATGCGGGCGAGGACGCGCCAGTCGGTGCGGGCTTCGCGGGCGCCGGCGAGGACGAGGCTGCGGCGAGCGGTCATCCGAACGCGGCGCTTGGGGTCGCGGGCGATGGCGAGGTCAATGATGCCGGTGGCGCTGTCCAGATGACCTTCGACGAGGGCGATGTAGGTTTTCTTTATTTTGCGGCTGCGGAAGGCTTCGCCGAGCCGGGCGTGGGCGAGATCGTTTTTGGCGACGAGGATGATGCCGGAAGTCTCTTTGTCAAGGCGATGGACGATGCCGGGGCGAAGGATGTCGCCGCCTTGCGAGAGCGATTGGCCGCGGCCGAGGAGGGCGTTGACGAGCGTGCCTTTGTGATTTCCGGCTCCGGCGTGGACGATCATGCCAGCGGGTTTGTTGATGGCGAGGACGTCGTCGTCTTCGTAGAGGATTTCGAGCGGAATGTTTTCGGCTTCGGCTTGAATGGGTGGGCGAGGCTCGGCGGTGACGGTGATGCGTTCGCCGCCATGCAGGCGTTGGGAGGACTTGGCCGGCTTGCCGTTGACGAGAATGGCGGCGGAGTCGATGAGTTCCTGCACGCGGGTGCGGGAGAGGTCGGGGCAGTGGGAGGCGACGACGCGGTCGAGGCGCTGGTTGGAATCGTCGGGAGTGGCGAGGAAGTCGTGGGTCATTTTGGCGTGATGATGGTATCGCGGATTTGGAGTGGAAGAGGTCGACGGTCGACGGTTGAAAGTCGAAAGTGAGGAAGGAAAAACCGGGTTGAGAAGAGGCTAGCATGTTGCCGAGTTGGGGCGCAGCAGTGCTGCGCCCGTACAGAGCGTCGGCGGCGTGGAACTTTGGAGGCGCCGGAGAGATCGAAGAGAAGTTCCTCAACTGCGCGAGTCGACGCGTTCGCGGGAGCAAACGCGAATAAAAGGCGTCGGCTCGCTCCGGTCGGAATGACAGGTCTGGCTAAATTAGCTGGCTTCGGGGTTGGAGACTTCGGGAGCGTGGTGTTTGGCGCCGAAGAGGACGTCGAGAATGATGAGGGCGGCGCCGATGGCGATGGCGGAGTCGGCGACGTTGAAGGCGGGATAGTGATAGCTGCCGAAGCGGACTTCGAAGAAGTCGGTAACGGCGCCGTGGAAAATGCGATCGGTGACGTTGCCGGCCGCGCCGCCGAGGAGCAGGGCGAGACCGGCGGCGGTCATGGTGCCGCCGGCGTGCCCGGCAGCGAAGAGCCAGGCGAGCGCGGCGATGACGATGATTGAGCCGCCGATGAGGAAGACGCGGGTCCAGGGTGAGGCGGAGTCGGCGAGGACGCCGAAAGCGATGCCGGGATTTTTGCTGTGGACGAGGTAGATAAAGTCGCGGATGAGCTCGCGATGCCAGCCTTCGTAGGTTTGGGTCTCGAACCAGGCTTTGGACGCACGGTCGACGACGACGACGGCGAGGGTGAGCCAGAGCCAGCGAAGTCGTCCCGGGATGATCAACGTGTCGTTCTCCTGGTGCTCTTGCTCGCGGCCCTCAGGGGCCGAAGCCCCCGTTTGCTCGTTCAGTTGAGGCACGGCTGAAGCCGTGCCCTCCCAATCTTGTTGTACCACGCCATCGTCGAGCAATTTCTGACCTCAGATGTTCGACGGGGCGGCGCTGAGAGTGTTTCCTTGAAAGTCGAGTCCGCGCGTTCGGGTTCGAGTCACCTGGCCACTGACCCTGCCGCTTCAGGTGGCTCGCCCTGATCCAGGTCCCGTTCGATTTCGGCGATGGCTTCGCTACAACGCTCGCAGATCGTCGGATAGCGCTTGTTTTCGCCGACGTGAACGGAATAATTCCAGCAACGCGTACACTTTTCGCCCTCGGCTTTTTGAATCGTGACTTCGAGGCCGGGGATTGCGTCGGAGCGATAGTCGCCCGTGCCCGCGTTGAGAAAATCGACCTGCGACACGATGAAGAGCCCCGGGAGCTGCGGCAGATACTCCTTCAGCTTGGCTTTGAGCTCAAGAGGGGCGTTAAGCAGCACTTTGGCCTCGAGGCCCGAGTTGATCTTCTTTTCATTGCGCGCGGCTTCGAGCGCCTTCAAAACCTCGCCGCGGATTTTCGCGAGCTGCTCCCAGTTGGCGATTTGCTTCGGCGTGATGTTGGTCCGCAGGTCGGCCTCTTCACTGAAGAGCGTCATGTGGACGCTCTCGGGCTCTTCGGCTGATTTGGGAAGATATTTCCAGATTTCCTCGGCGGTGAAGACGAGGATCGGAGCCGAAAGGCGAACGAGAGCGCTGCTGATTTTCCAGACGGCGGTTTGCGCGGAGCGTCGCGACTTATTGTTGGCGGCTTTGGTGTAAAGCCGATCCTTCAGGACGTCGTAATAAAACGAGCTGAGATCGACGACGCAGAAATCGTGAATCGCGTGATAGACGCGGTGGAACTCGTATGTCGAATACCAGTCGCGGCACTTTTTCACGAGGTCGGCGGTGCGCTCGAGCATCCAGCGATCCATTTCATCAAGCTGATCGTTGGGCAAAGCGTGGCGCGACGGATCGAAATCGGCCAAATTGCCGAGGCCGTAGCGGAACGTGTTGCGAATCTTGCGATACGCGTCGCTGAGCTGCGTCATGACGCGTTCGCTCATCTTGACGTCGGCCTGGTATTCGACGCTGGCGACCCATAGCCGCAGCAAATCCGCGCCCCAGCGCTCGCAGATTTCGGCGGGATAAAGCGTGTTGCCGAGTGACTTCGACATCGGCTGGCCTTTTTCGTCGAGCGTCCAGCCGTGCGTGACCACGCCTTTGTAGGGCGGATTGTTGTGAATGCCGATGCCGATCAGCAGCGAGCTATGGAACCAGCCGCGATATTGGTCGGGACCTTCGAGATAGACGTCGGCGGGCCACTCAGGTCCTTTTAGAACGGCCAAGTGCGAAGAGCCCGAGTCAAACCACACGTCGAGGATGTCGTTCTCTTTGCGCCACTTGCTCGCGCCGCACGAACACTTTGTTCCCGCGGGCAACAATTCTTCCGCCGAGTGCTTGTACCAGGCGTCTGCGCCCTCCTTTTCAAACCACTTCACCACGTTGCGCAACGCGGCGAAATCTTCCAGCCGCTTGTTGCAGCCTTCACAATAGAAAACGATGATCGGCACGCCCCAGAAGCGCTGGCGCGAAACGCACCAATCGGGACGCTCGGCGATCATCTCGTACATGCGGTCTTCGCCCCACGACGGAATCCACTTCACGCCGCGGATTTTCGAGAGCGTTTCTTCGCGCAGGGTCTGCTTGGCGCCGTGAGCGGCGGCGTCCATGCGGATGAACCATTGCTCGGTGGCGCGAAAAATCACCGGATTGTGGCATCGCCAGCAATGCGGATAGCTGTGCTTGTAATTGTGGTGTCCGAGAAGCGCGCCGCGATTGCCGAGCAATTTCACGACGATCGGATTCGCGGTGAAAACGTCTTTGCCTTTATATTCCGGCAGACCTTCGGTGTAGACGCCGCGATCATTTAGTGGTGCATAGACCTCAAGGCCGTATCGCTGCCCCGTATTAAAGTCGTCTACGCCGTGCCCCGGCGCCGTGTGGACGATGCCGCTGCCTTGATCGAGCGTGACGTAGTTCGCGAGCACACCCGGCACCTGAATCGGCAAAAACGGGTGCTGAAATTTCATACCTTCGAAATCGCGCCCCTTAAAGCGAGCGACTTCGTGCGCTTCCTTGATGTCGCATTCCGCTTGCAACGCGGCGACGCGATCGGCTGCAAGCAACAACTTCCCGCGCGGCGTATCGACAACCACGTAATCAAAATCCGGATGAAACGCGAGCGCGCGATTGTGCGGAATCGTCCAGGGAGTCGTCGTCCAGATGACGGCGCTGACATCGGGCGTGATCTTCGCCGCTTCCCCGGTGCCACCGCTGACGACCTGGAATTTCACCCATATCGAAGGGCTGTGATGATCTTCGTACTCGACCTCTGCTTCTGCGAGTGCGGTCGCGTCATGGATGCACCAATAGACGGGTTTGCTGCCGCGAAAGACGAAGCCCTTCTCCATGAAGTCGAGAAACGCGCCGGCGATGACGGCCTCATAGCCGAAATTCATCGTCAGGTACGGATCGTTCCAGCGGCCGAAAATTCCAAGGCGCTTAAAATCCTTCTTGTGCTGCTCGACGTAGCGACCCGCGAACTCGCGGCACTTCGCGCGGAATTCCGCCGGCGAAACTTTGTCTTTGCCGCCGAGTTCTTTCTCGACCTTGGTCTCGATCGGCAGGCCATGGCAATCCCAGCCAGGCACGTAGGGAGCGTAGTGCCCTGCCATACTTTTGGTCTTCACAACCAGGTCCTTCAGAATCTTGTTCAGCCCCGTCCCAAGATGAATCTCGCCCGTTGGATACGGCGGCCCATCGTGCAGAACAAACAGGGGTTTACCCTGGCGCGCCTCTAAAATGCGTTCGTACAAGTTCGAATCCTGCCAGGCAACGAGCTGTTTCGGCTCGTTTTGCGGAAGGCTCGCCTTCATTGGGAAGTCGGTTTTCGGCAGGTTGAGAGTCTTCTTCAGTTCAAGTGGCTCGGCCATGGAGCGATGGATCGGATCCCTTCTATCCCGTCATTTCCTCGGATGCCCTCAGTGCCTGGAGGGGAAACATCGGAAACTCGCGTATTCTCGTATGTTACAATACTATCGTTCAGGCAGTCAGCCAGTACTGGGTGCAACCTATCCGGAAGGGTCAGAATCGTAACTGAGACCGCCACCGAACCGGGGAGACTTGCGTCTATAGGGGCAGGGGTGAGTTAGGGGAACACGTGCCGAGCGATTTCATCAACCTCATACCGCCAGGAATGACAAAGCCCGAAGTGACCGATCCTTCGGTCCACGAAGCGAAGCCTGTACCCGCCTCCGCAGTGCCCAAATTCAGCACCCCGCAACATGTGGTCACGGACGGATTCTGGTCCAACCTCAAGCAATTCCTGACCGAAAAACCGATCAAGACAAACCCGAACGTGCATTCGACGTTGATGCCGGAAGAATACGGCGGCGGATTCAGTGAAAACCTCAAAGACTTTTTCAAGTCGAAGCCAGTACCGAAGGGGCCGCTCAACAGCCGCCTCGCGGTGAACTGGGGAACCAATTTTGGCGGATTCGGGTATCGCATCAAAGAATTTTTCTCGCCGACAAAGCAGCCGCCTCTGCCACCGGGAATTCAGCCGGTCAAGGTCAAAGACATCTGGACCAAGGACGAAAATTTCGGCTGGACTCAGATCATTGCGTTCTGCGCGCACATCGCGATCATCGCGTTATTGGTAGTGCCGCTGATCTGGTGGAAACAACAGCCTGCGGCTGCGAAAAACAAGATGGATGTAACGCCCCTCGATATTTCGCCTTACATGGCGAAGCTGCCGGCCGGTGCAACGAAAGCGGGCGGCGGAGGTGGCGCGAACGATCACACGCTGACTCCGCCGAACAAGGGGCGACCGCCGAAGTTCAAGTGGACGCAGTTCACTCCGCCGCAGATCAAGATTCAAAATCCGAATCCGAAACTGGCGATGGATCCGTCGCTGCTCGGTCCTCCGGATTTGAAAGTGACCGGGCCGAACGGCTTGGGTGATCCGCTGGCGAACGCGCTTTCGGATTCGCTCGGACATGGCAACGGCACGGGTATCGGCAGCGGCTCGGGTGGCGGTTTGGGTCCGGGTGAGGGCGGCGGCACTGGCGGCGGCGCGTTCCGCGCAGGCGTGAACGGCGTCGGCGTTCCGGTGTGTTTGTACTGCCCGATTCCGCAGTATTCCGACGAAGCGCGTAAAGCAAAATATCAGGGCACGGTCGTGCTGCAGGTAACGATTACGACTGACGGGCGCGCCGTGAATATCTCCGTTGTGAAGGGCCCGGGCCTCGGGTTGGAAGAGAAAGCGATCGAGGCCGTGAAGGGCTGGAAGTTTAAGCCCGCCGTTGGACCGAGCGGCAAGCCGGTCGCAACGATCGTACCGATCGAAGTTACGTTCCGCTTGTACTGAGTTCCGTTCCGACATTTCCGAGTCGTGAGGTCCTCTCTCGAATGAGTGCGGGCAACCTATCCTCGCCTCCCAACTTCTGAATCACCAATCGCTGCCGCGGTTCTGTCGAGGAGCTCGCGGCTCACCGGCGCGATCGAACGGCGTTCTGGAGGTGCATCCTTGGGCGCTCCCTTCCTGCGTCATCGTCCGACTTCGGATTCGTGGATTGCGCGCGTGCGCGAAAATTTTCGGCAGGCATTTGCTTCAACGCGTTTGACGCACTCGTCATCGAATGGCGCACCACTTCATTTGCTGGAGCTGGGTCCAACAGGAAAGACTGGACGCGCACAAACGGTATCGCTGGTGACACATGCGGCGATCATCGCAGTCCTGGCGATGCTTGCGCTGCAAACGCGCGTGCCTCCCACTGCGAAGAACGCCGGCGTCGACGTTATACAGGGACACTTGTTGTTTTCTCCGATGAGCGATATCGCCAACGATCACGCATCGCTTGGACACAATGGCGGTGGTGGCGAGCGCAATCCGATTCCCCCGACACACGGATTCTTGGCGCCGCGATCCTCCCTGCAACTGGCTCCGCCGCGATTGCCCGACAACCTGACGCACGTTCTCGCGGTGCCGGTCGCGACTCTGGATGAGAACGCGCCGCCGATCGTCGAGGCTGTGCCGCAGTTGGGCCTGCCGTGGATGCCGGGCGACACTAATTCCGCCGGACCTGGCAAAAATGGAGGCATCGGAGCGGGGAACGACGGGGGCATGGGAGATAAATCCGGAGGCGATGCGGGGGAGGGCGAGAGCGGCACGCCTTACGCGCGCGGGATGACCATGCCGATTTGTGTGACTTGTCCCAATCCGCTGTACACCGACGAAGCGCGCAAAGTTAAAGTGCAAGGCGCGGTCACGCTCCGCGTGCTCGTTGGCGACGATGGGCGCGCCGCGCAAATTCATGTCGCGCGGGGAGTCGGGTACGGGCTCGACGAACGCGCGGCGCAAACGGTCCGCGGCTGGACGTTTGCCCCGGCGCGGGATGCGGCGCGGCGAGCAGTTCCCGTGTGGATCACGATTGAAGTGGTGTTTCGGTTGTTCTAGCGCGGCTGGGATACTTCGAATGGCACCCTTGCAATTCGCGGCACGACTGGAAACTTCGATGAACCCGCGCGTGCGGCCTGCAGGCAATCTGCTAGGATGAGGCCATGAGAAACGCGTTGTTGGCTGGAGGATTTTTCCTTTGCTCGCTGCTCGCGGCCAGTACGGCGAGCGCCCAGGCCGGGAACGGAGCGCTCGACCTGGTGGCGCGCATTACGCCGACCGCGGCGCGGCCGGAACCCGTGCGGCAATTCACGTTTTATGTGCTGACAAAGAGCTATGAGGACATCACCAAAGATGTCGAAGCGGATGATGCTCCGCCAGACCGCGACAAATTCATCAGCGAACTCAAGGTTTCGGACGAACTGAAAGAGTGGCTGAAGGGCCACGATGAGTTCGACCTGACTTCGCCGAACCTCGATAAGACGCTGACGCCGGACGACATCCTGCATGTACCGGAGTTCTTGCTGGCTTATCAGCGAGCGAATAGCGGTGGCGTGACGTACGGAATTCCCAAGCCGAAATACGCCGATGCGGACAAAACCGCACACCCGGATCGATATCAGAAACAGCACGACGAGTATTTCGTCGCGCTGAAGAAGTTCATCCAAACGCATCCCGAGTCGATGAGCGGTGTCGAGCTTGAGCTGTCGGGTGTGAATCCTCAGTCGAAATGGGCGCTGTTGCAAGCGGAGCGGAAGAAACGCGTGCTTCGGGTGGCGCCTGAGCTGGCGCAGACGAAGTATCTGGCGACGCAAGTCGATACGGATTTAGACGGGCATGCTTC
>Ga0070733_10003482_pt1 | contig 10775 bp, 8 predicted proteins | sample Coa_R1_9_FD_66450 | JGI IMG/M metagenome (GOLD analysis project Ga0070733, IMG submission 66450) | Surface soil microbial communities from Centralia Pennsylvania, which are recovering from an underground coalmine fire - Coalmine... | ecosystem: Environmental > Terrestrial > Soil > Unclassified ... | reverse complement strand
CCCGCAGACCGGTCCCAAGCTTCGGCGCTTTCTGCAAAAAGCAACGCGCGAACAAGAACCGTGGGACGGCCCCGCCGCGCTGGTGTTCAGCGACGGCCGCATGGTCGGTGCGAAGCTCGATCGTAACGGTCTTCGTCCCATGCGCTACACGCTCACCTCCGACGGTTTGCTCGTCGTCGGCTCCGAAGTGGGCATCGCGGATTTGCGCGGCAAGAAAATCGCAGAACGCAATCGCCTTGGCCCCGGCGAAATTTTCCTGGTGGATTCGATTGCGGGCGCGATTTTCCGCGGCAACAATGAAGTGTCAGAATTGCTGGGCGCCGAACCAAGTCGCGTCGGCTACCGTGACCGTGATTCGCAGACGCGCATCACACGGCTGGAAAGCTCCGGAACAGTTCCTCACGCATCCGAAATCGAGCCGCAAAGGCTCGCTGCCGCGATGGGTTGGACCGAGGATCAATTCCGTCTCCTGTTTCAGCCGCTTGGCCGGGAAGGGAAGGAAGCCGTCTGGAGCATGGGCGACGACGCTCCACCCGCATTCCTCTCTTCCGTCAAACGTCCGCTGTGGGATTACTGCAAACAGCGTTTCGCGCAGGTAACGAACCCGCCGATCGATCCGCTGCGTGAAGTTCACATCATGTCGCTCGACGTCTATCTCGATCCAAACATTGTGGCCGGTTCACCGGTGCTCGACCCGGGTCACGTCGCGGCATTGGAATCGCGATTGGGAAGTCCGCTGCGGCGCATTGATTTCACATTTGACGTAGCAGGCGGAGTGGCAGCAGCCCGCGCAGCGTTGCAACGCGTGCGTCAGGATATTTCCGCGGCTTTCACCGTCGGCGTCAGCGATAAGCCAGCCGTAATTGTGCTCAGCGATCGCGCGGCCAGCGCGCGGCGTGCCGCGCTTCCGGCCTTGCTCGCGGTTTCCGCCGCGTGGAAGGAGATGGTCCGCGCAGGCGCTTACGATGTGCCGCTCATCGTTGAATCCGGCCAGGTGATTGAAACGCATCACATCGCGCTGCTCACCGCCGTAGGTGCGAGCGCCGTATGCCCGTATCTCGCGACGGAGCTTTCAGAGAATCTGAAACCGGGCGGCGCCATAAGCTATCGCGTAGCGGTCGAAGCAGGGCTGCGCAAAGTTCTCGCGCGCATGGGCATTTCCACCGTCGCGAGCTATCGCAATAGCCATCTGTTCGAAACCATCGGCCTCGATGAAGATATTTGCGAAGAATTTTTCGAAGACGCTTCGTCAAGTCTCGGCGGTAGAAACCTTGACGACATTCTCGAGACCAGCATCCACTCCCACATTCGCGCGTTCGCAGCGGGCGACGCTCCGCTTCAGGATTCGGGCCTCTATCGTTTCCGCCACGCCGGGGAGCGTCATTCCACTTCGCCTGAACTCGTCCGGCGCATGCACGCGTATCTGAAATCCCCGACGCCCGAAAAATATGCGGCGTATTCCGAGCTGGCGGACAGTCGCGAAGCGGTCTCCGTGCGCGATCAACTCGAATTTGCGCCGGGATCTCCGATCCCGCTGGAAGAAGTTGAACCCGAAACCACGATTCTCGCTCGTTTCTGCGCGCAGGCGATGTCTCTCGGCGCGCTCAGCCCCGAAGCGCATCGCACCCTTGCCATCGCCATGAACCGCCTGGGCGCACGCAGCAACACGGGGGAAGGCGGCGAAGATCCCCGCGTCTATCGCTTCGAGCCGGAAGCCGCGAACCGCGTGAAGCAAGTCGCCTCGGCGCGTTTCGGTGTGACCGCCGAATATCTCGCCCGTGCCGACGAGCTCGAAATCAAAATGGCGCAAGGCTCGAAGCCCGGTGAAGGCGGCCAGCTTCCTGCGATCAAAGTTAATTCCTACATCGCGCGGCTGCGGCATGCAGTTCCGGGGATGTCGCTGATTTCTCCGCCGCCGCATCACGATATTTATAGCATCGAAGATCTCGCGCAGCTGATTTACGACCTGCGCTCGGTGAATCCCGTCGCCAGAATCGGCGTGAAGCTGGTTTCCGGCGCGGGCGTGGGCATCATCGCCGCAGGCGTCGCGAAAGCAGGCGCGGACGTCATCACCATCGCCGGATTCGACGGTGGCACCGGCGCATCGCCGCTGACTTCGATCAAGAATACCGGCCTGCCTTGGGAAATCGGTTTGCGCTCCGCGCATTCCGCCCTGGTGCGCTCGGGTTTCCGCGAAAGAGTGCGCCTGCGCGTGGACGGCGGCTTCAAATTCGGCCGCGACGTGGTGATCGCCGCGCTGCTCGGCGCCGACGAGTTCGGTTTCGGCACCGCGACCCTGCTGGCCATCGGTTGCGTGATGGCGCGGCAATGCCATCTGAATACGTGCCCGGTAGGCATCGCCACGCAAGACGAAAAACTCCGCGCACGATTTACCGGCAATCCGGAAATGGTCATGGCCTATTTCCGCGGCGTCGCCGGTGAAGTTCGCGAACGCATGGCCGCGCTGGGAATTCGCTCGCTCGCCGAAGTAGTCGGTTCAGTAGAGAAATTGCGCCCCCGCAACGCATCGGCGTCGCACTCAGTTGCCGGATTGCTGCAGCCAGCGAACAATCCGGCTCAACAATCCGCGAAGGATTTGCCGCTCGAAATCCATCTGCCCGAAACCGCCAAAGACATCCGTCGCAAACTGCTGCGCGGCGTGGACGGCCTGAAATCTTTCCCCTTCGTCCACCACTCGCTTTCCATTTCGAATTCCGACCGCAGCGTCGGCGCGCATCTCAGCGGCCACATCCTGCGCCGCACGAATTTCGATGGCTTGGCCGCGGGGAAGAGCATTCGCTGCGAATTTCGCGGCTCCGCAGGACAAAGCTTTGGCGCATTTCTGGTCCCTGGCATTCGTTTCCGGCTGGTCGGCGACGCCAACGATTACGTCGGCAAGGGCCTCAGCGGCGGCACCATCGCAATCACCGCAGGCGCCGCAGCATCGAAGCGCGGCGACGTCCTCGCAGGCAATACCGTGCTCTACGGCGCCACCAGTGGAAAACTTTTCATTGCCGGACGAGTCGGTGAACGCTTCGCCGTCCGCAATAGTGGCGCGCTGGCGATCATCGAAGGCGCCGGACAGCACGGTTGCGAATACATGACCGCAGGCATCGCCGTGATCTTGGGCCCCGCCGGAATGAATTTAGGCTCAGGCATGACCGGCGGCCTCACCTACATTCTGCGCGACGCGCTCACCGGCGACAATTGCAATCACGAATTCGTCCGTTGCGCCGAAATTGGCGACGGCGTCGGCGAACAGGAGGAAGGCTGGCTGCGCGTGCTGCTTCAGGAGCATTTTCGCCTCACAGGCAGCCAACGCGCGCGGCGCCTGCTGCAATCCACGCACCTGCTGCCGCTGGTGCGCCTCGAGCCTGTCCACTTGCCTTGTTCGATCGCCGATACCTGGGCGCCCTTCCTGACGCGTCCGAACCCCCGCGACGAAGCAGAAGTGTCCGAAGTGGTCCGCGCCCTGCCGCTGGAAAACGAAAACATGCGCGAGACCAGCGAATCCGCCTGCTGAATCATTTCGCGCGCGCAAAAATCGCTTGACGCTCCCCGCGTCTGTCGCATACTTCACCGAAATACTCGCGGTAGAAGGTTACAACGAGTGGCGCACGGTCTAGAGGAGGCAAGCACGATGCTCCCCAACGATTCCCCAAGAGCGTACCGGGTAGGCGTTGCCGGCCCTGTGGGATCCGGCAAGACGGCGCTAGTTGATCAACTTACTCGCCAGCTTTGGCCACGCACCAATCTCGCCGTTGTGACCAATGATATTTACACCAAAGAGGATGCCGAATTTCTCGTACGCCAAGGCGTGCTGCCCCCCGAACGCATCCGCGGTGTCGAAACCGGCGCGTGCCCGCACGCCGCGATTCGCGAAGACGCGTCCATGAATTTGGAGGCCATCGCGGAACTGGAGGACGCCTTGCCGGGCCTCGCGTTGATTTTCGTTGAAAGCGGCGGAGACAACCTCGCCGCGGCGTTCAGTCCCGAGCTGGTGGATATCTGGATTTACGTGATCGACGTGGCCGAGGGCGACAAGATTCCGCGCAAAGGCGGCCCCGGCATCATGCGTTCCGATCTGCTGGTGATCAACAAGATTGATCTGGCACCCTATGTCGGCGCGTCGCTCGAAGTGATGGACCGCGACTCGCGCCGCATGCGCGCCGATCGCCCATTTATTTTCACGAATCTGCGCGATGGAGTGGGGCTCGACCGCGTGGTGGACTGGCTGGAAGAAAAACTCCATCATCCGGCCGACGCCCGCCGCGCGCTGATTGATGCTCACGCTCCCTATGCCGGGCATCGTCACGAGCACGGCCACAGTCACGAGCACGGCCATGAACACGGCGATGAACACACCGGCGAGCATAGTCACGAACACAATCATGAGCATGGCCACGCACCCGATGAAGCGCGCAGCCATGCGCGCAGTGCCGGGAATGATTAAGGATGCAGCCGTGCGCACCTGCGTTCGGTATGCGGTATAAGGAATCGTGAAAATGGAACGCGATTCAGCGAATCCGGGTCTCGCGCTGTCCGACGAACTCCCGGATTTGCGTTTGCTCCACTTAGCCGATAGCGCCCTGCCCATCGGTGCGCTCGCACATTCCTTCGGCCTCGAATCGCTCACCGCTTGCGAAATGCTCACCACGCCCGATCTGCCAGATTTTCTTCAGACGTATCTGCAAGAGGCCGGAATAATGGAGGTCGTTTTCTGCCGCGAAGCGTTTCGATTGGCCACGACCGCAGCGTCAGAAAGCGTATTGGTGCCTCGCTGGCTAGAACTCAACAATCTACTGAGCGCACGCAAGCCCGCTCGCGAGAGTCGCGCGGGCAGCGCGTCGCTCGGCGGAAATTTTCTGCAAGTCGTTCTCAGTCTCGCCGACCTTCAGCTCGCGCGCGCCGCCCTGGATGCCTCGAAGCGCTCGGCGAGCCTGGTGCATCACAGCACGGCTTTCGGCCTCGCGTGCAGCCTGCTCGGATTCGAGGAATATCGCGTGGCGCTCGTCTACCTCCATCAATCCCTAGCGAGCTTGGTGTCTTCCTGCCAGCGATTATTGCCGCTGGGTCAATCCGAAGCCGCCAGAATCTTGTGGGATTTGAAGCCGGCGGTAATTGAAGCAGTCAACCGCAGCGCAACGTGCGCGCTCGATGACGCGTGCTGCTTCATGCCGCTGCTCGATTGGGGCGCGATGGAGCATCCCGCGCTAAGCACGCGACTCTTTATCAGTTGAGGCGTCACTCGTCGATGGCCTTCGCAAACACCATGGCCTCCGTCGCAGAAGATCCGCGTGCAATCGCCTCGGAATCGTGTGCGCCGCCGCGGCTGCAAGCTTCGCTCTGGCTCGATTTTGCGCGTGACGAATTTGCCGGGCACACCGTGCTCGCAATCAGCCGCCAGGAACCTCCGCTGAAAGTTGTCCGCGCGTTCGCCGTGCAGGACGGCGCCGCGCTCGCGCATCTGCACAATGTTTCCGGCGGATTGCTCGGTGGCGATCAACTCGCGCTGAAAGTAAACGTCGGCGTGGGCGCGAGCGTCCAATTGACCACCACCGGCGCCACGCGTATCTACCGGCCCTGCCGCGAAGCCTTGCCAACGACGCAATCGAACGAATTCACGGTGAACGAAGGCGCGCTGCTGGAATATGTCCCCGACGCAATCATCCCCTTCGCAGGCGCCCGCTTCTCGCAAACAACCACGATTCACCTCGCGCAGGGCGCCGGATTATTCTGGTGGGAAATTCTATCGCCCGGACGCGAAGCGCGCGGCGAAACATTCGTCTACGATTGCGTCCAAATGAAAACTGACATCGCCGCGCTCGGCCAACCCATCGCCAGCGAACGTTTGCGCATCGAGCCACGCAAACTCTCAACGCGATCTTTCGGTCGCCTCGGCCCCTACCGCACTTGGGCGACATTCTGCATAGCGCGAGTGGGCCTTCGCGCTGCGGAATGGCTCGCGCTGGAGCACGAACTCCGCGAACAGGCACTTCCGATGACCAAGCACGGCGAAACATTGTGGAGCTTCAGCACATTGCCCTCGCACGGCCTGATGGTGCGCTGCGTCGCCGTCCACGGACGCCACGTGCTGCCCGGACTGCAAACATTATGGCAAACGGCAAAGCGGCGCTTGTACGGCCGCGACGCCGTGCCGCCGAGAAAAGTGAATTGAGGATTCATCGCGCATGAACTGCCACACAAATTGCAGTCCAATTCGATCGGGAGCAACGCAGTGCATCTGACCCCGCGTGAACAGGAAAAATTGCTGATCGTGGTTGCGGCGGATCTAGCCCGTCGCAGGCAAGCGCGCGGCCTGAAGCTGAATTACGTCGAAGCCATGGCAATCCTTTCCGCCGAAGTGATGGAAGCCGCGCGCGACGGCAAAAGCGTCGCCGACATCATGAGCTTCGGCACAGCAATTCTGAAACGGGACGACGTGATGGAAGGCGTGGCGGAAATGATTCACGAGGTCCAAGTGGAAGCCACCTTCCCCGACGGCACCAAGCTCGTCACCATTCACGATCCAATTCACTGATCGCCACTGCAAGCCGGGAGCGCGCACATGAAACCGGGCGAGTATTTCCTGAATGAATCCGTCGGGCCTATCGAAGCAAACGCCGGGCGCGGCACCACGCCCGCGCTCGTGCGAAACGCCGGCGACCGCCCGGTCCAGGTGGGCAGCCACTATCATTTCTTCGAAACCAATCGCGGACTCGAATTTGATCGTGACGCCGCTTACGGCATGCGCTTGAATATTCCTGCAGGCACCGCCGTGCGCTTCGAGCCGGGCGAGGAAAAGGAAATCGAGCTGACCCCTTTCGGCGGCCGCCGCGTGATGCAAGGCTGCAACGGCTTGGTGGAAGGTCCGCTCGACGCGGAAGGCGCGCGTGAAACTGCACTGACCCGCGCGCAAAAAGCTGGATTCCGCACAAGCCAATCGGGGCCAACCCGATGAGCCTGAAGATCCCCCGCCGGACCTACGCCGAGCTCTACGGTCCGACAACCGGTGACCGCATCCGCCTCGCAGACACCGAGCTCGTAATCGAGATCGAAAAAGATTTCACCCGCTACGGCGACGAGATCACCTTCGGCGGCGGCAAAGTAATCCGCGATGGAATGGGCCAAAGCGCCAGTGCAATCAGGGAGCGCGTGCACGGCGCGCTCGACCTGGTCATCACCAACGCGGCGATCCTCGATCATTGGGGCATCGTCAAAGCGGACGTCGGCGTGAAAAACGGCCGCATCGTGAAAGTCGGCAAGGCCGGGAATCCAGACACGATGGAAGGAGTCGATCCCGACCTGGTCGTCGGCGCCTCGACCGAAGTGATCGCCGGTGAAAATCTGATCCTCACGGCCGGTGGCGTGGATAGCCACATCCACTTCATCTCACCGCAGCAAATTTACGAAGCCCTTTCGAACGGCATCACCACGATGATCGGCGGCGGCACGGGCCCCGCCACAGGCACGGCCGCCACCACCTGCACTCCCGGCGCGTGGAATCTCGCCCGCATGTTGCAAGCCGCCGAAGCGTGGCCCATGAATTTCGGTTTTCTCGGGAAGGGAAATAGCGCGACCGCAGCGCCCCTTGTTGAACAAATCGAAGCCGGAGCCTGCGGCCTGAAATTGCACGAAGATTGGGGCACCACGCCGGCGGCGATTGACGCATGCCTGAAAGTCGCCGACGAATTCGACGTCCAGGCCGCCATCCACACCGACACGATCAACGAAGCCGGATTCCTGGAAGCCACCGTCGCAGCCATTGCCGGACGAGCCATCCACACCTATCACACCGAAGGCGCCGGCGGAGGCCACGCGCCAGACATCATCCGCATCGCGTCGTTTCCGAATGTTCTGCCGTCGTCCACAAATCCGACGAGGCCCTACACGATTAACACCATCGCCGAGCATCTGGACATGCTGATGGTCTGCCATCACCTGAACCCGCAAGTTCCGGAAGACGTGGCGTTCGCGGAAAGCCGCATCAGGCCGGAAACCATTGCCGCGGAAGACATCCTGCATGATCTCGGCGTGATCAGCATGATCTCCAGCGATTCGCAGGCAATGGGACGCGTCGGCGAAGTAGTCACGCGCACTTGGCAGACCGCGCACAAAATGAAAGTGCAACGCGGCGCCCTATCCGCCACGCACGCAGGCTCGCTCCAGGGCGATTCCAAAGGCAACGACAATTCCCGCGCCAAGCGCTACGTCGCGAAGTACACCATCAACCCCGCAATCACCCACGGCATGTCCACCGAGATCGGATCCATCGAGCCGGGAAAACTCGCCGACCTGGTCCTCTGGAAGCCGGCATTTTTCGGAGTGAAGCCGGAAATGATCGTGAAAGGTGGATTCATCGCCTGGAGCGCCATGGGCGACCCGAACGCTTCCATCCCCACACCCCAACCGGTAATATATCGCCGGATGTTCGGCAGTTTTGGCGCGGCGATCGCCCCCACCAGCATCACATTTCTATCAGAAGCGTCGCTCAACGCCGGAATTCCGCAGCGTCTCGGCCTAAAAAAACTCACAGCTCCCGTCAGAAACTGCCGCCGCATCGGTAAGAAAGATATGATCCACAACAACGCTACCCCCAACATCGAAGTGGACGCCGAAACCTACGAAGTCCGCGTGGATGGCACATTAATAACCTGCGAACCCGCGCGCGTCCTACCCCTCGCCCAGCGCTATTTCCTTTTCTGATTCTGATTCCGCCAATTCCGTCGCGATGAGAAGATTTCGAGCCCCGCCACCCCGACGTTTGGAATCAGCGGCAGCGTTCAAGCATCTTTGCAGGTCGTGGCTTCAGCCACGACATAAACGCAGCAAAGTCAGTGCGGCTTCAGCCGCTGAAGTACCGGTTTCGCGGTTCTCACACACACTCTTTAACTCCTCCGATTACTCCCCCCGCTACTGTATTGACTCGTCAGCGTTAACCTTTTAGCACACGGCCCATATATTCAGGTTGAGCGCACCCCCCATGCCAATTAGGTTAACACTAGGCGTTGTACCCGTAACTGGAATGCAACTACAAATCTAGGATTTAGGCGGTCCTATGGCAGTCTTGGGGGAATTGACGGCGACACGTGTGCGCCGCAGTTCGAACGTTGTCTCACGCGTCGTTGCAGACGAGGCGATTGTGGTTCCCATCCGTCGCGGCGCAGCTGACCTCGATTCTATCTACACGTTCAATGAATCCGGCACGAAGCTCTGGTCCCTGATCGAAAATGGCCTGGATGCCGCCGCATTGGCTTCCTATCTTCAAGCAGAATATGGGCTTACGCAGGCCGAGGCCCTTTCGGACGCGGAGGCTTTTGTAAAAGACCTGACTCAGGAGGGTTTGGTCGAGCCTGCTTAACCGCAGGCATCACCCCGGCTAGGCGGTCGGGCACTTGGGAATGAACGAGACAACCTACTCCTCATTCAGCATGGGCGTGCACGAACGCACGTCTGGCAAGCGCGTACCGATGGAAGTGTCCATCGAAGTCACGCGCCGTTGTCCGTTAGAATGCCTGCACTGCTACAACAATCTTCCCATGGCCGATCGCGCCGCCCGCAATAGCGAGCTGTCCCTCGAAGAATACCGCCGCCTGCTCGATCAAATCGCCGACGCCGGCTGCTTCTGGATCCTTTTCACCGGGGGCGAAATTTTCGCGCGCGCCGATTTCCTGGACATCTATTCTTATGCCAAATCCAAGGGCTTCCTGATCACTCTTTTCACCAACGGCACGATGATCACGGAGCGCGTCGCCGATTTTCTGGCTGAATACCGTCCGTTTGCGATTGAAATCACTCTTTACGGTGCGACGCGCAAAACCTACGACGCGCTGACACAAATCCCCGGCTCCTACGACCGTTGCATCCGCGGCATCCACCTGCTCATCGAACGCAAGCTGCCGCTGAAACTGAAGACCGTGCCGACAACGATCAATCGCCACGAAGTGTACGAAATGCAACGCATGGCGCAGCAGGATTTTGGCGTCGATTTCAAGTTCGACCCGCTGGTAAATCCGCGCATTGATTGTTCGCAAAGCCCGGTCGAAGTTCGGCTTACTCCCGAAGATGCCGTGGCGCTGGATCTGCACGACGCCCGCCGGCGCGCCGAAGCCCTAAAACTAATCGAACGCGATATGGCGCTGCCCGCTGATGCTTTCGTGTCAGAAAACGTTTACCAATGTGGCGGCGGCCTCACCTCATGCGCCATCGATCCCTACGGCCAAATCAGCATTTGCGTCCTTTCACATCAGGAAAGCTACGACTGGCGCTCCGGCAGCTTCAGCGCCGGCTGGGAAAATTTTCTGGGCCGCGTGCGCGCCAAGAAGAAAACTCGGCAGACGAAGTGCGACACTTGCCGCATCAAGACTCTCTGCGGCATGTGCGCCGCCAATGGCGAACTCGAAAAGGGCGACGCCGAATCCCCCGTGGAATTCCTCTGCGAAGTGGCCCACCTGCGCGCCATGGCGCTCGGCGTGGAAATTCCAGCGCACGGAAATTGCGAGTGCTGCGCGGGCGGAGTCGCGCACGCGAAAGTATTGCGATCAGCGGAGCGCATCAAGAAGGGAGAAGTGGACGTCGGTTCCTGGACGCCCATGCTTCCCGCTGCAACGCTGCCGATTTTGCAACAGAGCTCGGGCTGCGGCAGTGGCTGCGGTTCCTGCGGAGTTCACGCATGAGTAGTGAAGCGCCCATGCCCGATCAAATTAAAATTCCGCCGCCCGGCGCGAAGCCCTATGAGGCTCCGAAGATCATACGTGTGAGTCTCCGGCCGGATG
>Ga0070733_10003481_pt1 | contig 10777 bp, 16 predicted proteins | sample Coa_R1_9_FD_66450 | JGI IMG/M metagenome (GOLD analysis project Ga0070733, IMG submission 66450) | Surface soil microbial communities from Centralia Pennsylvania, which are recovering from an underground coalmine fire - Coalmine... | ecosystem: Environmental > Terrestrial > Soil > Unclassified ... | reverse complement strand
AAGTTTTTTCCCAACGCGACCCCGGTTCGTATTCCCGTTCGCCTGACTCGCATGGCGAATGGGAACGGAGCGTTTAGCGAAAGCACGGTTATTGAGTTTGGTACTCCGACGGAAGTTCTTTTCGCCTCAACCTTGCCGCTTGAGTTTGCCGATAAACTGCGGCTGCGGAATTCCGATGGCACACTGGACACCGAGGCCTGTGTGGTTGCCGTTCAATACAACGGGGGCCGTACCGCGGTTGCCGCTCGCTTCACTGGCGAAGTTGCCAATTGGATTGTGAAACCTGAATTGTGAAATCTGAATTGCGAAATTATGACACCCACATCTCAACTGAGTGAACTAGCGGCGGAGTGGCGGGACGCGCGCCTGCTCTATCCGTTATATACCGCGTTGGCACGGGAGTTCGTGATCGATCTGCCCGCGCACAGCGATCTGGAAGCTGGAGTGGATGCGCCGCCCCAGGAATCGGTCGAACAAGCCCGGCAATTGTTTCAGGACATGGATGCGCGGATTCAAGTGCATCAGCTTCGCCAGTTCCTGCAGACCACGACGGTGGGCAGCGACGAGGCTCTTCGCACTCTGTTGACTCATCATTTGCGCAGGCCGGAACATTCGGATTCTGATCGCGACAAGATCGACTTCCTGCTGGTGCAATTCTTTTCTCATTGCGCTCCCTCGCGCCTCGAAGATGCCGATGTCGATGTGGCTTATGTAGCGCAGACGCTCGAGACTGTTCTGGGGCCAGTCGACGTGAAAGCGCCGGAATGGCTGAATCCTCTCGATGAAGTTCTGCAAACTGCAAATGGTTGCCGCAACTTGAACCAGTTGCTTACTAGCCGGATTCTGGAAAAGGGACGAAAGCTTAAAACTTCGTGCGGACAAAAGTATTTCCTGCCCGCAGCCATGGTCGGATTCACCCGCTTCAGCTTTCTGATGAGACGGATTTTCTTCCGCCTGATGCATCAGGACCTCAACGCCATTCTGGACGGCTTGCGTGAACTGGAACAACGCGGGGTGGAGACACTCGATTGCCGACGGGCCCAGTTTTCCGCCGAGGAGCCCATCGCGCGACTGCGCATGATCTGCCAATCGTGGAAGGTGATGTTTCACGCCGAATACTCATCCGGGCAGCCGGTGTCAATGTTGGTCGACCTCCGTGCCGTTGTGGAAGCCGCATTAGCCAAGAATGCCAAGAATCTGAAGAACGCGGCTGTCACCAAGCCAGCCACTACCACAAAAACTCTGGCGCAAGCCGCCGGCGCGGCGGCGAATTCGGATGTGCCTGACTTCGAAGTATCGGCCGGTTCTCCGGAACCGGAGTGATCAAAATAGCGGCAAAAGCTCAGGCTTCAGGTTTCAATGTTTTGGGCTGAAGCGTCTGAAGCCCATGCCTGACGCCCAAAGCCAATAGAGAAAGGCAACGTGGATCAACCTTCCGTATTGATCATTTCGGATGACGTGGAGCTCTCACGTGCCGTGACCGGCCGCTGGCAATCGGAACGAACGGTTCCCTCGTTCACTCTGATGAGCAGCGACATCTGTCTCGGCTTTGATCCGGACACCTTCCACCTGGCCATTGCCGGTGGTTTGCGGCCGCAAGCGCTCTCGGTCGTTCTAGAGGCGATGGATGCAGCTGGGAAGCGAGTGTTGTTTGTCTCCGAGAATGCGCGGGTTGTGCAAACTGTCCACGATCGCTGGCCCGGGATAGCCGTGGTACGGCAACAGGAAAATTGGCTGGACACGTTGGTTCTGGTAGCCGGGGAGCTCTTGCATCGAGTCGCAGCCGAGGCCGAGGCCCGCCGTTTTGAGCAGGCCAATGCATTGCTCGAACGCCAGGCTTTGCTTGGCCGCTATATGCTGGAAATGCGGCACACCTTGAACAACACGCTCACCTCGGTGCTGGGCAACTCCGAATTGCTGCTGTTGGAACCGGGATCGCTGTCTTCTGGCGCCCGCTCTCAGATCGAAACCATCCGCAACATGTCTTTGCGCATGCACGAAATCCTGCAGCGCTTTTCCTCGCTGGAAAAAGAACTCACCGTGGTCGATCGGCAGACGGAAAAGGACGGCGGAGCGAAGTCACACGCCGTCGCGGCGAGTTTGTAGGTCTTTCCTCCGCTGGCATATTTCTGTCTGGGCCGAGAAAACAGACTCAATACGCGATCTTGTCGGGTTTCTGTTCCCACTCACGAAACGCTGCTGACGCTTCTTTGCGCATCATTTGAATCATCGGAATCTGGCGCTGCGCATGCGCCTTGGCGATCTCGCGGTAGATTGCTGAATCATCAAATCCGGCTTTGGACGCATCGGCCGCAGTATTGGCAAAATAAACGCGAGTCAGACGTGCCCAGTAGATTGCGCCCAGACACATGGGGCAAGGCTCGCACGAGGTGTAGATCTCGCAGCCTCGAAGATCGAAAACGCCGAGGCTCTTGCACGCACCGCGAATGGCGAGCACTTCGGCATGTGCGGTGGGGTCTTTGGTCGCCGTAACCTGATTCGTGGCTTCAGCGATAATGACGGCCTTTTTTACGATGACCGCGCCGAATGGCCCACCGCGTCCGGTGCGGACATTCTCAATCGAGAGCTGAATGGCGCGGGCCATGAAAGAGTTGTCCATGCTTTTGCTCTGTCCGCGTGTGGGATAAAGGATTTGTCGTTTACCCCTCGCCGATATCCTCGTTCCAAATCGCAGGATTCGCACGAATGTAGTCACCCAACAGGGAAGCGCACTCTTCGGAATCCAGGTCGATGACCTTTATCCCAAGCGAACGCAGCCACTCCACACCGCCCTGAAAGTTGCGGCTTTCTCCGACGACTAAGCTGCCGAAGCCGAACTGGCGTACGAGGCCGCTGCAATACCAACAGGGTGCCAGCGTCGTCACCATAATAAGGTTGCGATAGCTGCGTTGGCGTCCGGCATTGCGAAAGGCGTCGGTCTCGCCATGCAATGACGGATCGCCGTTCTGCACCCGGCGGTTGTGGCCAGCGCCGATGAGCTTGCCGCTCTGGTCAAAGATCGCAGCGCCAATCGGAATTCCGCCCTCAGCTAGCCCTTTACGGGCTTCCGCCTTCGCGACTTCCAGCAGTGCCAGGTAGTCGGGATTGGACATGGTCTTTAAATTATATGGGCGAACATCAAATGGGCAAATCCTGAGACCAAGACATGAGACGCGCTCGGTTCTTAGTGAACACCGCGGTTCATCTGCATCAAACGGCATTTTTACTACTCGCATCCTCGCCTTTGTAGTTGGCGGAAGGAAACCTTCCAGCCAACCTGCGCATCCACGTTAGCCGCAACTGGGAGGCCTAATGAGCAAGAAGAACGGGCTGGCAGACCCATCCCGACTCAAACCTTTCGATTCGGATGACAAGCAGTTGCTGCGGGTCGTCATCGAAACCCCTAAAGGAAGCCGCAACAAGTTCGCGTTCAGTCCTGATGAGCATATGTTCGAATTGAAGAAAGTGCTACCAGCTGGGATGGCATTTCCCTACGACTTCGGATTTGTTCCCTCGACCAAAGCCGACGACGGCGATCCGGTTGATGTGCTGGTGCTGATGGATGAGCCCGCCTTCACCGGATGTTTGCTCAGTTGCAGGCCGATTGGAGTTATCGAAGGCGAGCAAGGCGATAAGAAAAGCAAAGAACGGAATGATCGAATTATTTCGGTCGAAAAAGATGCGCACAGTTGGGCCGACATAAGAACAGCTGATGATCTGGGCAAGCAGTTCGTTCGCGAACTGGAAGAATTCTTTGTCGACTACCACCGGCTCTCGCGCGAGCACTACCGCGTTCTGGGTCTCAAGGGACCGAAGCAGGCACGAAAGTTAGTGAAAACAAAAATACGATAAGGAACCCAACGCGATGAGCCAGATTCTCGTGCGGTTCGTCATCGGCGGAGTGGTTGTTTCCGCTTTCGCTGTCCTGGGCGACCTCTTCAAACCCAAGAGCTTCGCCGGACTCTTTGGCGCCGCGCCTTCGGTGGCTCTCGCTACTCTCGGTCTCACCGTCGCAACCGAAGGCGCTGGGTACGCCGCCACCGAGGCTCGCTCCATGATGGCCGGGGCGATCGCTTTCTTTGCTTATGCGTCGTTCGTGAGTTGGGCCATGATGCGATACAAACCCAGGGCACTTTGGGTGACGCTCGGTTCGATCCCACTCTGGCTGGGCACCGCGTTCGGGCTCTGGTACGTCTGGTTGAAATAGCAAAAGCGATGAGAATCCAGGTTGATCTCTCTGCTCTTGAGCAAACCCGGTGGTACGAATACGCCACCCGATTTGTGTTTGGAGGATTCATTACCGCAATCGCAGGCATTATCGCCGGCAAGTGGGGGCCGGGGATTGGCGGCCTGTTCCTGGCATTTCCCGCGATCCTCCCGGCAAGCGCAACGCTCATAGAGAAGCACGAAAAGGAAAAGAAAGAAAAATTGGGCCTAAAGCGGACGCGCCGAGGCAGGGAAGCAGCCAGCATCGACGCGGCCGGCGCAGCCATAGGCAGCATCGGATTATTTATCTTTGCCCTGCTGCTCTGGCAGCTTGGCTCAGGTCATCGCGCATGGATAGTCCTGCTCGGCGCCACAGCGGCTTGGGCAGCCGTTTCTGTGCTCTGCTGGTACATTCGCAAACGCGCATAGCGGGTGATCGAGACTTTGGAAATCCAACTATGCGCGTTCGCGTGATCAGTCCATCGTCAAAATCACCGCGCTGCGGCCAGTTCGGGGACGCCGGCCAGTTCTTCGAATTCCTCTGGTGTCAGTTTCAAGGAAGTTGCGAGGATATTTTCTTCGAGATGCTCGACCGATGACGTGCCAGGAATTGGCAGCATGATGGGTGAGCGCTGCAGCAACCAGGCCAGCGCAACCTGCTTGGGCGTGCTGCGGTGGGCTTTCGCGACCCGATCGAGAATTTCGCCCGCCACTCTGCCCGCGCCTAGTGGAAACCATGGGATGAAAGCAATTCCATTTTGTTCACAATAGTCCACCACGTAATCCCACTCCCGGTCAGCGAAACTATAACGGTTTTGGACCGACACGATAGGCACAATCTTGCGGGCTCTCTCAATGTGTTCGCGCGTGACATTCGATAATCCCACCAAACGAATCTTTTCCGCTGCTTGGAGCTCGGCCAGAGTCTCGACTGACGCCTCGAAAGACACGGCAGGGTCGGGCGTGTGCAGTTGATACACATCAATGCGATTCAGCCGCAGCCTCTTGAGGCTGCCGTCCACCGCGGCACGAAGATGAGCGGGACTCGCGTCATGAGTCCACTGATTCGGTCCTGGACGATTCCACCCACCCTTAGTCGCGATGACAAGATCCTCTGGATAAGGATATAGAGCCTCCGCGATCAGTTCTTCGTCGACATGCGGACCGTAAGAGTCGGCGGTATCTATGAAATTAACGCCGAGCTCCACGGCACGCCGAAGAACGGCCAGTGCGCCTTTGCGATCTTTCGGCGGACCCCATATCCCTTCGCCGGTAAGGCGCATCGCCCCAAAGCCGAGACGATGGACCGAAAGTTTACTGCCGAGCGAAACATTCCCAGCCAGAATTGCAGAGATTTCCTTCGCGCTCATATTATTTTATCCTCCTGAATCGACTTTCAATTATTTCAGCTTTGGCGCTTGCCGCACCGAGTTTCAACCACCGGGCAGTTTTGCCCTCGGTCACGAACCGCGAGAAACACCGTGACCGATACAAGCTTGGATGAAGTGACCGTACTTGGCGCTGCATCTTTGTTGCGGCAGTGACTGATTAACTGCGTCTGTTTGCGGGCATGCTCCGTGCCACACTCTTTTATCTTTCGCGTTTTTAACATCACCTGCAGCAATGAAATTGAGCACCGGATGGTACATACTGAATCTTTCGACCCGCGCAGAGCATCTTTTGTGAAAAAGTGGTTTCAGAGGATGGTCAACCTGAAAAAGCTGTTACCGATCCTTTCCGCTGCGACGTTGTTGTCCGCCGTTCTGATGACTGCCGGGTGCAGTAATACGAAACAGCCTGCCCCGCACTGGTAAAAAAGTTTGAGAACCAAAGGAGTTGGTGAGCACTTCCTAAAGGTTGATGAATGTTTGAGAGCATTCTTTGCCAGGTGACCGAGTACGATCCCGAAGTTCTTGATTCGCTCATCGAGCTGGCAGTCGAGATCGCCCGCGAAGGGCGAGAGGGAAGACGCATCGGCACTCTGTTCACGCTTGGAGACGAGCAGGCTGTCCTCGCAAAGTCCAGGTCGTTGATTCTCGATCCGCTCATGGGACATCCGGAGTTGTCGCGCCACGTCACGGATCTTAATCTGCGTGGGACGATCAAAGAATTGGCGCAACTGGATGGAGGCTTCGTCGTGAGTCGCGACGGAACCTTTCTTTCAGCTTGCCGTTACCTCGACGCCATAGCCTCGAACGCAGAGGTCCCGTTGGGCCTCGGCAGCCGCCACATCGCGGCTGCAAACATGAGTGCTGTGACCAACGCGGTGACGATCGTGGTTTCCGAGAGTTCGGTGGTTCGACTTTTCTGCCATGGCAAACTGGTCGGGGAAATTCTGCCAGAACTTTGGATGATCGATCACGCCACTTATCTTCGCGGGTCGCTGCAACGAGAAAAAGTCGGTGATGTCACGGTACTCACCCCCAACCTGCGCTGAGGAGCCATCCTCGCAAGGTTTATAAGCAACGCCATTGAAGTCCGATTGTTTCCCACAAGTGTGAACTTTGTTCATGCCGCACGCGTCACGCGGAGCAACCGCGAAGGCCTCCCTCTCATCGTAACGGCTGGTTTTACGCTTGGGAGAATTGGAGAATTTATGACACGTGTACTTGCCACACTGGGCTTGATTTTATTTGCTACGGGTGCATTCGCCAGTGATGCAACGAAGGAACTGGATGGGGCCGCAGTTGTGATCCGCAATATGACAGCATCGCACCAGATTCCGTCCTCCATACTCGCGAACACCGAGTGCATCACGATCATACCGTCGATCGCCAAAGCAGCGATTGTCGTGGGCGGCAAGCATGGAGACGGCGTAGTGAGCTGCCGAACGACGACGGGTTGGAGTGCGCCCGCTTTCGTGAGCATCACGGGCGGAAGCGTAGGGCTGCAAGCTGGCTTGGAACACCAGGATCTGGTTTTACTGATGAACAAGCAGGGAGAACAGGAACTCAGCCAAGGACAATGGAATCTTGGGGCTCAAGCCGTGACGGCTGGACCGATAACGCCGGGCACGGGTGGGCCCGAGAGCAACGGATGGAAAACACCGGTCCTCGTGTACACGTCGTCAAGTGGCGCCTATGCCGGTGCAAGTCTCGAGGGTTCAAAGATCACCATCGACGACACGACAATCCGCGCCCTGTACGGACCAAACGCCAGTCTGCAGTCGATCTTGAACGGCGAAGTGCAAGCTCCGGGTTCGGCTCAGGCGTTTCTCGCGGCGCTGCACCAGGTTGCAGCACGTTAGGCGGATGACGGCGCTCTTGAGGTTGGCTCAATCTAGGCCGCCGTTGCGAATCCGCCGTGTACCTCGAGGCAGGTCTTCAATGCGCGAAGAGCGTAGAGCGCATCGTCAAGCGCTTCTTCCTCCTGAATATTGTCTCCTGAAGCCTTGAACAGCTCTCTCGCTCTCTCTAGAATTGCGTTCTCTGCGTCCGCGATACGCGCGGACATTTTGTGGTTTTCCGGTTCCATCAGCGCCGCAACGTACGACTCTCGCCAGCTCCAGGCTCGCGAGGGTAGATTTCCAGAAGTGGCCATTTACGTCCTCCACCTGCGCATGAAATACATTAAAGACCTTAACCTTTACTAGAGGATCGCGCTCCACGCAATACAGTCAATCCTGTAGAGTGTCAGAAAAATGGCCCAGTCATGAGGCTGGGCTTGTGCAAAATCCGAGATTCGAGATTATAGAGATCGGACTAACGGGATGCGGCGCCATTCTTACAAGTCTTGGAGATGTGTTTGACGGAACTGACGTCGATCGATTGCGGAGAAGAGTTGGTTTGTCCCATAGCTCCGCTACTCGATGCGCCACTCGACGATGTGGAAGCCGTGGTCGTTGTGCCTGTGATTTTAACCGTGTGACCGACGTGCTCGCTCAGCATCGAGGTGTCTCCGGTCAGTGCGATGTTGTTTCCGTGGCTGTCCGTGAGGGTGTAACTGCCATTGTTACTGCTCAAGCAGCCTTCGACAGTGGTAGTGCTGCCGCTGCTGGTGGCGTGAGTCGATCCGCCTTGACTGGGATAGTTTTGTGCGGCGGCCCAGCACGTGCCCAGAAGCAGCACCGAAAGTAGCAGCAGATATCGCATACGTAACCTCCAGAGTTCACATGTTTATTGGTTAGAGTTTGAGTCTTGTGGGGGCGGAAACGCAATACAGCCTTTACCGGAGATTCGGACTTGCACCGCAGCCGTACGTTGGGCGGCGCAGGCATATCCTGTGCGATCAGCGAGCTTCAGCTCTAACCTTGTGCTTTAGATTTTGTTTCTCTTCGATCTTCTTCGATAGCAGGGATTTCGCTTTTTCGAGTTCTCTCCGACGCGCGGGGCTAAGTCTGCGGCCAGCCCGGTTTATGAAGTAAGTTAGCATTCTCATGCCGGAGCCTGGACCTTTTGGCGAGACCTTCTTCGAAGCCGGCGTTCTTGCGATTGTGCGGGCACTCTTGGTGAACAATCCTTCCGGAGGATGAGTGGAATCCGTCTTCACCTTTGCAACCCATTTGTTTTTCACGGCAGTCATCGCACTTCCTTCTTTCGAAAACGCCATGCTCGTTCGAAAGGCCTAACAGCTTCGCTCCTAGTGATGTTTGAAATATTGCACTGCCCGCTCGTGAGCTTCGGCCGCTTTTTTCGTACCGAAGGTGCCCAGGTTGCGGCGGCGGCCGGTCTTGGGATTCTTTTTGCGAGAGTACAAGCGGTATTGGCCGGATTTTAGTTTTCGAATCATCGGATGCCTCGATAAGCTTGGATGCCAGGTGGAAGCAAGCCGTTGACCACGCAACGTCCGGATGTCGTTGGTTGCGCTGATTGTGGTTTGTGTGAAGTCGTGTTATGAAAGAACGGGAAAGCCCGATGAAGCCAGTAGAAGAAAGGATGGCAAGCCATGGAAGCTGTGAGCGGAGTATTTCGTTCAAGATCGGATGCAGAGCATGCAATGGCCGAGATGCGTTCAGTCGGCTTGGGAGACCACCAGATCGCGCTGTTGACTCCGGAAAGGTCCGATGCAGAGCTGCAAGCGATTCCCACTGATGCAACGGAGCAACCAGGCATTGCGAGGGCGATCGGCGCAGTTGTCGGAGCTACTGCGGGAATATCCGGGGCCTCTCTACTAATTGCGGCAGTCGTGCCTGGCGTCGGAGTTATTACGGCGATGGGCTTGTTAGGCGAATTAATTCTGGGCGCAGCCGGGGCGAGCATCGGCGCTGCAGCGGGCGCAAAGCTAGAAGATTCGATGACTGAGGGGCTGCCGGAGGACGAATTATTTGTTTACGAAGACGCCCTCCGCAAAGGCCGCAGCGTGGTGATTGCCCTCGCCGACGAAACCAAAGCTTCTCTTTTCCGTGAATTACTGAAGGCCGAAGGCGCAGAAGAGGTGGACGCTGCCCGAGAACAATGGTGGATCGGTCTGCGTGATGCCGAACACGAGCATTATTCAACTCTTGGCAAGAACTTTAAAGAAGACGAAAAGTTTTATCGACTGGGTTTCGAGTCTGCATTGCATGCCCGCACTCGTTGCAAAGAATATGACCAGGTGATGGGCGAGATGAATGCCGAAATCGAAGACCTCGAACGGCAACATCCTGGGGTAGACGTAGCGGAACCGTTCACGCGGGGATACGAGCGCGGCCGTGACTATTATCAGCAGCTCTGCAGTGAATCGAAAGCGGCGTAAGCTCGCGAGCACTGCCCACCCATTGATGCCTATGAGAGCTGGCTCCGCTCGGAGCCAGCATCGGCAATTGATACCGCACGAACCTTTTCTTCAGCTACAGGAAACGTCCTGCGTTATTACAGAAAGCATTCGATTTCTTCCTTTCCACTCAGAATTTAGCTTGGCATAGGAGGTGCTTATGCCGGAAAAAGAAACCGTCGAACGTGCTCAGGAAGACGCTCGCGAAGGAAAATCCCCAAGCACGCAAGCCGGAGAATTTGTGCGCGAGGAAATGGACCACATTCGCGAAGGTAAACATGGCGCCCGTTCCACAAAACAGGCTATCGCGATAGGCTTATCGAAAGCGCGGCGAGCAGGCGTGAAGCTACAGGCGCCTCGCAAAGGGAAGGCTTCGGCGAAAATCAGGAAGCAGGCAAGCCGCGACTATCGAAAAGGCCAGAGTCATTCGAAAAGCAAACCATCCGCCAGGCGTTCCCGTGCAACCAGTGAGGCTCTAAAGAGGGAAGGTCATAGCGCGGCTTCGCGGCGATCGTTATCGAAGCAAGCGCATGCCAATGCAAAACGTCGTGGCGCGGCCGCGCGCCGCCGTTCAGCGATGAAGGCGGTTCGCACAAAAGGGAAGATCGGCCTCGTTAAAGCGGCGCGTAAAGCTGCTTAGTCGGAAGATTCCAGGAGGCATAGTGCTACTGGAAATTTCGCCAGGATCTCTGAGACCGCAATCTTTGCCTGGCCATCGGCGGTCTCAGGCTCGATAGTTTCTCCGGTAAACGCGTTCTGATACTTCTGAGAACGGTTGCACGCTGGCAGCAGAACCCGAGTGTCCTCCCAGATTTGGGGCCCGATGGGCGGACGATCGAAATCATTCAATAAGCCGGCGATCAGGCGGGGAACAACGATG
>Ga0070733_10003480_pt1 | contig 10777 bp, 10 predicted proteins | sample Coa_R1_9_FD_66450 | JGI IMG/M metagenome (GOLD analysis project Ga0070733, IMG submission 66450) | Surface soil microbial communities from Centralia Pennsylvania, which are recovering from an underground coalmine fire - Coalmine... | ecosystem: Environmental > Terrestrial > Soil > Unclassified ... | reverse complement strand
TCGATAGCTTCCCTTCGGCAAAAGGCGATCACCTTGGCGTGCTCGGTCACTCGCAGCGGCACAATCTGCGCGACGGCTGCGCAACCGGGATTGCCGGGAGCGACGAAGAGGTTGCCGGTCATGGGCGACTTGGCGCACGCGCGCGCCAGCGCTTGTTCCCGCGCGCCGGAGCCAAGTATCAGTAAATTTATTCTCCCCTCTCGCATCCCGTCACTCATCGAGCCTTGGGCGCCCGTGACGCTCACCCGGCCCGGCCGAGATTTTGATTTCCCGCTCTTGATATGGCGCGCCAACGCGAACTAACGTCTGACATGATCAGTCTCCCCCTTGAGGCGCATAACCGCAAGTGGATCGCTCTCGCGAGCCATCGCTCTTGGCTTTTGAAGGAAGCGGAAGTCTTATTCTCGTTTTTCGAGCGGAGAATCGTTAATCCGCTTGGCGGCTTTTACGATCTCGACGACGAGGGACGCCCAACACCCCCCGGCTATGGCGCCGCTGGCAAGCCCGCGCGGTATCTCTTTGCGACCTCCAGAATCATTCATGCTTACGCGATCGCCTATCTCATGGGTCGGCCGGGCGCCGACGTCATTATCGATCACGGAATGAACTTCTTGTGGGATCGCCACCGCGACCCTGACTATGGAGGGTATTATTGGGCGGTCGGCTACGATGGTCCGTCGGACGCGACAAAACAGGCCTATGGTCACGCCTTTGTCCTCTTGGCCGCGTCGAGCGCCAAGGTGGCCGGCCATCCCGACGCTAATCGGCTGATCGCTGACATCTCGACGGTCATAAGAGAGAAGTTTTGGGAAGAGCAATTCGGGGCAGTTGCGGAGGGATTCACTCGTGATTGGCAGGTTTACGATTCTTATCGCGGCCAGAACTCGAATATGCATCTCACCGAGTCGTTGATGGCCGCGTTCGAGGCAACAAGCGATTCGACCTATATACACATGGCCGAACGAATCGCGGATCTGATCGTCCGGCGTCATGCGGCTGCGAACGATTGGCGGCTTCCTGAACATTTCAGTAGCGACTGGCGCGTCAATCGGGCCTATGCGGGCAGCCCGATGTTTCGGCCGTATGGCACCACGCCCGGCCATTCACTGGAGTGGTCCCGCTTGCTGCTCCAGTTGTGGGAACTCGGCGGGCGCAGATTGAATTGGCTGCCTCAATGTTCGAAGGCGCTCTTCGCCCAGGCGGTGCGCGACGGGTGGGACAAACTCAAGGGTGGATTTTATTATACTCTGGATTGGGACGGCAGTCCCCTGGTCCGCGATCGCTATTGGTGGCCGTGCTGCGAAGGCGTGGCCGCCAGCGCATTTCTGAACGCCATTGAGGACGATCCGATTTACGAGCAATGGTATCGCAGAATTTGGAATTTCATTGCCGCGCGATTCATTGACCACGAGAACGGAGGCTGGCGAGCCCAGCTTGACGATACCTTGCGCCCAAGTTCCGGGCCATTCTTCGGCAAAGTCGATATCTACCACTCCTTGCAGGCCTGCCTGATTCCGACCCTGCCAACAACCGGCAGTGTAACGCGAGGGTTGCTTGAAGCCCCTTCAGGTGAGGCAAAGCAGGAGGCTTGAGGAGGCACCCCGCTCCAAGCGGTCGATGAGCGCTCAACCCGGGAGCTGAGCAGGCGGAGAGCCTATGGCCATAGGCGCGCGTTCTGGGACCGGTCTGGACGCTCTCTGGCGCGCCCGCCTCGAACATGCTTTAAGGCGGACGCCTCTAAGGAGCACGCTCTTGACGGTGGACCGCGCAATCCCACACTTTCACAATGATCTCGGCGTCCCGTCGATCAAGGTCAGCGTGAGGGAACTCATGTGCACGGGCGCGAAACCGCCTTTCGACCATCCTCACATTTTTATCGATATGGGTTCAGACGTCGAAGCGATCTGCTCCTATTGCTCAACCCGCTTCGTCTACGACAGCGGGCTCGAAGGGCCCTGCTCCCCGGCGGAGTGCGAGTTGCGCGAAGTCGCCTGACGCTTTGTCGCCGCGCGCGATCATCGCCGGCGCGGGAATTGCCGGACTGACTGCAGCATTGGCGCTGCGAGGGGCGGGTTTCAGGGTCGCAATCTACGAAAGGGCGCACGCGCTCGAGGAATTTGGAGCCGGGGTGCAACTCACCCCGAACGCGACCCGCATATTGGCTCGGCTTGGCGTGCTCGAACGGGTGCTGCGGTTTGCCTCGACGCCACGCGCCCTGCGTGTGCTGCGGGGTTCGGATGACGCGGAACTTATGCGAATGCCGCTCTGTGACGCCGAACGCCGGTGGGGCGCCGCGTATCTGGCCATTCATCGCGCCGATTTGCAGCGCGCGCTGCTCGAGGCCGTTCGCGGCCAACCGGGTGTTGAAATGTCCCTCGGCACACCGGTCGTCGATTTTGAGGACCATGGGCGCCGTGTCTCAGTTGGATTGGGAAGCGGCCCGGCCCAGGACCAGGATGACGCCGATCTCCTGATCGGCGCCGACGGTCTGCGCTCTCTGGTTCGCGATCGATTGGGCTTCGGGGCGCAGGATGAGGCCGAATTCGCCGGACGCATTGCTTATCGGGCGCTTGTCAACGTCGATGACGGGGATCCTCATTGGAGGCCAAGCGATATCACTCTGCGTCTGGGAGGTGAGGCGCATCTGGTCCAGTATCCGTTGAGGGGCGGATCAATCGTCAACTTGGTGGCGACGATCAGGTCAGCCTCGCCTACCGGCGGCGCCGGTCATCGAGCGGACAGTCCGGACTGCCCTTCACTTCCCAAACGTGCGTTCACGAGGTGGTCGAAGGAAGCAAGCTGGCTGACCGACGCCGCGATTCAATGGCGGGCCTGGCCGCTCTATTGCCGCCCGCCGATTTCCTCATTCTCGCTTGGGCGGGTCGCGCTTGCCGGCGACGCGGCGCATCCGATGGTCCCGTTCCTCGCTCAGGGCGCGGCCCAGGCGATCGAGGATGCGGGCGGGCTCGCCCGCGTTTTTGCTCACGTGGAGGACATCCCGGCGGCCCTCTCCGCTTATTCGCGCGATCGCGTCGGGAGGGCTGCCCGAGTTCAGCGCGAAGCGCTCAAGCTTGGCCGCATCTACCACATGACCGGTCCGCTGGCGTTCGCCCGGGATGTGGCGATGCGCCTCGCGGGGCCGCTTGGGCTGATCGAGCGCTACGATTGGCTTTACGGCGCCTGACGCCGGAAATGCTCAGTGCAAAATCTGGCTCAGAAAGAGCCTGGTGCGCTCATGCTGCGGATGGTCGAAGAAGGGCAGTGGCGCGTTCACCTCGACGATCTCGCCTCTGTCGATGAACACGACGCGATCAGCGACCTGCCGCGCAAAACCCATCTCATGCGTCACGACGACCATCGTCATGCCCTCTTGCGCCAGCGCGGTCATCGTATCGAGCACCTCCTTGACCATTTCCGGATCGAGCGCCGACGTCGGCTCGTCAAACAGCATGATTTTCGGAGTCATGCACAAGGCGCGTGCAATCGCCGCGCGTTGCTGCTGGCCGCCCGAGAGCTGTCCGGGATATTTGTTCGCCTGGTCAAGAATCTTCACCTGCGCGAGCAATCTCGTCGCCAGCTCCTCGGCGTCGCGTTTGGGCATTTTGCGCACCCAGATCGGCGCCAGCGTGCAATTCTCGAGAACGGTGAGATGCGGAAACAGGTTGAAGTTCTGGAACACCATCCCGACTTCCCGCCGCACTTCGTCGATCCGTTTGATGTCGTCGGTCAACTCGACGCCATCGACCACGATCGATCCGCGCTGATGGTCCTCGAGTCGATTGACGCACCGGATCAGCGTCGATTTGCCGGAGCCGGACGGCCCGCAGACCACGATGCGCTCTCCGCGCCCGACCGTCAGGTTGATGTTCCGCAATACGTGGAAGCTGCCGTACCATTTGTGGACGTTGGTAAACCGGATCGCGGCGGCGTCCCCTCGATCGGCGCCGGCTGAAGAGTCCCCCATCACCTGCGGCCTTTGGCGAGGGTTCGCTCGACGTGAGCCGAATAGCGCGCCATCCCGTCGCAGAAAGCGAAATAGAAGATCCCGGCGAACACGTAACCGGTCGTCATGATGGTCGGACCGGCCCAGACCGGGTCCTTGATCGCGTTATTCATGGCTTCGAGGAAATCGGTCACGCCCACCACCGAAACGAGCGTCGTATCCATGAACAGGCCAATGAAATTGTTGACGATGCCGGGGATCACCAAGGTCAGCGCCTGCGGAAGGATGATGAGGGCCGTCATGCGCGGATAGTTCAGACCGAGCGCCATTGCGGCTTCGTATTGGCCCCTGTTCAGGGACTGAAGACCGCCGCGCACTTCTTCCGCCATATAGGCGGCCGAAAAGATGACGATGCCCGCCAGCGGACGCAGCAGGCGATCGGGCGCCCAGGCTTCGGGCAAGAATAGCGGCAGCAGATTGTTGGCCATGAACAGGATTGTGATGAACGGCGCGCCGCGCACGAACTCGATGAATACGACGCTCGCCATTCTGACGGCCGGCAGCGGCGACCGGCGACCAAGCGCAAGCAGCACGCCGAGCGGCAAGGAGAAGACGATCCCGATGACGGCCGTGAGAAGCGACACGAAAATGCCTCCCCAGAGCAGCGTGTCGACGATCGGCAGACCAAGCAGGGATGAGCCGCGCAGAAGAATGAACGCCAGGATCGGATAGACGACAAAGAACAGGAGAGCGCCCCAGGCTCGCCGGGGCGCGTTCATCCACAATAGCCAGACGATGAGGGCTGCGCCGATCGCCTCCACGACATCGACCCGCCAGCGTTCCGCGACAGGGTAGGACCCGAAGCGCAGATAGTCCCACTTCGCGGCCACGAACGCCCAGCAGGCGCCATCCTGATGCTGGCGGCAGGCGGGGCCGTCGCTTGCGCTCCAGATCGCGCGCGTCGTTGCCCAGGCGACCAATTGAGGCAGCAAATACGCGGCGAGCGCGACACAGCCGATGGTGACGAGACTCGATCCGATCGAGGAGAAGAGATTGGCCCTGACCCAGGCGATCGCCCCGCTCGAGAGCATCGGCGGCGGCTCTTCGGGCTCCCGCGCCGCGCGAACATAGGCCACGGGCTCCAAGCTCATCGCCCCTTCAGCGCGTAGCGGGCGTTGAACGCATTGAGCGCCACAGCGACGCTGAGCGAAATCGCCAGATAGACCGCCATGGTGATCGCCATCACCTGCACCGCCGCCTGCGTCTGGTTGAGAACCGTGCCGGCGAAAATCTGCACGAGGTCGGGATAGCCGATGAACACGGCCAGCGACGAATTCTTGACGACGTTCAGATATTGCGACGTTAGCGGCGGCGTAATGAGCCGCATTGCCTGCGGAATGACCACCAGCTTCATCAACAAGCCGCGGTGCAGCCCGAGCGCGCCCGCCGCCTCGATCTGGCCAACCGCCACCGCCAAAATGCCCGCGCGAACGATCTCGCCGATAAACGCGGCGGTGAAGGTGACGAGCCCGAAGACGAGCGCGGCCATTTCCGGAACGATATGGAGCCCGCCCCTAAGATTGAAGCCCGAAAGCCGCGCGATATCGAAGGCGAACGGCGGCCCGGCCGCAGCCGTCAGGAGCGCGGGCAGTCCGACGATGAGCGCGGCGGCGACGAACACGGTCGGCGCTCGCGCGCCGGTCCGGTCCTGCCGCCGTCGCGCCCACACATGAAATCCGGCCGCAAGGGCCACAGCCAGGAGCGCGGCCCCCAGGAACCAGAGAGCGGGCGCCCGCGCGACCGGCATTGGCAAGTAGAGGCCGCGATTATTGAGGAAGACGACGACGCCGACGCCGATCGACTGTCGCGGTCCGGGCAAGGACTTAAGAACCGCATTGTACCAGAACAGCAAAAGCAGCAGCAGCGGCGTGTTGCGCATGATGCTGGTGTAGACCAGCGCAAATCGCGAGAGCAGCCAATTGGGCGAGAGACGCGCGACGCCGATCGCGAAACCCAAGAAAGTCGACAGCGGAATGCAGATCACGGCGATGAGAAGGGTGTTGAGCAGCCCAACCCAAAAAGCCCGTCCGTAGGTGGACAGGTTGGAATAGCTTATCAGGTGGAGATTGATGTCGAAGCCCGCGACATCGTTCCAGAACCCGAAGCCCGTCGGAATGCCGCGATCGCGCATATTGATCGCGGCGTTGTAGATCGCGCCGCAAGCCAACGCTCCAATGCATGCGAGCAGCAATATCTGGTAGATCAGCCCGCGAACTCGCTCGTCGCTGAGCCAAGACGACGGCTTGGCGCTCGCCGGGTCCATTCCTCAAGTCCCTGGGTCGTTGACGCGCCTGCCGAGGACGATCACTGCCCAATCATGGATGGCGCGCTCCGTCGGCGCAACCTCGGTCTCGCCGCTCACCACATGTCGAGCGCGATACGCGCTTCGTCGGACATGCGGCTCTGATCCCAGGGCGGGTCAAACACCATGTTCACCTTGACGCCGGCGACGCCGGGGACGGCGCCGACCGCGTTCTCGACCCAGGCCGGCATTTCTCCAGCCACAGGACAGGCTGGCGCGGTCAGCGTCATCTCAATGCTGACAAAACGGTTGTCGTCGATATCGACGTTGTAGATCAGTCCGAGCTCATAGATATCCGCCGGTATCTCCGGGTCGTAGACGGTCTTGAGGGCCGCAATGATAGAATCCGTCAACCGGCTCAGCTCGTCAGGCGCCATTTCCGAAGGCGGCCTGAACAGCGCATTGCGATCGACCGGAGGGGCGGCGGTTTCGACGTCATTCGCGTGGGCTCGCGCCTCGTCCATACGCATCTCCCTACTGGAACAGCTTTCGAGCGCGGATCAGCGCTTCCGCCAGCGCCTCGACTTCCTCGAACGTATTGTAGAGCGCAAACGACGCCCGGCAAGCGGAGGTCACTCCGAACTTTTGCAGCAAAGGCATCGCGCAATGCGTGCCTGCCCTGACCGCAACTCCCGATCGGTCGATCAAGGTCGCGACGTCATGGGCATGCGCCCCTTCCATCGTAAACGAGATAATCGGGCCTTTGCCTTCCGCCGCGCCGATTATGCGCAGCGAATTGATCGAGGACAGGAGCTTGTGCGCATGAGCGCACAAAGCCTCCTCATGGGCGCGGATGCGCGCGCGCCCGATCCCCTCGATATAGTCGAGCGCGGCCCCGAGCCCGATCGCCTGCACGATCGCTGGCGTACCGGCTTCGAACCGATGCGGCGGATGATTGTAGGAGACCGTCTCCCTCGTGACTTCCTCGATCATCTCGCCGCCGCCCTGGTAGGGCGGCAGTCTCTCGAGAAGCTCGCGCCTGCCGTAGAGCACGCCGACTCCCGTCGGGCCGTAAACCTTGTGCCCGGTGAAAACGTAGAAGTCGACACCGAGATCGCGCACGTCGACATCGAGGTGCACCGCTCCTTGCGAACCATCGACGAGCACCGGAATGCCCCGCTCGTGGGCGATTTTGACGATCTCCTTGATCGGGGGCGCGGTCCCAAGGACGTTAGACATCTGCGTTATCGCGACGATTTTCGTTCGACCGCTCAGCGCCCGCTCGAACGCCTCGAGCGAAAACGAGCCGTCGTCGCCCACGTCGACCCAGCGTAGAATCGCGCCCCTGCGTTCACGATGGAAATGCCAGGGCACGATGTTGGAGTGATGCTCCATCACGCTCAACACAATCTCGTCGCCGGCGCTGATGTGCGCGAGGCCAAAGCTCGACGCAACGAGATTGATCGCCTCGGTCGTCGATCGCGTGAAAACGATCTCCTCGTGCGAAGCCGCGTTGACAAACCGCCGCACGGTCTCTCGGGCGGCCTCATATGCCTCAGTCGCCGCATTGGCGAGATAATGCAAGCCCCGATGCACGTTCGCATACTCGTGCTCATAAGCGTGCGTCAGCCGGTCGATGACCTTCTTCGGCTTCTGGGCCGAGGCCGCGTTGTCCAGATACGCGAGCGGCTTGCCATAGGGTCGCTCCGCGAGGATCGGAAAGTCCGACCGTATCGCTTCAACGTCGTAAGCCTCGAACACTGGTTGCGCGAGATTGTTCACGTCTTCCGCACTCCCAGCCAGACCGCAAGCCGAGCACGCAAAGGGTCGATCAACAGTTCGTCCTCGACCCGATCGATAGACTCGCCTCCGAAAGCTTTGAGCAGCATCGCCTTGGCGTCGAGCTTGGAGACGCCGCGGGACTGCAAATAAAACACCTGTTCGGGGTCGAGCGAAGCGACCGTGGCGCCGTGTCCGCACACGACGTCATCCGCGAAGATCTCAAGCTCCGGCTTCTCGTTCATCTGCGCCCGCGGGGACAGGAGAATGGCCTGAGATTTCATCGCCCCGTCGGTCTTTTGCGCCGCTTGCTCGACGATAACCTTTCCCTGAAAAACTCCGACCGCGTCATCGTCGACGATCGCGCGGTAGAATTCGCGGCTGATTCCTCCTGGCGCAGCATGAATGACTTGCAGCGTGGTGTCGGCGCGCCGAGCGCCATCGATGAGCGCCAGGCCGCCGAGCGACACCCTGGCTGCATCTCCCGTCAGTCTGACAAAAATCTGCCGGCGTGTGAGCTCGCCGCCGGACACCAGTCCAAAGGCGCTAAGCTCCGCAGTCTTCGCGAGGTCGCAGATCTGGGTCTCGACATGCAGCCCGGGTTCGTCGCCGACAACCGCGACGTGCCTCGCCAGAGCGCCTTCGGCGAGCGTCAGGATCGTCGTTGCGTGTCGCTGGACACCCGCATGAGCGCCGTCAAATATCTCGACGAATGAAGCTTGCGCGCCGGCTTCGAGCACAATGGAAATGCGCGAATAAACGGAGTAGGACGAGTCCCCTTTGGCGAGGTGCACGACGGTCACCGGCTCGCCAAGTTTTGCCTCGCGCGCGACCGAAATTGCAGGTCCAGCGGGGCTTAGGGCCTCGTTCAGAGCCGCCAGCGGATCATCGACCGCCCTGGCGACGACGGGCCCCTCCGCGATGGAGACCCCAGCCGGGAGCCGATCCGAAAGCTCCCCAATGAAGCGCCCCCTCAGCAAGACAAGTCGCGCGCCCGCCGCGAAGCGCTCACTCCGGGCAAGCCGACTCCGCGCCGCTTCGATATCGGCGCGCGTAGGCGCCGGCAGAATTGGCGCCGCATCCGCCATCGAGGCGCGCAAATCCGTGTAGTGCCAAGCCTCGACGCGCCGGGTCGGCAATCCGGTCGCGGCGAACCGCGCGAAAGCAGCGGCGCGGGCGCGCGACGGCGCGCGCCGTTCCTGTTCCGCGAATTGCCTGGCGAGCGTTCCTTCCGCAGCCGATCGATTGACGACATGCGCTATCATCGGCGAATCACGCAGCCTCCTCCGCGTAGTCGCGATAGCCATTGCGCTCGAGTTCAAGCGCAAGCCCCGGACCGCCAGTGGCGACAATCCGGCCCCTGGCCATTACATGGACGACGTCCGGCTTGATGTGATCCAGGAGCCGCTGATAGTGGGTGATGACGACAAAAGCGCGCTTCGAGTCGAGAAGGGCGTTGACGCCGTCAGCGACCACTCTCAGCGCGTCGATGTCGAGGCCCGAATCGGTCTCGTCGAGGACGCCGACACGCGGCGCCAGCAGAGCCATCTGCAGCACCTCGAACCTCTTCTTTTCTCCCCCGGAAAAACCGACATTGAGCTGTCGCCGCAACATCTCCTGGTCAATCTTGAGCGCCTTCGCGGTCTCGCGCACGCGGCGCATGAAATCCGGCGTGGTGAGATCGTTTTCTCCGCGGGCCCGACGCTGCGCGTTCAACGCCGCCTTCAGAAATGTCATCGCGGCCACGCCCGGGATTTCGGTCGGATACTGGAACGCCAGAAACAACCCCTTCAGCGCGCGCTCGGTCGGCTCGAGATCGAGGAGATTCTCGCCGTCGAGCAAAATCTCGCCGGATTGGACCTCATAGCCCGGCTTGCCGGCGATGACATAGGCCAGGGTCGACTTGCCGGAGCCATTCGGACCCATGATCGCCGCAACCTCGCCCGCGTTGACGGCAAGGCTGAGGTTGTCGAGGATCAGCTTGTCCTGGATCGAAACGCTGAGATTTCTGATTTCGAGCATTGCGCCGCGACCCTCGGCTCGCGCGCGCTCGGTCGAGTTCGCCGTCATCCCACGCTTCCCTCGAGGCTGATCGAGATGAGTTTTTGCGCTTCGACCGCGAACTCCATCGGCAATTGCTGCAGGACGTCCCGGACAAAGCCGTTGACGATGAGCGCTGTCGCCTCCTCCGCCGACAGCCCGCGCTGAAGACAATAAAACATCTGCTCTTCCGACACTTTCGACGTGGTCGCCTCGTGCTCGATCACCGCCGAGTCGTTCTTCGCCTCGATATAAGGCACGGTGTGCGCGCCGCATTCGCGCCCGATCAGAAGCGAATCGCAATTGGTGAAATTGCGCGCCCCCGTCGCCAGCCGGTGCGCCGACACCTGTCCTCGATAGGTGTTTTGCGATTTGCCTGCGGCGACGCCCTTGGAGATGATCCGGCTCGTCGTGTTGCGACCGAGATGAATCATCTTCGTTCCGCTGTCGACCTGCTGATGGCCGTTCGAAATCGCGATCGAATAAAACTCGCCGCGCGAGGCCTCGCCGCGCAAGATGCAGGATGGATATTTCCAGGTGATCGCCGAGCCGGTCTCGACCTGCGTCCAGGAGATTTTCGACCGGGGGCCGCGGCAATCGCCGCGCTTGGTCACGAAATTATAGATTCCGCCGCGACCCTCGGAATCGCCCGGATACCAGTTTTGCACCGTTGAGTATTTGATCTCCGCATCGTCGAGCGCGATCAACTCGAC
>Ga0070733_10003479_pt1 | contig 10782 bp, 7 predicted proteins | sample Coa_R1_9_FD_66450 | JGI IMG/M metagenome (GOLD analysis project Ga0070733, IMG submission 66450) | Surface soil microbial communities from Centralia Pennsylvania, which are recovering from an underground coalmine fire - Coalmine... | ecosystem: Environmental > Terrestrial > Soil > Unclassified ... | reverse complement strand
GGCTGACAGGCCTGTCGACTTTTGGCGGTCGGCAGTCCAAAACTGACTGTCATCGACCAGAGAGCGCGAGGGCTTCTCGCCTCTCAGAGAGAAACGCATGACCGACGAAGCCGCGCCGCCGCGCGAATCGATGCACTACGACGTCGTCGTCGTCGGCGCCGGACCAGCGGGCCTCGCCGCCGCCATTCGGCTCAAGCAGCTTGACGCCAATATTTCGGTCGTCGTCGTCGAAAAAGGCTCCGAAGTCGGGGCGCATATTCTGTCCGGCGCGGTCATTGATCCGATCGGCCTTGATCGGCTGACGCCGGATTGGCGCGAAGACCCCGACCGCCCGCTCAAGACCAAAGTGACCAGGGACCGTTTTCTTGTGCTCGGCCCCTCAGGCGGCGTCACGCTGCCCAATTGGCCAATGCCGAAATTGATGAGCAATCACGGCAATTTCATCGGATCGCTCGGCGCGGCGACGCGGTGGCTCGCGGGGCGCGCCGAAGCGCTCGGCGTCGAGATATACCCCGGCTTCGCCGCCGCCGAGACCCTGTTCGGCGAGAAGGGCGAGGTCGTCGGGGTGGCGACCGGCGACTTGGGGATTGGTCGCGATGGCGAGCACAAGGCCAGCTTCACTCGCGGCATGGAGCTTCGCGGCAAATACACGCTCCTCGCCGAGGGCGCGCGCGGATCGCTCGCCAAGGGGATAATCGCCCGTTACCGGCTGGAAGACGGGCGCGCGCCCCAAAAATTCGGCATCGGCTTGAAAGAAATCTGGTCGGTCGATCCGACCAAATTCCAGCCGGGCCTCGTGCAGCATACATTCGGTTGGCCGCTCCGCCACGGGACGAGCGGCGGCTCCTTCCTCTATCATTACGATGAGAATCTGGTCGCCGTCGGCTTTGTTGTTCATCTCAACTACGTCAACCCAACGCTATCGCCCTTTGACGAATTTCAGCGCTTCAAGACCCACCCGCTCATCGTCGACACGTTTCTCGGCGGCAAGCGCCTCGCCTATGGCGCAAGAGCGATCAGTTCGGGCGGTTGGCAATCGGTTCCGAAGCTCGTTTTCCCCGGCGGCGCCCTGATCGGCTGCGCGGCGGGCTTCGTCAATTTCGCGCGGATCAAGGGTTCGCATAACGCGATCCTCTCTGGCATGCTCGCCGCCGAGAAGGCCCATGAGGCGCTGAGCGCCGGCCGGGCCGGCGATGAACTGACTTCTTACGATGAGGCCTGGCGCGGCTCCGAAATCGGCCGCGACCTTTATAAGGTCCGCAATGTCAAGCCCTTGTGGACGAAATTTGGCCTCGCCATGGGCGTGACCCTGGGCGGGCTCGATATGTGGACGAACGAACTCTTCGGTTTTTCGCCGTTCGGGACGATGAAACACGACAAGCCGGACAGCGCGACGCTGAAGCCGCTGAGCCAAGTTACGCCGATCATCTATCCAAAACCCGACGGCCGCGTGTCATTCGACAAATTGTCGTCGGTATTCCTCTCGAACACCAATCATGAGGAAGATCAGCCTATCCACCTCCGCCTTAAGGATCCGAGCATCCCGATCAGAGTCAATTTGCCGGAATATGGCGAGCCGGCCCGGCTCTATTGCCCGGCCGGCGTCTACGAGATTGTTTATGGCGATGAAAAGAATCGCGCCGACCCGCGCTTTGTGATCAACGCGCAGAATTGCGTGCATTGCAAGACATGCGATATCAAGGACCCGGCCCAAAACATTGATTGGACAACGCCGGAAGGAGGCGGGGGGCCGAACTATCAGAACATGTGAGCCGAAGCGGCGGAAGCCGGCTTCCCGTAAGGTTTTGACGATTGCGCAAAACCGCCATTTTTCGTCCCGACTGATTGGCCTATAAGCTACCCTTCTAACGCCCGTTCGTGAGCCGCGTTTTTTTTCGCGGACAACGGCAAGAGAAAGTCCGACACCGTGCCTCGCCAGATTCGTCGATCGCTCGCCGCCCGCCTCGGGTTCGCTGTCTCGCTCGGCCTCGCCGCGGTTGCCGCCGCAAATCCCGCCGCGGCGCGCGACACCGTTACTTCAGGTCCTTACGAGATTGGCGAGAGCCAATCCGGCAATTATCTCGCCGCCCTGATCGCGGGGGATGATCGCGACACGCCGGCCGCCGCGACTTATTTTCGCGAGGCTCTTCGCGCCGATCCGCACAATCCCGATTTGATTGAACGCGCCTTCGCGGCGGCGTTGTCGAATGGCGACATGTCCGATTCGTTCCAGCTCGCGGATCGGCTTCTGATTCGCGATCCGAGCAACAGCTTGGCCCGCCTGACCTCGGCGACGAGAGGATTCGGCGACGGGCAGTATCCGATCGCGCGCGCTCAATTGGCCGGCGGCGGCGCCGGCAGGGCGCATGATCTGACGACGAGCTTGTTGACGGCTTGGACTTACGCAGGGGTCGGCGACCTTCGCCACGCCCTGGAATCCCTCGACTTCGTCCAAGACGCTTCGGTCACGGTGTTCCGCGATTATCATGCCGGGCTGATCGCCGACCTTCTCAACAACCCGACCGAGGCGGCCAAGCGTTTCAAATCCGCCTATGACGGCGAGAAGAACACGCTGCGTCTGGCGGACGCCTACGCGCGCTATCTCGACCGGCGCGGCGACGTCGCGGGCGCAACGAAGGTCTATGAGGATCTGGCGCATGTCCTGCCTCATCATCCGCTGATTGAGGGCGCGTTGGCGGATATCGCGGCTGGCAAGACGCTCGATCCCGTCGTGCGCAACGCCAAGGACGGCGCGGCCGAGGTGCTCTACGGCCTCGGCGCCGCCGGCAGCCGCCAGGGGGACGAATTGGCGGCGTTGATCTATCTGCGTCTGGCGCTGTACCTGCGGCCCGACCACGCGCTCGCCGCCGTCACCGTCGCCGATCTCTATCAGCAGCTCAAGCAGAACGGCGCGGCGATCGACGCCTATGAGATGGTGCCGAAGGACTCGCCGCTGCGCCCCAGCTCCGAGATTCAGGCCGGGCTCGCGCTCGACGCGTTGGGCCGCAAGGATGAAGCGGTCAAGCGCTTGAAGGATCTGGTCGCGGAATATCCCAAGAACGTCGAAGCGATATCGGCGCTTGGCAGCCTTCAGCGCAACGCCAAGCAGTACGAAGAGGCGGCCGACACTTACGGCCAGGCCATCGCGCTCCTCGACAAGCCGGACCGCAGCAATTGGACGCTGTTCTATTTCCGCGGCATCTGCTTCGAGCGCTCGAAGCAATGGCCAAAAGCGGAGGCCGACTTCAAGAAGGCGCTTGAATTGTACCCCGATCAGCCGCTCGTGCTGAACTATCTCGGCTATTCCTGGGTCGACAAGGGGGTCAATCTCGACGACGCTTTCAAGATGTTGCAACGGGCGGTCGATCTCGCGCCGACCGACGGCTACATCGTCGACAGCCTTGGCTGGGCGAATTTCAGGCTCGGCCACTATGACGAGGCCGCACGGCTGCTGGAGAAAGCCATTGAATTGAAACCCGCCGATCCGGTCGTCAACGATCATCTCGGCGACGCCTATTGGCGGCTCGGAAGAAAACTCGACGCGCATTTCCAATGGAACCATGCCCGGGACATGGGCCCCGAGCCGGAAGATCTGCCGCGGATTTTGAGCAAGATCGAATCAGGCCTGCCCGATCAGGCCGAAGCGCCCGCCGCCGCACAGGCGGAGCCGAAAAAGGACGGCGGTTGATCTTTCGCGCGTCCTGGCGGCGACAGTCGCCGCCTCGATGACGGCCCGGCGCGCCTTACTCGCCGCCGAGACGCCTCGCACTTGGCGCGCGCCCGCGAAGGTCAATCTGACGCTCCATATTTTGGGGCGGCGCGACGACGGCTGGCACGAGCTCGACAGCGTCGTCGCCTTTGCCGGTTGCGGCGATTTCCTGTCCTTCACGCCAGGCCCGCGCCTGGAGCTGAGCTTCGACGGTCCGGCCGCGCCGGCTCTCGGTCCTCAGCACGACAATCTCGTCCTGCGCGCCGCGAGGCTGCTCGGCGAGCGCGTTCCAAAGCTGCGGGTCGGGCGATTTCACTTGCGCAAATTTTTGCCCGTCGCGGCGGGCCTGGGCGGCGGCTCGGCCGACGCCGCGGCGGCGTTGCGCGCGCTCGCCAAAGAGAACGGCCTTTCCCGCGACGATCAAATGGTGCTGGCGGCGGCGCGCGCCTGCGGCGCCGACACGCCCGTCTGCCTCGATCCCAAAGCGCGCCTCATGACGGGCCTCGGCGACCAATTGGGGGCGCCGATTCGCCTGCCGCCGCTCCATGCCGTGCTGGCCAACCCCGGCGTCGCCGTTCCGACCGCCGAGGTTTTCGGCCGCTTGGGTCTCGCCAAAGGCGAGGCGACAGGCGCGGCGCCCTCGCCGCGACTGCCCGCTGCGCCGACCCGGAGCCAAGTCTTCGCCGCATTGAGGGGCGGCCGTAACGACATGGAGGAGGCGGCGCGGGCGCTTGCGCCAAGCATTGGCGAAGTTCTCGAGAGACTCGGCGCGGCTAAAGCGGCGATCAGCCGCATGTCCGGCTCGGGCGCGACGTGCTTCGGCCTTTTCGAGAGCCACGACGCCAGTTTGACCGCGGCGCGCGTGATCGCGGGAGCTCGTCCTCACTGGTGGGTCAAGGCGACGGTCTTACGTTAACGGCGCCATTTCGGCGCATTGACCCCGCGAGCCCGCGAGATTAAGCGCAGCGCAAAGGCGCTTGGCGTTCCCCGCGGCGCCTGAAGCGGGCGACGATCCGGCGAACGGCCCAAGGAGCTCGGAGCTGAAGTTTTCATGAGCGTATCGTCCGACACGAGATTACGCGCCACGCCGTCGGTCTCGCTCGCGGCACTGCGTCCGCTGGCGCCTTACGCCAGCGCGTACCGCGGCCGGATCATCGGCGCGTTGATCGCGCTGATCGTCGCCTCAGCGGCGACTCTTGTTGTGCCGTTCGCCGTCAGGCGCATGATCGACTTCGGCTTCTCCGACGGCCAGGCAGGCCTGATCAACGCCTATTTCGGCGGAATGATCGCGGTCGTCGCTGTTTTGGCGGCGGCGTCGGGCCTTCGGTACTACCTGGTCATGACGCTCGGCGAGCTCGTGGTCGCCAGATTGCGCGGCGACGTCTTCGCTCATTTGACGTCACTCGACGGCTCGTTCTTCGACGCGGAGAGAACGGGAGAGATCGTGTCGCGGCTGACGGCTGACACGACGCAGCTGAAATCGGCATTCGGCGCTTCGGCCTCGATTGCGCTGCGCAATTTCTTCCTGTTCTTCGGCGCGGCGGCGATGATGGTGGTCACGAGTCCCAAACTATCCGCCTATGTCTTGATCGCGATTCCGATCATCGTGCTGCCGCTCTACGCGGCCGGTCGCGCGGTCGGCGCCAAGTCGAGAGCCGCGCAAGATACGCTCGCCGACGCAACCGCTTTTGCGAACGAGAGCCTCGGCGCGGTTCGCGTGATGCAGGCCTTTGTCGCGGAAGCGGCGAGCGCCGCCCGGTTCCGAGCCGCCGCCTGGGCCGCCTATGAAGCGGCGCGATCGACGACCTTGACTAGGGCCTTTGTCACGATCGCCGCGATATTCCTCGCCTTCGGCAGCGTCGTCGTCGTGCTGTGGCTCGGCGCGCAAGACGTGCTCAGCCATCGGATGACCGGGGGAATGCTGTCGCAGTTTCTGCTCTTTGCGGTCTTCGCCGCCGGCGCGCTTGGCGAACTTTCGCAAGTGTGGACCGAAGTCTCCGCCGCGGCGGGCGCCGCCGGCCGCATCGCCGAATTGCTGAGCGTGCGCCCAAAAATTGCGCCGCCGCCGGCGCCCGCGTCTCTGCCGTCGCCTTCGCGCGGCAGGCTTTCCCTCGACCACGTCGCCTTCGCCTATCCGACGCGGCCGGCCGGACCGGTTCTGAAAGACCTTAGCCTCATCGTCGCGCCGGGCGAGGTCGTCGCCCTCGTCGGCCCATCGGGCGCCGGCAAATCGACCGTCTTCCAATTGCTGATGCGGTTCTACGATCCGGGCGAAGGCAAAGTCGCGTTCGACGGCGTCGATGTGAGGACGGTCGATCCCGCCGAGCTCCGCCGGCGCATCGCTTTCGTGCCGCAGGAGCCGGTCATATTCGCCGCGACAATCGCGGAGAACATCGCTTATGGCGCGAGCGAGGCGAGCCGCGCCGCGATCGAGGAAGCGGCGAAGCGCGCGGCGGCGGACGCTTTCATAACCGCATTGCCGCAGGGGTACGACACGCCGGTCGGCGAACGCGGCGTAACGCTTTCCGGCGGCGAGCGCCAACGCCTGGCGATCGCCCGCGCTTTGCTGAAGGACGCCCCGGTTCTCTTGCTCGATGAGGCGACGTCGTCGCTTGACGCGGCGAACGAGACATTGGTCCAGAAGGCGCTCGAAGCGCTGATGGCCGGCCGGACCACGCTGGTCATCGCCCATCGCCTGGCGACGGTCGTCAACGCCGACCGCATTCTTGTCATCGAGGCTGGCCGGATCGTCGAGCAAGGGACTCACGTGAGCCTTCTTGCCCAAAACGGCCTCTATGCGCGCCTGGCGCGCCTGCAATTCGAAGCGGGAGCTGCCGCCCTCGCGGAAGGGCGGCGAGCGGCGGAGTAGTCGCTACCGATAGGGGCTCCAATCGTCGCGTTAGCGCTCAGTCAGCTTCAACTCGATGCGGCGATTGCGCGCGAACGATTCCTCGTCGTCGCCGGGTTCGATCGGCTGAAATTCGCCAAAACCGGCCGCCGCCAGCCGATCGGCCGGCACGCCTTTCGAAATCAAATACTGAACGACGGCGATGGCGCGAGCCGCCGACAACTCCCAGTTCGATTTGAACTGGCCGCCGGTGATCGGCTGCTTGTCGGTATGTCCGTCGACGCGCAAGATCCAGGGAATGTCCGGCGGGATTTCCCGCGCAAGGTCGTTGACGGCCGCCGCCAGATCGTCGAGCGATTGGCGACCCGCCGGGCTGACGTCAGCCTTGGCCGACTCAAATAAAACGGAAGATTCAAAAACGAAACGGTCGCCGACGACGCGCACGCCCGGCCGGGCGCCAAGAATCTGGCGCAGGCGACCGAAAAAGTCCGACCGGTAGCGCGCGAGCTCCTGGACCTTCTGCGCCAACGCGACATTGAGCCGTGAGCCAAGATCGGCGATTTTCGCTTGCGATTCCTTCTGCGACGCCTCCGAGGCGGAAAGCGCGTCCTCGATGGCGGCGAGCTGTCGTCGCAGCGCCGCGATCTGCTGGTTGAGAATATCGACCTGAGCGAGCGCGCGCGCCGACACTTGCTTTTCGGCGTCAAGCGCGGTCGAAGCCGACGAAGCCTTGTCGCCCGCGCTGAGCGCGTTCTGGTTGTTCAGGTCGATGACGCCCTGGAGACGTTGCTCCTCCTTCTGCGACGTCTCGAGCGTTGCCGATAGTCCCGCCAGATTCGATTCGGCCTGATTCTTGGCCGACCGCTCCATCGCCAAAAGGCTGGTCAACTCCTCGATCTGCTGGTTGAGCTTGGTCAGCACGGTGTCCTTGCCGCTGACTTCGCGCGACAAGAAGAATTGAGCCAACATGAAAACGGAAAGCAGGAAGATGATGACGAGCAGCATCGTCGACAGCGCGTCGACAAAGCCCGGCCAGTAGCTAACGCTCTCGGTGCGTCGCCGCGCTAACGCCATGGTGAGCTCCCAGGACCGGCCGGCGCGGGCGCCGTAAGAGGATGTCCTAGCTTACGTGCCATGCGTCTCTTTCTCCTCCATCAGGCGGCGCAAGAGCCTGCCGACTTCCTCCTGCTGCGCCGCCTGCGCTTCGACCCAGTCGCGAATAAGCTGTTGCTCCTGGCGCATGTGGGTCACCAGCCCCTGGATGCCCTCGGCAAGATTGGCCATGGCCGCGGCGCTCTTTCGCTGCTCGGCCGGATCGAAGGCGGGCACGATCTTATCCGGGATCATTTCGAGGGGCGGCGGCGCGGACGCCGTCTCGACATGGCCGGCGAGGAAATCCTCGAGCTCGGTGTAGAAGCGATTCTGAGCCTGGCCCGCCTGAAGATCGAGGAAGCCGAGGATCAACGATCCCGCCAAGCCGAACAGCGACGAGGTGAACGATATGCTCATGCCGGCGATTGGCTTGGAGAGGCCATTCTTGAGATCGTCGAACATCACGCCGGCGTCGGCGTTGGTTTGCATCGCGTTGATGACGCCGCTGATCGAGCGCACGGTCTCGAGCAGGCCCCAGAAGGTGCCCAGCAACCCCAGGAACACCAGAAGGCCGATCAAATAACGATTGAGCTCGCGCCCCTCGTCGAGCCGCGTGCCGACGGAATCGAGGATCGCGCGGGAGGTCGGCGTCGAAAGGCCGCGCGCGCCGACGCCGGCGTTGAGCAGGGTCGCCATCGGCGCGAGCAACCGCGGGCCGCGGTTGCTGGTCCAGGGCCGCGCCCCTGACAAGGAATTGACCCAGCGGATCTCCCGAAACAGCCTGATGACTTGGCGGAAAGTGAAAAAAGCCCCGACGACCAGGACGCCGATGATCAGCCCGTTGAGACCCGGATTGGCCTGGAAGGCGGTTTCGATCTGCTTGTAAAGCGCAAGCACGACAAAGCCGGCGAGGACCAGGAAGGAGGCCATCCCGACCAGGAAAATGCGGGGAGACGAGAGGGGTCGGATTTCCGTTTCGATCGCCATGCCGTCTGCGTCGTCCCGCTTGGAAAACGCCCATACCCTACCAGAATTCGCCGGCGCCGCGCCAAGCCTCGCCAAACTGACGCCCAATTGCGACGGATCGGCGCCCCAACGCCAAAAACCGCGGGTCAAGCCGCCTTGATCAACGCCAGCAACTCGCGATGCATGATTTCGTTGCCGGCGCAGACCGACCCCGTCTCCAAGAAATTCTCCTCGCCGTCAGCGCCGGATATGAATCCTCCGGCCTCGCGAATCAGCAAGGCCCCGGCCGCAATGTCCCAGGACTTGATGCCCCGCTCCCAGAAGGCGTCAAACCGACCCGCGGCCACATAGGCAAGATCAAGCGCGGCGCAGCCCATCCGCCGCACATTGACGACCTTGGCCATGACGGCGGCCAGCTCGGCTTTGAATCGCGGATGCTGAGCAGCCTTGCCGAGATGAGGAATGCCGCAGCCGATCAACGCTTGCGAAAGCTCGCTGCGCTGCGCGACCCGAAGGCGACGATTGTCGCCGAAGGCGCCCTGGCCTTTTTCAGTCACGTACATTTCGTCGGTCGCGGGATTGTAGATCACGCCCGCGACGATCTGGCCCTCGCGCTCGAGCGCGATCGAAACCGCGAACATCGGTATGGCGTGCAGAAAGTTGGTCGTCGCATCGAGCGGATCAATATGCCAGGTGTGAGTCTTGTCTGAGCCCTCGACCCGCCCGCTCTCCTCCATGATGAAGCTATAGCCTGGCCGCGCCTTGGCGAGCTCCTCGTAAAGCGTTTTCTCCGCGCGTTGGTCGGCCAGGCTGACGAAATCGCCTGGCCCCTTCATCGAGACCTGCAGGGTGCCGATTTCGCCGAAGTCGCGCTTGAGGCCGCGACCGGCCTTGATCGCCGCGCTGGTCATCACATTCATCAGGGCGGAGCGGATCATGACCTTCCGGTGAAGCTTAGAGGGGCCCGGCGGCGGCTCATCTGCCTGCCGCGCGGCGCGGGGTCAAGACGGGACGGCGCGGGAGATGAGGCCTGCCAAGGTTGCGCGCTTGGCGCAACCATAGGATTGTCTTTCACTTTCAAGCGAATCAAGGCGTCGCGGCAGGGCTTGGGGCATGTCTCAGTCGGATCTTGAAATCGCTCGGGCCGCGCGGCTCGAGCCCATAGCCGCTATCGCCGCCAAGCTGGGGATTCCCGAGAGCGCGCTGCATCCTTACGGCCGCTTCATCGCGAAAATCGACTTCGACTTCATCGCTTCTCTGGCCGGCCGACCCGACGGCAAGCTGATCCTTGTCACCGCGATCAACCCGACGCCCGCGGGCGAGGGCAAGACGACAACCACGGTTGGGCTCGGCGACGCCCTGAGCCGCATCGGCAAACGCGCGGCCATTTGCCTTCGCGAGCCCTCGCTCGGCCCGGTCTTCGGCCAGAAAGGCGGCGCGACCGGCGGCGGACGGGCTCAAGTCGCGCCGATGGACGCCATCAACCTGCATTTCACTGGCGATTTTCACGCCATCGCCGCCGCGCACAATCTGCTCGCCGCGATGCTGGATAATCACATCCATTGGGGCAACGCGTTCGACATTGACGCTCGCCGCATCGCCTGGCGGCGCGCGCTGGATGTCAATGACCGCGCCTTGCGCAAAATCGTCGTTTCGCTCGGCGGGGTCGCCAACGGCTATCCGCGCGAGGACGGCTTCGACATCGTGGTCGCCTCAGAAGTCATGGCTGCCTTTTGTCTGGCCAATGACAGCGCCGATTTGGAGGCTCGTCTTGGCCGCATGATCGTCGCGGCCACGCGCGCCAAAAAGCCGGTGGCGGCCGCTGATCTTAAGGCGACGGGCGCGATGATGGCCCTTCTCAACGATGCGCTGAAGCCGAATCTGGTGCAGACGCTCGAAGGCGCGCCGGCCTTTGTTCACGGCGGCCCTTTCGCCAACATCGCCCACGGCTGCAATTCGGTCATCGCGACCAGAACCGCGCTCAAGCTTGCCGACTATGTCGTGACGGAGGCCGGTTTCGGCGCCGATCTCGGCGCGGAGAAATTCTTCGACATCAAGTGCCGGCAAGCCAATCTTACGCCGGCAGCCGCGGTGATCGTGGCGAGCGTCCGCGCTCTCAAAATGAACGGCGGCGCCCCGCGCGACGCTCTCGGACGCGAAAATCTCG
>Ga0070733_10003478_pt1 | contig 10783 bp, 9 predicted proteins | sample Coa_R1_9_FD_66450 | JGI IMG/M metagenome (GOLD analysis project Ga0070733, IMG submission 66450) | Surface soil microbial communities from Centralia Pennsylvania, which are recovering from an underground coalmine fire - Coalmine... | ecosystem: Environmental > Terrestrial > Soil > Unclassified ... | reverse complement strand
CATCGCGCGCAAGTTCAGTTGACACCTCGCGGCGCGCAAAGAATATGCGCCGCATGATGAAGGCGCGCAATCGAACGCCGGCGATTTCGCCGATGAGGACAGCCTTGGCGGCGCTTGCGCTGACGCCGATTTTTTTCGCCGCCCCCGCGCGCGCGGATTTTCGGATGTGCAACAAGACGTCCAACCGGGTCAGCGTCGCCCTCGCCTATACCGACGGCCAGAGCTGGGTCAGCGAGGGTTGGTGGAACCTGAAGCCTTCGGACTGCGACGTGCTGCTCCGCGGCGGCCTAGCGGCGCAGTTTTACTACGTCTATGCAATGGACGAGCGTGGCGGCGAATGGAAGGGTAAAGCCTTCATGTGCACGAGCGACCGCGAATTCAAGATCGACGGACGGCAGGATTGTTTCGTTCGCGGCTATGATCGTACTGGCTTCTTCGAGGTCGACACCGGCAAGGACGCCAAGAACTGGACCGTCCAGCTCACCGATCCGACGGCGCCATGAGGCCAGTTCGACTAAGGAAGGGCGAGAGGCGAAAGGCCTTTGCCCACTCGAGGCTTTGTATTCAGCGTCAGAACTCCATTGATTGCTTGGGGAGCATTTTGCGCGAGAGAAATTTGAACTCAAGGACGCAAAGCGCCGCCGAAGGCGGCGACCGCTACGCGGTCGTCCTTGACTTCAAATTCCTCTCGCGCTTTCCCTCCGCCATGCAAACAATGGAGGAATCCGCCTTCGTCGCTGTCTCATATTTTTTACGCGTGGGCTCGCATCGAGGCATTCCATGAGACGGCGTCGGCGGATCAAAATCATCGCGACCCTTGGGCCGGCCTCCGCCGATCGCGAGACGATCGCATCGCTGTTCGAGTCCGGCGCCGACGTATTCCGCATCAACATGAGCCACGCCTCGCATGACAATATGCGCGAGCGCGTGGCGACCATCCGGTCGCTCGAGGAGCAATATGGACGCCCAATTGGCGTGTTGATCGATCTGCAAGGCCCGAAGCTCAGGGTCGGCGAGTTCGAGGCGGGCGCGGTCCTCTTGCGCAAGGGCGAGGCGTTCACGCTGGATTCCGATCCGACGCCCGGCGATCAGGGCCGCGTCTGTCTGCCCCATCCGGAGGTTCTCGAGTCTCTGGAGCCGGGCCATCGCCTGCTTATCGACGACGGCAAGGTCCTGCTGAAAGTCACCGCCGTCTCGCCCGGCAAGGCCGCGACGGTCGTCGAAGTCGCAGGGCGCATTTCGAACAAGAAAGGCGTGAGCCTGCCGGACACGACCATTCCGACCTCCGCGATGACCGAGAAGGATCGCGAGGATCTCGACGCCGCCTTGGAGCAGGACATCGACTGGATCGCCCTGTCCTTCGTGCAGCGCCCGGAGGATGTCGCGGAACTCAGGATGATCGTGCGCGGCCGCGCGCTGGTGATGGCCAAGATCGAAAAGCCGCAGGCGATCACCCGGCTCGACGAAATCATGGAAGTCTCGGACGGTTTGATGGTGGCGCGAGGCGATCTCGGGGTGGAGATGCCGCTGGAGCAGGTGCCCGGCTTGCAGAAGCGCATCACGCGGATGGCCCGGCGTCTCGGCAAACCGGTTGTCGTCGCGACGCAAATGCTCGAATCGATGATCTCTTCGCCGGTGCCGACAAGAGCCGAAGTCTCCGATGTCGCGACCGCCGTCTTCGAAGGCGCAGACGCGGTGATGCTGTCGGCCGAGAGCGCTTCCGGCCAATATCCGCGCGAAGCCGTGGCGACGATGAACAAGATCAGCGAGCAGGTCGAATCCGAGGAAGTGTACCCGGCGGTGATCACCGCGCAGCGCGCCATCCCCGAGCGGACCGGCGCCGACGCCATCGCGGTTGCGACGCGCGACGTCGCCGAGACCCTGGATTTGAAGCTGATCTGCGCTTGGACCGCATCGGGCGCGACGGGCCTGCGCATCGCAAGGGAACGGCCGCGCTCGTCGATCGTCGCGCTGACGCCGAATATCGTCGCGGCGCGCCGCCTTGCATTGGTCTGGGGCGTCCACGCCATCGTCACCGAGGACGCGCGCGACGAGCACGATATGGCCGAGCGCGCCTGCCGCTACGCGGCTTTGGAGGGTTTCGCAGCGCCGGGCGAGCGCATCATCATCGTCGCCGGCGTGCCTTTCGGCACGCCAGGCGCGACCAACAACATGCGCATCGCCTATGTCGAGGCGCATGACACGGCGGAGCCGTAGGGCGAGCCGTTCCGTCATTTAAGAGCGAAGCGAAGCAATCCATTCGTGGGGCATTGCCCTATGGGTGGATTGCTTCGTCGCTTCGCTCCTCGCAATGACGGGGTATGCGCATCGTAGTACGGCCCCCGCGCCTTCCCATGGTCGACGGCGAAGCCAAGACGCGCGACGGCGGAAAAAATTTGGAAAATCTTTGGATCGCGCAAAAAGCGCCGATCGCCCAAATTTCGTGTTCGGAAAATTCCTTTCCTTTCAACGGCGCCAAAACGCGGCCTCCAAACTTTTCCAAATTTTCTTTGGCCGTTTTGGGCGATTCCAATGGTTTAAGCGGAAAAATTTGGAGAAGCACGTTCTTCTAAGTCCTTTCACTCGTGCAGCCGCCCACGGCGGCGTTCCGCCTCTTCGCGATGGATTTTAATCGAGGCGGAGCGTTGGGAGAAGATATTGTTCGTTCTCTATCTGCTAAGTACATGTTCTTCGATTCAAGCCCGCAACCGAATCCTGAAGGACCTGAATTAAACCTGGTCGAAGCGAGGCCAAAGGCCGTCACAGATCCTGGCCTTCGACGGCTTTGGTCAGACGGTCGACGCTGGTTCGCAGCGATTCAAGACCCGGCGCTATCGCCAAAGCCCGCCGATAGGCGCGCAACGCGTCGTCGCGGAAACCGCGACGCTCGAGGATGGCGCCCATGCCGGAGAGAGCGCCGAAATGCCGCGGCTCGAGCTTGAGGACATGGGCAATATCGGCCATCGATCCTTGATCATCGTCCTCGAGAAAACGAACCGTCGCCCGCTTGTTCCAGGCCTCCGCCCAGTCGGGCTGCAACTCGATGATCTTGTCGAGGAGAGAGAGCGCGACTTCGAAGTCCTTTTCGCCCATCGCGGCGATGGCGCGGGCCATCAAGAGATCGCCGGCGTCGGATCCCGAATCGAGCTGAAGCCTGCTGATCGCCGCGATGACGCCGTTCGTTTCATCGGCGTCCTTGGATGCAGCGAGACGAGCATAAAGATCATCGAGCGTCTGCACCTTCGTTCGCGGCGGAGGCGGCGACTTCGCACCATCGCGGGTCGCGCCTTTGTCGGGCGGCGAAACGCGCGGCGGCTCGCTCTGGGCGTCCGCCGTGGGCTCGTCCTCGCCGGGAATGACGAGCGAGTGGCCACGCGGCGGCAGGGGCATGGGCGCCATGCCGGGGAGACGCAAAGTCGGGACGTGCGGGCCGTCCTCGCCGAAGGCGAGAGGCGCAGCCGCCATGAGACCGGCGAAGGCGACCATCAAGCCGAAGCTTTTCATTGCGTGAGTCTATGCCGCGCTGCGGCGCCCGTCAAAACGGCATGAAGACTTCAACGACCGCCTGACCTCACAATCCGGTGAGGCGGAAAGCGCAAACGCCGGCTTTTGAGTTCAGCCCTGGCGCGCTTTGAAGCGCTTCTGCGTCTTGTTGATGATATAGACGCGACCCTTGCGTCGCACGAGCTGGTTGTCGCGATGGCGCTTACGCAAAGATTTCAAAGAGTTGCGAACTTTCATGGGTCACCCGACCGACGAGGCCGCCGGGGTCGACCCAGGGCTCCTGAGAATAAGGAGGCGTCGCTATGCCTCATCTTGGCGCGGCGATCAAGGGAGAAGGCCGGCGCCTCTCTAGGGAGGCGGCCTTTTCAAGCCCTCCATCAACTGCCGATGCCCGTCGGGAATCGGCGTCGGCTGCTGGCTCGTCCGCTCGACATAGACATGGGTGTAGCGCCCCTGCGCGGCGGCGCGCTCCGCGCCTATTTTGAAGACGCCGAGCAGATAGCGGACCGAGGATCGGCCGAGCGCCTCGACCGTCACGCCGACTTCGATCGCGTCAGGAAAGGCGAGGCTCGAAAAGAACGAGCAATTGCTCTCGACGACGAGGCCGACAACGGCGCTTGACGCAGGGTCCAGCAAACCCGCTTCGACCAGAAGGGCGTTTACCGCCGTGTCGAAGTAGGAATAGTACATGACATTGTTGAGGTGGCCGTAGACGTCGTTGTCCGACCACCGCGTGGTGACCGGGACAAAGCGGGCGAAGGCCTCGCGGGAGAGCGGCGTCGGACGGGCTGCGGCCGCTTCGCCTGTCACGACGCCGTTCTCAAACGCGCCTGCGCAAGGCCGCGGCGCCGCGCCAGAAGGCGATGATCAAAGCCGCGGCCAGCAGAGTCTTGACGATTGTCCCGGCGATGAACGGTTCGACGCCGCCGATCCAGGCCTTTTGCGCGCCGAAAAGCGCGGCGAGCCAGGCGAAGCCGAAAACGAAGACCACGACATGGCCCGTCGCCATGGCGGCGATGAGACGGAAGAGCGAACGATCCCAGCCGCGCTCCGCAAGCCAACCGACCAGCGCCGCCGCAGCCACGAAACCGACGAGATAGCCGCCGGTCGGCCCCGCCGCATAGGCGGGTCCGGCCACCTCGCCGGCGAAGACCGGAAGGCCGATCAACCCCTCGAGCAAATAGAGCGCGAGCGTTGCGCCGGCGAGCCGCATCCCATAGGCCGCGCCGATCATAAGTACGGCCAGCGTCTGCAAAGTCATCGGGACTGGATAGAAAGGAACTTGGACCTTTGCCGAAATTGCGAGCGCAAGCGTTCCGATCACCGCAAGAGCGGCGAAACGGGCGCGCGAAGCGGTTGCTTCCGGCCAGCAAAAGGCGACGAGCGTCTGGCGGCGATTGCTGTTCATCGATCCCCTCAATTCGCGCCAAATTCCGTGCTTAGAATCCGCTAAGGTCGCGTGCGGCGCTGGCGGAGCCTATAGAGGACCAGGATGCGGGGAACAAGCCTCTGCGGCGTCGGATCGAGGGCTCGACGCCCCTTTCCCGTGGGCCTGACAGAGGTACGGAGAGCGCGTGATGGACGACGACCTCACTTTTGACTTAAGGACCGACGCCAAGGCCGGCGAGGTTCAGCGCGTCTCGCCGTTGGTTCGCCGGCTCATCGCCAACAATCCTTCGCCTTTCACTTTCACCGGCACATGCTCCTACATCGTCGGCGCCGGCAAGGTCGCCATCATCGATCCCGGGCCGCTCGATGACGCGCATATCGAGGCGTTGCTCGCCGCGGTGCGCGGGGAAACGGTGCAACACATTTTCGTGACCCATACGCACCGCGATCACGCGCCGGCCGCCGCGCGCATCAAGGCTCGAACGGGCGCCCCGATCGTCGGCGCGCCCGCCTTTGCGCCGCGCGACGGCGCCGGCGAAGGCAAAGGTCTCGACGCCGCCCACGACCTCACCTACGCGCCCGATCGCGCGCTCGAGGACGGCGAGCGCGTCGAAGGCGGCGCCTATACGCTGGAGACTGTCGCGACGCCTGGCCACGCCGCCAATCATCTGAGCTTCGCGCTGATCGAGGAGAACAGCCTCTTCTCCGGCGATCACGTGATGGCTTGGTCGACGACGGTCGTCGCGCCGCCGGACGGCTCGATGAGCGATTATATGGCTTCGCTCGATAAGCTGCGCGCCCGCGGCGAGAACCTATTCTGGCCAGGCCACGGCGGTCCCGTCGCGGATCCGCCGCGCTATATGCGCGGGCTCGCTCACCACCGTCGTCAACGGGAAGCTGCGATCCTCGGCAGGATCCAGGCGGGCGACGAGACGATCGCCGACATCGTCGCCAAGGTCTATGTCGGACTTGATCCTGCGCTCGTCGGCGCCGCCTCCCTCTCGACGCTCGCTCACCTGGAAGACCTCGTCGCGCGCGGGCTCATCGCCGCCGAAGGCGAAGCCGGTCTTCGCGCGCGTTTCCGGCGAGCCTAATCTTCATTTCCCCGCCGCGGCCTCTTGAACATCGGCGGCAAATCTCCTGATCCGTCGCGCATTGGCGCCGAAATCATGTCGGCCGACCCGCGAGACGGACCGCACGTCGATCCGCGCTTGATTGCCCGAAGGCTTGATGCGGATCGCGATGTCGTCGGCGAAGCCCATGATCAGCGAGCGGTCGATCGCGTCGATATGGCCGACGCTCTCGCGCACGCTCGGCGCGATGGCGTCGACAATTCGCCATCCCCGCGCTTTGGCGACTTGCAGCGCCAATTGATAGGCCTGACTCGTCTCCATGTCGACGAGGATCGGCTGAACGCCGGGATAGGCGCGTTTTTGCGCTTCGCGAGTCTCTGGCGAAGAGTCCGGCGGCGTGACGTTGCCGCGCGCGAGCCGCGCCTTCGCCGAGAGCAGGAACGTTGGCGGCGTCTCAAGATCCGTGGAGACGTCGTTGATGATCGGCAACGACACCGCTTTGTAGGAGAGATAGGCGGGATAGACGAAAAGCAGGAGCGCGATGAAAAGGCCGGCGAAGGCCAACCCGGCGCCGCGCCGGCCGGTGCGCCAGATCACGACGAAGGCCGCGGTCGCCAGCAGCGAGGCGAAGCCGGCCAGAATCAGCGCCGCCGCCAAGACGGCCAGCGCCGGCGTCGGCTCGATCGCGCCAAAACGCGAGAGCCCCGCGGCGACCGCGGCGACCGCCAGCGCAAAAATGCTGATGCGGCGGCTCCAGACGGCGGCGAGCGAATAGGGTTCTTCAAGAATCAGACGGCGCATTTAAGGGAAGGGTTTTATCCGCATACGCCCTTGAGCGCCCGCCATTCCTTATCGTCGATGAGCGGCGGCGCGCTGACCGGCGCGTCGGCCGCTTTGAGCGCCGCGAGCCGGTCCTGGGTCAAAGGATGAGAGGCGAGCAAGGCGACGACGCCCTCGTTCTCTTTGCCCGTCAGCCGCAGAAGGAATTCGCCGAGCGGCGCCGGCGAGCGGCCGAGCCTCTTAAGAACTTTGGCCGCGAAAGCGTCGGCGCCCGCTTCGGCGCTGCGCGAATAGGCCGAAGTCAACAAGGCGCGGCCGCCGAAAACTACGGCGCCGGAACCAGCGACGTCGCCAAATAAGAGGCCGATCAAAAACGCCGTTCCGCCCGACGAGATCATCTCGCGCAATCCATCGCGATGCGCGACGTGGCCGAGTTCGTGCGCGAGGATGCCGGCGAGCTCGTCGGAATTGTCGGCTTTGTCGAGAATGGCGCTAAGGAGATAGACCCGCCCGCCGGGCAGCGCGAAGGCGTTCGGGATTCGGCTGTCGAGAACGGTGACCTGAATAGGCTCGGCAAGACCGCCCGCGCTCGTCAATTTCGAAGTCAGCTTGTCGAGCGCCGCGAGCCCTTGCGAATTGGAGCAGATCCGTTTGCCGAAAGCGATTCTGACCTGATTGGCCGTCGCCTCGCCGAACCTTTGCTCGAGCGAATAGGGAATGAAGGGCGTGATGCGGTCGGCGGCGAGCGGCACGCCATAGATCGCAATCAAGGCGAGCGAAACCGCCGCCGCGAGCGACCACGCGATGATGGTCGTTACGCCGCCCCTTGAGACGCCGTCTCCGTCGATGAGGCGGCAGCGCGCGACGATCGCCTTGGCGAAGCCTTCGTCAGTGATTTCAAGCCGCGCCAATTCACGGGCGGCGACCGATCGCAGCCGCAATGCGCCGGGCGCGGCGTCGGCGCGGCGGATGTCGGCGTATGGCCAAATATCGACCAGGCGATCGCCCTCGAGAATCTCGAGATGATTGCCGAGCTTGATCGAAACTTGACGGCGGCGCGCTGAAGCGCCGTCGAAATAGACGCCCGCCCCCGCAGAGGGCGATGGCGTGTTTGCTTCAACGCCGCTCAAAAGCCGCCCATGTCGAGGCCGTCGAGCAGGCCTTCGCCGAAGGCGTTGGCGGCCTCGCCGCGCGCCGAGACGCCGTCAGTCGCCGCAAGATTGCGAATGGTCAAACCATCGAAGAATAAGCGCAAGAACTGATGCTGAAGATAGTATCGCCAGACAATGCCGAAGGCGAGCAGCATGACCAAGTAGCCAAGCGCAATCGCGAGGATCGAGGCTATTTTGACTTGAGCCGCAGCGCCATGCGGAAAGACGGCGACGGCCGCTGCGGCGGAAAGGCCAATGAGCATTCCCGCGATAAAGACGATTAAAACGCTCCATCCAAACGCTTTAAGATAGAGGGCGAGCATCTTTGAGCCGGGCAATTGGCTCGAGGCCTCGACAGCGCCGAAACGAACGCCGGCGGCCCACCAGCGCCACTCGACCGCCTGATAGAGCGGCCAGACGATCGCCAAGGTCAGCCCAAAGGCGAGGAGCGCGCCCCAAATGGTCAGAACGGCGGCCACGCCGACATTCTGCGCGCCATGCGCCGCCTGAGACGCCTTGGCCACGATAGCGACGGCCCCGCCGACGCCGGCGGCGCCGATGACCGCGAGGATGACCCAGAAGAGGATTCCGGCCTTGAACAGACGCCAGGCTGAACCGACGAACGCGCCTTGCAGATCGCCATAGTAGGTGTGGCCCATCTTGTATCTTTCGAGCGCCGCGACCCGCCATGGGTTGGCGAGGCCGAGGGTGAGATAGGCGAGAAGCGACCATCCAAACGAGCGAAGCGCATAGGCTAAGCCGCTGCCCGACATCCAGAAGCGCACGCCGCGCCAGATCGTGCGGGTCAAGCGATAGCGACGCGCGCGATATGTGGCGAATTGCCCGAAGAAAAACAGAGCGAGATACAGCGGGAAGCTGGCGAAGGCGCGATAGCGCTCGGCCTCGATCCCAGCAAGGAAATAAAGAAAGAACAGAGGCGCAAGGATCGCCATGGCGAACAGGAAGCCAATGAGCAATTCGCGCCCGCGCCCGACATATTCCAAAGCGTCGCCGTCGATTGAGATCGCCGACCAGAGATGACGTCTGACGTCCGTCATCAGCCAGAACCGGTAAAATCCGAAAGTGACGAGCATGAGCGCGCTGCCCCGGACGAGCAGCCCGATGAAGCGACCGCCGTCGCCCGAAAAGCGCGCTTGACCGCCTCCTGCGGGCGGCCCGACCGGCGGCCATGGCGGAAGCGGCGGCGGCAAGGGCGGCGGAAGCGGCGGCGGCGAAGACCTCACATCGGCGGCCGAGGCGATCGACATGACGCGCTCATCCTTTCCCGACCGCCTTACGGTCTTGCGACAAGACGCGCCCTTCGGGCGCATCTCCTCAGCCGGCCTGAACGGCCGCCAAGGTTCCCGCGTTGATCTATCGGCCCCTTCCGGAACAGAAAGTTAGGATCGTCATTGACGCGTCGAAATCGCGCCGGCTGGCGCGTCATAGGGTTAGCGGAGCATTTCCGCACGAAGTAAAATTAGGAGAGCGCCATGCAATATATGCTGATGATTTATTCGAACGAGGCCGGCTTCGCCACGGCGAGCAAAGAGGACATCGGTCAGATGATCGCCGCCTATAACGCCTACACGGAGGCGCTGAAGAAGTCCGGCGCCTATGTCGCCGGCGATCGGCTGCACCCGAGCTCGGCCGCCACCACCGTGCGCGTCGCCAACGGCAAGACGCAGGTGCTGAACGGCCCCTTCGCCGACACTAAAGAGCAGCTCGGCGGCTACTACCTGATCGAGGCGCCCGATCTTGACGCGGCGATCGCCTGGGGCGCGCGCTGCCCGGGATCATCGCGGGGCACGATCGAAGTCAGGCCCGTCTGGCAGATGTAAGGGCGCAATGATCGACGGAGGCGGTCGCCTGGCGGATGAAGCGGCGGCCGCCGCCGCGCGGCGCAGCTACGGCCGTCTCATTGCCTATCTAAGCGCGCGCACGCGCGATGTCGCCGGCGCCGAAGACGCCTTGTCGGAAGCCTTCGCCGCCGCGCTCGTCGATTGGCCGGTCAACGGCGTGCCGCGGAGTCCCGAAGCCTGGTTGCTCGCCGCCGCGCGGCGCAAGGCGATCGACGCGGCGCGCCGGCGCCAAACGGCGGTGGACGCCAGCGACCATGTCCGGCTTCTGGCCGAGGAGGCTGCGGCTTTGGCGGCAGAACCATCGCCCTTTCCTGACGAGCGGCTCGCTCTGATGTTCGCCTGCGCGCATCCGGCGATCGAGCCCGCCATTCGCGCGCCGCTCATTTTGCAGACGATTCTCGGCTTCGACGCCGCGACCGTCGCCTCGGCGTTTCTCATCGCGCCCGCGACGATGGGTCAACGCCTGTCGCGCGCCAAGGCGAAGATTCGCGTGGCGGGCGTGCCCTTTCGTAAGCCCGGCCACGATGAGATGGCCGGGCGGCTCGACGCGGTCCTGGAGGCGATCTACGCGGCTTTCGCGGAAGGATGGTCCGATCCGAGCGGGGCGGAGCCGCTGCGGCGCAATCTCGCCGAAGAAGCGATTTTCCTCGCCCGGCTCGTCGTTGAATTGCTGCCCGGCGAGCCGGAGGCGCTCGGGCTGCTTGCCTTGATGCTCTATTCGGAATCGCGTCGCGCCGCACGGCGCGACGACAAAGGCGAATTCGCGCCGCTCGCCGAACAAGATCCAAGGCGTTGGGACGATCGCATGATCATGGAGGCCGAAGCGCTGCTCGGCCGGGCGAGCGCGCTTGATGCGATCGGCCGCTATCAACTCGAGGCGGCGCTGCAATCGGCCCAAGTCGCCAGGCGGCTGGGGCGCGGCGTCGACTGGCCGGCGATCGTCGCGCTCTACGATGGGCTTTGCGCGCTGACCGGATCGCCGGTTGCGGCGATCAATCGGGCGGTCGCGCTCGCCGAGACGCGT
>Ga0070733_10003476_pt1 | contig 10786 bp, 14 predicted proteins | sample Coa_R1_9_FD_66450 | JGI IMG/M metagenome (GOLD analysis project Ga0070733, IMG submission 66450) | Surface soil microbial communities from Centralia Pennsylvania, which are recovering from an underground coalmine fire - Coalmine... | ecosystem: Environmental > Terrestrial > Soil > Unclassified ... | reverse complement strand
CAATTCAACCAGAAAGGGGAATAACAATCTGTGCGAAAAGGGACATCTCTCAACTGCAATGCGCCGCAAATTGCGTGTTGGGGCGATGCGCGTGGACGACGCCGCGGTGCCGTGAGCGCGATGGAGTGTGCATGGATTTTGAGCGGCGGCGAAAACTGTACTAAACTCCACACGCGCGCCGCGCCAACATGGCTACGACCCCCAAAATTACTCCCGAACCGCGCTGGCCCGCCTTTGTGGCGATGCTGGCGGCTGGCGGCGTGTACCTGTCGCTGCCGGAGCGGCTGTCAGTGGGCCCGGGCTGGGGCTTGCTCGCCGTAATTTTGGTCTTGCTGGTTCCCATAGCGGTGTCGAACCGGCGCGGCGACTACCACATCACCAGACCATTGGTAGTCATCGCCAACGGCGCCATCACCGTGGGCATGATTACTTCGCTGGTTTGGCTGATCAAAGACATCCCGCAACATCTCGATCCGCCCATGGCGTTGCTGCGTGCCGCCATCGCGCTTTGGATTACGAACATCGTGGTCTTCGCACTGTGGTATTGGAAGTTTGATGCCGGCGGCCCTTCGCGGCGCGATGCCCGCACCGAGCGTTTGCAAAGTTCGTTCCTTTTTCCGCAGATGTTGAACGAAGAAGGCCGGGATCCCAACTGGTCGCCGCAATTCATGGACTACCTGTTCCTCGCGTTCAATACCAGCACGGCGTTTTCACCGACGGACACAGCCGTCTTGTCGCGCTGGGCAAAGGCGGGAACGATGTTGCAGGCATTGATCTCGCTGGCAATTGTGGTGTTGCTCGCCGCCCGCGCCGTAAATATTTTCTGAGTTCGTCGCTTCGTCTGAAATACACCCGGGAGTGTTGCAATGCTAGCTTCCAGCGAAATGGTCGGCTTCGTACCCACGCGCGATTCCCAGAAAGCGCGCGAATTTTACGAAGGCAATCTGGAGTTTCAATTTGTGAGTGACGATCCCTTCGCACTGGTTGTGCTGGCCGGCGAGAATAAGATCCGCATCGCGAAAGTCCCCAAGGATTCCACGCCCGCCGGTGACAAAGTCGCATGGTTCAAAGATCCCGACGGCAACGTCCTTTCGCTCGCCCAGCATGTCTAACCGATGTGGGCTTAGGTTTTGACTCTGTAGCGGCCAGCTTCAGCTGGGCGCCTTTGACGTTGCTTTTGATTTTGTAGCGGCCGGTTCAGGTTCACCGAACCGGGCAGCCGTTTTGGTCGGTTTTTTAGCCGCGGAGTCGATTTCGCGATATCGTCCGCAACACGCAAGGAGGCGCCATGACAAAATCGTTGATCCTCGGAACCATTCTAGGCGGCCTGATGGCTTTCGTGTGGAGTTCTGTTTCGTGGGAACTGATCGGCTGGCACGAAAAGACCATGGTTGGATTTCAGAACGAAGATGAAGTCTCCGCAGTGATCGCCTCGCACGCAACCCAGGACGGCACTTACATGTTGCCCAACATGCCGCCCACAGCCGGAATGACAGCCGAACAAAAGAAAAGCGCTCTGGCCGCGTTGATGCAGAAAATGCGGACGGGCCCAATCATGGTCGCAGCGGTGCGCCGCGGCGGATTTGGTTCGTACAGCCGCGGTCTGATCGTGCAACTGCTCAGCCTGATGGCCGCAGCGTTTCTGCTGACCTGGCTGCTGCTGCAAACCAAGGACCTAAGCTACGCGCGCCGCGTCGCATTCCTGGCAATCGCAGGCCTCACCGCTAGCGTCATCGTTGATCTTCCCAATTGGAATTGGTGGGGTTTCTCTGGCGCATACACCGCCGTGAATCTCGCCGATTCCATGCTCACGTGGCTAGTCGCCGGTCTCGTCATCGCCAAATTTGCCAAACCTGCCCAGCCCGCGAAGACCTAGTCGGTACTGGTCATCAGACCAGATCTCCGGTTGAGATTCCCTCATCCTTGGTGCGGCGTCACGCGGTCTGCTGAGCCCATTGCTTCCCCCAGGCCGTCGCTTCGAAGGGATCCGCGAAATATTGCGTTTCGTGGACGACCTTGCCTTTGCGGAATTCCATAATGTCTGGCGAATTCCCGCGCCTCGAGATTATGTGTCCATCCGTTCGACCCATTTGGCGCGGAATGCGGGAGCTGCGAAGGGATCCGCAAAGTACTGCGTTTCCCGCGCCACCTTGTCGCCCTTGAACTCCATGATGCTCACGGTGTAGGACGGCTTGGCATCATAAGTCAGGATGAATTCGGTGACCCAAAGCTCGCCGCTGCCAACGATTCGCCGGATCGAAAACCGCTTCTTGTTCGGCTGACTGGCGCGCTGGCCCTGTATGTTGCTTCGGCCGCGAGTCAGCTCGCCTGACTGCGGGTATTCCAGCACGGCGTCGTCGAGATAGATGCGGTGCTCGGTTTCGAAATCGTTGGCATCGGACGCCGCCCAATGCTGATCCAGCGCGGCGCGGATTTGTTGCTCTTGCGTGGACTGCTCGGGCTGCGGTGTCGCACTCATAGTTAGCTCCTTTGTTCAGCTCCCTTGGCTCGTGCAATGAAACCCGGAACGCCGTTTGTTACCACTTGATTCAGCCGCCGCCTGGTCTGAATGCGGTTGATTTCGTCGAGCGCGTTCTGCGGAAGAGCCGAGATGTCGAAACTCTCTCGCGCGTGGGCCGCAGACTTGGGCGTCGTGAGCACCGCCGTGCCGCGCTGCACGGCCCAGGCGAGCAGCACCTGCGCCGGCGTCTTTCCCACTCGCGCGGCGATTGCTGAAATCACTGGATCTTCGAGCAGCCCTGGCCTCATCCCGTGGCCCAACGGCGCAAAGGCCAAGAGCACGATTCCCTTCACCTTGCAGTATTCCAATAGCTCCGTTTCCGGCAGATACGGGTGTGATTCTACCTGGACCACGGCTGGCTTGATTCTCGCTGATTCATAGATGTGCTTCAGCTCGCCTAAACCGACATCCGAAAGTCCGATGGCGCGGCACTTGCCGTGATCCACGAGAGTTTCCAGCGCTTTCCAGGTGTCGAGCAAGGTCACGTCGTGATCGTAGAGAACATTACCGTCTTGATCCCGCGGATCCTGCTCGTCCCCGGGTCGAAATGCAAATGGAGTGTGAATTAGATAGAGATCCAGATACTTGAGCCCGAGTCTCTCTAGACTGGCTTCGAAAGCCGGTTCGACGCGCTCGGGCCGGTGATTGGAGTTCCACAGCTTCGTAGTGACGAAAATGTCTTCGCGCGCGATGCCTCCCGCGGCAAGTCCTGCCTGCAACGCGCTGCCTACCTCGCGCTCGTTCCTATATCGTTCCGCGCAATCGAAGTGTCGAAATCCGGCTTCCAGTGCGGCTCTGGTGGCACTTATCGTCACGGCTGGGTCCGGAATTAAAGTGCCAAAGCCGAGCGCGGGCATATGGCCAGCACCGTTGTTTAGTGGAATTCTGGCCATCCGGAGATCAGAAGAGGCATTCACCAGTTACACCTCGGAGCTAAGTTTGCGTCCGGCAGAACCGCCGGATGCAGTAGGATGCCAAGTCTCGCAGATCCGGTGCAACTAATTATTGTCGCGTTACGGGAAGCTGACCCTCTGCGTTACCCGGAGTTCATTGACTTGCACTCCGGCGCTGTGATAACCATACTCGCGTCCTTTTATTAAAAGGACCTTGCCCCGACAACGGATGGCGGCCAAAACTCAACGGATTGAAGTGATGCTGGAGACGCTGCTGGAAAGCGTAGACCTTGCGGAAAGTATTTCCATGCGCGTGGCCGAAGCCGCCGGCTTTCCCGAGGAAGAGGTGCACAAGATCGGCATGGCCGTCCGCGAAGGCGTGATCAACGCCTACAATTACGGCAACCAGCAGGATCGCCAGAAGAAGATCATGATGACCGTCGAGCTCCAGCCGGATAACATGATCGTCCGCGTGCTCGATCAGGGCAAAGGATTCGAGCTGACAGAAATACCGGATCCGCTGGCGGAAGAAAACCTGCTGCGTACTTCCGGCCGCGGCCTGTTCCTGATGCGCGCTTTCATGGACGATTTCAGAGTCGAACGCGGGCCCGAGGGCGGCGCCCATCTGATAATGATCAAGAAACTGCCCCAGCCAGTTTCCGATAACGGCAAGCACAAACCAGAGTAGAATCTCTACACGAGGATCCCGTGGCTCTCCAAGGAACACGCCGCCAGTTGGGCGACGTAACGATCGTTGATTTCAGCGGCAAGATTACCCTGGGCGAGGGCAGCGCCATGCTGCGCAATACCGTGCGTGAGCTGATCAATTCCGGCAACAAAAAAATCCTGCTCAGCCTCTACGACGTGGATTACATAGACAGCTCCGGCATCGGCGAGCTCGTCAGCGCCTACACCACCGTGAAAAATGCCAGCGGCGAACTAAAGCTGCTGCATCTCACCAAGCGCGTTCACGACATCCTGCAGATCACCCGCCTCTTCACCGTCTTCGACGTCCAGTCTGAAGAAAGCGCCGCCATCCGCAGCTTCAAATAATCGCCGCCACGACAGCGCTCGCCGAGCCGGGTTACTTGCGAAGATCGAGCGGAAAGGAGCGAGACAATGCGCACCTTGACATATGGCGGAGCTGTGAGTTTGGACGGATTTCTGGCCGGTATGGATGGCGCACTCGACTGGATGCATTTCAGCAAGGACGTGCAGCAGGTAATGGCGGCCTACTGGAAGGACGTCGACACCATACTGATGGGGCGAAAAACTTACGCGGTTTCGGTCGCGCACAATCCAGAGAAGTCCAAGCGTGCTAAGCGCACTGAAGCGACCTTGCAAACTTTTGTATTCTCGCGCACGCTCAAAGAGATCGACGATCCCGGCGTTCAACTGGTCGCGAGCGATGCGGTCCAGTTCGTCCGAAATCTCAAACAGGAAACAGGGAAGGACATCTGCCTCATGGGCGGTGGCGAATTGGCCCAATCACTTTTGGCCGCCGGCCTGGTGGACAAAGTCGGCCTGAACATCCACCCGATTCTTCTCGGCTCCGGCGTACCCACCTTCCACGATTTCGGTCATCGAATAAAACTGACGCTCACAGAATGCCGAACGCTCGAAGGTGGCTGCATCCTCGCAAACTACAACGTCTTGCGCGCACACTGACGCCTCAGTACTTCTATAAATGGAGTCGAGTAAGCGGAGACTTGAATCCGCGGCCACGATAAGCGCGGTAATCAGGAGTTGAGGCCACACGTTGAGCAGGCGTTGACTCTCGCTTGATGCTGCTAGTAGCCCATTCGCGACCTAACTGTATTAATATGCCCTCGGACTTGCTGTTCTCGGTGGTTCCTTGTGCCAAGGCGACAGAGATAAGGAGAAAGATTATGAAGCGCAAAATAACGGGAGCGGCGGGTTTGGTCGCGGCGTTTGTTGCGGGCATGGTGGTGGCGACCGCATTGGGTGGGGGAATGGCTGTGGGGGAGGCGAAGACGCTAGGGGCAACGGTGCAGCAGCAGCAAGTTACGGTGCAGAGGGTCATCAGCCCGACCGTGTCGGACGAGGACATTGCTTTGCTGCGGCGAGATCTACGGGCTATGAAAATGCAGGTCATCGGGCAGAATATGTCGCTGTCGGAAGACGAGGGACAGAAGTTCTGGCCGATCTACAACCATTATGTGAAGGACTTGCAAGAAGTGAACAATCAGAAGTATGCGCTGTTGAAGCAGTACGCGGAGATGTGGGCAACAATGTCAGACCAGGATGCCATGATTTACGTGCGGAACTGGCTGGAGGCGGACGGGAAGGCGCAGGCGCTGCGTTTGAAGTATGTGCCGATCGTGAGCCAGGTGTTGCCGGGAAGGAAGGCGGCGACATTTTTCCAGTTGGACCGGCGGTTGAACATGATCATCGATCTGCAATTGTTTTCGCAGATTCCGTTGGCGCATGTGAAGGAATAGGCCGCAAGCGATATTGGGCATCAATAAGTTTAGCTACCAGGAAGCGTAGAGAGAGGTTTATCGTCGAGACTGGGTGACGTGCCACGCGACGTAAGCCAAACGCCCAGTTTGGCGCGCAATCGAAAACTGAGCTGCTGTCCTTTCTTCGGTAGTGTCCTAAATCACCTCGCAATCGCATTGCGCAGCAGGCACGTATCGGCAGCGCGACCGCACATCTCTGTGCCCAATTTTGCCGGCCTAGCATATCTGGGAGTGCGGCGGCTTGTGAATTGCGCTGCAGCGCAATTCATCCTGAGATCCCGCAGCGCGGGATCGAAGGGCCGCCGCCTTTGCTAGCCGAAGCTTGCTTCGGCGCTCACTCCGCAGCGCAACCCGTCTGTGCCCTGCATCTTCTGCGGCCTCTCGATTTGCTTGCCCGCAAATTAGGACACTACCCTTTCTTCCGTTTGCCGCATGATATCCGCGCCTTTATGCTAATATTTACGTTTCCAATCTCGCTCGGGGTGCACACGTGGCGCAGCATATTTCCCGCAAGGATCTGAAAAAGGACGAAGTTCGCGAAACTCTGGCGCACGGCGCCGATGCCGTCCTGTCCCACAAGCAATTGTCCCTCTATATTTTGCTCGCCGCAGTGCTCGTCGCCGTCGGCGTTTTCGGCTGGCAGACTTACACCGAGCGCCAGACTGTGAAGGCTACCGCAGCTTACGACGACGCCATGAAATCGTTCCAGGCGCGCATTCGCACCGCGGGGGAGCCTGCCCAGCCGGGCGAAACCACGTATATTGACGACAAGAATAAATATTCCGACGCCGCGCAGAAATTCGCCGCCGTCAACGCGAAATATGGCCACACCCGTCCCGGCCAGCTCGCCGCCTACTACGCCGCCTTGAGCGATGAAAAGCTCGGCAAGAATGATGAAGCGAAGAAATGGCTGCAGGGGCTGTCCGAAAGCGGCGTGGAGGATTTCGCCGCGATGGCGCGCTTCGAACTCGCGCAGTTGAACGACCGCATGGGCCAGGGCGATGAAGCCGTCAAGCTGTATAAGCAATTGATCGACAAGCCGGTGGTTCTGGTTCCCAAGCCGGTGGCGATGCTGGCGCTCGCCGAGCACTACGGCGCGAAAAATCCCGCCGAGGCCACCAAGCTGTATACGCAGATCAAATCCGATTATCCTGATACGCCGATCGCCGACCAAGCCACGCAGGAAATGAATCTTTTGCCCGGCAAGTCCTGATCTCGGGTGCCTCAGCCTTTGCGCTTCTTCGTCGTTCGTGGTGCCGGTTTCGCCGGCGCCACCAAATCGTAGCTGCACTTCACCAGTTCGCGGATTTCGTTCCAATTTAGCGGCGCGGCATATGCGCGCAAGGTAACCCATCCATGCTTGCCGATATAAGGCGTGCGAAAAAAGCGCGGGTCATTCAGGAATACTCCTTGCAGCAGTTTTCCCACCTTCAGGCAAATTCCCAGCTCGCCTTTGTACTCCTCCAGCACCGCAAGAATTTTCTTGTCCACGCGAAATGTGGGATGCCCAAAACTCACTCCCTCGGTAGCCGCCGGCAACCGCAAGCAAATTTTTCGTAGCCTCTGCAGTATCGCGTCTTCGGAAAGCATCCGCGCATCATAACAATTTTCAGGGGATTGCGTTCCGCACACTGCGCTCAATTGCGACTGTAGGCGCGGGTCTCAGGCCCGCGCCTCGCAGCGGCGCGTGCCGCGCCTTCCGATCCCCGCTGATTATTTCTGCGATAGCGGCTAGAATGACCTGAAAGCATGCTCGCATCCTACGCCATGGACGTGCGTCGCACGCGCGGGCGGCGCTTCCCGGAGCCGCAACATCCCTACCGCAACGATTACGCGCGCGACCGCGACCGCGTGATCCATTCCCGCGCTTTCCGCCGCCTGGAAGCCAAAACGCAAGTCTTCACCACGCGCCTCTCCGATCACTTCCGTAATCGCCTCACGCATACTCTGGAAGTCGCGCAAGTGGCGCGCAGCGTCGCCGGCGCGCTAAATTTAAATACTGATCTTGCCGAATCGCTCGCACTCGTCCATGACATCGGCCATCCGCCCTTCGGCCACGCGGGTGAAAAACAACTTGATCTGCGCCTGCGCGCATTCGGCGAACGCTTCAACCACAATCTTCACGCGCTCTACATCGTCGAACAATTCGAGCAGAGCTATCTGGATTTCAACGGGCTGAATCTTACCTTCGAAGTCCGCGAAGGCATCATCAAACATTCACGCGATTATTCCGCGGCGGAATTTCCTCAGCTCGCGGAATATTTACTGGACCAGCGCCCGCCGCTCGAAGCCCAGCTCATCGATTTCGTGGACGAAATCGCCTACAACACTGCCGACCTCGACGACGGATTCGAAGCCCACCTGATTGATCTCGATCAGCTGTGCGCCGAAGTTCCCATCTTCAATGCAGCATATGAGGACGTGGATCGCCGCTATCGCGAGGCCAAGCAGAGATTGAAATTCAGCGAAGCTCTCAGGCGCGTTCTCGATCTTCTGGCCACAGACCTGATCGAAACCACGCAAACCCGGGTCACAGAATCTGGCTTGCAGACCGTCGAAGATATCCGGCGCCAACCGCAACGCCTCGTCGGTTTCTCGCCAGCCGTGACCAGGCTGAACGGTGACTTGAAGCGCTTCCTCTTCGCCCGACTCTATTCGCAACCGACCATCATCGAAGACCGCGACCGCTCCGTAGCCGCGCTCGACGCTCTTTTTTCGTTTTTCCTGGACGACCCCAAGCGCATGCCTCCTCAGTACTCCGAGCTAGCGCTGCACCAGCGGCCCCACAGGGTCATCTGCGATTACATCGCGGGCATGACCGATCATTTCCTGCTGCGCCAGTGCCACGAGCTCCTCGGCATTCCCGCCACTCCCACAACCTGAGTCATGCAGCACGCTTCGAAGCGCCAATCTCTTCGATTTTTCGCCGCTCCTTCCAGCGTAAATTGGTCATTGCTCGTTTAGTGTCAGTCAAACTATCTCGGCATGCGGCTTCCTTGACAACGCAGTCACTGGACTTATAATTGAAATTGCTCTATAACCACGGGGAAAGCCAATGTTTCTGGATGTAAACGAACTCGCGCTGCGCAAGATACGCATCCGGAAGAGCTACACCCCGGGCACGCTCGATTTCCATTCCGGTGAATTCCACCAGGTCGAGCCGCTGGAAATCCGCGCCACCGCCGAGCTGGTCGAAGGCCAGATCCGCATCTACGGCAATCTGCACACGCGGGTTGAGTTGATCTGCGCCCGCTGCCTGGATACCGTGGTCGAGGAAATCAGCCGCGATTTCGATCTTTTCTATCGCCCCATGACCTCCATGGCCGTGGACGAGGAGTTTCACCTGAATCTGGACGACACCGAGGTCGCCTTCTTCGAAGGTGACGGCCTGTTCCTCGCCGACATTCTGGCCGAACAGGTGAATCTGGCGCTTCCCATGAAGGTCATCTGCCGCAGCGATTGCCGCGGCCTCTGCCCGCATTGCGGCGCCAATTTGAACAACGAAGAATGCCGCTGCGAAAAGCATGCCTCTGACCCCCGGCTCGCCCCGCTGGCCCGTTTGAAGCAGGACTGGTTCAAAAAGCAATAAGACGCTACAATACCTTTTCCATTTCGGCCGCTCTGGTAGCGGCCTGTCAATTGAGGAGCTGGAATGCCTAATCCAAAACGCCGTCACTCGCATGCGCGCAAGAACAAGCGGCGTGCCCATGACTTTCTTACCCCCTTATCCCTGGCGGAATGCCCCAACTGCCACGAGAAAAAGCTGCCCCACAATGCGTGTCCCCATTGCGGCTTCTACAAGGGCCGGGAAGTGATTGACACCGCAGCCAAGACAGCCTAAGTTTTCATCGCCTACCTTTCCAGTTTGGTGCTCTCTGGGTGCCCATGGGTGTATAGATGACCACCATTGCCGTTGACGCTATGGGAGGCGACCATGCCCCACGCGCCGAGGTCGAAGGCGCGATTCTGGCTGCCCGTGAGCTAGGCGTCCGCATACTTTTGGTGGGCATTGAAGCCACGGTCCGGCAGGAGCTAGGCCGGCACGGGCATCGCGGGCTGCCTATTGAGATCGTCAACGCCACCGACGTGATCACCATGAGCGATTCGCCTTCGCAGGCGTTTCGCCGCAAGAAAGAGAGCTCGGTGCACGTTGCGGCGCGGCTGGTACGCGACGGCAAAGCCGAAGCGCTGGTGAGCGCGGGCAACACGGGCGCGGTGATGACCGTCGCTCGCTTTGTGCTCGGAACGCTCGCTGCGGTGGATCGTCCTGCGCTTGCGGCTGCCTTCCCGAACATGAAGGAAAAAGTCACCGTCATCCTGGACGTTGGCGCGAACGTGGATTCCAAGGCCGAGCAGATCGAACAATTCGCGGTGATGGGCGAGATTTATTACCGCACCATTTGGGGCACAAAGCGTCCGCGCGTCGCGCTGCTCTCCATCGGCGAAGAGGAAATGAAAGGCAACGAGCTCACCCGCGAAGCTGCGGCGCGCCTGAAGCAGCTTTCGCTTAACTTCGTCGGCAATGTCGAAGGGCGCGACGTATTCCGCGGCGACGTGGATGTAATCGTCTGCGATGGTTTCATCGGCAATATTGCGCTGAAGATCAGCGAAGGGCTCGTCGAACATATCGGCGCCATGTTGAAAAAAGCCATTAAAAGCAGCCTGAAATCGCAAGTCGGCTATGTGCTCTCCAAAGACGCCTTCGACAGCTTTCGTAAGCGCACCGATTCCTCCGAATACGGAGGCGCGCCGCTCCTCGGGGTCCGCGGCATCACTATCATCGGACACGGCCGCTCCAACGCGCTTGCCGTCAAGAACGCCATTCGCGTCGCCAGCGAACTCTGCCGCTCGCGCTTCAACGAAAAAATCGAACAGGAGCTTTCCGCTGC
>Ga0070733_10003475_pt1 | contig 10792 bp, 9 predicted proteins | sample Coa_R1_9_FD_66450 | JGI IMG/M metagenome (GOLD analysis project Ga0070733, IMG submission 66450) | Surface soil microbial communities from Centralia Pennsylvania, which are recovering from an underground coalmine fire - Coalmine... | ecosystem: Environmental > Terrestrial > Soil > Unclassified ... | reverse complement strand
CCTGAACGCTGCCTGCCAGACGGTGATGGAGCTGATGAGCAAGCACGGCGAGGACGACATCACCCTGGTGCTCACCCGCATCCGCTGACTTACACCTCGGCTGCCATCCGCGGCTGACCGAAATGCCGCTGCGCGTCGGGTGGAAGCCACAGCAAGCCTGCGATTCCGGCCGCCATGGCAAGGGGAAGCAGACTGGCCGGATCCCGGCCGCTGGTGATCAGCTCGAGTATCGCGTAAACCACCAGCAGGCCGGTGGTGATGAGACGCGCCATTGGCTCGCCGCGGGCAAGATGGGAGTTGAGCACGAACACGGTGACGCCAATGGCGATCAGGATGATCCCGGCCAGAACCCACTGGCCACCGAGGTCGCCGGCCGGAAGGAATGCGACACCGAGCAGAATGCACAAGCAGGCAAACGCGGCGAGCAAAGTCCGGGCGACCGTCACCGATATACCCTCGCCAGCATGCGGTGCTTCCGGGCCGGTGAAGAACATTCTCACCCTGGGCACACCGGCGAGGATGGCCAAGCAGGCCAGGCAGAGAAGCATGACAACGACCAGGCCGATGTAATGGTCGTTCCCGAAGAGCACGGCCAGGCTAAAGGATCCCAGCAGGATGTAACTCAGGCCCCTGGCCACCCGGTCGGCCCGGGTGAGCCGTACCGCGAGGACCAGCAGGCTCACGCCAAGCGCAAGGATCACGATCCCCAATTCCAGGGCCAGCAACCCAAAAGCGGTCGCTAGCCCGCCCAGGCCCAGAACCTGGAACGCTGGCGGCAGTATCTGCAGCGCGGGCCACAGCAAAAGCAGGCCGGCCACGGCCATCAGGGCGCATACGGCAAGCAGTTCGGGCGGAACCTGGGTTAACCAGGCAGCCGGTATCATCCCGGCAACGCCGGGCCGGTCCGCAGCCGCGGTTGTCTCGGATACGGGCTTCCGGCATCGCGGGCAGGCACTAGCCGGATTGTAGCCCTCAAATCCGCATGATGGACATGCCACAGAAACCCCTCCTCGCCCTGACCGCGGGACGAAGCGTTATTCTGACCCGCTGATGTCACGGGTCAGCAGATACGAATCCCCACCCCTTTGGTCCCCGTCGTCTTACAGGGTTACTATGACGTACCACCGGTCGCCCTGTGAATAGTTTGGCCGATTTTCTTCTGGCTTGATCAGTTAACTCAGCCCAGGTTCTTTCCGTAATTAATACACACCATTATCCGCCGCTTACTCACCATCGCCGGGAAAGCCGGCACTCAGATGCCGGCCAGCAACGTGATGAGCTGGATGACCCGGTAGGCCATGGGATAGTCAGCGGCTGCGTAGCGCAGCGTGCGCGGCCCGGCCAGCTCGATGCCGGGAATCAGCATCGGGCGCTCGGTCATCCCCGGGCAGAGGACGTCGACCTCCAGCAGGACCGGTCCGTCGAAGCGCGGCGCGCCGCGCACCGCGGCGCTGGCCTCGCCGGTGATCAGCGTCCGGTTGCGCTCGTACTCACTGTGGCCGGGCCGTACGTCGTCGGGATCGGCGATGCCCGCGATCCCCTCCATGTCGACCGATATCAGTACCCGCATGCCATTCTCTTCTGGCCGGACAGACACCCTATGGCAAGCTTCTCATCCGGGCGCCCAGGGCGTAGCGGTCGGTGAAGTTGCGCAGGATGGTGTGCGGGTGGACGACCTCGCAGCGCCGGACCGTCGCCTTGAGCTTCTCGGCCTGGTCCGGCTCGAAGTAACCGGCATGCTTGTACACGTCGATCCGGGTGCACAGGCCGTCCACGTCGAGTTCGGGGTGAAACTGCGTCGCGTAAACGTTGGCGCCGATCCGGAACGCCTGCACCGGGCAGCCCGGGGAGCTGGCCAGCAGGACGGCCTGGCCCGGCAGCGCGCTGATCGCCTCCTTGTGACCGGCGAACGCGTCGAACGTCCGGGGCACGTCGCGCATCAGCGGATCCTGCCTGCCGTCGGCGGTGAGCGAGATCGTCACACAGCCGACCGGTTCGGCGTACCGCCGGTCGATGGTGGCCCCCTGCTGGCTGCCGAGCGCCCCGATGCCGTAGCAGGCGCCGAGGAACGGGAAGTCGGCGGCGACCACCCGATCGAGCAGCCCGCGCAGGTCGGCCTCGATCCGCCGGTGCACCGGCGTCTTCAGCTCGGCAGCTTCGGTGTAGTTGAACGGCCCCCCGCCGAGCAGGATCCCCGACCACTCGCGCAGATCGACGTTCCCCAGCGCCCGCTGCTCCAGCCGCATCCGGCGAAGGTCCCGTTCGGCCAGCCCGGACAGGGCCAGAAAGGACTCGTACTCGTTGTCAGCCGCGGTGTCTTCGGGCCGGGTGGCCAGCAGGAGGAATGGTTTCACCCGAGCACTCTAGCCTGACGTGCGCCTTGACATGATCTTTGTGCGTGCTGCACGTCGTCGCGGCTGACCAGGTGTCTAGCGGGCCACCGTTCATATTTTCAAAATTCCCTGAAATCTGCGTACGGACCGCAAGCGGCGCCACGGTGGGAAACCGGGCGGGCCGGCGCCCGTCAGGGCACCGGGGCGGCGATATCGATCTTGGGGACATTCCAGCCGGAGACGCTGATCACCGGGGTGGCGCCGCTGAGGTCGGCGGAGTCGTAGCTGACGGTGACGGCCTGCGACTCGCCGGGCCACAGCGTGATGTCGTTGCCGTTCCACAGCGAGGACTGCAGTTCGTTGTCGCCGGGCAGTTCCTGGCCGGCCGCGGTGCCCCGGCGGACGTCGGTGCGCAGCAGGAACGCCACCGTGGGCGTCGATGAGGTGTTGGTGATCGTGACCGTGGTGGCCAGGTCGGCACCGTCCGGGCCGGACTGCCTGGCCGTGGCCGCGGTGGCCGAGATCGTGGCCTGCGGCAGTGTCTGCAGCGCCGTCATGTTCGAGTACTGAGACAGCACGCCGGCCGGCTGGCCCAGGCTCGACGACCAGTTCATGACGTCCTGCTGGGTGGACAGCCAGTACACGTTGCGGTCTATCAGGCTCCCGTTCTGGGAGAGCAGCAGTTCGACGAAGTAGGTTTGGGCGGCGGCCGGCGGCGCCGTCGTGGCCGGCACTTTGGGCGTCAGGACGTTGTTCATCACCTGCTGGCTGGTCAGGCTGATGTTGCTGGCGGTCTGGTCGCCGGTGACCGTCCCGGCCAGGTTGTACACCTTGGCCTCGACCGACAGGCCGGACTGCGTGGTGTTGGCGAGGTTGTCGAGGGTGACCGTGCCGTTGTCCAGGGCGTAGATCGCGTGCAGCGTGCGGTTGGCTTCCTGGGTGCCGAAATAGCTGCCGGCCTGGTCGCCGTCGCTGTTGTAGAGGTTCCACAGCAGGCTCGGCCAGCCCTTGTTCATCTGCCAGTAGATCGTGCCGGTGGACGGGACCGGGGTGTTGTTCGCGTGGTCGATGAACGCCTCGAACTGGGCCCTGGTGTTCTCGTAGTCCTGCGCCTGGCCCTCTTCCACGTACTGGTTCAGGCTCGCCCAGGAGCCGTACCGGTCGGTCAGCGCGGTGTCGAAGTGGCAGAGCGTGCCGAAGGAGTAGTTGGTGTCGCACTTCGGCTCGTAGTTCAGGTGGTACTGGTTGAACGTCTGGTTCTGCCACAGGTTCGACTCGTCGGATGCCGACATGAACCGGTTCAGCGAGTCCAGCGTGGGAATCGTGTCACCGGCGCTTTCCTCACTGTCGTAGCCCCAGGAGCCGCCGGCGTTGGTCTGGGTCGAGTCGTTGCTGTCGAAGTGGGTCGTGTCGTACCAGTAGCTCGGCGGCACCCAGTCGTAGGGGCCCTCCTTCTCCCCCGACACGCCGAGCTGGGGGCTGGTCTGGTACTCGGCGGAGGAGATCACCGGGTCGCCGAAGTCGGCCTGGGCGAACGCGGTCAGCGTCACCGACTCCTGCTCCGCGAGCGGCGGCTCGTCACTCCACTGGAAGCTGAACACGCTCGGGTGGTTGCGCAGATTCTGCCCGATGGTCAGCGCGGACAGTTGCATGACCGCGTAGTCGGCCGACTTGGTCAGCCTGCTGCTCTGCAGTTCCCAGGCGTCGCAGCACTGGTACCCGGCGTTGACCAGGATGCCCGCCTGGTCCATCTGCTCGAAGAAGCCGGCCGGCATGATGTGCCCTTCCAGCCTGATCGTGTTCAGGCCCATGCCCTTCATCAGCGCGATCTGCTTGGCGATGTCGGCGGCGGAGTAGTGCAGGAAAAGGTTCGGGTCGAAGCCGTACGGCGCTGGTGGCCGCGGCCGCGGTCCCGGCCAGGGCAGCCGTGGCGGCGAGGGTGACGGCGGCGAGCAGGGTCGTGCGGGTCCGGCGCTGAACCGGGCGAAGGAGAGATGTCATGGCCGGTAACTCCTGACCCGCGGCCAGGAGCCGCGAAGACGGCTACCCCCGGAGGTTTTCCTTAATTTGTTCGTATACTTTCCAAACTAAGGTGTCAAGAGCGTGTTCGGCCGCGCCGCTCTCTGTTGCCGTTGAATCAATTCAGCGCACATGGTCAGCGGGACCAGGTTGGCCGGATAGCGACGTTCGGCACAGCCGGTCAGTCGCAATCCGGCCGGCCTGGCCCCGCCGCACGCAAAGTCTTAAAAGGCTCTGACGTCTTAAAAGGCTCTGACGTCTTAAAAGGCGCTGACGCGAGACCGCCCGTCAGTACGACTGAGCGATCTCCTTGAGAAACTCCAAGCTGCGCGGCGGCGTGAGCGCCTCGACACTGAGCCGGTTCATGACGCCCATGTAGTGATCGACGTCGTCGCGCTTGTCCAGGTAGAGCGCTCCGGTGAGCTGCTCGATGTAGACCACGTCGGACAGGTCCATCGCGGCGAACCGCAGGATCGTGAACGAACCGCCCGCGGCGGCGTGCCCGCCATGCCGGAACGGCACGACCTGGATCGTCACCTGCGGCAGCTTGGCCACGTCGATCAGGTGCTCGAGCTGTCCGCGCATCACCTTCGGGGAGCCGACCGGCCTGCGCAGCACCGCCTCGTCCATGATGGTCCATACCGGCGGCGGATCCTGCCTGGTGAGCAGCGCCTTGCGCTGCATTCGCAGGGCTACCCGGCGGTCGATCTCGTCGGAGTGCTCGGGGTTGTGGCCGAGCACGGTCACCGCGCGGGCGTAGTCCTCGGTCTGGAACAGGCCGTGCACGAACTGCAGCTCAAAGGTTCGGATGAGCGAGGCGGCCTCTTCCAGGCCAAGGTAGGCCTCGAACCAGTTGGCAACCACGTCGTCGTAACTGGCCCACCAGCCTACGGCGTTGGACCGGCGGGCCAGCGACAGCATGCTGGTGCGCACCGCCGGGTCGGTGACGCCGTAAAGGGTCAGCAGGTCGGCTACGTCGCGTTCCTTGAAGCCGACCCGGCCATGCTCCAGGCGGCTGATCTTGGAACGGGAGGCTCTTATCTCATAGCCTGCCTGGTCGGGTGTGACTCCGCTGGCCTCGCGGAGCCGCTTGAGCTGGGTCCCGAGCATCATCCGCAGCACGGTCGGGGCCGCGCGCATCTCGTAGGCTCCGGGTGCCCCGGATTCTTCCAGCCCGCCGGTGTACTGACCGACGTCCGGCTCGCGCCTTCCGGACGTGTTCATCGCCGCTCCCTGAGCGTGGGGTGGACGCTCACAAATCACCCCAGACCTGTGCTGATCATACGCCGCCGCATGCGTAACGCCAGACCATCCGGCACCGAATGGGACAGTCCTTGGGCCAGCGGCAAGCGGTGACGCCTCAGGACAGTACCACCGCAAGCCCCGGAATCCTCTACCCCTACGGGAATGTTTCCGGTTCCCACCCGTAAATGTACGGATCCTCCGGCGCAACATCCGCCTGGCCGGGGTCTCTTTCGTGACATCCGCTTGTAAACGCGAAACTGGCACGGACCCGCCGCGGCCGCCGGGGCCATCGGGACAGCCGGGGCCATCGGGACAGCCGGAGCCCTTGGGACAGCCGGGGCAAGCGGGGCCACCGGTAAGAGTGCCACCCTCACAGGCCGATAAGACTGTCGAACTCGCCGTCCTTGGCACCGCGGACGAACGCGGCCATCTCCGCCCGGGTATACACCAGTACCGGTCCGGAGGGGTCGCGGGAATTTCTAACCGCGATCTGCCCCCCGGGCAGCTCGGCGACCTCGACGCAACTGCCGGTCGGGTTGCTCGCCCGGCTCTTGCGCCACCGGGCGTCTTTCAGCTGGTCCGCTGAAGTAAAGCTCTTGACCTGCATATCCACTCTCCGGGGGTGGCCGCCTGACCCGCTCGCGGTCGCGCTCCGTTGCCCGCTCGGGGCGGGCCTGCACGGAACATCATAACAGTTCGTATGCACACGTCTGATGCACGTGCATACGCCTGTTGCAATGGGTCACTGGATGGTGCAATATACCCAATACGCGGCGAACCATCTGAACATCGACGATCCGAGACTTGAACCCCACGACTACCCGCGTTCCCCCTCCGCCTCGCCAGATCAACAGGACTGCACCCAAGGACATGACGGCATACCGGGCACGCGTGGCCGCCGGAGCGGCCCGCGGCAGTGAACCGCACTGGTCGGTAACAACAGATGCCGCCGGGCTGCCCCGGGTGCCGGACGCTCCGCCCGCCACGGCCCCGCTGACCGAAACCGTGCCGATGACCGACACCCGCCTGCCGGCCAGGATCAGCCACCTGGCCGCCGCCGCGGCGAACGCCGGCCGCTGGCCGTTCGCGGCATCATTGGACGGCACCGTCTGGGAGCAGTTCCCGTCCGCGGGCACCTGCGCGCGCAGCATCGGCGCCGGGTCGGTCCGGGCCTGCCGCGACTTCGCGGTCGCGACGCTCCGGCAGTGGGGAGTTTGCGATCGCGACGACGACATCGCGGTCGTGGTGTCCGAACTGGTCACCAACGCGTTGCGGCACGCCCTGCCGGCCGCCGCCGCGGCCCCGGGCGGCTGGCCGGTCCAGGTCGGCCTGGCCCGGCCAGGGCGCAGTTTGCTGTGCGCGGTCTGCGACCCGAGCGACCGGCTCCCGGTCCCGAGGGAACCCGACCCGCTGGAGGAAACCGGCCGGGGGCTTCAGGTCGTCGCCTCGCTCAGCGACGAATGGGGCTGCTCGGTGCCCGGCGCCATGGGAAAGATCGTCTGGGCCAGGTTCACAACCGCCACGGCCCAGCAGCGCTTAGCAAAGCGATTCCATGATCGCGAAAACTTCCGGTGCGGCAGCGCTAAAACTTTCATGATCGTCGGTGGAGCCCTGACGCGGCACCGTCCAGGCACTCCCCGGGATTGGCTGTAGGCGGCACGATCATCAATGGAACCCCAGCCACGGCACCGCCCAGACACTCCCGGGAACCGGCGCAAGCGGCACGATCATCAATGCAACCCCAGCCACGGCACCGCCCAGACACTCCCGGGAACCGGCGCAAGCGGCACGATCATCAATGGAGCCCCAGCCGCGGCACCGCCCAGACACTCCCGGGATCCGGTGCAAGCGGCACGATCATCAATGGAGCCCCGGCGCGGCGCCGTCCAGACAGTCCCTGGGCTTCGGTGTAGGTGGCATGATCCCGCCGGAGCACTGGACACCATGCTCGGCCCCATCGCGTCCGCTGGTGACGGAGCAGGTCCCCGGCCTGAGCGGCGGTCAGACGCCGACCGTGCCGTCGACCCCCTCGCGCAGCAGGTCGGCGTGCCCGCTGTGCCGCGCATACTCGTGGATCATGTGCATCATGACCAGGCGCAGCGATATGTCCTCGCCCCACCGGGGCCAGTAGACGGTCACGTCCAGCGACTCCGCCTCCCGCTCGATCCGGCGTGCGTGCGCCACCTCCGCCTCCCAGGCGGCGAACGCCTCCGCGCCGGTGGCCCCGCTCGCGTCGTAGGCGGCCTGGTAGTCACCCCGGTCCGACCACACCAGCGGGATATCCTCGCCGTTGATCGCCATCCGGAACCAGGTGCGCTCCACCTCGGCCATGTGCCGCAACAGGCCCAGCAGCGACAGCGCCGACGGCGGCATGGACTGGCGCCGCAACTCCTCGTCGGACAAACCCTCGCATTTGATGGCGAGCGTGCCTCTGTGATAGTCGAGGAATGCCCGCAGCATCTCGCGCTCGGGCGCGATCAGGGGCGGGTCGGGCCGCTCGATCATTACTATTCTCCTTCGCAGATGCCGGATAGATTATTACGGCAGCCACCGGTATTTTGGAAAGTCTTATTTATAAATTGTTACGATGATGGGCGGACTCCCAGGTCAGCGCCGTGTCGCCCGGGTTGGCGCCGCAACCTGCCGGTCGGGGATAGCCTGCGCATCATGCGCCACATGCGCGGCATCAACGGTAACATCTGGAACATTGACCCCAACCTTGGGGTGGATGATACTTGCCTGTGGCGCATTCTTTACTTAACAAGAATGGCGTGGCCAGAGTGTGGTTCATAACTGACAGAATGACTGGCCAGGTGTTGAAAAAATATATTGCTAATGTGTCTTTCAGCCACGGATGCGGGGCTAGGAACTTCGGGTCAAGATGACCGAAACGGGAGGAGAAACATGAGATTACAGTGGCGGAATCTGGTCCTGTGCACGGCCGCCCTCGGCTGGCTGGCAACCTGCGCCGGTTTGGGCGCGGCACCGGCCTCGGCGGCCGCCGCGCCGCATGCTGTGGCTGCTTTAACCGGTCACCACCGGATTTCACCCTTCGGCCTGGGAGCGCCCCGAGCCCGGCACGTTCCGGAGCCGCGCACCCGCCCCCAAGCCGTGCCGCGCGTCGTGCCCACCGAGTGGGTCTCGAACACGGTGGCGGTGGGGAACAACACAAGCTGCGCCGCTCCGGGGTACCCCACCATCTCCGCCGCGCTGTCCGCGGTGACGACCGCTGGCACCATCATCAAGGTGTGTGCTGGCACCTACGACGAGCAGCTGGCCATCACCCAGTCGGTCGTCCTGAAGACGGTGGGCAGCGTGACCGTGGCCGGCCCGGCCACTCCGGCCAGCAACCTGACGGTCTGTGACGCCGACGGCGGCAGCCAGCCCAACCAGGACGTGGTCGACATCTGCGGCGCGGTCACGGTAAGCATCTCTGGCTTCACCATCGAGGGCAACTGGCCGGCCCTGGTGTGCTACGACTCGATCTACGGGGTGGCCGTCCTCGGCGGGGCCACGCTGGCCATGTCACACTCCGCGGTCGAGAACATCGGCGGCGACCCGGCCCAGGATGGATGCCAGGGCGGGGTCGGCATCCAGGTCGGCCTGGCCCTCACCGGCACCACCGCCGACCCAGGGAAGGCCACGCTGAGCAATGACGTGGTCGAGAGCTACCAGAAGAACGGGATCACCGTGGATGGGGCGGGCAGCCATGCCACGATCACCGGGACCACGGTCACCGGCGCCGGGCCCACCACGGCCATCGCCCAGAACGGAATCCAGGTCAGTGACAGGGCCACCGCGTCGATCAGCAAGTCGGTCATCTCGGGGGACGAGTGCAATGACTCCGCCGGCGGCTGCGGCCCCAACGGGTTCAGCCAGGTGCAGGACGGCGGGATCCTGGTGTTCGACAGCGGCGCGACGAGCGTGTCGTCCACGACCGTTCAGAACTGCGACATGGGTGTCTACAACATCGAGGACTACGCGTGGGCGTATTACACGCCACCGCCGAAGTTCTCGCCGGTCGCGGTCAACTTCACCGGCATGAACCTGGCCAACCGGTACGAGAACGCCTACTTCGACCAGGGCAAGTCGTCCATCGCAACATCCATCCTGTCCGGCACCAGCGAGGTCGGCATCGAGATAGCCCAGTACACCGGGCAGACGATCAAGCCCAACGACGCAGCCACGGGCGACACCATCACCGGGGCCAGCCAGGACGGCATCCTGGTGGCGTCCGACCGTGCGGCCGGTGACAAGGCCGTGGGTCTGACGGCCACGACGGATACGATCGGGACAGCCAGCGGGGTCGACAACCAGAGCACCTCGATCCTCAAGGCCACCGATGACTGGTGGGGAGATGCCACCGGGCCGTCCGGGTGGAGTTTCGGAGCTCCCGCCAACGCGTCGGTGTCCTCCGATGTCAACTTCTTTCCGTGGGCAACTGACTCCACGTTCACCACCGGGGAGACCTGCACCCCGAGCAACACGCAGACGACGACCGGAAACGACGTGGTGCTGTGCGCCAAGCCGGGCACTGGCAACGCCTTCCTGGCCAACGACGGCAGCGGCAGCGTGCTGCTGATCGGCAACGGCGGCAACGACCAGCTCAACGGAAGCAGCACCGGTCAGACCTGGATGATCGGGGGCCGCCCGGGCACGAACACCTTCAACGGCAACAACGGCACCGGCTACATCCAGGAGCGCGGCAACCTCCACGACACCCTCGTCGGGACCGCCGGCTACACCGTGGCCGCCAGCTAACCCATCTCAGAAAGGGGCCGCTCACCTACCCGGTGAGCGGCCCTTTCTGTGAATAAAACAACGAAAACTATTAGTTATCAACTCTAGACACTCGATGCGGGCATCGCTAGCGTTTACGCCGCAGAGCCGAGCGAGGGCGGGAGCGGAGGAGATATATGCCCGTCAAAAGAAGTGTCCATATCGTAACTGCGTGCCTACTAACGGTGGGGACGAGCCTGGCGTTTTCGCCGGGTGCCATGGCAGCGGCATCGGCGCACACACAGAAAACGCTGACGCAGTCTCGGCCGGGCCTATCCGGTCGAGCCCTATCCGGTCCAGCCCTATCCAGTCGAGCCCTATCCGGTCCGGCCCTATCCAGTCGAGCCCTATCCAGTCGAGCACTGTCCGGCAAAGTGAACGACAAGGTGATTGTCCTCTTCAAGAATCAGCTCAGC
>Ga0070733_10003474_pt1 | contig 10793 bp, 10 predicted proteins | sample Coa_R1_9_FD_66450 | JGI IMG/M metagenome (GOLD analysis project Ga0070733, IMG submission 66450) | Surface soil microbial communities from Centralia Pennsylvania, which are recovering from an underground coalmine fire - Coalmine... | ecosystem: Environmental > Terrestrial > Soil > Unclassified ... | reverse complement strand
ATGGAGGGGCACGCGCAGCATCGATCGCAGGGAACGCCGGCATTTTTCGGGAACGCGTTTTTCCGGCGGCCGGTATTTCTGGTGGCGGAAAACGAGAAGGGCGAGGCGGGGAAATTTGATGCGCAGTTGCTGGCTGAGCCGCTGACGTCGTTGGCCGCGCGATTTCCCGAACTGCAGGCGACGATGGCTCCGGCGCTGAATACGGCTGAGCAGGAATTGACGTCGGCCGCGAAATCGGCGCTGGCGGAGGATCGCGCGAGTGCGGCGAAGTCGCTGGCTGATGCAGCGAAAGAGATTGTGGGATTGCGCGAACAGCTGGCGAAGCAGTCGGATGACGGCGCGAAGGCCGCGATATGGGAACTCGACGGTGTGCGGAAGCGAATTGATCTGGCGCTGAGCGATGATGTGGCGATTCCTCTGAATGCGCAGGCTAGCCGCCACGAGCTGGTGGCCGGGGAAACTTTTTCGGTAGAAGTGTCGGTTGCGGGTGTTCCGGCCGTACCGGTGAAATGGACGCTCGATGCGAGCAGCATCCTGGTGCCCAGCGGATGGAACGTGACGCAGGAAGGAGCGAAGGAGGAGAGCGGCGCGGCGAAATTCAACGTTGCGATTCCAGCGGGAGCGAAGCGAGCGCTGACTCCCGCGGATGCGATTTTGCCATTTCCGCCGCCGCTGGTGCGATTGGCGTTGCATGTGGAAGTTTCGGGATATGAATTCGCGGTGGAACGTGCGGTGAATTCGATGGAGGCGACTACGACCGGGATACAAACGTATCCGCTGGAGCTGGTGCCGGCGGTGACGTTGACCGTGGAGCCGAAGCAGGTGATGGCGCCGGAGAAACGGGCGGCGATGCCGGTGAAACTTTTCGCGCGGGTGCGTTACCACGGAACTGCGGCGACGAAAGTTGCCGTGGGATTGGAAGCGCCGAAGGGTTGGACGGTGGAAGCACCGAACGTGCAAGGGCCGCTGGAATTTGCGAAGGGCGGCGACCGGTTGATTCAGTTTGTAGTGACGGCGCCGGCGCAGACCACGGCGGGTGCTTACACCTTGCATCCGTATGCGCGGATCGGCGAGGAAACTTTTCGCACTTCGCTCGAGCCGATTCCCACTCTGCCGACGCGAAATTGGAGCGAATCGGCGGATGCGACGGTGCACGTGCTGAATCTGGTGGTGCCGGCGGGATTGCGCATCGGCTACATCGCGGCGGAAAACGATACTTTGCCGGAAATTCTGCGGCAGATCGGGATTCGCGTGGATATGCTGGATGAGGTGGCGCTGGCGTTTGGAGATTTGAGCAAGTATGACGCGATTACCGTGGGAATACGCGCGTACGAATTGCGTCCGGACCTGCTGCGGGCGAACGCGCGGCTGCTCGATTACGTGAAACGCGGCGGGACGCTGCTGGTGCAGTATCAGCGCGATTTTGCTTGGAACGAGGAGTTGCCGGCGCCGTTTAAGGCGACGATGCCGGAGACGACTTCGCGCGTGACGGATGCAAATTCGCCGGTACGATTTTTGGCGCCCGAGGATGCGCTGCTGAATTCGCCGAACAAGATTACGCTTGATGATTTTCGAGGCTGGGTGCAGGAGCGTGGCCTGTATTTTTGGGGCACGTTCGATGGGAAATACACTCCCGTGCTGGGATTGACGGATCCGGGCGAGGCGGAGACGAATGGGTCGCTGGTCTATGTGCGCGACGGGAAGGGCCTGTACATCTATACGGGGCTTTCGTTTTTCCGGGAATTGCCGGCGGGAGTGCCGGGAGCTTACCGGTTGTTTGTAAATTTGTTGAGCCAGACGCGACATGCGGCGGGACAGGATTGAGCGCGTGAATACTGCTGCGAGTGGGCGGGTGAGCGACGCGATTGATTTGAGCGCGTCCGTTGGCGTGAGCGAGCCGCGGATGGTGGCGATTCCCGAGGGTTGGTTTTTGATGGGGAGCGAGACCGGTCAGGAGAACGAGCGGCCGGTGCATCGCGTCTGGATGGATGCGTTTGAACTGGCGGAATGCCAGGTGACGAACGCGGAGTATGCGAAATTCTTGGCAGCGACGCAGCGTCGAGCGCCTCTGCATTGGGAGGATGCAAATTTTTCGCACCCGGAGCAGCCTGTGGTGGCCCCGTCGTGGTTTGACGCGGTGGCTTACTGTGAGTGGCTGAGCGCTGCCAGCGGGCGGCGCTACCGTTTGCCGACGGAGGCGGAATGGGAACGCGCGGCACGCGGCGGAGCAGAGCAGAAACAGTTTCCTTGGGGCGATGAGCCGCCGGAGCGTTTGGCGAATTATTCCGCACGATGGAGGAACGGGCCTGAGCCGGTGGGGAGTGCGGAACGGAACGCGTACGGGCTTTGCGATATTGGGGCGAACGTGCACGAGTGGTGCGCGGATTGGTTCGCGCCGGAGTATTACGGCGCATCGCCGGAGCGTAACCCGCAGGGACCCGCGCAGGGATTGCGGCGAAGTTCGCGCGGGGGATCGTGGCGGCACCAGATCAAGGTGTCGCGGTGCGCGGCGCGGGCGAGTATTCCGCCGGAATTTCAATATGCGGATTATGGATTTCGGATCGCGCGGGATGTGAAGAAATAGGCGCGGGGCAGTTGGCCCGATGTGAATTGCACAATGCGGGCGCTTCACGAAGTGACTTTGCACTCTGCGGCAGGGCTGACATCGTGGCAAGCTGCGGCGCAGCCCTTCGATTCGGCACCGCCGAATCTCAGGATGAATCGCGCTATCGCGCGATTCACAAGCAGCGCCCCTACCTCAACACGATAATGTGCGGCGACTTGGACGGCCCGGACATCAGCGCCCTCTGACAACGGTAAAAAAGTACCCACGAATATCCACGACGTAGGATCCCAAGACAGGTTTTTCATGCGCAACAGTTGCGGCGATGGGCGCCGCTGCGTTCGGAGGCTCGTGCTATGCTCCGGCCGGGGTTGGCGAGGAGGAAAATGCGAATGAGGGGACGTGAGGTGAGACTGACGGGATTACGCATGCGTGCGATGCGCGCGCTGGCTGGCGCGGCTGTGCTGCTGCTTTGCTCGGGAGTGTCGGCGCAAAAGAGCAAGAAGAATCAGCCTGCTTCCGATCAGCCGATGCCGTCGCTGGCGATGTCGGACAATGACCAGATCGAGCGTGCCATCGGTGAAACGCTGGCGGCGCAACAGTTGGGAAATCTGGAGCTGATGCACAAATATTATTCGGATAGCGCCACTTTCGTGAGCAGCGATTACGGGCCGCCGATCATGGGGTGGAAAAACTGGGCGGCGGGGTACGAACGGCAGAAAGCGGCGTTCCAGCAGATGCAGATTATCCGGCGAAACACGTTTATTTTTACACATGCGGACGTGGCGTGGGCCACGTTCCAGTGGGATTTTTCGGCGATGCTCGCGACCGGAAAAGGTTACGACGCGCGCGGGCAGACGACGCTGGTGTTCAACAAAGTGGGCAACGGTTGGTTGATCGTGCACAACCACACGGCCGTGGATTGCAATTCGCTTGCGCCGGATGTGGCGACACCGGCAGCGCCAGCGCAGCCCAAGCCGCAGAATTGATGAAATGCGAACGGCGCGGCTTCAGGGGCTAAAGCCCTATGTGTTGGGGAGCTTTACGGCGGGGCTGAAGCCCCGCCCTTCCATCTGAGCCCAACAGAACGATCGACAAAATCAGGATTAGAAATTCTTGAAGCCTTCGAAGAGAAACACGCCGAAGGCTACCAGCAACAGGACGATGGAAAGAATCATGAGAAGCTTGATCGGTTTGGACAGCTTGTCAATGCGGGCGACAATTTCGCGCTGCTCGTTGGCCATGGAATCGCCCGCGCGATCCAGAAAGATCTGATCGTCTTCGCGAATTTCCAGAGTGCCGCGATACGCGAGAAGAGCGACGAGAACGGCAGTTACCGCTCCCCAAAGCACCAAAACGCCCAAAAGTGCGCCGTGAATCGCTTCCATGGGTGCCTCCCGCCCGCCGGCCGTGAAAGATGCCCGAGTGCAGACGGCCGTGCAGGCCCTAGGTCTTAGCTGGATTGGGGGGATTATGCACCCCGAACGGTGGTGGATTCAAGCGGTAACGCGGTCGTCGGGGAACTGGATGCCCCAGAACTTGCGCGCGGGGTAGAGCATCTCGAGGCCGAGTTCGAACACGCCGGGATCTTTGGTGCGGGTAATGCGAATGACGCGAAATTCCTGCGTTTCATGGGAAATGCCGTTCAAGAGTTCGAGGCGCGAGCCCAGGCCGGGTTCAAGCGAAGCGCGAACCAGCGCGCCACAGCGGCTGACGGCGATGGCTTCGGCGAGAGTAACGCGCGGCTCGCCGTCCACGCCATTGCTGAAGAGTTGCACGGGAATGCGAATGAAAACGCGCGAAGAGCGGCGGCGTTCCAACATCGCGCGGGTGGTTGCCATGTTTTCGTCTCCTATTCGCCGCGAGCCCAGCGATTCAATGTAGTGCGAACGTTGGAGCGGGTCAAGACTTCCTGCTCGCGGTGTGCTGCGTTGACAAACCGCGGGGCACGGGTCAATATGGATGAGCCTCGCAGTTTTATTTTGCCGCGCACCAGCATGGCCCGAGTGGCGGAATTGGCAGACGCGCTAGCTTCAGGAGCTAGTTCTCGCAAGGGAGTGGAGGTTCGAGTCCTCTCTCGGGCACCATTGATTCCTCGTAACTTACGCCGAACTCGTCGATCCGAAGATTGACGTGTAATTGTTGCTGGTGGCTGTTCTGGTGGCTGTTGAAAAGTCGTCTCCAGCACCTTCGGGGCTACTAAACGCTCGACGGCTTCCTGCAAATGAGCCTCGCCCAGGTGGGAATACCGCAAAGTCATCTCGATCTGCTTGTGACCTAATAGAGTTTGAACCGCTCTCAAAGGCACACCCGCCATCACCAGCCGGCTCGCAAACGTATGGCGAAGATCGTGCCACCGAAAGTCTTGAACCTTTGCGTCTTTCAGAGATTCTTCAAACCACCTCCGTCTGTCTTTCTTTCTTCCGTCTTCGAGTCCAGGACATACGAATGCCGAGCCGTTGCTCGCGTCCCGCAACCTCAATAGGGCACTCCGGGCGGAAGAATTAATCTGAATGTAGCGAGCCTCACCGTGCTTGCTTCGGCGGATCGTGATGATCCCGGAACTGAAGTCGATATCTTCCCAACGCAGCTGGAACTGCTCCCCGCGGCGCATGCCGGTTTGAAGTGCGAGGTCAAATTCAGGCTCGTTCGCGGGATATAGCTCACGAATTTTTGTTCTCAGCCGCAGCTCCTCCGCCTGATCCAAAAAACGCACGCGTTTATTGTTCTCTGTTCGGCGCTTTACGCGACGCACAGGGTTTTCCTGCAGTTTTTCGTTTCGCACGGCGAGCGAGTAAATGAGGCTCAGAAGCGTGCGATAGCGATTAAGAGTGGCGGGCTTTCTACCTTTTTCGGCGAGTTCCGCAAGTTTGCGCTCGATATCCTGCGGGGTAATCTCGTTTGCGTGGCGATCCCGGAACCAGCCCAAAACCGTTTCCATGCGCCATCGATCGATGCGGTAGGCCTCCTGGACCTTGGTTGCCTTGGAATGCTCAAGCGCGTCCTTGGCAATCTCGGGGAAGGAAACGACGCGCTTGCGCAACATCTCGGGCAGCTTTACCCCTTCCAAGATCTGCTGCTTTCGCTTGCGGTACAGCAGGATCGCGACGCTCTTTGTACCAGCTTTCTCGCGGTGTCGGCGCCCCATCTGATCGTAGTAGCACACCCACCACTCGCCTGACCCGGCGTGTTTCTCGAAAATTCCGCGTTGTTTCATTTTGTATCTCTCTTCTGCTTCCTAGGTCGTCCGGCGCCTGACTTTCTGGCCCATTCGCGAAATGTCGCCGTATCATATTTCTTGGCGCGAGCGGCACCGCCCTTTCGTCCGATCCTTCGTAGAAACTTGAGTACGGTAGCCGGCGTTTTGCCTTTACCCATGCCCGCTAGCTTATAAACTGGCTGCTAGATTATCAAATGGTTTGTGTTGGATGGTCATTCCGAAAAAAGCTCTCCAGCGAAGCTCGGGAAATGAGCACTCGCCGACCCAAGCGGCGCACTGGGAGCTCTTTCAGAGCGATCAGTCGGTCGATGGTTCGAATGCTGATGCCGAGCGCGCGCGCTGCCTCCTGTTTGCTCAGAGCCATTGTTCCAGTCTTTGGTTCGTTTACCGCTGTTTGAGTATCCATCGTTTTGTCCTTCCTTTTTTGCTTAAGGTGAAGCGTGCATTCTCACTTCGAGCATGTTGTAATTCGGTCAGGCGACCCTCTGTTCAGAGTTCGTGCTCGGCCTCGGCGGAATCCGCGGGCGGAGGACTTGATTGGGCTTTCCTGGCGTTCAACTCGGCCAGTGCTTTCACTACGGTCCGGCGAGCATAATCCTGCGGGTCATGCTTGTCCTGAGAACGAAAATCAGCGATATTCCGGATCACTTCCTCGGGATCTACTCCGCGCGCAAGGGTCCGTTTGGCGTAAGCCCAGTCGTGCTCTGACTGGCTCAGGTGACGGACGCCGGACGAGGATGCTCCCGGAGACGGGCTGCGAACGGGCTGACGGCCGGAGTCTACAGATTCGAATCGCAAATTGAAATCGAGGAGATGATACGTGCGATCGGAATGCTGTTCTGCTTTGACAGCGAATTCCGATTCGTACTTTCTGTTTGCGAATCCAGGAAGTCGGAGCACTCGCGTCGAGTCTGTAGAGGCCGGGTCGCCGCCAAACCTGCGAGCGATCGCCTTTAGCATTGGTTCGGCCTGCTCGCTTGTAAGATCCTCAACCTTCCAGACCACCTGAAACTTTCCCGGCGATGTGCTGAGTACGTAGTTCGGCGACGGCACCAGATTTGATTGCTCGATGGCGGCGAGAGACGCGACTCCCTCGTGGTCGAGATCCGCATAAAGATGCCGGATGGTTTGAATATCCTCCTTTGTACGCGTGTGTGCGTGAGGTTTGAGGGGATTCATGCCGATATAGATGTCGCAGGATTCTTTGTCGTTCTTGAAGCGCAGCCAATCCTGGAAGGTAGGCTCAACGATCCTAGCGGACGACGTGATGCGTTGAATCGTTCCGCCACGCTTGTGGTTCCGCACCAGGACTGCAAGACGGTCAGAGGGATGGAAACTCGCGCGAACGTAGTCGACTCCGCTGATTGCTTTCTTCTTCGATTGTTCATCCGTCACGGTTTTCCCTCCGGTCTCTGATACACGGCGCTATAGTCGAAGAGATCGACGTCCGGATCGTAGCTGTTGATTTCAACTACCTCGGAGATGAACCGGCGGCCCGGTCTGCGTTCGACCTGAACCACCACATTCAGTGAATCCCCAATGTTCGTTTTAATGGCGCGGTATGGGAGGTCGATTCCACTCTGAAGAACACAGCTCGTAAAACGAGAGAGGCCCTGCTTCGCCGAATTTGCGTGAATCGTGGAGAGAGTGCCGGAGTGCCCGGTATTCAAGAGCTGTAGAAGATCAAATGCTTCACTACCGCGAATTTCTCCGAGCAAAATCCGATCGGGGCGGTGGCGGAGGGAGGCCTTTAGCAGGTCTCGGATGGACACGGCGGTGAGACCGTTTTGTTCTCGCCGTGCTTCGAAGCGGACGAGATTGGCGTGCGGCAACTGGATTTCGGCGGTGTCTTCAATCAACAGAATGCGCTCGTCTCCAGGAATGAATCGGCCAAGTGCGTTGATGAGCGTGGTCTTGCCCGAACTGGTTCCTCCACTGATGAGAATATTCCTGCGCGCGAGAACATAATCTTCGAGACGATTCGCAAGGTTCTGATCAAGTGCTCCCGCGCGAACTAGATCCCCGACGTCTAGACGCCGGGAGTTAAACTTACGGATGGTCAGGACCACGCCATTCAGACTGCAGGGCGGTATGACTGCGGCGACGCGGCTTCCGTCGGGGAGTCGTGAATCGAGAATCGGCTTTGATTCCGAGATGTCATCGCCCAGGCGGCGGGCGATGTTCTTGACCGCAACCATGAGGGCTTTTTCGCCAAGAGAAACGCCCCGCACCTGCTCGAGGAAGCCCTGCTTTTCGATGAACACGCCGCACCCGCCATTCACCATGACTTCCGTGATGGCGTCATCGAGCAGCAGATGTTCGATGGGCCTCAGGAACGGCAGAATGGTCTCAAATCCATTCATCAGAGCTGCCCTCGGGCGAGCTGCTCGAAATATGAGGTATTGATGTTGTTGAAATAGGGCTTCAGATAACAGAGCGTCGGGGGCATGGGATTGAAACCGTCATAGGCGATTACGACAGACTGTGCGTTCTTTAGTTCGGTGAAGGTCTTGGTGTCAAAGCGGAAATCGGAATGTGGGTAGTAGCTCTTCGATGCGGTGATGTTTGCTTTGTGGGAAATCGCCTTGCCCGTGAGCAGGCTGATGCTGGCATCGTGGCCGCTTTCAGAAAGGTTGTAGCTGACCTTGAGCTGATCCTCGCGTCCGCAGAGCTCGCTGGCCGTCCGTGCCGAGAAGTCGTCGGAAAGGGCGAGGAAGATCTTGGTGCGAAAGGTCTGGAGAAGCGTGCGCCAGCTGTCGCCTGGCACGGCGGACTTGAGCGAACTGATGCTTTGCGTGGCAATAATCGCGATGCACTTCGGCTGGCGGGACAGACTGAAGAACTTTTCGTCTCCGGTCGGTTCGTTCTCGCCAACGGTGACGAAGTGCTGGTATTCGTCGCAAAGGAACAAGGACTGGCGGAAGTGTTGATCTGGATGCGCTTCGATCGCCGGGATGCGATTGAGAACGGCGCGTTGAAAATCGAGCTTCATCATCACGCCCAGGGCTCTGGCAAGTCCAGGGTTCATGGCCACAGGAAAGTTCAGGGCGCAGACCTTGCCGCTTTCGATCAGCCAACCAAAAGATGGAAGCGGTGTCCCGTAACGATTATCGGCGTTGGCCAGAGGGTCATAGCACTCCGGCGGCGGGCAGAAGGTCCGTTTCACACTGGGATTGTCATCGAACAAGGAAAGAAAAACCGAGATTCCCTCGACAATGGATGTTCTGAGCTTTGGCTCGATGCGGCGCCAGTCGTTGTAGTACCAGCGCTTGACTGCCTGCAACTGTTCCTGGCGTGCGGGATCGATCCGGTCGAAACCAGCTTCGCTCAGGCACTCAAATTCGATCGCTCCAGACTCTAGAAAGCGGCGCACGCCGGGTGTTTCTTTGGTCCGGTACATCTGGATTTCTTCATCAAACAGGAAGTCGAATAGTTTCAGGGCCGCGACATGTGCCCGGAAGTCTTGCGGGGAAACGAGTAGAAAGTAACGCTCTTCGAGGCGGCGTTCGGCATCGTGGATCTTGGTTTCCAGCACATCGGACGCGATGGCGCATTCGTAGACGTCGAAGAGCGTCACGTAATCATAGGCGATCTTGTGCAAGAGGATGATGAACTTGACGAGATTGGTGTAGGCCTGCTGCCAAAACGGTTCTTTTCCTTTCCCGAAGAGATTGTTGAGCAGAGAGGCGATGCTGTAAGCCAGGGCGTAGGCGTCTAGGTCATTGTGGAGGGGATTATAACGGTACTCGGACTTGAGACTGATTTCGATGTAGTCTTCCGCGCGTCCGTGTCGTTCGAGAATACTTTGTACTTTGTGGCAGAAATCCCCTTTTACTTCCAGAACCAGTCCGCCAATCTTTTGTTCCTGGCTCGCCGCTTTGTAGGCAAGAACCTGCTCGGCAAACGGATACATGCAGCAGCTGGTCTTCCCACTTCCGATTGCGCCGAAGACGGCGATACCGGTGAATAGTCCGCGCTCGGGAACCGTGAGCCAGCGGGGAGACTCAGCGGGGCCCGCTGTGCGGGGGTTGTGGACTTCGCCCAGAACGAGGAACAAGTCCTCGCGCGTACGAGGGTCAGCGTAAATCGGCATTCGCCCAGGACGGGTCTTTTGCGGAATCCTCAGGGCAAAAATGTAAATCCCCGTGAGCAGGATCGAGTAAACGATGAACGGCGTCGTGTAGAGGAAAACCAAGTACGAATACCTGAGCCCGAGGAAGATGGTCCGTGCCCGCAGAGACAGGAGTTCCACAAGCAAGTTGTCTTCGGGAAATGGCGCCCGGAAATACAGAATCATCCCGGTAGTTGCGGCCAAGACGCAAGCAATCAGGTTCTTCGAGTGGATCAAGCGCTGGATCATGTCGTTCTCGGAGTGGGATGCGATGGGGTGGTTCCTTTGGGCGATGGCGACTCGGTTTGCGCGGCTTTCCATCTCTTGTATTCGGGGTCTCGGGAAAGGGTCTTGCGCAGCGCAAAGTTGGTGACGTAGTCCGGTGTACATTCAACGAAGCGGCAGTATTCATCTAACAGGTCACTCACGGGTTGTTCCAGACAAACCGAACGGGTAACTGTCTCAGGTGGCTTTTTGATGAACGGCATGCGTTTTCCTCCAGGTAATGATCTTTGAGCTCGAAGCTTCGGACGTGTCTCTCAGAACCGGCGCAGTTTCACTGGGCCAACGGGCGGGAGCGACCCCACAGAGGACTGTGACGCACCGTGCGTCACAGACCGGGGTCGCTCCCGCCCCCGGCCGGTTTTGGGCCGCGCTTTTTGGGGTCGTCCTTTTGGGAGCCATGCCTTTTCTTTTCCTCATGTTCGGGGCGTTCGCGACGTGAAGCTTCCGGTGAAGTTCTCCGTGAAGTACGGGGATGAAGTGCCTCTCACCCCGCCCTCTTTAGTTGCTTCCCTTGGTGCTGACCTGTTTCGACCAGGTAGGCAGAGAATCGAATCGTGGGTCGCACGACCGTTTCCCCGGTGTGCGCGCGCAGTCCTTCCTCGGTCAATTTACCG
>Ga0070733_10003472_pt1 | contig 10793 bp, 9 predicted proteins | sample Coa_R1_9_FD_66450 | JGI IMG/M metagenome (GOLD analysis project Ga0070733, IMG submission 66450) | Surface soil microbial communities from Centralia Pennsylvania, which are recovering from an underground coalmine fire - Coalmine... | ecosystem: Environmental > Terrestrial > Soil > Unclassified ... | reverse complement strand
TCATGCCCGGCGCGAAAAGAATCCCCTGAAAGCCTCAGCGGAGAACCTGCAAGCGGGACGCAATCTGTTCTTGGCACGATGCGCTAATTGTCATGGAATTGACGGCAGGGGGACGACTCCAGTCGGTCGCAATCTCTATCCTCGCGTGCCCGATCTTCAATCGCCACAAACCCAAAGCCTGACTGACGGCGAAATCCACTACATCATTGAGAATGGGGTGCAGCTTACGGGTATGCCTGCATGGGGCATTCCCCACCAGCCAACGGATGACATTTGGCAACTCGTCATTTTCATCCGCGCAATGCGTCCACTTTCAAAAGAAGAGCGAACGCAGCAGACAGGGCTCGCATCGGCACACTATATCGGGTCACGAGCGTGCGAGAAATGCCACTCGGACATCTACGAGCGTTGGAAAGAGACCCCAATGGCAAACGTGGTTCGTGACCCACGCGAACATCCCGAAGCACTGTTGGCTGATCTTGCTACTGACACGGTGGCGAAGTTTACTCCGGATCAGGTCGCATTGGTTTATGGGAGCCTGTGGAAGCAACGGTACTTTACAAAAATCGGAAACGACTATTTTCCATTAGGCGCTCAATGGGAGGTGAAGAATCACACCTGGAGCAAGTATTTCGTCCGCCAAAGGACGGACTGGTGGGAGCCTTTCTATCCTCCTGACAATATGCAGCGACCGACAGGGCCTACATGCGATGGCTGTCATTCGGTTGGCTATGACATCCATACTAAGGACGTTGCTGAGTGGAACGTGGGCTGCGAACGGTGCCATGGCCCCGGCAGCGAACATGTGGCGCATCCTGTCCGCGCCAATATTTTCAATCCATCCCACAGCGACTACGTCGCGGCAAGCGATACCTGCATCCAGTGCCACTCGCAAGGACGCCCGTTGACAACCCCGATCGAAGGCAAATACTACGATTGGCCCGTGGGGTATCAGGTGGGAAGGAAGCTGCAGGATTATTGGAAGCTCGAAGAGCACACATTGGGCGCGACCGATTTCTACTACTTCCCAGATGGAACGGCGCATAAGAATCGAATGCAAGGCAACGATTTTGTCCGGAGCGTGATGTACCGTCGTGGGATCACTTGCTTCAGTTGCCACGACGTGCACGGGACGAACAACTACGCACAACTCATCAAGCCAGCCGACAAACTCTGCCTCGATTGCCACGGCCCGCTCTCTCCGAATGGGCCACGCACACCCACACTCGAAGAACACACGCATCACAAAGACGGCTCGGCGGGAAGTCAGTGTATCGCTTGCCACATGCCGCAGATCGAAACTGAAGGTGTTCCGAACACCTACGTTCGTTCCCATACTTTCCGGTTCATCACTCCTCAAATGACCGACAAATACGGAATTCCCAACCCCTGCACTTCATGCCACAAAGAGAAATCCACGGCATGGGCTACGGAGGCAATGCGTTCTTGGACGGAACGATCACCGTGGCGACTTCAGTAGGCAAGAGTTCCTGCAATGCTTCAATGGCATTCTGCTTCGCCTTGCCGCTGTGGTAAAGTCCAAACTGTTTAGAGGCTTTCATGAGGGTCTTCCGAACGTGTTTGATGTTCGTCTTGATGGGCGTGTTTCGGACTCAGGTAGTTGCCCAAAAGAGTCCAGCGCCGGCGCCCGCAGCCCCATTGGTTTTGACGGGTGCTATACCCCTCGCAAACGTACAGGGACGAATCGATCACTTCGGCTTCGATCCTAAGAACAGGCTGTTCGTTTCTGCACTCGGTAACAACACCGAAGAAGTGATCGACCTCAGCGCCCAGAGGGTAGTCCACAGTATCACGGGCGTACCAACCCCCCAGGGTGTGGCCTACTCGCCGGAGGCGAATAAGCTCTTTGTCGCCAGCGCCAAGGGCAAGGTTTACGTCTATGACGGGACTTCGTTCGACATCATAACCACGATTGATTTTCACGATGATGCCGATAATCTGCGCTACGACCCCGCAGAAAAGCGCGTATACGTCGGATATGGAGACGAGGAAACGGCGGCAATTGGGATGATCGATGCGATCACCAACAAACGTCTGGATGAGGAATACAAAGTCGGGGCGCACCCAGAATCCTTTCAACTGGAGACATCCGGTCCAAACATTTTCGTGAATCTGCCGGACTTGAAACAGATCGCCGTCATCAACCGCAAGACACGCGCGATCACGAGATGGGCGTTGACTCTCGAGTCCAACTTCCCGATGGCACTCGATGAGGCTGATCACAGGTTGTTTATCGCCAGCCGCACACCGCCTCGCATGGAGGTGTTCGACGCCGACTCTGGGCGTGTCATCGCCACAGTGCCCTGCGTGCAGGATTCCGACGATCTCTATTACGATGCGACGCGCAGGCGCATATACGTCGCGGGTGGAGAGGGCTACCTCAGCGTCTTCAAACAGAATGATCCCGACCACTACCAACTTCTTGCCAAGGTTCCATCTGCTTTGGGGGCACGGACGGCGGGCTATTTTGGGAGGATCGGGAAAAAGGCTTTTGATCGCCTCTACGTTGCGGTGCCCGCTCGGGCCAAGCGCGGTGCCGAAGTCTGGATATACACCGTTCAAGACTGAGGTATCGCATCTTCTGTTCTTAGAAGCCCATGCTCTTACCCATCGTTGTAACGGGAGGAAGGTCTAGGCTCTCGGGTAGGTCGGCGTCGGAGGATTTTCTATCCGGGAAGAGTATCTGGATGACCAGACCTCCAGCGGCCTGATTGCGAGCCGCGATGGAACCGCCATGCCATTCAACGATTCGTTTGGTCATGGCTAACCCAAGCCCCCTACCTCCAGGGTGCCGCAAACGAGCCTCGGCAGAGCGGAAGAAAGGTTCAAACAATCGAGGCAGGTCACTCTCCGCTACTCCTGGGCCTTGATCGGAAATGGTCACGGACACTTCGCCTCCCGCGCGCTCCAACTGCACCGTGACCGTGGACGAAGGAGCGGTGTGACGGATGGCATTGCGCAGGATATTTTCGATGGCCACGCGCAGCAAGTCGCGACTGGCAACCACAGAAGCAACGGTGTCGGATTCGACCCGAATCTTAATGTCTCGCACATCTGCTTCGAGACCGGCATCGCGCACGATCTCTTCGATAAGCTCCGGCAGCTGGATTCTTTGAAGACCGTTCTCGCGGGAGCCGGATTCCAGTTGAGCGATGGTCAAAATCTGTCCGATCAGTTGGTTGAGACGCTCCAGTTCTCGATCGATGCGGCCGAATTCTTTGGGCAGTTGTCCCGGAAGGCGTTGTCGGGTGAGGCCCACCGCCAGCCCAATTCGTGTGAGCGGGGTTCTCAGTTCGTGAGAGACATCCCAAAGCAGATGCTTCTGGCGTTCAATCAATGCCTGAATCCTCTCGGCCATGTGATCAAAATCGTGCGCCAGCCCTTCGAGTTCCTCGCTATGAGAATAACCAGAATAGTCACCGACGCGGACCGCGAGATCTCCATCCGCGAAGCGGCCGGTAAGCCGTCGTAGACGTGAAATGGGTTGGGTCAGGTAACGCGCCAGCCAGAAGCAAACCAGCCCAGCGACGGTCATCAATGAGGGAATCAGGATGGCCCACTCTGCCGGCGAAACCAGCCGCCCAAAACGAAACGGCATCACAAGTACATAGGGGACACCTCCGGACCCCGACGCCTCACATGCAATCCAGCCCGGCTGGCTGAGGCACTCTTTGGGCGCTTTTTCCGAGAACTGCGTGAGGTCCGATCTCGCCAGAGCTCGCACTTCAGATGGTGCGTTGAGACCCTGCAACTCTGTGATCTGCTGATCAAAGAAATAGACATAATTCGGGGACCCTTCACGCTGGTGAACGACTTCGCGCAGGCCTTGGGCGCCAAGTTGTTCGTAGCTGATCGCCGCCGCGCGCGCCGACATGGCCGCCACTGTCCGGAAGGCGTGCAGATGTTCGCGCGACGAAGCAAACCGAGTTGTTACGATGATGCCTGCGAAGGTCACCGCTAGGACAACTACCGCGATCCAAAACCAGAGGAAGATTCTGAAGAAAAGGCTTCGCATAGAATCAGGTATTCCTCAAGGATGGGCGGCCATACAAGTACCCGCTGCCGCGAACGGACTTGATCCTCTCGATTCCGTCTGTCGTACTGCCCAGCTTCTTTCGAAGATTGCATACGTGCGTGTCAATGCTCCGGTCAAAGGGCGTGGACTCGCGTCCCAAGACTTCTCGCTGAAGCTGTTCGCGGCTTACCACCCGGCCGGCGTGAACCAAAAAGACTCGCAGAAGATCGAATTCCGCCGTCGTGAGTTCGATGGGTTCGCCCTGCCGCTTCGCCAGGCGCAATTTCGGGTCGAGGGAAACATCTCCCACCTCCAGCACGGAAACCGGCACTTCCTGGATGCGTTCTGCTCTGCGAAGGATCGCCTCGACCCGCGCCGCCAGTTCTTGCGGAACGAAGGGTTTCGGGAGATAGTCATCCGCGCCGAGACGCAACCCCAGAACCCGATCCGCAGCTTCTCCCCTAGCCGTTAGCATCAATACGGGAACCTCTGAGGAACTTTGCAGCTTGCGCAGGACATCGAGTCCGCTCATTCCGGGCAGCATGATGTCCAAAATGATAAGGCGGTATCTACGGCTTGCCATGCGCTGCAAAGCGTCCTCGCCCGTGGCGACCGAGTCCACGGAATATCCTTCGGCTTCGAGATAGTCCGATAGCATTTCTCGAATGTCTCGATCGTCATCCACGATCAGCAGGAACTGGCGGAGATCCTCGGCAGGTGGCAAGCCAGTGTGTTTCGTTCTGTCCGCCCCTGGGCCCGAGGGCGGATGCCCGCCACCTTTCCCCGACATGGGAAAAATATTTTGACTAGGGGCGCTCGAGAGGGGAGGACGAGAGACTGCAGCCGTCGTCAGGTTCTGTGCCATAGGACACTCTCAGATTACTTCCAGAGGGATGGGCGCAACACGCGAGAAGTGTCAAGAAATGTCAAGGATTCTTTAGCTAAGCCGACCGCGGGAACGCGGCTTTTCTAGGCTCGGCCTTAGCATTTCTCCACAAATCTCTACCGCACTTTGCGCCTGACAGTGTTTCCATGAGTGCAAGCAATTCACACAGAGTTCCCCATGAGGGAACGGAGGAGAAATTCGATGAACAAACTTCATATCAAAGTGCGGGTCGCCATCGTCGCCATGGCGCTGGCAATGGTACCCGCCGCGTTTTCCCAAAGCACTTCAACCGCTCCTGCGGGTCACAAGGGACGTTTGGGATTTCATGTTGGGCTGATGATGGATTACCTCGACCTCTCTGACGCTCAGCGAGGCCAAGTGAAGCAAGTCATTGCTTCGGAAAAGCCTACGCTGATTCCACTGATGCAGCAGTTAGTCGGGACGAAGCAGCAAATCCTGCAGGAGGTGAGCGGCGGCACCTTCGATCAAGCGAAGATCAGTGCTCTCGCATCCCAGCAGTCACAAACCCAAATGCAGCTGAACGTCGAGAAGGCGAAAATTATGGCACAGATTTTCAACCTCTTGACTCCTGACCAGAAAACCAAGGCGGTCAGCTTTCTCCAAAAGCGTGCGTCGCGGTTCGAGCAGCATCTTCAAAACGTGCAGCAGAAGTCGTCTTCCGAGCAATGACCAGCCTCCGCGCGATTGGGACTTCGACACCGATGTCCCAATCGCAGCGGATGCCAGAAACCGAAGCGTTTTGCCAGCTGATTGTGGAGAGAAACATGTGGAGCTCAAGCGAGGTTAGCGGATTATTGTTGGCGCTGTTTGTGATCAGCGGAATGGTCGTTGTCTGGTGGTCTGCCAGGGAGCCTTCGTGAAATCGTTTCGAATCGTGACAAGGGACTCAAAAGCACCGATGCCATCGCCTTATGCGACCAGCTCAGACTTCTGCCAAATCTTCGAGGAGAAAATGAACAGCCTCTACCTGCTTTCGTTCTTGTTGACGGCGGATCATTCGAAGGCCAAGAGATGCTTTGTCGCAGGGCTTGACTCCGCGGCAGACAGTCCTCCGGTGTTTCGCGACTGGGCAAACTCCTGGGCACGACGCGCGATTATTCAAAGCGCGATCCGTCTCGCGGGTTTCGGTAGCGCGGCTGAAAACGGGACCTGGCATGTTGTTCCTTCCGATGTTCGAGAGGGGACGCTTCCAACGGAACAGCCTCAGATAATAGCGATCCTTGAACTGCCGGCCTTGGAGCGTTTCGTCTTCGTTCTATCGGTACTCGAACGCTACTCCATCCAGGAGTGTTCTCTCTTGTTGGGCTGTACGCGGCGCGAGGCGATTCAGGCTCAGACTCGCGCCTTCGAGCAGATGGGGCATGCGATCCAGCGCGACGGATATCGGCGCGATGAGCGGCAATCATCCGCCGAGCAGGAGCGAGTTCTGCAAGGAGCAGGTGTTTGTCAACCAATTGAAAATTTGTAATGGAGTTTAGGTGATGCGAATTTCTTCTAAGATCTACAGCCCCGTGATTGCAGTTCTCGCGCTGCTAACGACTCCAGTCTCTTTTGCGCAGGGTGGCGTCTTTGTCAATTTCTCCATTCATACGCCGCCACCACCGCTGCCGGTTTATGCGCAGCCGCCATGTCCTCAAGATGGCTATCTCTGGACACCGGGTTACTGGGCGTGGGGCAGCGGTGGCTACTACTGGGTACCCGGCGTCTGGGTTCGTCCGCCAGAGGTTGGCGTGCTGTGGACTCCCGGCTATTGGGCGTTTGCCGGTGCAGTCTACACCTGGCATCCCGGGTATTGGGGACCGCATGTGGGTTTCTATGGTGGCGTGCACTACGGATTCGGATACACCGGTGCGGGTTTTGTGGGAGGCGTATGGCATGGCGGCGTCTTTCGCTACAACACAGCGGTCGTGAACGTGAACCGGACGATCGTGCATAACACGTATGTTGACCGCACCGTGATCCACAACACAACTGCCGTCAATCGCGCCAGTTTCAACGGAACCGGTGGAATCGTGGCGCGTCCCACAGCCGTCGAGGCCAGTGCTATGCGGGAGCAACATTTCCAGGCGACGACCGGTCAGATCTTGCATCAGCAAATCGCCAGCCACGATTTCAATCAACGAGCCTCGGTCAATCACGGCTATCCCCCGGCAGCCGGCGTTCGTTCGATCAACGCGCGGAGTTACAACCAGCAGCAGCGAATCACTGAGGGTTTTCGCGGCGGCGAGATGTCCGGTTCACAGGCTGCCAGAGCAGACAACCGAGAACAAAATATCAATCGCTCTGCTGCCGCCGAACGCGAAGCCAACGGCGGAAAGCTGACTGGCGAGGAGCGGCAGAATCTCCGGCAGCGGCAGAATCGGTTGAGCCAGGAGGTCCACGATGACAAACATAATTGACTTAACGCGTTGTTTCTAGCCAACAGGTCCCAGTCGATTTCCGATGAGAGCAGCATAGTGAACGACAGAACAATTCAAATCCCGCGCTCGCACTTGATTCTTGGAGGAGTTTTGGTGTTGGCCGCGACCTTTCCGCTTCGGCCGGGCAAAGGGTTCCAATCTGCGATGAGGCGAGACTCGGCCGCTTCGGCGGGCGTAAGGGAGGATGCGGTCCGAAGAGTGCAGGCGACACGGCCGCGGCACGCTGATCTCGTTCCGATTCCGGCGGGCGCGGTTCAGATTGGTGATAACGCAGGCGCCCCCGATGAGCGCCCTCCGTTCCAGTTCAGCTCGCCTGCGTTCTTGATGGATCGCACGCCGGTCACGGTGGCGCAATTTGCCGCCTTCGTGAGAGACACGGGGTACAAAACCGACGCTGAACGAGATGGCTCGGGCGGTGTTCTGGATGAACGGGAAGGCTCATGGATCGCAATCAAAGGTGCGAACTGGCGTCATCCGAGAGGTCCGAAAACTCCGGCTGCGAAGGCGGATCATCCCGTGACCCAGGTGAGCTGGTATGACGCCAACATATTCTGCAGCGCCTACGGTCTTCGCCTTCCTACCGAGTTCGAATGGGAGCGGGCGGCCCGCATGGGGCAGACACCGGACGGGCACGTGTTCCGAACGGGAGACTCCATCGAGCGCCACGGCCGCTACCTGCTGAACGCCTGGGAGGGTACGTTTCCGCTGCTTAATACGGGAGCCGATGGCTACCGCGCGACATCACCCGTGGGCGCTTTCGGGACGGCTCCTTCAGGCCTGACCGATATGGCAGGGAATGTCTGGCAGTGGACCTCGTCCTGGTATCTGCCGTATGGCGTAGAGACGCAAAAGCCCGCCGACGGCCTGGGGGAGCGTGTGGCCAGAGGCGGATCGTTTTTGTGCTCGCCGCACTTCTGTCAGGGGTATCGCGCCAGCGCGCGGAACCACACCACGCCGGACACCGCACTTGAGAATGTCGGGTTCCGGTGTGCGGCGGATCCCGAGCACACCAGTAGTCTGGCCGGTCGCGTTGTCGAACCCACCATGCAAGTTGCGAATGCGGCCAGCCAACCAACAACATCCGGAGGAAGCATCAGATGAAGTCGATTGCCAGTATTGCCTCGGTGTCCGCAACAACGGCCCTCACCCTTACCGCCACACTCTGCACCGCCTTTCTGTGGCCGGCAAAACACGACAAGCACTCAGATGTTCGCGTGACGCCCAAACCCAATGTGATCGTGATCTTGGCCGACGACCTGGGCTATGGCGACACCGGTATCTATGGCAGCAAAATCGTCCGGACTCCGAACATCGATGCTCTGGCCGCGTCCGGGACCCGCTTCACCGCAGGTTACGTGACCAACCCGGTGTGCGCGCCCTCCCGGGCCGCGCTCTTGACTGGCCGGTATCAACAGCGCTTCGGCTATGAATTCAATCCCGTGGGGCGTGACAAGACGGGGGGGATGTCGCTCAACGAGATCACCCTGGCCCAGGTCATGAAATCGGCTGGATATGCGACTGGAGCCCTCGGTAAGTGGCACCTGGGCCGGCCCGAAGGGTACTACCCATCTGATCGCGGCTTCGATTATTTCTTCGGCATGGCGGGAGGAGGATCGGACTACATCATCGACCCAGCGCCCGGCGACGAGTTCATTGGTCCGGAGGGCGAGGACATCAAGGTTCCCGCAGCAGGCCTCTCTGCGATGCCGGACGGCGAATCTTTGAAGAAGGTGCTCGAACGCATACGCGAGAGAAATCCGATTACCCGAAATCGGCAACTGGTTCGCGTCGATGATTACCTGACTGACGCCCTGACCCGGGAGGCGGTCGACTTCATCGATCGCAACCAGAAACAGCCTTTCTTCCTTTACCTCGCTCAGCACGTGCCGCATGCTCCGCTGCAGGCGCCCAAGAAGTACATCGATCGTTACCAGGACATTCAAGATCCGTACAAGCGCGTTCATGCAGCCATGGTTTCCTCCCTTGATGAGAGCGTCGGAGCCGTTGTTGCCACGTTGAAAAAGGATGGCCTCTACGAGAACACGTTTGTGGTGTTTCTGAGCGACAACGGGTGCCCTGGGTATGTCTATGGTGCGTGCTCGAATGCGCCACTGTCTGGTTTCAAGCGCTGGCAGTTGGAAGGCGGGATCCGCATTCCTTACATCGTGTCGTGGCCGGGACATTTGCCGGGCGGCCGCGTGGATGATCGGCAGGTCTCGAGTTTAGACATTGTGCCCACAGCAGCCGCACTGGCCAATTCAAAACTGCCTTCCGATCGCACCTATGACGGCGTGAATCTGCTGCCCTATCTGACGGGTGCTGACCATGCAGTGCCGAATCCCAAGCTTTATTGGCGCGACGGAACCAACTTCGCCATGCGCGACGCCAACCTGAAGCTGTGGCGCGCCACCATCGCGGCGAACGCAGCAAAGACGGGCGAGGAACCGGACGAGGTAGGGGACAAATCGAAGGGCAAATTTGTGGAGCCCTCCATCGGACCCGAGGGCCAGCACGTCATGCTGTTCGATCTCGATCTCGATATCGGCGAAAAGCATAATCTGGCTGCCATGCACAGGGCGGACGTCTCGCGTATCGAGGGCGAGATCGCGGACTGGAACAAAATGCTGGTCAAGCCCATGTGGCCACAAAGCAAACACTCCAGTGTGGACTACGACGGCGAGAAACTGGAGTTGTTCTATTGAGATAGACCGCGAAGAGGGACCTCGAAGACGCCGCTCACTTCAGCGTGTCCGGCTGTTCATGCTATCGAACCACTCCAGCAGACACTGGTTTCGGAATTAACATTTCTCAACAAATCTCTACCCATGCACACGAGAGACGCGCGGACAATCAGGGTTAGATCTCATCGTCAGAGATTTCATTTCAATGGAGGTTGCAAATGAATAGAAAATTGCTTTCAGGAATCTTCGTCGCAATCCTGGGGATTGCCTCTTGCCTGGTTGCCCAAGATCAAGCCGTACCCAACGCCGGGCCTGCCAACGTCGCGGGTACATGGCAACTCTCGTGGCAAGGAAAACGCGGCGATCGCGACGGAACGCTTGCCATTCGGCAGGATGGTTCGAAACTGGATGGCACTTTCGACATGAAAGGGAAGTCGGGCCCGCTCTCCGGCAAGGTCGATGGCAACCGCGTCTCTTTTTTGGCCGAAGGAAAGAAGGGGACGGTTACTTTCCAAGGGACAGTCGACGGAAACAGCATGAGCGGCACGACCAAACAGGGCAGTTCGTGGAGTGCCACTCGCCAGTAGGCAATTTCCCGCACACGAGCCGATGAGAGAAATCATGAAGGGCTATTCCATCTCGGCAGTCGCGCTGCTGGCGCTCATGACGTTAGCGGGATGCGGTCATCCCGCCACTTACTATCCTCATCCGCCACCACCGCCCACACCGCCAGCCATTGTCCAGGCTAG
>Ga0070733_10003469_pt1 | contig 10802 bp, 8 predicted proteins | sample Coa_R1_9_FD_66450 | JGI IMG/M metagenome (GOLD analysis project Ga0070733, IMG submission 66450) | Surface soil microbial communities from Centralia Pennsylvania, which are recovering from an underground coalmine fire - Coalmine... | ecosystem: Environmental > Terrestrial > Soil > Unclassified ... | reverse complement strand
CAAATCCTGCCGAGACGCCCGTTAATCTCGCCTCGCGACGCTGGCCGGAAGGCCAGAGGCAGGGCGAAAACCCGCCCCACTCCGGATCCCGGGAAATCCAATGGCATTGGGCATTTAGGCCGGCGCCGTGAACGCGGGCGTCGTTTTTGTTTCCGGGAAACCGCGCGGCTCTTCACTGAACACCTCGCGATAGCGCGCCGCGAAGCGGACCGGAATTCCTTCGTTTACTTCGCCAATCGAAAGCTCCCGTGCCGGACCCTCCGCGAGAAACATCGGCACTTCACGGCCTTCCTTGGTCCGGATATGCCCGCGCGCTTTGCAATCGATCAGCCCGTGCGTCAGGCTCCGGGTGTGCTCCGACATATTCACGCGCCCCGGAACTCCGCTGGACTCCATACGGGCCGCGAAGTTGACCGTGTTGCCCCAGATATCGAAGGCGAACTTCCTTATCCCCACAACGCCCGCCACCACGGGCCCGCTGTGCAGACCGACTCGAATGTTCCATCCGGTGCCATCGTCGCGGGTACCCAGCTCTTTGACTACCTCAACCATATCCAGTGCCGCCAGCACGGCATCTACCGCATGCGAAGCGCGTTTTACGGGAAGGCCGCTGGCGAACATATACGAATCGCCGATCGTCTTCAGCTTCTCGAGGCCGTAGCGGTCGATAATCTCATCGAACATAGTGAAATATTCATTCAGCGCGCTGACGAGGTATCCCGGCGCCATCCGTTCGCTCGACAAAGTAAACCCGACGAAATCCGTAAAACACACCGTCACATCGTCGAATCCCACCGGTTGCACTGTTCCGGTCGTCTTCAGTTCATCGGCGACCTTGGCCGGCAGAATATTCAGCAAAAGCGATTGACTCCTTTGTTCCTGCACTTGAATCTCATCGCGCTGCCTGCGAACTTCCACGGTTCTCTCTTCGACGATACCCTCGAGCTTGTGCATACTCGCCTCGAGCTGCCTGGTACGCAGCCTGACGATGCCCCACACGCCCAAGGCGCCGAAAACGGTATATAGGAAATACGCCCACCATGTCCGATACCATGGCGGCAACACGCCGAGTGAAACTGCGGCATCCTCGCTGACCGAGCCGTGCGGAGATCGCGCGCGGACCCGGAATCGATAGGTCCCTTCCGGCAGGTGCGTGTAATCGCGGCTGGTTTCGTGGCTCCATGCCGACCAGTCGTTGTCGCTCCCTTCCAGACGCACCTGGTATTCGATCGCCGCCGGCTCTTCGTAAAAAGGAGCGGCAAACTCAAAGCGCAGAGCGTTCTCGCGCCAGGGAAATTTCGCCGTGCTCGGTTCCCCCGCGCCGCCGTACCAGTTATCCTTCCTGCCGATCACGCCAACGCGGCGGGTCATAACTCTGAAGTCGCGATCCGGATCTCCGGCAAGAGCCCGTTCCCACCGATACAGCACGAAGTCCGCTCCGGCCGCCCAGACCGTTCCGTCCGGGTCCGCGGACATCCAGTAGATCTCCGATATACCCGAGCGCAGCAGTGGCATTGGAGACCATTTGTAGGCGGCCTCCTGCCGGCGAATAACGCCATGGTACCCGTCCCCTGCCTCGCCCGTGACCCATACGTCCCCCGCGGCCCCGTCGAAGATGTTGTTGACATCGCGGCTGCCATCGGAAAACCGCGTGCCAAGGCTCGGGTCTGGTACGAAGCTTTTCAGCGCCTCATCGTAGCGCTTCAGCCCTTTCGACGTGGCAAAGACAATATGACCGTTCAAACGGCGTGCGTTGATCCAACCCGGAGGCACGCCCTGCGCGACACCGAACTTTTCCGATTGAACTTTCTGCCCCCGGAAATCGAACCGCCAGATATTTAATGTCGTGGTTGCCCATACGCGACCGTCTCCATCCTCCAATACGGTGCGAAACCCCTCGCCTGGGGACTCGAATTCCGCCAGCCTGGTCCAATCCGAACCGTGCCGCACGAGGACTGTTACGGCTGTCTGTCTGGCAACATATACGGTATTGGAATCGTGCGGCGAGATACTCAAATCGAACGCTTCGCGGCCACTATCCGGGATGAGTTCGGCCCGGTTCCCCGACGAGGTGAAAACGCCCTGATCCGTTGCCGCAAGCAGATCTTTTCCGTAGGGCATCAATGCGAATACTGCGCTGTTCACTCCCTCGATGCGCTCGAATTGCGGCGCCACCCCCGCTTGCGGTTTTAAACGAAACAATCCCGCCGTTGTACCCGCGTACAATCCGCCATCATGCCTCCCCATGGTCTGAACGTCGCCTTCTATTCGTTCATTCTTGCCAAACATCGAAAGACCGGGGTTGAATCGCGTGATGCCGTTATTCTGGGCCAGCCAGACTCCGCCCTGCGAATCGACGTGTATATCGGACACCCAATCGTCGGCCAGACCGTTGGCAGTCGAGAGGATGCGGTCGACCGCCCCGTCGCGGCTCAGCAAAACCAGCCCTCCCTTCCTGGTGCCGACCGCAATTTCGCCGCCTGGCAAAGTTTGTATGGAATACGCGAGGCTGCCTGCAAGCCAGGCATCGCTCCCGGTCGGAAACGGTTCCACGCCGCCCGCACTGAGGCGATACAGGTGCGAATTAGTCGCGAACAAGGCGCTCGGACCGAGACCAACGGCGGCGTTCACGCCCTCACCGGTGAAGCGTTCTCCTCCCGGGACGAGCGACAAGCGATCGTCGGTACCCATCCTCATGAGTCCCGTGCCGGCTGCCTGAACATAGAGAGCATTGAGAACGTAGAATGCCCTGCCTAACTTTTTCTCCGGGCGCCACACTTTAATGGTGCCGTCGTTGTTCAGCCGCAGAAGCCGGCTGAACGCGCTGAAATAGACCCCTTGCGGAGTCGGCAGGACCCTCCAGACGTCGGCAAACCCACGATCCTGCTGCGGAACCCGATCGACGAGGGAAATAAATTTCAGTGTGCCGGTGGAATCCGGTTTCAGCAATCCGAACTCGCCCACCCCGCCCACATACACCGTGCCCGCGGCGTCGACGCTGACGGACCTGACCGATTTGCCCGGTAAAACGACCATCCGCCAGGAATGGCCGTCAAACTCCAGCAGCCCATCGGTATTGGCGAAATACAGAATGCCACGCTTATCCTGAGCGACCTCCCAATTCTGGGGAGATGCCCCGTATTGTTTCGCTGAATAACGCTGAAAAACAAAAGTGCCGGTCTCAGGGTTCAGACCGGCGTTCACATATTGCGGTAAGACCGTCATGGCGACGGCCGGCATCAGAAAACGGACGAAGCGCATTCAGCCGATACCCGGATTTCAGATCATAAGGCGGCGTCGGAAAGCTCCGATCGCGATCAGTCCTCCCAAACATAGCAAAGAAGTCACCGGCTCGGGCAAGGTGCCGACGCTATCGCCCACGACAACACCTCCCGAACTGGCCCCCATGGTGGCGCTGCCCGTCAGAACGATCGCAGTTTCCACACTGGCGAAATCGTAGGCCGCGGGATCCAGTACGAACTCCGTTGACAAGCTGAGGGGAGGGTTGCTGTTATCGACAGAAAACGACTGTGGAGATGAATCGGGAAGGCGGTTAGCTTGACAAATCGTGTTGCCGTGCACGTCCGTGCCGAAAGACGAGTCGGCGCAGATCGACTCGGTAAGAGATACGTCTCCCGTGGGATCCAAATGCAAACTTCCGCCTCCCAAAAAGGGGCCGGGATCGATCAGGAGAAAGTAATCGATGTTGTAAGTTACTGTATCTCCCGCAGGTACGGAAAAATCTCCGCTGAAATCGAAACTGCCACCGAGTCCACTGGATACCGGGGTGAGTTCAATCTCAGAAGGGTCGAGGACCGTGACGTGATCGGGATTGTCCACAGACGACGCGAACTCGCTGAAAACAAGGACTCCGCCGCTACCTGCTCCGAGAACGCAGCCGGAACTCTCTTCATAACTGAGCAGCGAACCGGTTACGCAGGCAGGAAGGACGGAACTTGCCACGAGCTGGGGGCAAAACTGCGCGCACAGGAACAGCGCCGATACGGACAATAGCGCTTTCATATCGTTCCATCATTCTAACGATACTTAGCTTAAGTCGTATCGACAATTAGGACGAAAGTTAACAAATCCGGTCCAAAGCGGTACTAGTACGGTAAAGTAAGTATAAATGCCGCGTCGCCCAGTTCCTGAAGAAAGATCGCGTAAACTATTGAGGAGAATCGAAATCGCCATGAGACTTTCCCCACGCACTTTCATTCTGCCGTTGTTCGCGGCCCTGTCGTTGTTCACGATGCCGGCCCGCGGCTCAACCCCCGACTGCGACCGCGCCTGTCTGCAGGGATTCATCACCCAATACCTCGATGCGATGCTGACTCACAACCCCAAAACGCTGCTGCTGAGCGACAACGTGCGATTCACTGAAGACGCGGCGGAGCTGAAACTTGGCGAAGGTCTTTGGAAGAATGCTTCCAGGATCAGGGGCTACCGGCAGGATATTCTTGATGTCCGTCTGGGAGTCGCGGCCTCGCAGGTGGTCGTGGAAGCGGGCGGCATACCCGCACTATTCGTTTTGCGGCTCAAGGTCGCCGGCAAGAAGATTACCGAGGTCGAAACGCAGGTGACGAGAACGCAGAAGGAGGGAGCGCTCTTCGCGATCGACTCACTCCAGACCGCCGGCCCGGTTATGTCGGCCGCGCCCGAGCGATCGGAGCTCATGCCGCGGGACGAGGCGATCAAAGTTGCGATGCTCTACCCGGCGGGACTGAAGATCGGCAGTTTCGTCAAGGTGGACGCGCCGTTCGCACCTGATGCATACCGGATCGAGAACGGCGCCCGCACGGCCGGGGCGGGATGCGCGCGAGCCGGCTGCGAGAACCTCAGGACGCAGACCATCATGGAGCACCCGGGGATCACAACGCGCGTGGCCGCGGTGGACGAGGAACTCGGCATCGTTCTGCTCCGCATGAATTTCGGACAGACCAAAGCGTACGGAGAAGGCAACGCACTAATCGTCTGGGAGGCGTTCAAAGTCTACGGCGGGCAGATTCACGGCGTAGAGGCGTTTATGAAGATCATGCCGGTCAGCGTCGGCTCCGGCGGCTGGGACTCGCGAACGAATTAAGGCGCGCCATACTATTACAATGACGAGGAGAACCGGATGTCCAAAGTAAAAGATCCCACCACCCGAAGACGCATACTGCAACAGGCCGCACTGGCTTCGGGGGCCGCTGCCCTCGTGGCGAGACGGGCCTATGCCGAAGGGGGTCCCGCGTGGCAGCGCTTGTTCCCGGCCGGCTTCCGCAACGAGCGCATCAAAACTTCAGGCGCCGAAATCAACACCGTGATCGGCGGCTCCGGACCTCCTCTGCTGCTCTTCCACGGTGCGCCGCAGTCGCTGATCACCTGGCGCCTGATCGCGCCCGACCTTGCCAAAGACTACACCCTGGTGATGTGCGACCTGCGCGGCTATGGCGATTCCAGCCGTCCGCCCGGTGGCGGCGATCATTCCGACTACTCCAAGCGCCCGATGGCGCTCGATGGCGTTGAAGTTATGAAGCATCTCGGCTACAACCAGTTTCGGATGGTGGGCCATGACCGCGGAGGTCGGGTGGGACGTCGCATGGCGCTCGATCATCCGGACAAGGTCACCAAACTGGCCGTGATGGATATCGTTCCCGCCCACTATCTCTACAGCCATGTCACGCTCGATTTCGTGCGGGCATATTTTCACTGGTTCAACGATCTGCGCCCCGAGCCGATTCCCGAAAACGAGATCAAGGCGGCTGCCGATAATCAACTGGCGCGCACCACGAACGAAATCCAGTTGGAGTATTTGCGTAACAACACCGACATGGCGTCGGTCCATGCGATGTGTGAGGATTATCGCGCCTCGGCTTCGATCGATCTGAAAATCGATGAGGCGGACATCAAGGCCGGAAAGAAAATCCAGTGCCCACTTTTGGTTCTGTGGGCTGCGGCCGGAGCCATGGGCAAGCTCTACGATGTGCTCGGAATCTGGAAAGACGAAGGCGTGAACGTCACCGGCAAGGGCTTACCAGGCAACCATTCGCTGCAGGAAAGCGCACCTAAGGAAACGCTGGCGGAATTACAACAGTTCCTGCGCGGGTAGCACGATACCGCGAATCCCCGCCGCCCGATAGGCCAGCAGCAATGCCCCCAACGCTGGGCCATGCTTTGGGGCCCGGCAAACAGTATTTTCTTCCAGGCTGACCAGTGTCTGGAATCTCTCGAGGAGTATGGCGCTGCGGAAAACGCCTCCGACCCATGCAACTTGCGCGGGTTCCCCTTCCGCCCAGAGCCGGCGGCGCACCGAGCCCACGAGCAGCGCAAGCTCCCGCGCCGCGTTGTGCAGCACGCCGACTGCGATCGGATCGGCGTCTTCCGCCATCCGATTGACGATTTCCGCCAGCCCCGCGACACGGTCCCGCGGCCATTCGGGCGTGTAGAACAGGTGGAACAGTTGATTGGCATCTGAAACGAGAGCATCAGGCGCCGAAGCTGCTTCGATGAGCGCGGGAGTCAGAGCTGTCCGGGCACCCCACCCTTCGTGTTCGCGCAGAACTGCGCGGAGGGCTTGCCGGACAATATCGAACGCTCCGCCTTCATCGCCGAACAGGTAGCCCCAACCGCCCGCTCTGGCCGTTTCGCCGCGGGCGTTTTGCCCAAATGCAATCGACCCCGTGCCTGCGATCGCCACGATTCCCGGCTCGCCCGAAGTGGCCCCGGCAAGCGCGATCATCGCATCGTGCGTCACCATCCAGTGTTCCGCTTCGATCAAATCGTGAAGCAATGCCACTTTGTCGGCGGGTCCGCCGCTCATGCCGAAACAAACGGATTTGAAGCTCCGGGCGGCGATCCCTGCGCGCGCTGTGGCTTGCGATATGCATTCCCCTGTCACACGCAGAAATTTCGCTTTCGCTTCGGCGCCGGACACGTGATTACACGGGCCCGCTCCCGCCCAACCGACAATTTTGCCGTGACGATCGCCGATCACCGCCGTGGTGCTCGATTGGCCGCCATCCACTCCCAGAAAATATTCGCTCATGAAACTACCACTCGGCTTTACCAGTCGACACCGCGTTTGCGCAGCTCCGCTTCAATCTGCGCGGCCGATTCGAATTGCACGGCGTCGAGACCATGGGCGCGCGCGGCTTCGATGTACGCCGGCATGTCATCGGTAAAGAAACATTCTTCCGGAAGGTACCCGGCCGCTTCGATGGCACGTTGGTAAATCAAAGGCGACGGTTTCATCGCGCCCACTTCATGCGACAAAACCAACGAATGGAAATGTCGCAGCAGAGGATAATTTTTGCGCACCATCTCGAAATGGATGGCGTTCGTGTTGGAGAGCAATACCAGCCTGTATTTGCGCGCGATGCCCCGAAGCATTGCCTCCGGGATCAGCGTATTTGGCTCAAAAATGCAATTCCAGATCTCGCAGAAACTCTCGTAGCCGATATCGAGATTCAGAAGGTTCGATAGTTCACGCACAAAATCGCGAGGCTCGATTCCACCCGATTCGAAGCGCGTGACAAGTCCGGTCGGTGCGATGCGTTTTGGAATTTCAGCCGCCGGAATCCCGCAAAGCGGTTCGAGCTTGGCGTAGCCGCGCCGGAAATCAAACGGCACGATCACCCGCCCGAGATCGAAGATGACCGCCTGAATTGCCATTCGGGATAATGATCGCAGGCGGAACATGACGGCGATGCGGACGATGCCGAAAACCGACGTTTTCGTGATTGGCGGCGGGCCCGTCGGGCTGGCGGCTGCGATCGCGGCCCGCCGCAAAGGCTTCAGCGTCGCGCTCGCCGACGCCCTGCAACCTCCCATCGATAAAGCCTGTGGAGAAGGCATCCTGCCAGATGGGCTGGCGGCCGCGGCTCGCCTCGGAATTCAGTTGCCTGCCGGGGATTCGTTCGATTTCCGCGGCATTCGGTTCCACGGCGAGGGCGTATCGGTGGCCGCCGATTTTCCGCACGGCCCCGGGCGAGGAGTACGACGCACGACCCTGCACCGGGCACTCGTCGAGCAAGCCGAGCGCTGCGGCGTCCACCTTCGCTGGGGTTGTTCCGTCAACGGATTGGAAGGCATCGAAGCCCACTGGATTGTGGGCGCCGATGGTACCGGATCCCAGGCTCGCCGATGGGCAGGGCTCGACGGTTTCAAACGAGACGCTCGCCGTTACGGATTTCGCCGCCACTTTCAAATCGCGCCATGGAGCGACCATGTCGAGATCCATTGGGGTAACGGTTGCCAGGTTTACGTAACGCCGGTCGCCCCGGATGAAGTCGGCCTGGCGCTGCTGTCGCGCGATCCGAAGCTGCGGGTCATGGATGCGCTGGCGCAATTTCCCACGTTGGCGTCAAGACTCGACGGCGCGCCGGAAACATCGAGCGAACGGGGAGCCCTCACCGCATCGCGCCAGCTGATTCGTGTCACGAAAAGCAATGTCGCGCTGATTGGCGACGCATCCGGGTCCGTCGATGCGATTTCCGGCGAAGGACTCTGCCTCGGTTTCCATCAGGCTTTGGCGCTGGCCGACGCGATGGAGCGGCGGGATCTCAGGCTGTATGAATCCGCGCATCGGCGTCTGGCCGCGCGACCCCGATTCATGGCGGATTTCATACTGACGATGGATCGGTGGCCGCAGCTTCGTAGGCGCGCGCTTCCGGTGCTGGCCTCGCACCCCGAACTCTTTGAGGGTCTGTTGGCGATGCACGTCGAGGGGGTTCGAAAGACCCATTTTGCCGCGCATTGCGTTGTGCTCGGCTGGAGAATGTTGATAGCCTGAAAACGCAGATGCAATTAAATACCGTTCAGAATTATCCTTAAAGAAAACCTGATCTCAAAGCAATGCGTCTGACATTCCAGGCGGTAAACGATGCCGATTGACACTTCGGGCAGCGCGACCGGAACGATGGACCCGGTGGATATCAAATACCTCGCGTGGGACCCCGAGGGATCTCCGGTTTCCATTCACATGCATCCCCGCGTGGTGGACGGGATCGCACACGACGTGGGCGAAGGCATCGGGACGCCAACCATTGGGGTGCCAGGCAGGGAAATCGGCGGACTACTGCTCGGCCGGGTGGTACCCGGGGCGCGGCTTTCCGTTTGGATCGAGCGCTACCAACGGATTTCCTGCGAGCACCGCTTCGGGCCGCAGTTTATTCTGGATGGCAATGAAATCAAGGCTCTCGAGGCGGCAGCCAACAGCATTCTCGCGGCTGGCGAGCTCGCAGTCGTCGGTCTTTATCGCAGCCACGCGCGCCCCGGATTCCAATTGGAAGAGTCGGATTTCGAGCTGATCCGGCGGTACTTCGGCGATCCGTCGGATCTCATTCTCCTGATTAAATCGAAGAACCGGAACGATATCTCCGGGCAATTCCTTGCCTGGGATGCGGAGCATGGGGCCCACCTCGTGGGCCCCGAAATTACTTTCCGCGATGGCGCCGCTCCTGTCGATCAAGCTCCCGCTCCGGTTCCTGAAGCGCCTGAGGCGAACGCTGAGGCGCCGGTTGCGAAGGAATACCCGCGGCGGCTGATTCCGGATTTCCTTCCTTCGCCGGCGGTCGAACCCGCTCCATCGCTGTACGGACTGGGACACAATTTCGCACCCGAAGAATCGACGAAGGAACAGGAAACCCGGGAGCTTTTCAAGACGTGGCTGCCCCTGGTTGCAGCCTTGTTGCTCGTGGGAGGGATTGTCTGGATGCTCTTACAATCGGGTGGGCACGGACCATCGAAATCCGGGGATCCGGCGCCGGCGCAGACCGTGCAATTTGAACGGCCTCTTGGCCTGTACGTTGACTCGGCGGGCCGGAATTGGCGCGTCCTGTGGAATCCGAGCGCGACGGCGCTACACGATGCACGCAATGTGCAGTTGTTTGTGCGCGATAAGGACGATCAGAATCTCATCCCCCTTTCGGAACACGATCGCGCTTCGGGAAGCTATCAATACCGGCCCACGGGAAACGACGTAGCATTCCGTCTTGAAGTCGTCGACAAGGCTGGACGCATTTCCGCGGAATCGTTTCGGGTCATGCAGGTGCCGAGCGCGCCGGTAGTTACCGTGCCGGCCCCTGCTCCCGAAACAGCTCCGCGCATCACTCCGCCCAAAGCGGTTTATAAGGCGCCCCCCATCGTCGCGTCCGGCATCCGGCCACGCATCAAAGGCGCCGTTCCGATCGACGTACGTGTCCAGATCGACGCTCGCGGACACGTGGTGTCGGCTGTGCCGGTGACAAAGCAACATTCGGGGCTCGATGAATATCTTGGGACCCGCGCCGTGCAGGCGGCCAGGCTCTGGCGCTTCGAGCCGGCGCGCGAGAACGGCAAACCGGTGGCCGGCACGCAGATCCTCCACTTCGTTTTCGAGAAGTGATCGTCAGTACCGGAGAATCCGCTACCCTGTTGAATGGCTATGAAGCTCAGGGAACTGGCGGCGGCGCTTGAGTGTCAAACCGCGGGCGAAGCGAACGTTGAAATCACTGGTGTCCAGGGGATCGAGCTCGCCGGCCCGGGGCACATCACGTTCCTGTCGAATCCGAAATATGCCCCCAAACTCAAAACCACGCAGGCCAGCGCCGTAATCGCCAACCAGCCCGTGAGCGGCATTCCCACGCTGATTTCGTCGAATCCCTATCTCGATTTCGCGCGCGCACTCGAACTGTTCTATCAGCCGCCGCGGCCCAAACCGGGAATTCATCCATCCGCCGCGATTGCCGGGTCGGCCCGCATTGGCGAAGGCGCGTCAATCGGTCCATTCGTGTCCGTCGGCGAAAACGTCGCGATTGGGCGCGATGCGGTGCTGCATCCGC
>Ga0070733_10003468_pt1 | contig 10803 bp, 6 predicted proteins | sample Coa_R1_9_FD_66450 | JGI IMG/M metagenome (GOLD analysis project Ga0070733, IMG submission 66450) | Surface soil microbial communities from Centralia Pennsylvania, which are recovering from an underground coalmine fire - Coalmine... | ecosystem: Environmental > Terrestrial > Soil > Unclassified ... | reverse complement strand
CATAAATGAATCGGACAGGTCGCAGATACTCAAAGCATGTTTCCATTGCCATGTTGGCGGGCGCGTTTGTGATGTCCGGCGAGATGCCACTCTTGGCCAGCCCTCCTCAGTCCAGCCAGTCCAGTTCGTCCAGCGCCGGCACCGCGGGCCAGAAGCAGGACAATTCGTTGCCGGATGCGCCGCAACCTCAGTCACAGGCGCCAACGAGCCAGCAGCCGACAGCCACTCCCTCAGGAGCGGCTGGAGCGAAGGCCGCCAAAATAAAAGGTGCTCCGGTAGCCAAGCCAGCGGGGGCGGCAGTGGCGCCCGCGCGTCAGCGCGGTCATCACTCGCTGCTGATCAAGCTGGGATTGGTGGCAGGAGCCGGAATCGCGGTCGGTTCGGTTGTCGCGTTGGCGGAGAGAAGTCCAGCGCGGCCACCCAGCGCCGCACCAGCAGGTCGCCCATGATCCACGGAGTTCTCCAATAAATGTCTCCCGAGCAAGCCGACGCGCAGCCCACTGCCACTCGTCCATTCGTGATTACTTTTTCGGGAATCGACGGGGCGGGGAAGACCACGCAAATCGAGTATCTCGCTTCGAGTCTGCAGAAGCAGGGCCTGCGGGTGCTGCGACTCAGCTTCTGGGATGACGTTGCAGTCTGGTCGAAAGTGCGCGCCGGAGCCGGATACAGATCAGAGGAAAGCGGCGACGCGGAGCGGATGGCGGAGCGTCCATTCGCCCCCAAGAACAACAAGCACATTCGGAAGTGGTATTTGAGCTCGGCGCGGGCGGCGTTATACCTGCTGGATGTTGCCCGATTGCGCCGCTTGCTGGCCAGGCAACCGGCAAAAGGGTCTGACGTCATAATCTTTGACCGGTATATCTACGACCAAATCGCGAATCTCTATTCCCAGTCGTTTGCCGCTCGTAGCTATGCCAAGATTCTGTTGAGGCGAGCGCCCGCTCCCGACCTGGCGTTCATCGTGGACGCGTCGCCGACCGCCGCGTTTGCCCGGAAGCCAGAATATCCCCTGGAATTCATGCACGAAAATCGTCAGAATTTTCTGCTTCTCCGGGAACTGGTTCCGCAGTTGATCATCATTTCTGATGGCACGGCGGAGGATGTGAGAGATGAAATCTGCAGTCATATCAGCCGCTCGCGGCTGGTGGCGGGCACTTTGCCTGAGGAAAAGGCTGACGTTCCCGAAGCCAGTGCAGTAGCCCGCCCACTGAGTTCCCGTAGCCTGCGAAACGACCCAACGGCAAGTCTCTAGGTTCCATCCAAGGCTCACGCATTACCGAAAGCGAGGCCCTGCATGATACCTGGGGTTTCAGACAATAGTCTTGCCTTGGTCGTACCGACGCTGGATGAAGCGGGAAACATCGACAGAGTGCTCAGCGAGCTCACCGATGCATTGAGCGAGACGCAATATGAATACGAGATCGTGGTCGTCGATGACGGAAGCACCGACGGAACGGTGGAACGGGTTCATAACTGGGCCAAGCGAGATCCACGCATTCGCGTCATCTCACGCGTGGGAGAACGGGGCCTGGCCGGTGCGGTGTTGTACGGCTGGAGTCAATCCCGAGCGAACCTGCTCGGCGTGATCGATGCTGACCTGCAACATCCCCCTCAGCTGTTGCCGGAACTTTTGAAGGCGGCCGAACAAGCCGATATAGCCATCGCCAGCCGTTACGCTCAGAGCCAAGGAACCAAAGGTTGGAATCCGCTGCGCGCGGCTGTTTCCCGGCTGAGCACCCTCGCAGCGGCGCCTCTGATCTCCAAGAAAAAACTTGGGGTGACGGACCCGATGTCGGGCTTCTTCGTGATCCATCGCCGCTGCATCGAAGGGTTAACATTCAAGACCACCGGCTTCAAGCTCTTGCTTGAAATCCTGGTCCGCGGGCGCATCCAGACTGCGCAGGAGATCGCGTACCATTTCGGCCTTCGCCGGGCGGGCAGAAGCAAGGCCAATGCTACCGTTGCCTTTCACTATTTGCACCTTCTCGGCCAGCTCTCGCGGGATTTGGTGTTGCGCTCGAGCGAGCAGTGAAGATTGCGCTCATTACCGCGTTTCCGCCGAGCCGCCATGCGCTCAATGAATATGGCTTCCACGTGGCGGAACAACTCCGCCAAGAGCGAGGTGTGGAACTGACGGTGTTGGGAGACTACCTCCCTACACCTACCGAGGAACCGCCCGGCTTTGCGGTCAATCGCTGTTGGGGTTTCGGAAAGCCCGGCAATCTGGGCACCCTGCTGCGGGCCATCCGGAAGTTGAAGCCCGACGTGGCGTGGTTCAATCTCGGGTTCGCCAGCTTCGGCGCTCGTCCGCTTTCGGCGATGCTCGGTCTCCTGACGCCAGCTGCGGCGCGGCTGCACGGAGTGTACTCGCACGTTACGCTGCACCAGCTGTTCGAGACGGTCGACATGGAGGATGCGGCTGTTGCCTCGCCCCGCTGCTTCCGGGTCGGAGGCTGGCTGGCAACGCATCTACTGCTGAGCGCGAACTCGCTCTCGGTTCTGCTGCCCGCATATTGTCGAACATTGAACGAGAAGTACCGGCGCGGCCGGGTCAGTGTGCGGTCACATGGGATCTTTGCCGGGAGGCCGGACCCGCCAGACTTTACTCGGCGCGGGAATCCGATTCATCGCATTCTTGCGTTCGGAAAGTGGGGGACGTACAAGCGTCTCGAGCTGCTGATCGAAGCATTCAATCGGGTGGCAACGCAATTCTCCAATGCACGACTGATCATCGGTGGCAGCGACCATCCAAGAACTCCCGGCTATGTGCAGTCGATGGCGCAGCGTCATGCGTGCGAGCAGATTCGTTTTCTGGGCTATGTACCCGAGGAATCGATTGCTGATCTGTTTCGAGAGGCAAGCCTGGCGGTAATGCCCTACACATCGTCCGCCGGCTCCAGCGGTGTGGCCCACCTCGCGGCGCAGTACGGCGTCCCGGTGATCGCCTCCGGCATCCAGGACTTCCAGGAGCTGGCGGAGCATGAGGGGATTGCCATGCGCTTCTTCACGCCAGGCAATGAGGACAGCCTGGTCGAGCAAATGCTGATGGCCTTGAATTCTCCGAATGAGCTGAAAGAGATGGCCTGGCGGAGTTATGCGGCTGGCGTGGCCATGAGCATGCCGCTTGTAGTGCGGGAATACATCCGGATCTTCCGCCAACAGGAGCGCATCAAGATCCTGCAAGTGCTGGCTGGCTTGCGTCGCGCCGGGCGACCCCAAAAGCCGAGCGAGATGGCACGCACGGCTGGAGAAAAAGTTCAGAAGTGGCAGGACGAAGACCAAGCTGCGGACTTCGCTGCTGAGTCCGCCGTGCATCCCGCTGCGGCATAATCAATCGCTGGTGCTTGGCGCATCCTGTGACGCACGCGCTTTCAGTGCCTACTTCTAGTTCAGATCCTGGGGCTGCGGTTGCGGGGAATCTACCGGCGGCGGGCTTGGCGTCGCATTTCTGTTCTGTTCGGAATCCGGAGGCGGCAAGGCTGGAAGAGCCGGTGCGTGCATTGCAATCGGAGGCACCGGCGTTGCGTCCAGTTCGCTGCTCGCGGAGGCAGCGTCGCGACGCTTGAGTTCGATGGGTCTCTTTGCGCGGCGCTTCTGCTCTTGAATCGCCCTGAGTGTGGCCTCAACATCGGATTGGTTATCGTCGGCCAGGTTGTCGATCTTTCGTCCTTCGGCGTCGCGGCGCGTGGCATAGCTCACTCGGGCGTTCGCGTCTCGCCCGGAGCGTGCCGCTTCGTAATACATTTCAGCGCTTTCCCGATCGCCCGCAATCTCGGCGATATAGCCCAGATTGTTGAGGGTGAACGCATTTTGTGCGTCCTTTTGATACGCCTGCAAGAAAAACTCCCGCGCGACCAGCGGGTGGTTCTCATTCAGGGCCGCGACTCCCCGCAAGTTGAGGCGAGCGGTGGTTGCCTCAAGCCCTTCGCCGCGGGCGATTTCTTCGCTCACAGCGGCTGCGTTTCCTGCGGCTACCTCGCTGATCGGGCGGCCGCGCCACTTCACGCGCGGAGTCACTACAACCCGCTGCTTCGAATGCATGCTGGCCGCTGCGGAATAACTTCGGAGTGCGCCCTCGGTATCTCCGACGGCCTCCAGGGCATAGCCGAGATTGTTCAGCAGGAACGGATCTTGGGGATGCCGCGGCAGAGCGGACTCGAGCAGGTTTCTGGCTTCAAACACGTGCCCTTGTTGCGCCAGCACGATCGCCCGCTCGTTGATTCTGTTCAGCTCCTGATCAGAATCCTCCACCCGCCGGAATGCTTCATCCAGGGGCTTGCCTTTGAGAGCCGCTTCACTGGACTGATCGATGACCGCGCCCGTACGGTCTCGCGCGGCCAGCGCGTAATAACGCAAGGCTCGATCAGCATCGCCATCCAATTCGGCAACGTAGCCGAGATTATTCAGAGTGAACGGGTCATCCGGATCGATCAGGTAAGCCTTGTAGAAGAGTCGGGCAGCCTTTTTTTGATGGCCGTGCTTGAGTTCGGCAACACCCTCTCGGTTTAGCTTCTGAGTGGGCGTAGAGACGGTGCGCCTCGGGAGGGGAACCTTCAAATCACCCGCGAAACCCCGGCTGGTCCCGGCGATGAGGTGCATCGCAAGCAAAATCGGAATCGCGACCAGTGTTCTCACGTTGCTCAAGTTCATCTTCATTCCGTTGCCGACACTATGATGTTGGACGCCCCGCCATCGGTTGGACTACAGCAAATACCCGATACTGATGGCCCATCCGAGATCATGCCATTTAGCATCCAAGGAACGATGGCAAAGTTCTTATGGACGATGATCGTAATAGCAGGCTGCGCGCATGCGCAGGTTGCCGCTCCCTCTGCGTCCCCCGCCACATCTGACGAAACCGGTGCGCAGCCCGTGGCTGAGCTCGCACACGACCTGTCCTCAGCCCCTAAACTCGGCGGCAAGGTAGGTCTGGTGCGCGGTGTGCTGAAGCGATTGGATCCGATCCACGATCAGCTCTTGCTTCACGTATTCGGGGGCGGCGATATCCGGATTGCCTTCGATGCGCGGACTCAGCTTCTTCCGGATAGTGCGGTCACGCGCGTGAGCCGCATCCCCCCTGGGTCCGTGGTGTCCGTCGACACTGTCATTGATCACGGAAAATTGTTTGCGCGGTCGGTGCGAACCGGCGCATCCGAAGCTGTTGAGCTGAACGGGCAGGTCGTGCGATACGACGCCGCTAAATCCCAGCTGACCGTGCGCGACCCCATGAGCCCGCACAATATTTCGCTGCACGTTGCTCCGAGCACGATAGTTGTCAACCGGGGTCAATCCACCTCACCGCAGGCTTTGTCTCCGGGGATGCTGGTGCGGGTGCAGTTCTCTCCAAAACAGAAGGCGGCGACCAATGTTGAGATTCTCGCCGAACGCGGAAATTCTTTTACTTTTGAGGGGCGAATTGTCTCCGTGGACCTGCGTTCGCGTGTTCTTGCCCTGTCGAACAACTCCGACCAGAGTATTCGCGAACTCGACATCGGCTCGCTCGATCGCGCTGGCGTGAGTCTCTTGCGAGAAGGCGCCGACGTCAGTGTTCAGGCCGAGTTCGACGGAGACCGCTACAACGTTCGCACGGTCGCCCTCACGCCGCCCACTCCATAAAGCTATCGGCAAGCCCTTGAGTTGAACTTGCCATACGCTTTCAGGGCATCTCTATCTCGGCGAGTTTGTCCCGCAGGGACCGCGCGATGAAGAAATCTCCATCGCGGAACATGTAACGGACCGTGTGGCGAGCATAACGCGTCAGGCTTCGCAGGTCGGTTTTGTGCCAACAACACAAGTTCATATTGGGAGACAGACCGCAATAGAAGCGGAAGCGGCGGTGCGCTGATTCGGGCACCGTGAGCATGGCTGCCGCCATGCGGTGATTTCCCTCGATGATCGTGAGCGGCCGATGCTCATCCGTGCCGATCAGCAACACAGCATCCGGCACCTCGTTCCCGCGGAGATCGATTCCGATGGCTCCGAGCTTCTTCAGGAAGCGGCTCTGCTGCCCTCGAGCCAGTTCCGCTTCGATGCGGCCTGTCATTTCCATCAGGGAGAACCCGCCTCCCGCAAAGCGCCTCCATTCGTTCCGCGGAAATAAGCGCAGCCGCGCCAGGTCACGCGAAGTCAGCTCAATCTCCCACCACTCCGTATCCGCAGGCAGTTCACGCCACAGGCGCCCTCGCCGGCGGAACAGCAACGCGCGTCGAATGAAATTTTCATGAGGATGGTCGAGATTGCCCTGCTCTACAAGGTGCTTGAAGTCGCGGCGATAGGGATCAAACTCGGAGTGATAGAACTCACCCCGTAAAAATTCCGCGACGATCTCCTCCTCCGGCACGGACCGCAGGAGTTGCAGAGGTTCCGAAGGTGTCGTAGAGGGCTCTGATTCGTCGCGCTCACGAAAGAGTGGTGTGGTGACGACCACAAGCAGTCCGCACATGACGAACAGTTGCACCAGAATCACCTGGGACAGGGAGCCGTGATAACGCCAGATCGCTGCGGTCAGCAACATGCTGGCGCCCAACTGCACCCAGGCCGCGGTGCCGATGCGCCGCGAGATCTCGTACATCATGATCACCACTGCAATGCAGTAGATTCCGGTCATGACCGCATACTCGGTCAAGAGCGTGGAGAACGATGCAGTACCCAGCAGGAACGGTTGTCCCAGCAGCATGGTCCATACCGATTGCGGCGCCAGCGCCACCGCCGCGATGAATACTGAAGTGACGGTTCCCACAAGGAGCAATCCGGTGTAGAGCACGGAGCGCCCGCCTCGGTGATGGGTATGACTGGCCGACACCGGAAACATGCTACTGACAACCGACCACGACAACATGAAGACGACGCGCCCTACCAGAGCGATGGCCGCGTAGATTCCCGCTTCCGGCGGCGGAAAGAAATGCTTCACCAGCAAGATATCGAGGTTGCTGAGAATCACCTGGCCGATAAAGTACAGCAAGGCCTGCACGCCCTCGCCAAAAGGCGCAATCTTGATCAGTCCCGATGTCGAGCGGTATTCAGCCCCCGGCGTAGCGACGATGTATGCCGCGACGATGGAGAGCAGGATTGCCGCCATGACACCGGTCACGCCCATCCTGTAATGCAGGAAGAGCAGTGCCCCGCCTAATTTGAACGTCACCTCCACGACCACATTGAGGGCGAGGCTGCGGAAGTTGTAACAGCCCTGCATCTTTCCGCGACGTACTCCCAGCGGGATATAGACTCCCGCCGCGAAGGCCAGCAACACCAGGTCATGCTGCGCGGGCAGGTTGAAATAGGACTTGAGGTGGGCGCTGCCAGCGGCGAGTAGTACGGCAATCCCCAGGCCCACCTGCCAGGAGCGACGCAGCATGGTTGTGTAAATTTGCGCCCGGACCACGGTCTCCGAGTTCCGAGCGATGAACTTTGAAGTGATGATCTGAAACGATAAGGTGATGGCCGTCACCAGCATGAGCAGCGTATACAAAGCGGAGGCGTGGCCGAAGCTTGAAGCCCCTAGCATTCGCGCGATCAGGATGTTGTAGAGCAGGTTGGTGGCGGCCACCAGTCCAGTGCTCAGCAACAGGATGGCGCTGCCGCGCACGACGCGCCCCCGCAAGACTTCGCGATCGCCCGGCCTTGTGGTCACTTGCGAAGCTGGAAGCGTCGTCATAACGAATTCGGTCTCATGGCAATAGGCGCGCGGTGTGGAATGGAAGGCATCAAAAAGTGAATTGCGCCTCCGGAACGACTTGGGTGTGGCTGTGTCCGGGGAAATCATAAAAACTTTGCTGAGCCAGGCCGAAAGAAAGTCTGACGGGATAAGTGAGCGAAGCGGTCTCCGAGCCTAGGCTCCCGCCCCAGCCCCGTTCGTGTGTGTAAGAGAGCAGGACAGTCGAGGACACGTTGTCGTACGCGTGAAAGCTGCGTCCGGAAGACCACGCACCCGAGGCGGACAGCGTCCAGCGTGGATTGAGCTTGGCCTCCAAGCCGAAGCGCGGACGAAGAGTTTGCGCTATGGCGTATTCATTGCCTTCGGTGCGCCACGCCCGCAGAAACTCCCCGATCGCCGTCGCGCGGATTCGGGGACCGAACCGATGCTCCAGGCCCGCATAGGAGATTGTCTGGTAATACTGATTCACCGATGGCCCGAAGAGCAGATCAATCGCATTCCACCCGGTGAGCAGCGCGGTGTGGCCCCAGGGCCGGCCCAGGCGAAAATCGAGAGCACCCGAAGTCTGCCGCGAATGCAGAGCCTGCTCAGTGAATGGGCCCGCTTCGCGGATGAAATTTCCCGAAACTGAGAGCCAATTACCGATTGGGCTGCTGCTCAGGTAAACAAACTGGCGAAACAGATTCTGATCCATGGCCGCCGGCGCAAGCGTGTCGCGCCGCATCGTGTACTGTAGTCCGGGTAGGATGCTCAGCTTAACGTTGCCCAATTGCACAACCGGCGCCACGGATATATTGAGGATGGTGTCGAACGTATTGCGATTGCCAATCAGGAGTTCGCTCGGCAATGAGAAGCTGCCCTGAGCGTTACGCTCGGCGACGAAGCCTTGAATCGTAGGAAAGGAATCAGGTCGGAATTGAAAGCGTGAATCGGCGAAGGTCTCAATGGAGCGTCGCGGAGGCGGCAACAGGGTTCCGGCTTTTTGCACGCCGAGCAAACGAGCGTCGAGTTGATAGATGTTTTCGTCCTCAAACAACGGTTTTACACGTGTGTCGGATCCCATGCCAATGTGACCGGTGATGGGACGACCTTCTTCTTCCGCCAGTTCGATTTCCGCAGTGCGAATCGCCGGGTTCTGAGGGTCCATTTGGTTGGCGAGGCCGAAGGTCGCAAGTGCGCGATCATCCTGGCCGCGCTGCCGGTAGACGTTGCCCTGGGCGACCAGAAAATCATAGTTGCTGTTGCGCTCCAGATCGTCGCGCAGGCTGGCCAATTGCAATTCCGCGCTACGGGTGTCGCCCAAGGCCAGCGACGCATTTGCCATACCGATCGCCACCGAGGTTTCATCGGCGCCCAGCGCTTGTGCGCGCCCGTACATCTGCTGAGCCAGCGGATACTCGTGGATGTTCATCAAGATGTCGGCTGCGTTCAGGTAGTCATCCGCGGAGGTCACGTCGGTGGACGCGACTCGCGCCTCGGCCAAGCCGAGCGCCACTTGTTGTTGCGCGTCTGACGGCTTGCCACCTTCGGCAAACAGCCGGCCCAAGGCAAGGCGGACTTGCAGACGATCCTCGTCAGAACTTTCCAGCGCCTGCGTGTACCGGGTCATGGCTTGGTCGCGACGGCCCAGGATGCGCAGAGCATCGGCAGTCACGAGCAGAACCTTGTAATCATTCCCGCCGTCGCGCTCCGCAGAATCGATAGCCTGCATGGCGTCGGCCGACCGGTTGAGTTGTGCATAGCATCTTGCAAGCTGCGCCGAAATCATCGCTTTGTTCGACACGGGACCGCTCGGAACGACCGCGAGCGCATTGTGCAACGTGTCGGCCGCGTTTGCGTATTTATGTGCCCGGTACTGCACATCGGCGAGCGCGATGTAGGAAGTCGGATCATTCGGATTCAGCTTCAGAGCTTTCCGGTACTCACCTTCTGCGCGAGTCAGCATGACTCGCTGGCGGTAAGCCTCGGCTTTGACCAGATGCAGGCTCTCTGAGTCGGGAAGTAGACGGCTGGCGACTTCAGCCTCCTTGAGCGCTGGCGTGGAACGCCGCAACTGGAGCAGGGCATAGGCAAGCCCGAGGTGCGCTTCGCCATATTGCGGATTCAGCGCCAGGGCCTTGCGGAAATCCTGCTCAGCCTTTACGGGCAGGCGCATGTCGTTGTACACATAGCCGCGGTTCATATAACCCACCGCCATCGTCGAATCGATTTCGAGTGCGCGTGTGAAGTCGTGGACGGCGGCCGCGTATTCGTTGTGGTCGGCGTGCACGTAGCCCGAGATCAGCGGCAGGTCGCGATCTTCCTGAAAAACAGGTTGAAAGCGGTCGACGATCTTCATCGCTTTATCGTTGCGCTTGAGAAACAAGAGGTCATACGCAAGATAGTCGACCGCCTCGCGATCGTTCGGAAGCTTCTGGATCACCTCGTAACCGAGATCTGCCGACTCCGCGTAGTTGCCGATCATCGTCAAGTAGCGCTCATGCTCCCGCATGACTTGCGGGTCTTGTCGCACTTCCTCGGCCGCGCGTGTGAGCCACTCCTTGGCTTGGGCCGGATGGTGGGCTTCGAGTGCCGCGTTCATCGCGCCAGACACAATCAGCGGATGGCCCGGCGATTTCTGGAAGGCGGCCTCATAACTCTGCTGCGCTTCCTCAAATTGCCGGCTCGCGCTGTACAAATCACCCAGAGCCAAATTCGGCACGTAATCGTCGGGATGTCTCTTCGCAAATTCCAGGAAGTAACCGCGAGCGGCTTCGGTGTCGCCGGTCTCGCGCGAAAGGAAGCCCAGCGCGCCCAATGCGCTACCATTCGATGGATCGATGGCCAGCGCCACGAGATAGGTTTTGCGGGCTTCTTCTTTCCGGTCTGTTTTCCAGAGAAGATTCGCGTAGTTGAGAAGCAAAATGCCGTTGCGAGGCTCAAGCCGGATGGCTTCTTTTAAGTCTTTTTCCGCGGAATCGACATCGCCTCCGCCTGCCTCGGTGGCTGCGCGCAGCCGTAAAAACTCGGGTCGCGCAGGGCCCGCCATATCGAGAGTGTGGATCGCGTTGGCCGCATCTTTCGTGACACGATCGGCATTCGCGTTGTCTCCGGAATCTCGGTAAATCTGGGCGAGATCCACGCGCAATGAGATTGGATAGAGGACT
>Ga0070733_10003467_pt1 | contig 10805 bp, 8 predicted proteins | sample Coa_R1_9_FD_66450 | JGI IMG/M metagenome (GOLD analysis project Ga0070733, IMG submission 66450) | Surface soil microbial communities from Centralia Pennsylvania, which are recovering from an underground coalmine fire - Coalmine... | ecosystem: Environmental > Terrestrial > Soil > Unclassified ... | reverse complement strand
CGTCCGGTATGGAGTGAGAGTCACTTTGAGATCCATTTCGGTGACTTTTTCGCCGAGCCGTATGACCAGCTTTCGCACCGCGGTGTTCGGAGCCTGGGGAGATGGCGCGGCCGCCGGTGCGACGTCGAAAACTGCGTGCCGCGGGGAGACAATCTCCGCGGAAAGAGTCCACCCCCCTTTCTTCAATTCGGCGATCTGGCCATTCAGGCTGATGTCGGCGTCGGTGAGCATGCCCCAGAGTGCTTCGATCGGTTGCTCGGATTCCAGAACATCCTGCAAGAATACCTGTTGGCCCTGGGTGATCCCGATCCGGCGGTGAAATTGTTTCAACCTGCGATGGTAGGCATGGCTAAGATCGATTTCGACCCAGGAGACCTCCGGCGTGAAGCCATGATTGGTTATGGGCGCCTCCGCGCGCGGGTCCTGGTTCTCATCGTCGATCATGACGGTGTTGTGCGATTCGGTCCGCATTCGGTAGTAACTCGAGCGCTGCCGGCCAAAGGAATCCGGCAGGTTGTAGTCGTCGGGGCCGAGATCTTGCGCCCATCGCACGCCGCCCGCATCGAGCACGAACGTCCCAAGATCGAGATGCCCGTGGTTGGCCTTATTATCGCCCCCCTTCACTCCGACAAAAATGGCCTGCGGATCGTCCCAAGCGCTGCGCAGAAAAGCGACCTCCACGCCGTGAAAGATGGTTTCGAGAGGCCAGGCCTCCTGTTTGGGGCTGCGCCCGTCGGGCTGATACCAAATCAAATCGAGCGCGTCGGGGTTGGAGCCGGAGTCGAGTAATCGCTGCTCTTGCCAGGCATAAACCGGGTCGGCGAATCGGCGTGCCAGCCAGAACATTTCGGGAGCCGGTTCGATATGGTCGTGCGCGTCGGCGTAATTGAACATTTTGCCCGCGGGACCGGTGGAGTAAACGCGGAAGCGTCCAGTCTTGTCGAAGCCTTTTGCGGCCGAAAGCCCGAAATCAGTGCCCAGCGCGGAATCTATTGCAGCCAGAAAATAGACCGTGTAGGCGGTGGCGTAATTCCAGTAGCCAGGTCCTTCCGCCCAGCCGCCGTCCGGACCATATGACGTCAAGGCGAGCGGAATGGATTCCAGCGCATAGCTCAGAATGGCGCGGCTCTTATCCGGCTCTTCCTCGGCCACGGCGAGCGCGCCGATACTGACGCCTCCGTTGCACACCGGATTCCAGTTGAAGCGATTCGTCACCCACCAGGCCTGGCTTTCATAGGCGGCGACCGCAGGGTTGAGGCCTTTTTCCACTATGGCGCTGCGAATCCAGGCGCGATTTTCCGGAGTCAGCGCCGGATAAAGCCAATCGTAGGCGATACCGAAGGCGTGGGTCATTTCCGCGGCATCCAGGAAATGCGAGGGGTTCCAGTCCTTGAAATCCGCCGCTGCGTGCAACTCGCGCAGGGCCCGCTCGAGATATTGCATCCTGCCATCCAGACGGTAGAGCAGGGCCAGAGTGTAAATCCGTTCCAGACAGCGGCGGCTTTGCGCCAGCAGACGCGGGCCCACCAGCTTATACTCCACCGGCGGCGTGGTAATCAGGCGGTCAGCTTCTTTGACCAGGTCGGCGTGGATCTTGCGCGCCTGCGGATTTTGCTGGATGAGCGAACGTATGTGTTCGAGGTCGGAATCGAGGACAATCAGACGCGGGTGCTCCGCGTGGAGCGTTTTTAGCGGATCGTCCGCCGCGCCGAGCGCAAGCGCAGCCACGGCCAGGAACGCTGCGATCACACGCGTCATGATTCGCTTATAACATGGAGTGGCGTGCCGGTTCTCGGCCGGATCGCCGAAAGCGTGCGCCGGCGCTCATATGCGGACGATCGAAGGAGGGAAGTCTTGAATGGACTGATGATGGATTACCCGCTAACTCTGCAGCATTTCCTGGAACGCGCGGGCCGGCTTTTCCCTGATAAAGAAATCGTCACGCGAGCCCCGGCTGGAATCCACCGGTATCGGTACCGCGATTATTACCGGCGCACGCACCGTTTGGCGCGCGGACTGGAGAAGCTGGGCGTGCAGCATGGGGACCGCGTGGGCACGCTTGTCTGGAACACGCACCAGCACCTGGAACTATACTTTTCCATCACCTGTTACGGCGCAGTCCTGCACACGCTCAACTTGCGTCTCTCCACCGACGACCTTGCCTACATCATCAATCACGCCGAGGATCGCGTCATTTTTGTGGACCGTTCTCTGGTTCCACTTCTCGCCAAGATCCGCGGACGCCTGTCTTCGGTTCGGCAGTTTGTGGTGATCGAGAATGGCGCCGCAGCGGACCACGAGTTTAACGCCTTGGATTACGAACAACTTCTGGCCGCGGTGCCGGACGAGCCGTATGCCTGGCCGCGGCTTGACGAGAACTGCGCCGCCGGCATCTGTTATACGTCCGGCACCACCGGGCATCCAAAGGGCGTGGTATATAGCCATCGCGCGCTGTTTGTGCACAGCATGGCCTTCGCCATGGCCGATACCTTCGCCTTGAGCGAGCGTGACACCTTGTTGCAGGTAGTGCCGATGTTTCATGCCAATGGCTGGGGCACGCCGTTTGCCGCGATCATGACCGGCTCAAAGATCGTTCTGCCCGGCGAGCATCCGCAACCGCGCGACTTCGCGCAATTAATCCAGGACGAACGCGTGACCATCATGGGCGGTGTGCCCACCATCTGGATCGGTCTGGACAGCGTCTTCCAGGAAGAGCAGTTTGATGTGTCAAGCTTGCGGCTGGCCATAGGCGCAGGCTCCGCGCTGCCGCGAAAGCTCATTGAGAAATACCAGAAAGAACATGGCATCGAGTTATGTCAATTGTGGGGGATGACGGAGACCACGCCGGTAGGCACAGTCTCAAAGCTGAAGCAGGACCTGGCGTGCCGGCCGGAAGAAGATTGCTTCCGGACGCGCGCCAAGCAGGGTTTGCCGGTGGTGTGCGTGGACCTTCGCGCCGTGGACGACCAGGGCCTCGAAGTTCCGTGGGACGGCACGACCATGGGTGAGGTGCAAGTGCGCGGGCCGTGGATCACCAGCGGCTACTACAATGACTCGCGCTCCGATTCCGCGTTCATGGATGGCTGGTTCCGCACCGGCGACGTCGCCACCATCGACCCGGAAGGCTACGTGCAATTAGTGGACCGCGCCAAGGACGTAATCAAAAGCGGCGGCGAGTGGATTTCAAGCGTCGATCTGGAAAACGCGATCATGGGCCATCCCAAAGTTCTCGAAGCGGCCGTGGTAGCCATCGAGCACCCCAAGTGGGGCGAGCGGCCGCTGGCGATCGTGGTGCCCAAACCGCAATTTCAGGATCGCGTCACCAGGGAGGAAATCCTCGCGTATCTGGAGCCGCGGTTCGCCAAGTGGTGGCTGCCCGACGAGGTGCTGTTCGTGGATGCCATTCCCAAGACCAGCGTGGGAAAGTTCGACAAAAAGGTGATGCGCGCGCGCTACAAGCAGTTCCCGGGGACTGAAGCGTCCGGCGCGGAGCGCGCCTGACGCGCTTGGGCTATGCTGAAGTATCCCTATGTTCCTCAAGATCCTGGCGCATCCCATCTTCGCCAACCTCAACTTTCACATGCCTATGATCGTGGATCTTTCGCATCCACTGATCCTGCTGACGGGTGAGAACGGTTGCGGCAAGTCGACGCTGCTGCACTCGATCTATCTCGCCATGCGCGGCGACAAGGTTGACGGCTATATTTATAAGCTCGAAGGCGGAGAGGCCGGCGCCGGCCCCGTATTCCTGTTTGACGCCGAGCAGCACAACCCCCGCGCCCATCCGGAGATGTTTGACAACCAGCCGGAGATGAAGGAATTCATCCAGATGGCAAGCCACGGCCAGGTGATGCTCTCGCTATTTCGCGAAACGTTTCCGAGTTTTCCCAATGGCACCGTCCTGCTGCTCGACGAGCCGGAAATGGCCCTGTCCGCTTCCAACCAGCGGCGTATCTTGAAAATGTTGATGGAACTGGTGGAGCAGAAAAACTTTCAGATCATTGCAGCCACGCATTCCCCCGTGCTGGTGGAGGCAAAGGAAACCTACGTGATCGATCTCGACCGCCATATCAACCGAAACGTCATCCCCGCCGACCTGGGAGTGGAGGGCCAGAGCACCATCCAGTGAGCCGCAACGGTTCGAACCTATCCCTTCACCGCGCCCAGCGAGAGCCCGCGCACCAGATACCGTTGCGATAGCGCGGCGAACGCCAGCACCGGCGCCATCGCTACGACACCGGCTGCGCTCATGGCGCCCCATTTGATCTCATATTGAGTCACACGCGAGGCGATGCCCACCGGCAGGGTCATGGAGGCGCCGGTTTGCGTCAGGATCAATGCGAATAGAAACTCGTTCCAAGCCACAATCAGGCAGAAGACAGTAGTTGCTGCCAGGCCAGGTCTCACTACCGGCAGCACGACGCGCACCAGAGCGCCCATCCGTGAATCGCCGTCCATCATCGCGGCTTCCTCCAATTCCGACGGAACCTCCCGAAAGAATCCTTGCATCATCCAGACGACGAACGGCAGATTGAACGCCGTGTAAATCACGACCAGCCCGGCGCGCGAGTTCAGCAGGCCCACCTGCCGCATCATCAGAAACATCGGCACGATGGTCACGATCGGCGGTAGCATGCGCGTGGAGAGAATCCAGAAGCCGATCTTGTTGCTCCAGTCTCCCGGCCAGCGCACACGCGCCAGGCCATAAGCGGCGGGCACGCCCGCGAGCATTGCGGCCAGCGTCGATACCGCGGCTACTACGGTCGAGTTCCAAAGGTACCGGCCGAAACTGCCGTCACCGAAGGATTCGATGTAGTGTTGCCAGGTAGGCTGGAAGTGGAACCAAAGCGGCGGGAATGCGAACTGATCGATATCGCGCTTGATGGAGATCGTTACCATCCAGTAGACCGGCGCCAGTGCCGCCGCCAGTGCCAGTGCAGCCAGCGCATACTTGGCGGCCGATTTCATCGCGCCGTCCTCATCAGTTTCACCAGCGATCGCGCGAATACGACGGTGAGCGCAAGGCCCAGGAACGACATTGCCGCCGCATAACCGAAGTTGAAAAAGCGAAACGCCGTGCGGTAGATGTAGAGGCTCATCGTCTCGGTGGCGAAGCCCGGCCCTCCCTGCGTCAGGATAAAGATCTGGTCGAAGATTCGCACCAGATCCATCGAGCGCAGCAGGATGGCGAGCATCATGGCCGGTTTCAGGAGCGGCGCCACGATGTCGCGAAACATCTGCCAGCCTGTCGCGCCATCCATCCGTGCGGCCTCGATAGGCTCTTGCGGCAGCGCCTGAAGCCCGGCGCTCAGCAGCAGAAAAAGAAACGGCGTCCACTCCCAGACATCCACCAGGATCACCGACAACAGCGCCGACTGTTCGCCCGAAGTCCAGGTAAGCCGCGAGGTATCGAATCCCGCGGTTCGCAGCGTTCCGTTCAGCACGCCAAACTGTGGGTTGTAGATCAGACGCCAGATCACCGCCACTACCACCGGCGGCAGCAGCATCGGCGCGAGCAGCCCTGCCCGGAAGAAAGCGCGGCCGTGGACCAGCGAATCAACCAGCAGCGCCAGAACGAGGCCGAGCGCGAATTCGATGGCTAATGCCACGGCAGTGTAAGCAAGTGTCTGCAGGAGCGCCCTTAGAAACAACTGGTCCTGCGCGAGGCGCGTGTAGTTGGCTAACGTAAAGCCGCCGGGGCCGGTTAGGCTCACTTTGACCGAGTAGATAAGCGGGTAAATGCTTAGCGCCAGCAGCAACAAAACCGCCGGCGCCACCCACGGCACGCCGGGCCACGCGCGTCGCATCGTCGCGGTCATTTTCCTCGCCGCACGATCGCGGCAATCTCCTGTTCCGCGCGCGCGAGGGCGTCTTCCGGAGAAATGCTTCCGGCGTTCGCCTGAGAGAGATAGATGCCGAAGGCGTTCTCGATTTCGTTCCACTGCGGGGTGCGGGGCCGCGGCCGCGCCGTTTCGAGTGAAGCCAGTTGTGCCGGAAAGGCCCGGAACCGCGCGCGCAATGCGGCATCCATAAAAACACTTCGCCGGGTTGGTGGATTCCCGCGCAGCGCGGCCTGGCGCATCTGAGCCGCGGCTGTGGCCCAGATCAGGAATTCCATTGCGCGAACCTTGTTCCTAGAAGCCCCCGGGATAGCGAGCAGCCATGCGCCCAGCTCGGCAACGCCTTTTCTTCGCGCCGAAGGCATCTGCGTGAACGCGATCTTGCCCACCACCTTCGAGCGGGCCGGGTCGTCCATGGCGGCGATCCAGGCCGGCCAATTGATACTCATTGCCGCGGTCGATTGCAGCAGGTGCGCCGAAACTTCATCTGCATTGAACCCCGTGTAACCGGGCGGCGAGTACTTGCCCAACTCGAGCATGAAGCGCACCGACTCGATGGCCTCTTTGCTCGCCACCACCGGCTGTCCGTTACCGTCGAACATCTCGGCGCCAAATGCCCAGTAGAGCGGCATGAAGTCCGTGACCACCGCATTTCCAGGCGCGGCGCGCATCACATAGCCGTACATCTTTTCGGCTGCGCCGACCTTTTTCGCCGCCCCCAGCACCTCGTCCCATGTGGCCGGCGGCCCGAGGCCTTGCTTGTCCAGCAAGTCTTTGCGACAGAAGAATAGCTGCGAATTACCGACGTAGGGCAAAGCGTAGAAAGTCCCGGTTCGGTACGGCTCGCGGCACACATCCAGGCAGCTCGTGAGGAAATCCTCATCCGGTTGGCGTTCGAGTGGCGCGAGATTCCCCTTGTCCACCAGCCTCGGGAACCACGGGTCGTCCATCATGATGACGTCGTACGCCCCGGTGCGGCTTTCGAGATCCAAAAGCTCTTTCTCGAACAAATTCGCGTAGGGCAGCTCGACGATCTCGACGCGCGTCCCGTTGCGTTCCGCCCATTCATTTGCCGCGGTCTTCAAGGCATCGCCCTCTACTCCCGCGTTGATCGCTATGGTGAGCGCGGGCGACGAAGCAGTCCGCCCACACGCGGCCAGCAGCACGACAGCCGCCGCACTCACCCACGCGCGCATTCGTTCACCTCAACCCATCGCCGCGTTTGCGCCGATTCCAGCGCGGCGTCCAGCACCGCCTGGCACCGAACCCCATCGGCGAACGACGGCGCTCGCGTTTTGCGAAGTTTCACGCTTTCCACGAATTGAAAAGCCTGGTCGTAGCGATAGCCCAAGCGGCGATCGTGTGCCATCACGTCGCGCGGCGACCCGGTGAGCTTCAGGAACTCCGGCGGCACTTCATAACGCCGCAGAGGTTTTGCGGGGTCCCGCGCCTCCTCCCCTAAAGCCGCCATCAATCCCCAAGGGTCTTGCAACGAAAACACAATGCTGCCCTCGGTTCCGTACAACTCAATGAACATCTCCTCGGAAACGTCCGCGCCTCGGCCCGGCGCCACCCGCGAAATCTCGAGGGTTCCGCAAGCGCCGCTCGCGAATTCCGCCAGAAACGAGATCCAGTCCTCCACGTCCGGCGCCGGATCGTGCTGGAACCCCCGCTGGGCCGCCGTGAGCGTCCGGATATCGCCCGCGAGAAATTGCGCCAGGTGGACCAGGTGCGAGCCGATATCCGCCAGCACACCCGATCCGGCCAGGCGCTTTTGTGACCGCCAGCCGAGTAAGCGTCCGGAAAGCGCCATCAAATACGCCGCGCGCACGGTGCGCAGCTCACCCAGTTCACCTCGTTCGATGAGTCGCCTGGCATACTGAACGGCCGGCGTGAACCGGTAGGTGAACGCGGTCATGTGCACCTTGCCCGAAGCCTCGGCCGCGTGCAGCATCTCCTGTGCTTCACCAGCATTCAGAGCCAGCGGCTTCTCGCATAACACATGCTTACCCGCGCCCAGCGCTGCCAGCACGATCTCACGATGCAGAAAATTGGGCGTCGCCACCACCACTGCTTCGATGTCCGCCCGCCCGATAAGATCCCGGTAATCGCCCACCGTCTCCGCCACGCCGGTTGCCTTCGCCGCGCCGGCATCGGCATCGCACACCGCGGCTACTTCCGCATCCGCACACAGCCGGAATCCTGGCAAATGAATGTTGCGCGCGGCGTTTCCCGCGCCGATAATTCCGATTCGCATCCCAAGGCCTTGTGGTATTGTTGCAGAGATTCCCTATGTTATTCGAAGTCTCCGCGAAGGTCCGCGACCTCGAAGAGCGCCTGCGCGGGTTCATGAACGAACATATCTATCCGAACGAAAAGCTGTATCACGAGCAGACCACCACTGGCAATCGCTGGAAGCCGGCCCCCATCATCGAAGAACTGAAACCAAAGGCTCGCGCCGTGGGCCTCTGGAACCTGTTTCTTCCGGATGGCGAGTACGGCCCGGGCTTGACCAATTTCGAGTACGCGCCGCTGTGCGAGATCATGGGCCGCTCGGCTATGGCGCCCGAGGTTTTCAATTGCTCCGCGCCCGACACGGGCAACATGGAAGTGCTGGCGCGCTACGGAACTGAAGAGCAGAAGGAGCGCTGGCTTAAGCCGTTGCTGGCGGGCGAAATCCGCTCCTGCTTCTGCATGACGGAGCCCGACGTAGCCTCCTCCGACGCCACCAACATCCGGGCCAGCATCGCGCGTAGCGGCGACGAGTATGTGATCAATGGCCGCAAATGGTGGTCGTCCGGCGCGGGCGACACGCGCTGCAAAATCTCCATCTTCATGGGTAAGACCGATCCCAATGCCGCGCGGCACAAACAGCAGTCGATGATCCTGGTGCCGCTCGACTCGCCGGGTGTCACGATCAAGCGCATGCTGCCGGTCTTCGGGTACGATCACGCGCCGCACGGCCACGGCGAGATCCTTTTCGAAAACGTGCGCGTGCCCGCCTCGAACATGTTGCTCGGCGAAGGCCGCGGGTTCGAGATCGCGCAGGGCCGCCTCGGTCCTGGGCGCATCCATCACTGCATGCGGCTGGTCGGCGTTGCCGAGCGCGCACTCGAATCCATGTGCCGCCGCGTGCAGTCGCGTGTGGCGTTTGGCCGCAAGCTCGGTGAGTTCGGCACTATTCGCGCCGACATTGCCAGCTCGCGCATCGAAATCGAGCAGGCGCGTTTGCTCACGCTCAAAGCCGCATGGATGATGGACACCGCCGGCAACAAGGCCGCGCGAACGGAAATTGCGATGATTAAGGTGATCGCTCCCAACATGGCGCTGCGCGTGATCGACCGCGCGATTCAAGCCCACGGCGGCGCCGGCGTTACCGATGATTTTGAACTGGCCGCCGCCTGGGCCAACAGCCGCACCCTGCGGCTCGCCGATGGGCCGGACGAAGTGCATCTAGAGTCCATCGCTAAGCTGGAGCTACAAAAATATGCCTGAAGTGAATCGACAGATCACCCTCGCCGCGCGGCCGGTTGGGATACCGAAGCCATCCGATTTCCGGCTGGTCGAATCTCCGGTGCCCGTGCCCAAAGCCGGAGAAATCCTGGTGCGCGTGCTGTACCTTTCGGTCGATCCCTACATGCGCGGGCGCATGAACGATGTCAAATCCTACGCGTCTCCGGTCCAGATCGGTGAAGTGATGACGGGCGGCGCAGTGGGCAAAGTGGTGGCTTCTGAAAATCCGCAGTTCCACACCGGCGACCTGGTCGACGGTTTCTTCGGTTGGCAGCAGTACGCCATCTCGGACGGCAAGGGAGTGCGCAAGATCGATCCCAGCCTCGCGCCTGTCTCCACCGCGCTCGGCGTGCTCGGCATGCCGGGGTTGACCGCGTACTTCGGTCTGCTCGATATCGGCAAGCCGCGTCCGGGCGAAACAGTGGTGGTTTCTGGCGCGGCGGGCGCGGTCGGTTCCCTGGTGGGCCAGATCGCCAGGATCGAGGGCTGCCGCGTGGTGGGGATTGCCGGTACGGATCAAAAGGTCGCGTGGTTGCGCGAGGAACTAGGCTTCGACGCCGCATTCAACTATAAGACCAACCCGGACTACCGGTCGAAGTTGCGCGAACTTTGCCCCAAGGGCATCGATGTTTATTTCGACAATGTTGGCGGCTCGATTACCGATGCCGTTTTTTCGCTCATCAACACCGGCGCCCGGATCGTAGTGTGCGGCCAGATCGCGCAATACAACGCCGAAAAGCCGGAGATCGGGCCGCGTCTGCTCGCGCATCTCATCGTGAAGCAAGCCCGCGCCGAAGGCTTTCTCGTGTTTCAGTTCGCTTCCCGCTATGCGGAAGGCTTGAAGGAAATGGCTGAGTGGCTGGGGGCGGGGAAGTTGAAATATCGCGAACAGTTCGTCGATGGCATTGAAAACGCCCCGCGCGCCTTCATTGGAATGTTCCATGGGGAGAACACGGGAAAACAACTGGTGCGCGTGGCCGCGGAGTAGCTAATTGAGCCGCGCCGCAAACTGCCGCGCCAACGGGTCCGCTTCCTTTTCCGGCAGTCCAACGAATCCCGCCAGGTAAGGACCCTTCTGGAACATGTAAACCGGCTGCGTTCCGTCCATGCCGAAATAGCCGCCCATATGGGCCAGGTATTTCGCGTCCTGCAAGTGGCTCTTGAAATCAAACAGGAGTATCGCTGCCGCTTCGGGCGACGACGAGCGCACCAGAAACTGCTGATACGTTTTACCTTTTTGCCGGTATTCGGCGAGGTTCCCGCCGGGCAGAAAATTCTTGCCGAGAAGCTGATCCTCGACCAGTTTCATGCTGACCTGCCCGGCCATCGGGAAGCGCCGGCCTTCATCTGCCGGCTTCGGCGCTAGCGCGATGGTAACCGCCTCCCGGGGCGGCGGCGAATTGCAGGCGCACAGGGCAACCAGCGCAGCAGCCAACCAGTATCCGCGCATCA
>Ga0070733_10003466_pt1 | contig 10806 bp, 7 predicted proteins | sample Coa_R1_9_FD_66450 | JGI IMG/M metagenome (GOLD analysis project Ga0070733, IMG submission 66450) | Surface soil microbial communities from Centralia Pennsylvania, which are recovering from an underground coalmine fire - Coalmine... | ecosystem: Environmental > Terrestrial > Soil > Unclassified ... | reverse complement strand
GGACCTGCGCCTTCGCACGGACTTCATCGGCGTCCCCGGCGATTTTCGCGTTTCGCGCCGTGTATTCGCCGTCCGGAAACCCGGACTCGTCTCCCGCGCCCGCTTCGATCCATACTTCCGCGCCGGTCTTCACCAGGGCATCGATCACTTTGGGGGTGATCGCGACGCGGCGTTCGCCGGGAAACGTCTCTTTCAAAACACCAACCGAAATTCCCAAAGGTACGCTGTCCTCCTACCGAAAATCTCCCTGCAGCTCTTCGAGCGCCGCCGCGCCGGGACACAATTTCTCGTACGGCATCCGCGAGAGCGCCGTGCGAGCCGTCTGGTTCATCTCGTGCAAATCCGCCACGGTCTCATCCACAAATAGGATTCCGGTTGCGATCTCGCCGTGATGCTCATGCAAGTAGTCGGATACCTTTTGCCGGTCGGTCGGATCGTAGTGCGCCGGAACTGCGGTGAAGCGCACGATACTGCCGTCGTGCATGGTCACGTTGGTGGTTCCGTTCTGCCCGATGGTCGCCAGGATCTCCGCCGCCGGCGGAATGAAGTCTGATTCGGTCGCCCTCTGAAGGTGCTTGCGCGTGTAGAGGTAGCTCTTAGTGGAACCGGAATGATCGTTGAACGTGACGCATGGGGAGATCACATCCACCAGCGCGAAACCGCGATGCGCGATGGCGGCCTTGAGAATCGGCACCAGTTGCTCTTTGTCGCCGGAGAAGCTGCGGGCGATGAAGGTCGCGCCAATGCTCAAACCCAGACTCACGGGATCGATCGGCGCCATCCGGTTCGGCTCGCCCCGCTTGCTCTTGGAACCGACGTCAGCCGATGCCGAAAACTGGCCTTTGGTGAGACCGTACACGCCGTTGTTCTCGATTACGTACAGCATTCTCACGTTGCGGCGAATGGCGTGGCACATGTGACCCAGGCCGATCGAGAGCGAATCGCCATCGCCGGAAATCCCGATGTAAGTAAGCTCGCGGTTGGCCGCGTTGGCGCCGGTGGCGATCGCCGCCATGCGGCCATGCGCTGAGTTAAAGCCGTGCGCGCCGCTGACGAAATAGGTAGGCGTTTTTGACGAACAGCCGATGCCGCTCAACTTGGCGATCATCCGCGGCTCGATCGAAAGCTCCCACAGAGCGCGGGTGATCGCGGCGGTGATCGAATCGTGGCCGCATCCTGCGCAGAGAGTGGACATCGCGCCTTCGTAATCGCGCAGATTCAACCCCAGCTTATTGCGGCGCAGGCTGGGATGAATGGCAACCGGTTTGGCAATCGACGGCATGGTCTATTCTTCAACTCCTTCGCGCACCATAGGGTGCGGGGTGCGATCGGCGGCGACGGTGACGCCGTGCGCGATGTCGTCTATCTGGCTAACGATTTCATCCACCACCGGACGGGCGCTCAGGGGGAACCCGCCATACACCAGCACGGATCGCAGCTTTTCCTTGGTCACATCGGTCTCAAGCAGCAGCAGCGAGCGGAGCTGCGCGTCACGATTCTGCTCGACGATGTAGCACACGTCGTGCTCCATGATGAAATTCTCAACGCTTTGGTCAAATGGAAAACCGCGAATTCGCATGAAGTCGGCGTCGATGCCTCGCGCGGCAAGAATTTCGACCGCCTCGCGCACCGCCAGATCACATCCCCCGACGGTAACCACACCGATCTGCGCGCCCGCGCGCCTCTCAATGACCGGCTCCGGAACAAATCTCGCCGCTGCCTTGTGCTTGCGCAACAGGCGATCGATCACTTCTTGATACTCATCCGGAATTTCCGTGTATCCGCCCAGTTTGTTGTGGCCCGAACCGCGCGTGAAGAAAGCGCCCTTGGCGTGCACGCCCGGCAGTGTCCTGGCCGCGACGTAGTTCTCATCTTCAGGCGAGTAGCGGAAAAATTTCACGATCTTCTCAAGCTGCTCGGCGGTCAAAACACGGCCGCGATCCGGGCGGTAATGCTGGTCCCACGTCAGTCGCGGCACCACCCAATCGTTCATGCCGATGTCCAGATCCTGCATCATGAATACCGGCGTCTGGAAGCGCTCCGCCAGATCGAACGCCTTGGGAGCGAATTCGAAGCACTCCGCCGGATTGGCCGGGAAAATCAGAATGTGCTTAGTGTCGCCGTGCGAGGCGTAGGCGGCCTTGAGCAGATCGCCCTGCTGCGTCCGGGTGGGCATTCCGGTAGACGGCCCCACGCGCTGAACGTCGATCACCACCGCGGGAATCTCGGCATAATACGCCAGTCCCAACAGCTCGCCCATGAGCGAAATTCCCGGGCCGGATGTGGACGTGAACGCGCGCGCGCCGGTCCAGGATGCGCCAATCACCATGCCGATGGCCGCCAGCTCGTCTTCAGCCTGCAAGATCAGGTAATTGTTCTCGCCGGTCTCGGGATCCTTGCGGTATTTCTCGCAAAATTCCTTAAAGGCATCCATCACCGAAGTGGATGGCGTGATCGGATACCAGGCCGCAACCGTCGCCCCGGCGTACACGCAGCCCAGCGCCGCGGCGGTGTTGCCGTCGATCAAGATCTTGTCTGAATTCGCGTCCATCTTTTCGAGACAGAACGGAAGAGGACACTCAAAATGCTTCATCGCATAGTCGTAGCCCAGCCGCAAGGCCCGGTGATTGGATTCGTGCAGCGCCTTCTTAGCAGCGAATTTTTCATTGAGAAGCAGTTCTACGATGGCCATGTCCACATTCAACAGAGCCACCAGCGATCCGGCGTATGCGATGTTCTTCATCAGAATCCGTTCGCGAGGATCCTTGAAGCTCTCGTTGCACATCTTCGAAAGAGGAACACCGAGAAATGTAATGTCGTCGCGAGATAGACTCCGGTCCAGCGGCCAGCTGGAATCGTAAAGCAGGTAGCCGCCCTCGCGCACCTCGGCCACATCGCGCGAGTAAGTCTGCGAGTTCATCGCGACCATCAGGTCGTAGTCGAGCGCGCGGGCGGTGCGGCCGTCCTTATTGACGCGGATCTCATACCAGGTGGGCAGACCCTGGATGTTCGATGGAAACAAATTCTTTCCGGAGACTGGAATTCCCATCCGGAAAATCGCCTGCATGAGCAGGCCGTTGGCGCTGGCTGAACCCGTTCCGTTTACGTTTGCCAGTTTCAAGGCGAAATCGTTCACGCGGGTACGTAAGAGCTGGTGCACGCTTCTCTCCCTGCGTATGAAATGAGGAGTTCGAATTTCTGCATGTCCCAGGCCGCGGTGGGACAGCGTTCCGCGCACAAGCCGCAATGGACGCACAGATCCTCGTCCTTGAGCATCAGCCGCCCCGTTTGGGGCAGCGGCGCGGAGGCATACAGGGCCTGATCCGGGTTCTCCGCCGGCGCCGATAAGCGCTGGCGCAGCTCCGTTTCCTCCCCATCGGGGGCGATGGTGAGGCATAGCAGCGGACAAATGTCGATGCACGCGTCGCACTCAATGCATCGCGCCGGCGTAAACGCCGTCTCGACATCGCAGTTTAAACAGCGCTGAACTTCGCGCGCCGTTTGCTCAGCTGAAAATCCGAGCTCGACTTCAATATTGAGTTTCTCGAAGCGGCGGGTCAGCTCGACGTGCTGCATCTTCTGCCGGGCCGCCGGATTGTAGTCGTTGTGATAGCTCCACTCGCTGATCCCCATCTTCTGGCTGATCAGGTTCACGCCCTGCGGAGGGCGGTCGGTGACCGGAAGCCTCTGGCAGTGGTTGTGTATCGAGATCGCCGCCTCATGGGCGTGCGCTACGGCCCAGATGATGTTCTTAGGGCCCCAGGCCGCATCCCCGCCGAAGAAAACGCCCGGCAAGGAGCATTGCATGGTGCGCTCGTCCACTACCGGCATCTCCCATTTATCAAACTCTATGCCGATGTCGCGCTCGATCCAAGGGAACGCATTCTCCTGGCCGATGGCCAGGATCACATCGTCGGCCGGGAAGAACACGGTTTCGGCAACCTTGGAAGTCTTGGCGGCCGCGTCCCATTCGAGGCGCTCGAACTCCATGCCCTTGAGAACGCCATTCTCGACCACGAAACGCTTGGGCGCGTGATTGATCACGATCTCGACGCCCTCCTCCTCGGCATCTTCCAACTCCCATGGCGAAGCCTTGAAGTACCCGCGGGGCCGGCGCGCCATCACTTTGATATCCTTGCCGCCCAGCCTTCTGGACGAGCGGCAGCAATCCATCGCCGTGTTGCCGACTCCGATGATCAGCACCTTTTCGCCGATCGAATTGATATGACCGAAGGTAATCGACTCGAGCCAATCGATGCCTAGGTGGATTCGGTCCGTATCGTGGCGTCCGGGGATCTCGAGATTCTTGCCGCGCGGCGCGCCGCTCCCGACGAAGACGGCGTCGAAGTCCTCGGCCAGAAGATCCTTCATGCTGTTTACCGGTGAGCCGTATCGGATGTCCACACCCATGTCGAGAATGGTGTCGATCTCTTCATCGAGCACGCTCGCGGGCAGACGAAAGGATGGGATATTCGTCCGCATCAGCCCGCCCGGCTTCTCGAGCTTTTCGAACATCACGACTTCATAACCGAGCGGCATCAGATCGTTCGCCACCGCCAGCGATGCGGGACCCGCGCCGACGCAGGCCACTCGCTTCCCATTTTTTCGCGCCGGAATCGGCGGTAATAGATCGCCGATCTCGCCCTTCAGATCCGCGGCCACGCGCTTCAAGCGGCAGATGGCCACCGGCTTTCCATCCAGACGGCCGCGCCGGCAGGCGGGTTCGCAAGGCCGGTCGCACGTGCGCCCGAGAATCGCCGGGAATATGTTGGATTCCCGGTTCAACATGTACGCGTCGGTATAGCGGCCCTGTGCGATTAGCCGGATGTATTCGGGAACATTTGTGTGCGCGGGACAAGCCCACTGACAATCGACGACCTTGTGATAATAATTAGGATCGTCCGTATTCGTCGCTCTCAAACTGCCTCCATGAGGATGTAAGGGACTCCGTAAAAACCCAACATTTATTGTACCGCTAGCGATGTTGAAATAAAATTTGCGGTAGTGGGCTAAATTTGCTTGGCTGTTGGTGGCGGTCGTGCGAGAAGGGGTTGCCGCCTCCGACAATTCGCGCACGCTCCATACGTGATCGGCGATCTTCGCTTCCATGGCCGGAGTCACGCGAAGCGACTTGTGAACACGGCAGAAATTGTAGAACGTAAACCAGCACGTCAGCGCCGCCCGAGTCTCACGCGGTCTTCCAGTGTGTCGCCGATGGCCTTCACTTAGGGCGCGAAACCATCGGTCGTGATCTGGAACTTTTTGGGGCGCGGTTGCGACCCTCAGCCCTTCAATGAAGATATCCGTTGTGGCCTTGTCCCGCTTGCCGAGGGCAATATTGAGAACGAGTTTCGTGTGACGTTCGATTGCGACCAAGCAATAGGCGTCTCCGAAGTTGGGATCGTCGCCCGGCTTGCAGCGCGCCCATGATGCGCTCACACTTTCCACCGCGAGGACCAGCACTTTCAAAATCGTGGTGTGGTGAACGTCAGTGATCCGCTCCACGCTCGACACGCTGTCGCCTTCGAGCAGGAGCTTGAGGACCATTTCGGCTTTCTCAATGGGCAGGTACGTGCCGTCCAGGTGATCGGGGCTGTGCCCTTGACATCTTCGCCCTATATTCGCTATGATGAGTAGGCGAATAAATAGAGAATAAGGAGACTCTCATGGCCGCCTCCCCACGCGTTGGAACCGCCGGCTGGTCCTATCCTCACTGGAATGGTGTGGTATATCCAAGGTCGTTCCCAAGGGGGTTTCATCCGCTGGATTTTATCGCCCAACACTTCAATGTTGTCGAAATCAATAGCTCGTTTTACCAACCGCTTAAGCCGGAGATTGTGAAGCTGTGGATGAGAAAAGTGGAAGTGAATCCTCAATTCTTGTTCACGGCCAAACTGCACCAGCGCTTCACTCACGCCCGCGTCCTTGAAGACCAGGAGATCGCCGCGTTCAAAGAGGGGCTATGGCCCCTCCTCCGGGGGCGCAAGCTGGGTGCCGTGCTGATGCAGTTTCCCTGGGCGTTCCGTTTCACGGCTGAAAATCGAGAGCTCCTGATCCGGCTGCGGCGTGCGTTTCACGAGTTTCCGCTGGTGGCGGAAATGCGCCACACCAGTTGGCTTAAAGAAGAGGCCGTTGGAACCTTCCTCGATTACCGTATCGGCTTCTGCAACATCGATCAGCCGGACTACACTAGCGCCATGCCGCCGACCGCTTATCTCACCAGCAGCATCGGGTATGTGCGGTTGCACGGGCGAAATCCAAAAAACTCTCTCGGCGCCTATGACCGCCGGTTCAGCCGGCAAACACCGGTGCGCCTGCGCCAGCACGACTACCTGTACTCAGAGTCGGAACTCGAAGAGTGGTCCAAGCGCATCGAGCGCATCCACCGCTATGCCGAATCGACCTTCGTCATTTTCAACAATGACGCGGCGGGCAAGAGCGTGGTGAACGCGTTGCAGTTTCAATCGCTGCAGCTTCAATCGACGACTGCGGGTCCGGGCGTGTCCGCGCCTAAGGAGCTCCGCCGCCGGTACCCGCTCGAGCTGGAGCGATTCGGACCACGGCGCTTCGAGCAAGAGCTGCTGTTCCCCGCCGCCTGACCGCGGCAAGCCGCCTGAGCGCGACACGCCGCCTCAACGCCTCAATCGATACAGTGGAAGTATGAAGATTCCGCTGTATCAGGTGGATGCCTTCGCGGGGCGGCCCTTCGCGGGAAATCCCGCGGCGATTTGTCCGCTCGAGAAATGGCTCCCTGACGAGATTCTGCAATCGATCGCGGCCGAAAATAATCTTTCGGAAACCGCGTTCTATGTGCGCCATGACGGCTACTATGATTTGCGCTGGTTCACCCCGGTCGTTGAGGTGGATCTGTGCGGGCATGCCACGCTGGCCTCGGCCTGCGTGATCCTGAACATTCGGTGCGAGACCCCGGACTCGCGAGTTATTTTCCGAACCAAGAGCGGAGAACTCGCGGTCGAGCGGGAGGGCGATTTGTATGCGCTCGACTTCCCTTCCCGGCCGCCGCAGCCGTGCGTGGTCCACACCGGTCTCGCAGAAGCCTTGGGCGCTACTCCGAAAATCGTGCTGGCAGCGCGCGATTACCTGTGCGTGTTCGAACGCGAGGAGCAGATCACGGCTCTGGTTCCGAATATGGCGAAACTCGCGGAGATGGATCGCTTCGCGGTGATCGTCACGGCTCCCGGAAGCGATTGCGATTTCGTTTCGCGTTTTTTTGCGCCCTCCAAGGGCGTGCCGGAAGACCCCGTGACTGGATCGGCGCACTGCACTCTGATACCGTATTGGGGAGGCCAGCTTGGCAAGACGAAATTATTCGCTCGACAAAAGTCGCGGCGTGGAGGCGAGTTGTGGTGTGAACTGCGCGGCGAGAGGGTCAGAATTGCGGGCCGTGCAGCCAGGTACATGCAAGGCGTGATGGAATTCGACGATCGTTTGTAACCCATTTTTCTTTATACGCATCTGAGCACTTATGAAACGATACTTGCCGGTTATGTTGTTGGTTTTTTCGAGCGCTTTATGGGCGCAATCGGGTGAGCTGTGGTTTGACGCCGGGGAATCCATCTTATCGAACAGAAATCTAGGGACTCCTTTTGCCACCGGCGGGCTGCCCACTGACGTTCAGCTCGACAACGGTTTCCGCTTCGGCTTTCGGTTCGCTTTCAATACCGGAGGACACATCGGACACGAGATCCAGTACGCGTATAGCCGCACCCATTTTATCGACAACACCGGGGCCATACTGGGCTCGGTGGGCAGCGCAGGCATGGCCATCCACGAGGGAGGCTACAACTTCCTGTACTACGCGACACCAGAGGGATCCAGAATACGTCCCTTCGCCACCGGCGGAGTGCATTTCGCCAACTTCGTTCCTCCCGGTTCCTCGGCAACGTATGGAGGCGGAAGTACCAAGTTTGGATTCAACTACGGGGCGGGCGTGAAAGTGAAAGTCGGGTCTAAATTCGGCGTTCGACTCGATCTGCGCGAGTATGAGATGGGCAAGCCGGATTTCGGCGGGACTCTCCTGCACCAAAGCGGTTTGCTTCGGCAGACCGAGGTGTCCGCCGGATTCGGCGTCCTTTTCTAGCGCGATCCGGGCGCGGGTTCATCACCCACCACCAGAACCGGCGCCGAGACCTCGTGCCGGACACCGTTGATGGTGTTGCCGAAGATCAGGTCCTTCAGGCCGCGGTGGCCGTGCGCGCCCATGACAATTAAATCGGGATTCAACTCCCGGGCCTTGCGAACAATCGCGTTCTTCGGGTTGGGGCCATGATCGATGGCCAGCTCGGCTGAAATGCCCGCCGAGGAGAGCGAATGAACGATGCCCTCCAAATACTCCTCATCCGAGCGGGTCTCCGCGTTCGCCGCCAAGGCGCCGAATAAACGGCTGGTGACGCCCTCTTGAACGTGCAGCAGATGCAAAGTCGCGCCGTGCAGGCGAGCCATGGCCGCGGCGTGCGCGATAGCGGCGCGGTCACGCGCGGAATGGTCGAGCGGCACCAGGATTCGTCGATACACGGGCGCCGGCAGGTTCGCCGCCACGGCGACTCCAGCGGGCTCTGCTGCGGGAACGCCGGGCCGAGCACCGGCAAACGTGATTCTTCCGAGAAGAGCCAATAAGACAGCGGTGGGCGGTCCCACCACCCACGCGCGCCAGGAGGCCTCGACGATCCACGGGCCGATGGTCAACACCACCAGCCAGAAGTTGAGCCCCACGATCAGCGCGGCCGCGCCCCAGGCCAGCGCTTTAACCCAAGCGCGGTTGGCAAAATCCCCCATTCGCGCGCGGTCGTCCGTAAAACGGATCAAAGGAATGACCGCGAAGGGCAACTGCATACTCAAGATCACCTGGCTGAGGATCAGCAGCTTGTAGGTTCCGCCGTCACCGGCGTAAAGAATCGTCAGGATGGCCGGAATGATCGCCAGGGCGCGGGTCGCCAGACGGCGCAGCCACGGCTGCAAGCGCAGCTTGAGAAAGCCCTCCATGACGATCTGTCCGGCATAGGTGCCGGTCAGCGTCGAAGACTGGCCGCTGGCCAGCAACGCGACCGCGAACAGGATGCTGGCCAGGGCCGTGCCCAGCAGCGGCGATAGCAGCAAGTGCGCCTGTTCGATCTGCGTGACCAGAATCCCCTGCTTGAAAAATACCGCGGCGGCCATTACCAGGATGGCGGCGTTCACAACCAGCGCGCCGTTCAACGCCAGCACCGAATCGAGTAGGTTGAAGCGGCACGCCTCGCGCCGCTCCTCCTTGGTCCGGCCGATTCTCCGGGTCTGCACTAACGCCGAATGCAAATACAGATTGTGGGGCATCACGGTCGCCCCCAGAATGCCAATCGCGATATACAAAGTCTGGTTGCTGATGCGCGGGAGCAGGCCGTTGACGATCTCGTGGACCACCGGTTTGGCGAGGGTGAGTTCCACCAAAAAGCACCCGGTCACGATCGCGATCAGACTCAAAATGACGGCTTCGATAAGCCGGATCCCGTAGCGCGAAAGCCATAGGACCAGCAGCGTGTCGGCTGCGGTGACGATCACGCCCGCGAGCAACGGCAGTCCGAACAAAAGCCGCAGCGCGATGGCCGCGCCCAGCACTTCGGCCAGATCGCAGGCCGCAATCGCGATCTCGCACAGCACCCACAGCGCGTTGCACACCGTGCGGGAATACGATTCGCGGCAGGCCTGCGCCAGATCGCGCCCGGCGACAATGCCCAGCCGCGCCGACAGCGTCTGCAGCAGGATGGCCATCAGGTTCGACAGCACCAGCACCCACAACAGCCGGTAGCCGAAGCGCGCGCCGCCCTCCAGGTCGGTAGCCCAGTTGCCGGGATCCATATAGCCCACGCTCACCAGATACGCCGGACCCGCGAAGGCCAGCATGCGGCGCAGCAGCGTGGGACGCGAGGTGGAGACGCTCGCGTGCACCTCGGGTAGGGAGGCGGTGCCTAGTAGCTGCGATTTCATCCCAGAAATTTAACTATAGCCCTGTTGAACCGCCCTGAGCTTTGATAAACAGAATTGGCGCTGGACAATCAGATTACGGGGGAACTTCCCTGCGCCGTATTCGTACAATGGAAAGGAGGCGTTATGAATTGTCTACGTTTCTTGGCTGCGGTGCTGCTGGCCGCTACAGCCGCGCCGGCCGCTGTCGATCCCGCTCTTCTCGACTTGGTGATGCCGGATGCGCAAGTGCTCGCGGGAATGCAGGTCCAGCAGAGCCTGGCTTCGCCCTTCGGCCAGTACTTCCTTACCCAAATTCCCTCCAACGACGGCGTCAGCAAATTCGCGGCTGCCACGGGGCTCGATCTGCGGCGCGACGTCCGGGAAATTCTGGTGGCCGGCGTGGGCGGGACCTTCGCCGCCGGAAACGCAAATCCTGGCTTGATCCTGGTGCGCGGAACGTTTGAGCCCGCGCGGTTCGCCGCTGTGGCGACGCTATCGGGGTCGACCGTCACGCCCGAAAACGGAGTTCTGGTGATTACGCCGCCTCAGAATGCGCGTGGTACGTCGCTCGCGTTTCTGGATTCGTCCACGCTGGTGATCGGCGATCGCGCTTCTGTGGAGGCGGCCATCGCGCGTCACGCCGCCAACGCAAGTTTCGCGGGCCCGCTGGCCCAACAGGCGCAAATTTCCAGCGGCGCCAACGATGCTTGGATCACGACGCTCACGCCTCTGGCGCAGTTCATGAAGGGGGCGACAACCCCCGTGCCTCCCGCTCTTCTGCAGAGCGTAGGCGGCATATCGGCGGGCGTTCATTTCGATGCCGGCGCGGTGACGCTTCAGGGCGAG
>Ga0070733_10003465_pt1 | contig 10808 bp, 11 predicted proteins | sample Coa_R1_9_FD_66450 | JGI IMG/M metagenome (GOLD analysis project Ga0070733, IMG submission 66450) | Surface soil microbial communities from Centralia Pennsylvania, which are recovering from an underground coalmine fire - Coalmine... | ecosystem: Environmental > Terrestrial > Soil > Unclassified ... | reverse complement strand
CCCAGACGACGCTGGTCGTCCAGCGCGGCATGGACCGCGAGTCCTATTCCTGCGCGCCGCAATGCATGCCGGTCGTGGAACTCGGCGACGGGCCCGTCTTCGCCAGCGCGTCTGCTCAAATCACCGCGCGCAATACGCTTGCCGCCCCCAGCGCCCCGGCGACGCAATCGATCCATTGAGCTTGCGAGGTCTTGCCTAATTGGGCTGGAGCCTATAAATAGCAGGCAGTTGGTTTCTCATAGCCTCTCATCGTGAGATAAGAGGATTTTTGAGAGTGGGCCCCGGCCGGGACCCGCTCTTTTTTATTGCCGGTGACGCCCAATGGCCGAGCCCCAATTGGCGCTCGAAAAGACTGAAGCGCCCGAGGGAACGCGCGACGCTCTCGATGAGCCGCGTCTGATCGAAGAGAGCGGCCCGGCGCTTCGCGTCGGCGCCATTGTCGCGCCGACGTTGCGCGACCTTGGTCTGAGGCTGGTGCGGGTGAAGATTTCGGCTGCCGAAGGCTGCACCGTACAGATCATGGCCGAACGCGCCGACGGCGCGATGAGCATCGACGATTGCGAACAAGCGAGCGTCGCCTTATCGCCGCTTCTCGATGTCGAAGATCCGATTCGCCAGTCCTATCGGCTGGAAGTGTCTTCGCCTGGAATCGACCGGCCGCTGGTCCGCGTCAGTGATTTCGAACGCGCGACCGGCCACGAAGCCAAAATCGAGATGGAAAGGCTGATCGAAGGGCGAAAGCGCTTTCGCGGCCTGATTGAGGGCGTAGAAAGAACGGACAATCCGCGCGCGCGGCTTCGATTCGTCGGCGCCGACGGCGTCGTCGGGCTTGTCGATCTGCCGATCAAGGACATGGCGGAGGCGCGGCTGGTCCTGACTGAAACGCTGATCCGCGAGGTTCTGCGCCGCGAGAAGGCGGCCAAGAAAAGCGCCAAACGGGCGTCGAAAAATCGCGGCGCGCGCGCGCCCGACGATCGGGACTGAAACTTAAGATGAACAGCCGACGCGGCAACGGCGTCGGCTCGAACGAAGAGAAGTTGAGGAGATACTTAATGGCCGTCAGCGCCAATAGGCTTGAACTCTTGCAGATCGTCGACGCGGTCGCGCGCGAGAAATCGATCGATCGCTCGATCGTCCTCGCCTCCATGGAGGACGCGATGCAGAAAGCCGCGCGCTCCCGTTACGGGCAGGAGACGGAGGTGCGCGCCGAAATCAATCCCAAGACCGGGGAGATCAGATTTTCCCGGTTGCTGCTGGTCGTCGAGGAAGTCGAAAACGAGGCGACGCAAATTTCGCTGAATGAAGCGCGAAAGAAGAACCCCGCCGCGCAGATTGGCGATTGGATCGCCGAATCGCTGCCGCCTTTCGACTTTGGGCGCATTCCGGCGCAATCGTCGAAACAAGTGCTGGTGCAGAAGATCAGAGAGGCCGAGCGCGACAAGCAATACGACGTGTACAAGGACCGCATCGGCGAGATCATCAACGGCATCGTCAAGCGCGTCGAATACGGCAATGTCGTCGTCGACCTTGGCGGCGCGGGCGCGGGCGAAGCAGTGGTCAGGCGTGATGAACTGATCCCGCGCGAAATGTTCCGTCCCGGCGATCGCATTCGCGCCTATGTCTACGACGTGCGTCGCGAGCAGCGAGGCCCGCAGATTTTCCTCTCCCGCACGCATCCGCAATTCACCGCCAAGCTCTTCGCGCAGGAGGTGCCCGAGATTTACGACGGCATCGTCGAAGTGAAATCAGTCGCGCGCGATCCTGGCTCGCGCGCCAAGATCGCCGTCATCTCGAACGATTCCTCGATCGATCCGGTCGGCGCCTGCGTCGGCATGCGCGGCTCGCGCGTCCAGGCGGTGGTGAATGAGCTGCAAGGCGAGAAGATCGACATTATTCCCTGGTCGGCGGACCATGCGACATTCATCGTCAACGCCCTTCAGCCCGCCGAAGTGATGAAGGTCGTGCTCGATGAAGATTCGACTCGGATCGAGGTGGTCGTGCCTGATGATCAGCTTTCGCTGGCGATCGGCCGGCGCGGCCAGAACGTGCGTCTTGCCTCGCAACTGACCGGCTGGGACATCGACATCCTGACCGAAGCCGAGGAATCCGAACGGCGGCAGAAGGAGTTCGTCGAGCGGACGAATGTTTTCATGAGCGCGCTCGATGTTGACGAAGTCGTCGCCCAATTGCTCGCTTCGGAAGGCTTCCGCTCGGTCGAAGAGCTGGCCTATGTCGAGCCGCGCGAGCTTGCTTCAATCGAGGGTTTCGACGCCGACACCGCCGCAGAAATTCAGTCGCGCGCCCAGGCGCATCTGGCGAAGATCGAGGCCGAGCAGGACGAGAAGCGCAAGGCGCTCGGCGTTTCCGACGATCTTAAGCAGATCGACGGCGTGACCACCGCCATGCTGGTCAAACTCGGCGAAAATGACGTCAAGACCCTTGAGGATCTCGCCGGCTGCGCCACTGACGATCTTGTCGGCTGGACCGAGCGCGGGGAAGGGGAGCCCAAACAGCACCCGGGCTTCCTCGACGGTTTCGACCTTTCGCGGGAGCAAGCCGAAGCGATGATCCTGCGGGCGCGGGTGCTCGCCGGCTGGATCGAGGAGCCAGCGCCGGCGGCGCCGGCGGCTGAAGCGACGCCGGCTGAGAGCAGCGAATAAGGCAGGGCGGATCGGAGGCTGGTTTGGACGAGCGCCCGCGCGCCGGCGAGGACGGGCCGGAACGGACCTGCGCCGTCACCGGTCGAAAGGGCCCGCCGGAAACGATGATCCGCTTCTGCCTATCGCCGGAAGGCGTGGTCGTTCCGGATCTTCGCCGCAAGCTGCCCGGTCGCGGCGTCTGGGTGTCGGCGCGCCGCGCGGCTGTCGCCGAGGCCGTTCGGCGACAGGTTTTCTCTCGCGGTTTCAAGGCCAAAGCATCGCCTCCGGCCGATCTTGTGAGCTTGGTCGAGCGGTTGATCGAAGAGGATGCGCTTCAGTCTTTGTCGATCGCCAATAAAGCGGGCCTAGCGGTGGCGGGAACGGCCAAAATCGAGGCGGCGATCCGCGCCGGGCGCTTGGCCGCCTTGATCCACGCGCGCGACGCCTCGCCGGACGGCGTCGCCAAGCTGGAGCGTTTCGCCAGGGCGAACCTTCGCGAGGAAGGGCTGGCGCCGCGGATCAATCTGTTTTTATCCCGCCAATTGGATTTGGCATTGGGGAGGACAAATGTGATACATGCAGCGCTCGGCGAAGGCGAGGCGAGCGCGGCGTTCCTTTTGAGAGCGCGGCGGCTCAGCGCCTATTTGGCCGCGGATTCGGAAATCCCGCCGGGCGCGGCGAAAAATCAGGGCGGCGAGGCCGCGATCGGTTGAACGGGTGTCCCGGGCTAAGCCCGGCGCGTGGAAGGACGAATGAGCGATACGAATAACACCGACAAGACTCTGAGCGTTGCGGCGTCGAAGACGTTGCATTTGCCAAAGCGGCCAGTCGAGCAGGGCATGGTCCGCCAAAGCTTTTCGCACGGGCGGAGCAAGGCGGTCGTCGTCGAAAAGGTGAAGCGTCGGATTCCCGGCGTGGGCGAAGCGCCGGCTCGTGAGGCCGGGCCGCCGGTGACCCTGAAAAGCGCGCCGCCGCCCGCTGGGCCGGTCAAGGCGCCGTCTGCGCCGGCCGCGCCGACGCCGCCAGCTAAGACAGGCGTGGTCCTGCCGACCCTCACCGCCGAGCAGCGCGAGGCTCGCGCCAAGGCGCTGGTCGGCGCGCGGGCGCGCGAAGAAGAGGATCGCCGCCGCCAGGAGGCCGAAGCCAAGGCGCGTTCGGAACGCGAGGCGCGGGAGCGGCAAGAGCGGGAGGCCGCCGAAGCGCGCAAGCGCGACGAGGAGGCTCGTCGCGCCCAGGATGCCGAAGTGAAGCGCAAGACCGAGGAGGAAGCTCGACGGCGCCTCGCAGGCGAGCCAGCTCCGGCCGCCGGGGCGACTACGGCGCGGAAGCCGTTGACGTTGACCAGCGTGCCGCCGGCCGGTCGCGCGGCAATTGTTCCGGAGGAAGACGAAACCGCCAAACGGCTCATTCGGCGCCCCGGGCAGCCGACCAAGGTGGTCCTGCCCCCGCGTCAGCCGCGCAGCGGCGAGCAGAGAAATCGCGGCCGGCTTACCGTCACCAACGCGACGTCGGGCGAAGAGGAGCGCGTCCGCTCCATCGCGGCGTTCCGTCGCCGGACTCAACGCCTCAAAGGCCACGGGCTCGACGAGCCCAAGGAAAAGCTGTCGCGCGAAATCGTCATCCCTGAGACGATCACCGTCCAGGAATTGGCGAGCCGCATGTCGGAGCGCGCCGTTGACGTCATCAAGCTCTTGATGAAGCAAGGGCAGATGGCGACGGCGACGGATGTGCTCGAGGCGGACACCGCGCAATTGATCGCGGAGGAAATGGGCCACACGGTCAAGCGCGTCGCCGAATCCGACGTCGAGGAAGGTCTGTTCGATCATCCGGACATCCAAGGCGCCCTCGAGCCGCGTCCGCCGATTGTCACGATCATGGGCCATGTCGACCACGGCAAGACTTCGCTGCTGGACGCCATTCGCCACGCCAACGTGGTCGCGGGCGAAGCCGGCGGCATCACTCAGCACATCGGCGCCTATCAGGTCACCGCCCCGAACGGCTCCAAGATCACCTTCATCGACACGCCCGGCCACGCCGCCTTCACGGCGATGCGCGCCCGAGGCGCAAGCGTCACCGATATCGTCGTTCTGGTGGTCGCGGCGGATGATGGCGTCATGCCGCAGACGGTCGAAGCCATCCGGCACGCCAAGGCCGCCAAAGCGCCGATCATCGTGGCGATCAACAAGATCGATAAGCCGGACGCCAATCCCGAGCGTGTCGCAACTGAGCTTCTCCAACATGAAGTGCAGGTCGAGAGTTTCGGCGGCGACACGTTGGCGGTTGAGGTCTCAGCCACGAAGCACACCAATCTCGACAAACTGCTCGAAGCAATCGCGCTTCAGGCGGAATTGCTCGATCTTAAGGCTGACCCGAGCCGCCATGGCGAGGGCGCGGTGATCGAAGCGCGACTCGACCGTGGTCGTGGCCCGGTCGCAACCGTGCTGGTGCAGCGCGGCACTTTGCAGGTCGGCGATCTCGTCGTCGCCGGTTCGCAATGGGGTCGGGTGCGCGCCTTGATCGACGACAAAGGCGCAAATGTCGAGGCGGCGGGCCCGTCAACGCCGGTCGAGGTTCTTGGGTTCTCCGGCGCCCCGGAAGCGGGCGACCGCGTCGCCGTCGTCGAAAGCGAGGCGCGGGCGCGCGAGATCACCGAATATCGCGAGCGCCAGAAACGCGAGAAGCAGGCGGCGCGCGGCGCGCCGGTGCGCACCTCGCTCGCCGACATGATGAGCCAGTTGAAGACGGCCGGCCGCAAGGAATTTCCGATCGTCATTAAAGGCGACGTGCAGGGCTCGGTCGAGGCGATCGTCGCCGCGCTGGAAAAGCTCGGCAATGACGAGGTCGGCGCGCGGGTCGTCCATTCCGGCGTCGGCGGCGTCACCGAATCCGATATCACCCTCGCCGAGGCCTCGACGGCGGTGGTCATCGGCTTCAACGTGCGCGCGCATAAGGAAGCGCGCGACCTCGCCGAGCGGCAAGGCATCGAGATTCGCTACTACAACATCATCTACAATCTCGTGGATGACGTGAAGGCGGCGATGTCCGGCCTGCTCGCGCCGACGTTACGCGAAGAGATGCTGGGCAACGCGCAGATTTTGGAGATATTCACGATCTCCAAGGTCGGGCATGTCGCGGGCTGCCGCGTCACCGACGGCGTCGTCCAGCGCGGCGCCAGCGTTCGTCTCATCCGCGACAATGTTGTCGTGCATGAAGGCAAGCTCTCGACGCTCAAGCGCTTCAAGGACGAGGTCCGCGAGGTCCAGGCCGGCCAAGAATGCGGCATGGCCTTTGAGAACTACCAGGATATGCGGGCCGGCGACGTCATCGAATGCTACCGCGTCGAAGAGGTGCGCCGCACGCTCTGACGGATCGCGCGCGGCCTAAAGGCCGCGCCGCCTCGGAAAACCTTGGACGGCGCCCCGGCGCCGACGTCATATGCCTCATCCCAATCAGAACAGCGGCGCGCCCTCGCAGCGCCTCTTGCGAGTCGCCGAAGCGGTGCGCCACGCCGCCGCCGAAGCGCTGGCGCGCGGCCATTTCGAGGAAAAAATCCTCGGCGCGGTCACCATCCGCGAAGTCAAAATGTCGCCCGACCTGCGCCAGGCGACGCTTTACGTCATGCCGCTCGGCGGCAGGGCGCGGGCGGAAGCGCTCGCCGCCCTCGAGCGCAACAAGAAAGCGCTGCGCGCCGAGATCGCCGCGAGGGTCAATCTCAAGTTCGCCGCCGACCTCCGTTTCGTTCTCGATGAGAGTTACGACGCGCAGGCGCGCATCGACGAACTTTTGCATTCACCGCGCGTCGCCCGCGACCTTAAGAACGCTGAAAGCCCTGATGAGTGATGCGAGCGACAGCGCAAAGCCGCATCGTCAGCGCCGCTCGACGCGGGTCGAGATCAATGGCTGGGTCTGTCTCGATAAGCCGGTCGGGCTGACTTCGACGCAGGCCGTCTCGCAACTGCGCTGGCTCTACAACGCCAAGAAGGCTGGTCACGCCGGCACGCTCGATCCGCTGGCTTCCGGCGTGTTGCCGATCGCCTTCGGCGAAGCGACGAAGACGGTCGCCATCGTGCAGGACGGCGTGAAGTCGTACCGTTTCACCGTGAAATGGGGCGAAGAGACCGACACCGACGATTCGGAAGGCCGTGTGATTGCAACCAGCGACGCGAGGCCGGAGCCGGCGGCGATCGAAGCGTTGCTGCCGCATTTTACCGGCATGATCCGCCAGACGCCTCCGATCTATTCGGCGATCAAGATCGCCGGCGAACGCGCCTATGATCTGGCGCGGGACGGCGAGGCGGTGGAAATGACGCCGCGCGAAGTCGTCGTGTATCGCCTCGCCCTGATTTCTTCGGAACCGAACCTTGCGGTTTTCGACGCCGAATGCGGAAAAGGGACCTATGTGCGGGCTATCGCGCGCGACATCGGCCGCGCGCTTGGCTGCCGTGGCCACGTCGTCGCTTTGCGGCGAATGCGGGTCGGGCCCTTCCACCTAGAAGGCGCCGCCAAGCTCGACGATTTGCGTGAGCGGCCCGAGCGCCTGCAGAGCGCGCTCGCGCCGGTGACGGCAGGGCTTGCCGAATGGCGGGCGCTGGCGATCGACCGCGACGCGGCCGCGATCTTGCGCCGCGGCCAGAAGCTCCTGCTCCGCGGCCGCGACGTCCTGGCCGAAGGTCCGGCCTATGCCGCCTGCTTTGGCGCGCCCGTCGCCTTCGGCGCGATCGAGGCCGGCTACTTTGTGCCGACGCGGGTGTTCAATCTGCCGGGGTGACGCGGATGGCGAACAGCGGGTGGGCCTCGTATTTGCCATTCGCTATTCGCCGCTCAGCGTGGCGCCGGCTCGATCAGACGCCGCCTGTGGTGGCGCTTGTCATGCCCGCGCGATAAAGGACTCCTCGTCCCGTAATACGGGAGGCGCCTTTCGGGCGCCGATCGCCTAAGGGGGAGGCCTTCATGCCCATGCTCGCCGGTTTCAGCGTCTTCGCGATCCTCATAGCGCTGTTCGTCATCGTGACAATCATGATGGGCATTCGGCAGGTGCCGCAAGGCTACAATTACACGGTCGAACGGTTCGGCCGCTACAACAAGACGTTAACCCCCGGCCTCGCGGTCATTATCCCGTATTTCGATCGCATCGGGCGCAAGCTGAACGTCATGGAGCAGGTGGTCGACGTCCCAAGCCAGGAAATCATCACCAAGGACAATGCGTCGGTGAAAGTCGACGGCGTCGCCTTCTTCCAGGTGCTCGACGCTCGCCGCGCCTCCTATGAGGTTTCGAACCTCGAACTGGCTCTGCTCAATCTGGTGATGACCAACATCCGCACCGTCATGGGCTCGATGGATCTTGATCAACTGCTGTCGCATCGCGACGAGATCAACGTGCGCCTGCTCAGCGTGATCGACGCCGCCGCCTTGCCTTGGGGCGTGAAGGTCACGCGAATCGAAATCAAGGACATCGAGCCGCCCAAGGACCTCATCGATTCGATGGCGCGGCAGATGAAGGCGGAACGCGAAAAGCGCGCCGTCGTCCTCGAGGCTGAAGGCCTGCGCCAAGCGGCGGTGCTGCGCGCCGAAGGCGCCAAGCAGGCGGTCGTGCTCGAGGCGGAAGGGCGCAAGGAAGCCGCTTTCCGCGACGCCGAGGCGCGCGAGCGCCAGGCGCAAGCGGAAGCGACCGCCACCAATATGTTGAGCCAGGCCATCGCCAGCGGCGACCTCGCTTCGCTCAACTATTTCATCGCGGAAAAATACGTACGGGCGCTGCAAGCGCTTGCGACGGCGCCGAATCAGAAAGTATTCCTGATGCCGCTCGATCTCGCTTCGCTGGCCGGCACGTTGGGCGGCATCGCCGAGATTGCGTCAAGCGCGATCGGCGAGGGTAGGGCTAGCGATATCGCGCGCCACCTTCGTCCGGCGACGCCGAGCGTTCCGCCAACAAGGCCCGCCGGTCCGCCGCCGGTCAATCCGCCGCCGACCGCCTGACGCGCTCTTTAGGGGCTCGCGATCATGTCCGCACTCAATTCAATCGCCCACGTCGAATATTACGTCTGGCTGATCGCCGGCTTCGTGCTGTGCGTCGCCGAGACCTTGGTTCCCGGCGCGTTTCTGATCTGGATCGGCGCCGCCGCGCTCATTGTCGGCGCGGCCGATTTTTTGCGGCCGCTCGAATTGACCGAGCAGCTTCTTCTTTTCGCCCTCTGCGCGGCCGCCTTCGTCGTCGTCGGCCGCCAAGTCTATGGCTCGCTCGAACGCGCCGCCCCGCCACCCGCCTTAAGCCGGGCCCACGCGCTTGTCGGCAAGGAGTTTTATCTTGATAGCGCGATCGAACGCGGATTTGGCTCCATTCGTGTGGATGACAGTGTCTGGCGGGTCGCTGGGGCGGATTTGACGGCCGGCTCCAAAGTGCGGGTCGTCGGCGTCGACGAGGGAAGTCTGTTGCGGGTCGAAAAGGCTTAGATCGTCCACGTTCTGGCGGGTTATTCGTCCTCGCCGAAGCGGCTGGCGATCAACTCGGCCAGCGCGTCAAGCGCCGCCTCGGCCTGGGCGCCGGTTGCCGAGACCGTGATCGTCGATCCCATGGCGGCGCCCAGCGTCAGGATGCCCATGATCGAATCGCCGCCGACCGTCTCGCCGCAACGAGTGACTTTGATCTTGGCGTCGAAGCGATCGACGCAATGGACGAACTTGGCCGTCGCCCGCGCATGCAAGCCTTTGCGGTTGACGATGAGCATGTCGCGCACGAGCGCGCCGGCGAAAGTCGGCGGCGGCGGGCAATCGTCGTCCACTGCGCCGGCCCCGTCGATTTCGATCATTTTCCGGCCAGCACTTTGCTGGCCACGGTGATGTATTTGCGGCCAGCGTCGCGCGCCTCGCCAACCGCATGCTCGAGGTCGGCGCTCTCCCTCACCGAGGCGAGCTTGATCAACATCGGCAGGTTGATGCCGCAGATCACTTCGACGCGACCGCCATCCATCACCGAAATCGCCAGATTGGAGGGCGTGCCGCCGAACATATCGGTCAGCAAGACCACGCCGCCGCCGTCCTGAACGCGTGAAACGGCGCTCAGAATGTCGCCGCGGCGCTGCTCCATATCGTCGTCGGGGCCGATCGAGACGGTCTCGAATTGCTGCTGCGGCCCGACCACATGCTCCAAGGCGGCTCGAAAGCCAGTCGCCAGTTGGCCGTGGGTCACCAAGACCATTCCAATCATCAACAACCCACTGATTAGAGCGCCGGCCACCCGCCCAAGGCCGCCGCATCCGCCTTTTCAAGGCGCGGCATATTTGTGCACTGCGGCGTATTATTCAAGCAAAATGATCAATGCTTGTCACAAAGTTGTCGCGGGTTTTCCAAGCTTCGCGAGAATCGCCCGCGCGCGTTCGTCCGGACCGCTGGACCCGTCAAAAGCGGTCCGGGACAGTCTCACGCCGGAAATCTCGCAGTTCCCCTCGTCCTCTTCGGGCAGGCGCCCGACGCTCGCGCTCGCATCCAAAAGGTCGACAACGAGGTGGGCGACCGCCACAGGCTCGAACGCGACCGGCTCGATCCCAGAGCCTCGGCGTTCAATGAGTCCAAGGACATTTGGCGCTCCGCTGAGCAAAAGCCGCCCGCCGCGCAGGCGGATTTGAACGCGGTCGTCGCCGATCAGCCGCGCGAACAGGCCTCGATCGGCGCCAAGCTCAATGAGCGCCAATGCAAGCGCGCTCTTGCCGCGCCCCGAGCCGCCGCGAATAAGGATGCCGCTCTCGCCCAATATAACGGCGGTCGCATGGACATTCAGAGCGTCATCGCCAGGCGCCGCCTCGCTCATGGCGCGGCGGGCAGCGACAAAATGAAGCGGGCCCCGGCGGAATGACGCGCCGACCGGTCGGCCTCGTCGGCGCTTGGCGAAGCGTTCGGCGCAAACCGGTTTTCGGCCCAGATCCGCCCGCCATGAGCCTCGATGATTTGGCGGGAGATCGACAAGCCGAGGCCCGAGTTCTGTCCGAACCCCTGTTCCGGCCTATCGGTGTAGAAGCGCTCGAAAATCCGCTCCAGCGCATGCGGCGGTATGCCCGGCCCATCGTCCTCGACCGAAATTTCGATGCGCTCGCCTTCCTCCTCGGAGCGCTGACGACGCATTGCCACACGGACCTCGCCACCGGGCGGAGAGAACGACCGCGCGTTGTCGATGAG
>Ga0070733_10003463_pt1 | contig 10809 bp, 10 predicted proteins | sample Coa_R1_9_FD_66450 | JGI IMG/M metagenome (GOLD analysis project Ga0070733, IMG submission 66450) | Surface soil microbial communities from Centralia Pennsylvania, which are recovering from an underground coalmine fire - Coalmine... | ecosystem: Environmental > Terrestrial > Soil > Unclassified ... | reverse complement strand
ACGTTGACGCCGACTAATTTGCCGTTTTCGAGATTGGCAGCGCCGTTGCCACGCAGCGTCGGTTTAATCTGATCAAAACTGGCGCCGGCACCAGCGACCTGAACCGTGCCGGTCAGATGCCCACGGACGGTGGCCGCAGCCTTCGCCTTCTGGGCCTCGAGCGCCTTTTGAACGTCGATATTGTTCGCATTCAATTTGAGATTGAAGCTACGGTCGCCGGCGAGATTGGCAAGGCCGGCGGCGCCGATCGCGCCGTCAAAGGCGTTGAGCTTCAGGGAATCGATTGTAACCCGGTCGCCGCCATAGACGGCGGCCAAGGCAAGGCCCTGGTAGGGGACGTTCGCGACTATTCCCGAAGCCGACGTGAGTTTCGTGGAGGCGCTCATTACACTGCCGTTGCGGCTGAGCGATCCGGTGGCGGCAAGTTGGCTGAGTTGCTCGCCAAGATCCTGGCGGCTGGGCACGAGTTCGCCGATTTTCACGACATCGACGTTGAACTGGTAAGTCGCCTTGAGCGGCTGGATCGATTGAGCGTTCGCCCGCAGGCTGGCGTGGCCGGAACCGAGGTTGAAAGCCATCGGGCCAACCGTGGCCGTGTTACCGGCCACCCGGATAGTGCCACTGAGGTCGCTTAACGGCGGAGTCTTACCGCCCGGAATCGCGATATTAACTTTGGCCAGCGTGAGCGTACCGTCGACGGACGGCTTCTTGTCTGCGACGCTAATATTAGCGTGAACCTCGGCGGTACCGCTGGGGCTGTACTTCTGCGCGGCGACGAGGACTTTGGCTAGCTCGCCGAGGTCAAAGTTATTGCTATCGACCCGCGCCGCCAACTTTCCGCCGCCGAAAATAATGTTCGCAGCCTTGAGTTGGACGTTGGCCAGCGTCAGGTTTGCCTGCCGAACCGTGACTTTGCCGCCTTCACGCGCACCGCTGCCGTTGAACTTGAAGGGCACCCCGGCGGCCTTGTCGAGAATCCCCTGGTAGACCACGTGACTGGAGCTGAGGTCGCTGCTGGCGTCGAAGCTAGTTGCGTCAACCGTGCCGGCTATCTTGGCGGTAAGCGCGACGGGTTCCGAGATGCTAAGGGCGGGCGGAATCGCGTGGGCCAGTTGCGGCAAAGCCGTCAGTTGCGCGAGTCGCAGCGGCCCGACGGTCGCATCCAGGTCGAGCGGGATAAGCCCCGCGTCGATCGCGCCGTTATGCATCAGCGGCCCGATTTTGCCTGAAATGTCGAGGTTCTTACTCTCGCTGAAGGCGGCAAGCGAGAGAGCAACATCGAAGGGAGAGTTAACGCTCAGATTGCTGACCACAAGATTGAGCGCATTGATGGTTATAGGTGGGCCGCCCGCCTGCTTGTCATCGTAAAACAGCGTACCGTCCTGGATCGTCAGGCTCGTGATCGTCAGAGCGCCGAGCGCGGCGGCACCGCCTGACGGCTTCTGCGCCTCAGCAGGTTTCTGCTTTTCCTCACCAGCCTTCTTGCCGATAGTGCTGACGTTGAGCACGCCGGCGCGATCGCGGATTACGCGGACTTGAGGCTGCTTCAAAACCAGGCTGGTCACCTTGAGCGAGCGCGAAAGCAGCGGCATGAACTCGACATTTACGAAGAGGTCGCCGGCCTGAACGAAAGGCAATTGCGAGAAGGCGGGATCGTCGGCGATCTTGACGCCGGTCAAGTCCATCATCACGCCCCATCCCACGCTTGCCTTGATGTCCTGGACTTCGATCGGCCGGCCCAAGGCATCGCTGGCGCGGGATAGTATCAATCCGCGGTTGGAGGCGATGATGGAATTAAGGTTGAGGACCGCGTAGATCGTCGCGGCCACGACGATCAGGACGATGATGCCAACAACCGAACCGATGATGAGTAGAGCCCTGCGCATATGAAATCTGAAGATCCAATCCGGCAGAATAAGCCGGCGGGTTCCTATTCGAACCCCGGCAGTGAGACGCGTTCAGTAGCAACCTGAACAACACCAGTAGATTAGAAGTCGTTTACGGATGCAAGAGTAATCGGCCTAGTCGAAGCCGAGCGGATTCAATCCGCAGGACGCGCTGGTCCGACCAGCGTGGTGATGGCGGCGCGGAAGAGTGCTGCAAGTTGCTCTTCGTAATCGTCGAGCGAGCGGATGCCGACGCGGCGCATCCCGGCGATGTTGATGGTTGACGGATGCATCAGCGGAACGATCCTGACGCCGTTGGAATTCTCGACTGATCTGCCATGGATTTCGCTCAGCTTGATCGGATGGCCGAGCGCGGCGGATGCAGCCCGCGCTCCAAAAGCAAAAATGACCCTCGGACGAACGATCGCGATTTCATTCGCGAGATGGCGCGCAACGCAGGTGTTGGTCTCTGCTGCGCTGGGCGAACGATTCGCGCCGGTCTTGGATGATGGCCAGCATTTTACGGTATCGCTGAAGTAGAAAATCTCCTCGGGTTCGAATGTAGCGGGCGCAATGGCGCGGGCGAAAGCACAGCGCACGGTAAGATTGCGTGGATTGGAAAATGGACGCCGGTTCCAAAGTGAGACGCGGCCGGGCGCCTCGCCCAGGATCATCAGGTGGTAGCGCGGCGTGCCGCGGGTGGCGGGAGGAAATTTGCGCCAAGGGGCGATCGTCGGACATACGCGGCATCGGACCGCTACACGCCAGAATTTTTTCAGCTCCGCGGCGGAGTCATCTGCCCTGGGTGTGGTTGGGTCATCTGTGTGCAAGCGCGCCATCGGTTCTGGCTTTGAATCGTAGCACGCGTAAAAATTGTCGGGTTAGGGGTGGGGAAATGGCGAAGAAGCGCAAACCGAAGTCCAGCGATGACGGACCGGGGCAATCGGAGCCCAAGCCGGTATTCACTTCGCCGTTCAAGGACCTGAAAAAGTTGATCAATGAGCGCCAGGCCGCGCGTCCCGCAAAGCCTCCACCACTTCCGGCGAAGAACAAAGCAGCGCCCGCGGGCTTGAGTAAAGGTACTTCAACGGCGCCGGTCGATGAGGCGGCGCTGCTTCGGGAGGCATTGGCCGGGGTGCGGCCTCTCGGCGGTTCCGGGGCCGCGCGAGTGGAGGTCGAACCTCCGGTGGGCCGCGCCGTGATTAGCGAGGACGCTGAAGTGCTGGCGGAATTATCGGACCTCGTTTCAGGCCAGGGGAGGTTCGAACTGACGGAAACCGAAGAGTACGTCGAAGGCGCGCGCCTTGGACTCGATCCGCGCCTGGTCTCACGGCTCAGGCGGGGCGAGTTCTCGACCCAAGGGCATCTCGACCTTCATGGGATGACGCAGGTTGACGCCAAGGAGGCGCTGACGCAATTCATCCTGGAGTCGGTTCGCAAAGGCCATCGGACGGTGCTGGTGGTGCACGGGCGGGGACGGCGATCGCCCGGCGGGCAGCCGATCCTGAAGCATGCGGCTGCGCAATGGCTGTCGCATGGAGCGATCGGCGGTTACGTGCTCGCATTCACGACCGCACGCCCATATGACGGCGGTGCAGGCGCCGTATGGGTGCTGCTGCGGCGCGAGCGAAAGCGGGCAAAGTTCGACATTCTGCAGGGCGCCAGGCGGCGGGATTAGTTGGAAGTACTCGCAAAAGCGAAGCGGGGTCATCGGGACCCCGCCTCGTGCTCCACGTATGACCGCCTGGTCAGATCTTGCCCTGAAGAATGAATGAAATTACGAGGGCGTACAGAGTCAGCGATTCGATAAATGCAAGGCCGATAATCATCGGAACGAAAAGCTGATTGGTGCTGTTGGGGTTGCGGCCGATCGATTCCATCGCGGATGCAGCCAGTTTCCCCTGACCCATCCCGCAGCCGAGCGCCGCGATCCCGAGGCCGAGACCCGCGCCGAGCCCAATCAGACCCGCACGCATACCACCGCCCCCTGCCGCGCCTTCCTGCGCCATCGCCAGCAGCGGCGACGCGAGCATCATGCCCAGCGCCGCAGTGACCATCATCGAGAGTCTGCGAACCATTCCACGTTCCTCCTTGATTGCCGCGCGGTTTGTCCGGGCCTGGGCTATTTAACCGCTCCTCTATCCTCTTCCACGCTTCGGCCGGCGTCCGGACTTCTCATCGCGGATTTTTTAAGCTTTGCTGCTCGGCTTCCTTTGAGCTCGAACCTCTTCGGCAGATCGATTGTCCTGCCTCGACTCAATCGTAATGCGAATGTGCGGCCATGCGGACGTAGCTGACCGCGAGAATCGTGAAGACCAAAGCCTGAACGATGCAGACAATTGATCCGAGCGCATAAAACGCCAGTGGTACAACCAGGTAGGTCAGTCCGGTGAAGAGACTAAGCACCTTATGGTCGGCGAACATATTGGCGAAAAGCCGTATTCCCAGCGAAAACGGCCGGAAGATGTTGTCCGCAACCTCGATTATCACCATGAACCAGGCCAGCCACCATAAGGGACCGAGGAAACTCCGGAGGTAATGAAGCCCTTGATGCTTGAAGCCCTGGTAAAGGTAGTAGATGAAGCAGATTCCGCCGAGCGCGAAGGTGAGGTCCGTATCGGCCGTCGGCGGCTCCATCCCGGGAATCAAACCGAAAAAGTTTGACGCGAGAATAAAAAGGAAAAGGCTGCCAAAGAACGGTACGTAGACACGGGCGCCATGGAGTTCCGAAACGTCGGCGACGAATCCGTCAAGCCATTCCACGATCACTTCACAAAAGTGGCGCAGGGTTAAGCCCGCATCAGGAACCATTGGATCTGCGGCTCGCGCCAAGGCCCTTCGCCCGGCGAGTCCAAACACCAGCAGCAGGGCCATCACGATCCACGTTCCCACGATGACTGGCGGGATTTTGCCGCTGGCGTGGGCAATCAATTCGACGATATTAACCGGATTCAAGCTCGCTGACCCTCCGGCGGTGTAGCTCCGCCCCGCTTCGAAACGCGCCAAGTTTCAATAAAGATCGCGGCGAACTGAGTCAAGATGCCGACGATGAAGCCGGGGACGTCGACCCGTCCCGAGCTGATAATGACGTAAACGATGCCGATAACAAGAAACATTTTCAACGGCATCGCGGCCATGCCCACGCTGGTGGCGCCGCCGTAGTCGCGCGCTATCGCGAGAACCGCGCGTCCGATCAGGTTCAGAACATAGAGATTGCCGATCATCAGCGATCCACCGATCAAACAGCCGATCGCAATTGTGTCCGAAAGAGACACTGCTATGACGATGGCCGCGGTGATCGTAAGAATCGCCGTCATCCGCTGAATGCCGCCTATCGTGGGTACGGTCCAGGACACTGTCGTCGGTCAAAGTCCTTTCATGAACTCGCGGATTTCGACGATGAGACGAAAGAAACCGAGCGCGAGTCCCGCAAGTAATCCCACCAGACCGATCCACGGCTTATGCAGGTATTCGCCGAGGTAGTAGCCGACGACAAGCCCGCCGATTATCGGCGAAAAGAATTCGAGACCGATGGCCGTGTAGCGCAAGACGCGGGAGCGGTCACGCGGGCTCGGTTCAAAGGCCATTCGGATCAACCGCTCGAGGGCTTGCTCAGGCCGCGCTCAGCGCCTCTCGCGCAGCATTGATAGTGGCGTCGAGTTCGCCGTCGCCATGCGCAAGGGATACGAACATTGCCTCGAATTGCGACGGAGGGAGATAAACGCCCCGCTCCAGCATCCCGTGGAAGAATCGCGTAAAGGCAGCGGTATCGGCGGAGCGCGCCTCGTCGGCGTTGGTAACGCGATCGACCCCGAGAAAAAGCGTAACCAGCGATCCGGCCCGGTTGACGCATCCACGCCGACCGCTTGCCGTAAGTGCGGATCTGAGACCAGCTTCGAGACGGGCGCCGGCGGCCTCCAGACGTTCGTAGATGGCGGGCTGTGAAAGGATCTTCAAGGTCTCCAGTCCGGCGCGCACCGAAAGCGGACTGCCGGAGAGCGTCCCAGCCTGATACACCGGGCCGACCGGCGCGAGCAAATCCATCAGTTCCGCGCGGCCGGCGACGGCTCCGATCGGCAGTCCACCGCCTATGATCTTCCCGAGCATCACCAGGTCCGGCTGCGCACCGAACAACTCGTAGGCGGCGCCGTAGCGCAGGCGGAAGCCGGTGATGACTTCGTCGCAGATCAAAAGGGCGCCGTGACGATGAGCGATTTCTCCGACGCGCGCAAGAAAATCCGGTGCGGGCAGCACCACGCCCATGTTGGCAGCAACAGTTTCGACGATAATCGCTGCGATTCCCCTGGGATCGGCCTCAAAATATTGTTGCAGGGCCTCGAGCGAGTTATAGCGGGCGACGCGCGTCAGCGACGCCAGCGCCTCGGGAACGCCGGCACTGTCGGGAACACCCAGGGTCATCACACCCGAACCGGCCCGCACCAGCAGAGAATCGCTGTGGCCGTGATAGCAGCCGTCGAACTTGATGATGCCCGGGCGTCCCGTCGCGGCACGCGCGATTCGTATCGCCGTCATGCCGGCTTCGGTGCCTGAACTGACGAGGCGGACCTTGTCTGCCACTGGGATGGCGGTCGTCAGAAGTTCGGCCAACTCGACTTCGAGTGCGGTCGGCGCGCCGTACGCTAGTCCGCGGCTGGCCTGTTCGGCGAGTGCGGACACCAGCGCGGGATGAGCGTGACCGAGAATAGCGGGCCCGTAAGAGCCGACGTAGTCGATGAAACGATTGTGATCGGCGTCGACGAGAAAAGCGCCTTCGCCACGCTCAATAAAGAGCGGTGCGGCGCCGACCGCCTTCCATGCGCGCACGGGAGAGTTGACCGCGCCCGGGATTCTCGCAACGGCGCGGGCAAAGAGCGCGCGCGAGCTTTTGTCGGAGATAGTCATCGCCGTGCAGCGATCGTCGGTAACATCGAACGTTGCGTTTGGTCAAACATGAATATTTGCACAAAAAATTTATGCTGCGCGTGTTGGCTTCCAGAGCCATCATGCGCGTTTGGAAAGAAAAACCAACGAGTCAACAGGATGAACACCGGCAAGCTTAAATTTTTTTTCTCAAGTTAAATCGCGGACTTTCGCCCCTAACGCAAACCACTCTTGAACCGATTGTGAAAAGATTCTATTTCCTTGCCTTCATCGCCGCCGCCTTTCGCTTTGCGCTCACCGGGGGGACCTCCGAGCTGGCGTTGCGGTGATTCCGTGGTGTCAAATAGGCGCGAATCTTTTCCAATCGAAACCGCTTCCAAGAGGCTGTGTAGAGGACCGTTTCATCGTATGGTCTGGTTGATAGTTGTGCCGAATTTTTCAGAGACCACTTCATCAATGTTAGGGAAAATTTGGTTATCAACATCTGTGGATAAGCCTGTGAGTAATTATAACCACTTCTTTGACGATACCAGCAGGGGGAGAGGCTTGCTGGGGGGAGAAGCAGGGCGATGAATGTTGTCTGGCAAAAGGCTGCTGATCGAATACGCGAGGTTTTGGGACAGGTCAGCTACGAAACCTGGATTGGTCCGCTCAACTTTGTCGCGTTGCAAAACAACGTCGCGACAATCGAAGCACCCAATCGGTTTTTCCGCGATTGGGTTAACGACCGCTACGCCGAGGTGATTAGCGGAACGCTTTCAGCGGAGGTGGGAGAGCAAGTGGAGATTCGATTGACCCTCGGCAAAGACGTACACGCAAACGGCAACGTACACATCAACGGCAACGGCCACACCAACGGGCATGCCGTGAACGGCAACGGCAATGGCAACGGTCACGCGGCCAAGGGCCTTCCCGTTCGCGCCGGCGCCGCCACGGCTACCGTGAGCGCAAGCGAGGGCGAGCGGCGCACGCTGCATCCGCAATTGATACCGCGCTACACCTTCGCTGAATTCGTGGTCGGGTCGAGCAATCAGTTCGCCCATGCGGCGGCCCTCGCAGTCGCCGGGCAGCCGGGAGAGAAATACAACCCGTTTTTCATCTACGGCGGGGTCGGATTGGGCAAGACGCATCTGGCGACCGCGATCGGCCATCATCTGTGGTCGAACGGAACGCGGCCGCGCCGGGTCCTGTTCATGCCGGCCGAGATCTTCATGAATGAACTGATCAGTTCATTGCGGCGCGATAAGATGGGCGAATTCAAGGAAAAGTTCCGCCGCGTCGACGCCCTTATTCTCGACGACGTGCAGTTCCTGGCGGGACGGGAACGGACGCAGGAGGAATTTTTCCATACCTTCAATTCGTTGCATTCGGAACGCCATCAGATAGTCCTGACTTCGGACAAGGTGCCGCGCGAAATCCCCGGATTGGAGGAACGGCTCCGCAACCGCTTCGAGTCGGGACTCATCGCCGATATCGCGCCGCCCGACCTCGAGACGCGCGTCGCGATTGTCGAGAAAAAAGCCGTGCTGGAGGGTCTCCGGCTGCCCAGCGAAGTTGCGCTTTACATCGCCCAGAGCGTTTCCTCGAACGTGCGCGAACTCGAGGGCTGCCTCACGCGCTTGGTCGCGCTGGCCTCGATGAACAAGTCGCCAATTTCACTGGATTTTGCGCGGCAGGCGCTGCGCGACCTGGTTAGCACGCAACAAAGCAAGCCGGGCATCGAGTCGATTCAGAAGACGGTGGCCGACTTTTTTCATATCAGACTGGCCGACCTGAAATCGAAGAAACGGACCCAGCACATAGCGTTCTGCCGGCAGGTCGCGATGTATCTGTGCCGCAAAATGACGGACAGCTCCTTTCCCGCTATCGGCGAGCATTTCGGCCGCGACCATTCGACCGTGATCCATGCGCATAATCTGATTCAGCGCCGGATCAGCGGTGACTCGGCCTTCCGCTTCTCGATCGAGAAGATCGAACGGGAGCTCAAAGCGACCCATCCGAGCACACCGTGAGGATGGGCGCGGTTATGGGTGCCTTGTGGATGGACGGGGGAAAACCAGGCGGTTATCGACATGCCAAGCGAGCCGGCGTGCATGTCGTCTACCATGCGGGGCGTCTACCAACAGGTTTACAAGCTGAAATTATGGCGTCGCGGCGCTGGTTTACGGCATCATTGAACAAATCGACAGCCCCTTCTATTGCTGCTGTTATCTTTAATCAAATTGATTAAGAGTAATAGCAGACGCGCGGGGCGCAGAGGATAAATGGAACTCGCAATCGATCGCGTGTCGCTGTTAAACAGCCTCACGATGGTTCAGGGGATAGTCGAGCGGCGCAATACGGTGCCGATTCTTGGTCACGTTCTGCTTGAACCCAATGGCACCAAGCTCAAGCTCTCGGCGACCGATCTGGAAGTCGGGATTCGAACGGAAGTGGCGTGCGAGCCTTCCGATAAGGGCTCGTTGACGCTCAACGCGCGGAAACTCTACGAGATCGTGCGCGAAGCCGAAGGCGATAAAGTCGCGATCAAATCGCTCGACAATGATTGGGTAGAACTCAAATGCGGTCGCGCACGGTTCAAAATGATGGGCCTCGACCCGCGCAGTTTTCCGGCGATGCCGTCGCAGAGCAGCAAGGCGGCCGAAGGTGGCCACAAGCCGGTCAAAGGCGAGCTGAAGATCGCGGCGTTGATTCTCGCCGGTATGATTGACAAGACCATCTTCGCCGTCAGTCCTGACGAAGCTCGCTACAATCTCAGCGGAGTTTACGTCGAAGCGCCGGGGCCCGGATCGGTCCGCATGGTTGCAACCGACGGGCATCGGCTCTCGATGTTCGATCGCGAAGCGCCCGGCTTTGCTATGAGTGGTGGCGCGATAATTCCGCGCAAAGGGTTGTCGGAGTTACGAAAACTTCTCGATCAGGCGGGTGACGCCGAGGTCGAGTTGGTGATTGACGGCCAACTTGCATGGCTCAAGCGCGGTAGCACTGAAGTTTCGATGCGGCTGGTCGAAGGTGAATTTCCGGATTATCGCGGCGTAATCCCCAAGGAATCGCGCTACCAGATACCGGTCGGCCGCGATGTTCTGCTAAACGCGATAAAACGGGCCGCGATTTTTTCAAACGAACGTTATCACGGGGTGAAACTGGCCTTCGCCAACGCAACCCTTACGGTCTCTTCGACCAGCCCGGAAATGGGTGAGGCGAGTGAAACTATCGACATCGCATTCAGTGGCGACGAGTTTTCGATCGGCTTCAATGCCGCGTACGTGCAGCAGGTCTTGAGCGTGATAGATGCAGAGACCGAAACCGTGCTGGGCTTGAGCGATGAAGTCAGCCCCGGGGTGATAACGATCGAGAATGATTCGAAATTCAAATACGTTGTTATGCCGATGCGGCTGTAATCGCCGCAGTTCGGAACTTCGTCGCGATTCCGGCGCGTAGCAGGGTGTTGAGAAACCCTCAAACAATCGAGATGACTTGGCTTTGCTCTCAACACCCTGCGTGAAAACTGGCTTCCTTCCTAAACCTCTCTCCCGCCTCGGGAGAGACAAAGAGTGAGGGCGCAGGCTGTTGAAAAGCGTTTTTCAACAGCCTGCTAAGCCGGCGGGGAGACCTGCACGAGAACCATCAAATTGAGTGCATGCTCCCTTGGATCCCACGGGTAAACTGCCTCGCTCGCGGCTATGCGTGCGGGAACGTTGAGCCGGTTGAGGTCACGCCGCCGCACCACCAGCCATCTGACGCGGTCGCCGCTGATAGCGCCGTCCAGGTCGCGCAGCGTCCCATATTCGGGCACGGGTTCAAGCGAGTTGAGATAAAAAACCGGCCCGATCACCCTGAAAAATGCCAATTTGTCCGTTTGGCTGCCGACCAGCGCCTTCACTTGGTAAGCGAAGGGCTTCTCGCCGCGCCATGCATCCGCCGCCGGCATCGCAAATACGAAATAGTAGACCATGAAGAGATAGGCGACGACCGCGCTCGAAATGAAAATCCGCTGCGGGCGCATACGCGCGAGTGCGTATCCAATGGCGACGATGGAACC
>Ga0070733_10003462_pt1 | contig 10810 bp, 10 predicted proteins | sample Coa_R1_9_FD_66450 | JGI IMG/M metagenome (GOLD analysis project Ga0070733, IMG submission 66450) | Surface soil microbial communities from Centralia Pennsylvania, which are recovering from an underground coalmine fire - Coalmine... | ecosystem: Environmental > Terrestrial > Soil > Unclassified ... | reverse complement strand
GTCGGGCATGGCCACGACCGTGAAGGCGACCACCTTGACCTCCGGGCCCTCCATGCGCATGGTGGTCGATTTCTCCGATCTCGATAACTCGCTCAATAACCTGACCTTGGGTGAGTCGGGCCAGGTGCTCAGTCCGCACTACTGTGACCAGCTCGACGCCTGGTTGAACGGCCGCAGCTTCCCCATGCTGTTCAGCCGCGAGGCGGTGGAGCGCGGCGCTGTCCACCGGCTGGCGCTCGAACCGCCGAAATGAGGATCCGCCCCCCCCCACGGTTTTTGTGGCCGATTCCCTCCAAAATGTGGTACTATAAAATCGCAGTTTGTAGTTGGTTGTAATTCCGACTGGTCCTCTGGGAACAGCCACAAAAGCAAGCGGTAGCTGTTAGCTCTTGTGACCCGCGGTGTTACATCGGGATCGTCGGGTCTCGCCCGCCGTTGCCGTACTCCACAAATTGCCAAATCAACGATAAAGGATGTTTTCAGGATGAAGGAAACAGGCACAGTAAAGTGGTTCAACGCAGCCAAAGGCTACGGATTTATTCGTCGCGAGAGCGGAGACGACGTTTTCGTGCACTTTTCGGCCATCCAGGGAGAGGGTTACCGATCCCTGGAAGAGGGCGCAAAGGTGAGCTTTGAGGTCCGCAAAGGACCTAAAGGTCTGCAGGCAGACAACGTCGAGCGAGCCTAGGTCTTTGAGAGGGCGTCTCTTAGGGGACGTCCTCTCCTAGCCGGGACTTGGAAGTCCATGCCGGACCACGCAGCCGATGGATCGAGGGAACGCAGTTGAGCCAGGGAGGGGTGAAGACGATGACATTCAAAACCGGTCAATACATCAAACATTCCAAGTACGGGAACGGTACCATCGTGGAGCTCGATGACGACCGGACCACGGTCGATTTTGACACCGTGGGCATGAAAAAGTTTGTCACCTCGTTGGCTGCCTTCGAGATCGCCGAGGGCGAGGCGCCCAGGAAAAAGCGTGCTGCGGCAAAGCGGCGGAGCAAGGCGGCGGCTTCGGCTTAGATTCTCGCCCACCGGATTCCCGGGACAAAATCATCCCTAGACGGACCAACGTCAGCCGAGGTTGGGGCGGATCATCGCCGTCCCGAGGGGTGCGTGTCCTCCGCCGCGCCGGGTGAGCAGGCGGAGCGGTGACAATCCGGCGCTTGCGGCCTGGGGGCGCCTTCCCTATAATGCGAGTATCCAGCGGACACAAGGACCCCCGGTCATGCCCATCGACATTGTGAAGAAGTTGCAAGACGAAATCCAAGCCCTGGAGCGTGAACTGAACCTCGAACTCCCCAAGGAGTTGCAGCGCGCCCGCGCCCTCGGCGACCTGAGCGAGAACGCCGAGTTTCACATGGCGAAGCAGCGCCAGGACATCGTTGGAGCGAGGCTCGTCCAACTTAAGAGGCGGCTGGCCGATTTGTCACTGATCAACCTCAACAACATTCCCAGGGATCGCGCCGCGTTCGGCTCACGGGTCATTCTTTACGACCTCGATCGCGACGCCGAGGTCACGTACAAGTTGGTGACCTCCGAAGAGGCCGACCTGAGCAAGGGCCTGATTTCGACCACTTCGCCCATCGGACGAGGGGTGATGGGAAAGCAGGTGGGTGATACGGTCAAGATCACGACACCTAACGGCAGCCGGGAGTTTGAAGTGCGGGCGCTACAGACGATTTACGACGACCTCGAGTAGCCGCTCAAGCACAGTAATCTCCGACAGTTAGAGCTGTAGGTCTCGCGACTCCGGCGCGGGAGAGACTTCGGCGTCGGGCTCTCGCGGCTGCGACGCCGTGGGACCGCCCGGCTGAGGGCTCGGCATTTGGCACTCGCCCTCAAAATAGCCTCCTGGCTCCACGGTAAGTACTGGGGTGTGGATGTCGCCCATCAGTACCCCGTGGTCCTTGATCTCCAGCCGCTCCGTGGCGTGTACGTTCCCGGTGACCTTCCCGGCGATGCAGATGACCTTCGCCTGGATCGCGGCTTCCACGTCCCCATGTTCAGCAACTACAATTGTCCCTTCAGAGACGATCTCCCCCTTGAAGCGTGAGTTGAGACGAACCGTTCCCCCCGCGGCCCGCAGCTTCCCTTCGATGTCGATGCCCGGCTCGATCACCGCGGCCAACTGCCCTTCTGCTTGCACCGCGGCTGGGCGCACCGTACGATCACCTTTGAACAGAGTCATCACTGGCCCCCTTGTTTTAGGGAAAATCTCATGTCACTGTATACTACATCAGTAGTTTATGCTGTCGTCGGCTGCTTTGACAGACATATAACTACATAGATAGTTAAATCCTATGACCTCACGATGAGCCCGTATATTCTGTCGAGGTCCTCAGCCGAGAAATAACTGATCTCAATTCTGCCTCGGCTCCCGTCTCCGAGCACTCGCACTCGCGTACCCAAGGTACGTTCCATTTCAAGTATGGCGGCACGAGTGTTGGGATCGGGCTCGGGTTGGACCTTCGCCGCTTTCTCCTTCGGCTGCATCGTGCCGGAAGCTGTCACCATCGACTCGACCTGCCGCACCGACAGGCCGCGCTTCACAATTACCTGGGCGAGACTTTCCTGGGCTGGACCTGAATCCAGACCGAGGAGGGCGCGGGCGTGACCTGGCGACAATGTACCCGACGCGATCATCTCCTGTACCGTGTGGGGAAGCCGCAACAGGCGAAGGGCGTTCGTCACCGTAGACCGATTCGCACCCAGGCGCGCGGCGATCTCCTCATGGGTTAGCTGGAACCGCTCTTGCAAAGCTTCGTAGGCGTGGGCCACTTCCAGGGGGTTCAAGTCTTCACGCAGGAGATTCTCGGTGAGGGCCAGCTCGAGCGCATCGCGGTCGCTCAGCTCGCGAACCACTGCTGGAATTGACTTTAGACCGGCTTGGCGGGCGGCGCGCCAGCGGCGTTCGCCGGCCACAAGCTGGAAGCGGTCAGCCGCGCGCCGAAGCAGCACGGGCTGGACAATTCCACTGGCGCGAATCGAATCGGCGAGTTCCTGGAGCGCAGCCTCGGGAAAGTCGCGCCGGGGTTGAAGCGGATTGGGATCGATCAGCTCGACTTCGATCTCTTGAGCAGCGTCCCGCGGCGGCTTCTCAACTTCCTGAAGCAGGGCGCTCAGTCCCCGTCCCAACGCCTTTCTGGTCATGGTTGATGATCTCCTTGGCGAGTTCCAAGTAACTGGTCGCGCCGCGGCACTGAGGATCGTAAATAATGATGGACTGGCCGTGGCTGGGGGCCTCAGCCAGGCGCACGTTGCGCGGGATCAGCGTCTGGAAGACCTGATTCCCGAAAAAGTCGCGCAGATCGTCCCGCACTTGGTGGGAAAGGTTTGTTCGGTCATCGAACATCGTCAGCAGGATACCCTCGATGGCGAGTTTTGGGTTGTGGGAGCGCCGGACGCGTATCAGCGTGTCCATCAGCTCCGACACGCCCTCGAGCGCCAAGTACTCACACTGGACCGGAACCAGGACTGAGTCGGCCGCCACGAGCGCATTCAGAGTCAGCAGATCCAAGGCCGGAGGTGAGTCGAGGAGCACAAAGGCGTACCGGTCACGCAGCGGCTCGATCCGGCGGCGCAACGCGAATTCGCGCTCCTCGCGATCCACAAGCTCGATCGTGGCGCCCACCAGTTCTTTGTCGGATGGCACCAGGTACAACCCCTCGGGCTGGCACTTTAGGACCAGATCGCTGAGCGGAACGTCCATCATCAGGGCGTGGTAGAGGGACCGGCGCGACGGGTCGCGGAGAAATCCCAGGCCGGCGGTGGTGTTGGCTTGCGGGTCGCAGTCGAGGATAAGGGTTGGGTTCCCCTGGGACGCCAAGGCAGCGCCCAGGTTGATAGCAGTGGTGCTCTTCCCCACTCCGCCCTTCCGGTTGGCGATGGCGATAACGCGGCCCACGCTGGCCTCGTACCATGCTACTGATTATAAATGCTTTAGTCGCAGGGTTCTAGGCATCAAAGCCCTCGGCGACTCGGAACCTCGTCGAATCTAACAGAATCCCCAGACCTCCGGCAAGGGAAAAGGGTGTTCCACGTGGAACAATCCGCCCTGGCCAACCCGCTTGCTACCTCCCATTGCGCCCGCGGACCCCTACTACTGACCTTCCGAGGGCACGCCGATTACGATCTCCCGCTGGGATGAAAGCGGCAACGGAAACCGGGCTTTCCAGGATACTCCCTTCTCCTCCTGCTCCAGAGCCTGTGACTGCTGGTGGCTAAGCCAAAGGCAAAGTCGTCCCCCGGGCGCCAGGCATCGCCGCGCCAGCGCCACCAGATCCCCAACCCCGCCCGCGCAGCCCACGGCTCGCGCCGTCACAGACTCGAACGGCATCGCGCCGTCTCCAGTCGCCCCCGCCGGTGCAACGCCGCCCACCCCACTCACAAAATTCTCCAGGCGTTCGGCCCGCACTTCCACTTCTTCCATCTGGCAAGATCGGATCACTTCTTTCAGGAAAGCTCGCTTCTTCGCCACCGGCTCGAGCAGAGTCGTACGAAGCGCCGGAAAGGCAATCTTCAACGCCAGCCCAGGAAACCCGGCTCCGCTGCCGATGTCCAGGTTTGCTCCGGCCAGCGCCACCCACCGCGCGAGATATAGACTCTCCCCAAAATGGCGCGTCACGCACTCGCCGGGTGCACGGACAGCCGTGAGATTGATCTTGGCGTTCCAGCGGAGCAGCAACTCCAGATAAGTCATCAACTGGCTGAGCTGATGGCGGTTCAAGTTAATCTCAAATGGAATCAACAGCTTGATAACTTCCTCGGGCGTGATTGCGGGCCCCACACGCTCATTGTAACGTGAGCGTCAACCGCCGCCGGAACCACCTGGAAGGGTCGGCGCGCCGGCCAAGCTCTTAAAGTAAACCGCTTATTATCAATGTATTGCCATACAAGCGAGAGCTTCGTCGTGCGGGACGAGACTCGATAATCCGGCTTGGGGAGAGCCGGCACACCCTGCGGTCGACGCGTCGACCATTACATTAAGTTTATGATAACACACGAGATATAAGGAGTCCAAGTTCAAAGACGAGCCTCCCGTCCGATTCGCGATGTGAAGACTGATGTTCCCAGTACCACTCGGCGGACCTGCTGGCCGCCCCCCCCGCGGCCGCAGCGCCCCGCCGGCTGAGGCCGACAGATGCTAGCCTAGTTAATAGCCTCGACCAAATTCCGCACCCGCCGGAGCCGCTGCATCCGCCGGGGGGCCGTGCGGCCGTCCTCGGCTGTCTGGAACGGCGGCGCCTGCAAGGTGCAGATCCAGCTTCTTAGCCGGTCAATTATCCCGGGATTAAAGCCTCCGCACAAAACAATGCACTTAGGAGGCTTGGTCTGCCAAGTTTGCCTTCCATCGGGCTCAATCTGTTCATGTTCTCTTGCCTCCGTGAATAATAACATCATAAAATATATTGACTGTATGCCAATAAGTATTGATACTTGAGCATGAATGTTTTTGACTAATTGGAGGGCGCATGATCTTTAGAAGCGCGGTTCTTAGGGAAAGCGAGTTAAAGGTAATTGGAGCCATCGGAGAGATGTACAAGTCGCTTCGATACGCCTTATCTACCGTCTCCCGGTGGCAGGGGTCGCTGAGGCGAATCACGTTCGCGAGAGCCATTCGAGGCTCGAACAGTATCGAGGGCTACAGGGTCACGGTGGAGGACGCTCTGGCGGCAGCGGAGGGGGAAGAGCCTCTTGACGCGAATGAGGAGACGTGGCAGGCCGTAACGGGCTACAGAAGCGCCATGACTTATGTGCTGCAGCTATGTAAAGACCCCAATTTCAAAATGAGCGAAGACTACCTCAGAAGCCTCCATTTCATGATGCTCCATTACGATCTCTCGAAGAACCCCGGGAACTGGAGGCCCGGCACGATCCACGTGAGAGATGAAGCCAAGAACGTAAACGTCTATGAGGCCCCGCCTGCTCAGTGGATTAGAAATCTAATGCCAGAGCTTATTGCTTACCTGAACGGGCCGGAGGATTCAGATCATGTTTTGATAAAGGGAGCAATGGCACATCTTAATCTCGTAATGATTCATCCATTCTCGGACGGAAACGGAAGAATGGCACGATGCCTCCACACGTTCGTAGTCGCATCAAGGTTGGTAGCTGACCCAACGTTTTGCTCCATCGAGGAATATTTGGGGCGAAACACGCAAGATTATTACGACGTTCTGGCCTCGGTCGGTCAGGGCTCTTGGCATCCAAGGAACGACACAAGGCCGTGGATTCGTTTTAATCTGACCGCGCACTACCGTCAGGCTGCCACTCTACTGAGACGGAATCGTATGATGGAGGCCCTGTGGGGTGAGTTGGAGCGTGAGATTAAGGCAGCGGGATTACCCGACCGGGCAATCTTGGCTGTTTCAGACGCGGCTCTAGGCTGGAGGGTTCGCAGCGTTCATTATAGACGCTTGGCAGACGTAAGCGTTACCGTAGGAAGCCGCGACCTGAAGATGATGGTGAAAGCCGGATTGCTGAACGCGATAGGAGATAAGCGGGGCAGAACCTACATGGCCTCCGAGCGAATAAGAGCCCTCGCGGTACAGATACGAGAGCGCGAGCCCAGGGGGATACCGGACCCGTTTCAGTCCGATGGTGAACTCTTGACAGCCTGATTCTCGCCCAAACGAATCGTCTCTTGGACGGCCCTAAACGCCGCCTGATTGTTCTCGCGGGGCTGGAATTTCGGGCGTTTGGCTGGCTTGGCCTTGCCCTTTGGTGTAGGTTTTCGCTGTGGCACGGCCGGAATGTGTCACGGCTGGCAAATGTGTACAGCCGGAGATAAATCGAAACTGCACACCACGACCCCGTCCTCGGCTGTCTGGAACGCGGCCCTGCAAGGTGCAGATCCACTTCAGCGAGGCGCGGCTCTCGGCTCGCACTCAAGCTCGATCCTTCCGGCGGGCTGCGGCCGCAGTTCGTCGATCGGAACAACCAGGTGCTCGGCCACTTCAGCGGAAGCGCTGGGTGCGCGCCGCGCCGCCAAATCGGGGTCGAGTGGCCCCAAGCGGCAGTCGGGCGAGCTGGACTGGGGCGGCGGGCTCAATTGGGGCAGCTATCCAGCGAATGCCGGGGTGCCCTGGCCAGAGGTCGCTTGGTTAACTCATTCGGGGTCTATGGGATGGATGGCCCCATGGCGGGCATCGGAGGGTGGTTTTTGGCCGGATTCTAGGCTGAATTTTAAGTCGTGTAAATCAACAGCGTGAGTGCCGCTTTGCGGGCTGGTCCCGAGGCGGTGCGGAGGGGAGGTTAGGCCAGTTCGCGACGCGTACTGCTAAATCATCGTAGGGAAAATGGATGGACTTGGTCCACGCGGCTGACCGAACGGTCGGTTGGGGCAAAATGCCCCAATTCGCAGTATATTCGCTTTTTCTTCGCCCATACGGGACCCGTTCCCGGGCCGCTCGACCGCGGGGAAGTCCTAGCCGCGCAGGTACCTGGAGGGATTGACGGGTGTCTGGTTGATCCGCACCTCGTAGTGCAGGTGCGGGCCGGTGGTCTTGCCCGTCCTGCCCACGGCGCCGATGATCTGGCCGCGGGTCACCTGCTCGCCCACCACCACGTTAATCTGGCTCAGGTGGCCGTAGCGCGTGGTGAGGCCAGCGCCGTGGTCGATGAGGATCTCTTTGCCGTAGCCAGACTCGCGGTCCGCGAAGACGACGACCCCGTCCGCTGTGGCCTCGACTTCGGTTCCCGCGGGCGCCGAGATGTCAACCCCGGAGTGGAAGGCGTCCTCGCCGCTGAGCGGGTCCATGCGCTGGCCGAATCCGCCGGTGATCTCGCCACGCACCGGCCAAGCAGAAGGAATGGTCAGGCGGCTGAGGTCGGGATCGAACAGAGCGCCGCGCGCCACGGAGTCGCTGACCGGGACGAGTGACATCGTCTCCATCAGGTTGAAGGCGTACAGCGAGGCGCGGTAGCTCGACTCGACGGTCGAGTTGCTTTGCGCCGCCAAGGCGAGCATGGCGTGCGGCAACGGTGGCCGTCGAGCTTCGCCGAAGCCGTAGGTGAGGGAGACTTCCGCCGCCAGCGACTGTAGCGAGCTCAGCTTGGCGTTGGTCAGACTCACCACGTTCTCAAGCGTGCGGTACTGGGTCTTGAGGGCCTCGCGCTCGCTGCGGACGTTGTCATAGTCGGAGACTTTCAGCAGCATGCGCGCGTAGCTGTTCACCATCGCCCCGAGCGCAATAATACCGATCAGGCTGAGTCCTGCCAGTACGTGCATGAGATAAAAGGGTACTTGGATTTTGTGCAGTTTACCGGTCGCGCCAGGAAAGACCAAAAAGGTATAGAACTTCTTCTCCATCAAAACACCACCGTTCGTATTGGCGTTGACAACAGAAAAGCAGGGGGAACGAAAGCGAAGGCCCCCACAGGTCCGCTCCCAAGGATGAGGCTCAATCTATTCAAATCGTAGTTGGCCTGTCAAGAACTTAAATAGTAATTAAAGGTCCAGTCGGACTAAGAATAGCCTTCCCCCCCAACTTACGCTGTTCCCTTTGCGGTAGGATTATAAGGGTCACGGCCGCCGACCCCTCTCGCAGCCCGAGATGAGTGTTGTTCCACGATGAGACCCAATTCGTCGCCTGGTTGCAAGCGCAAGCCTCAGGCCGCGCTTCCACCCTCAGGCTAGGCATCGGCGACGACGCTGCGGTAGTCGAAGGACCTCCGGGGTGGGACTATCTCCTCAAGACCGACATGTCAATCGAAGACGTACATTTCACCGCCGCGCTCCACCCTCCGCTCGCCGTCGGACACCGGGCTTTGGCTCGCCCGCTGAGCGATATCGCCGCCATGGGTGGGCGACCTCGGTTTGCTTTGGTCGCCTTGGCAGTCTCGAAGCGCGCACCGCACGGGTGGATCAAGCGCCTTTACGCCGGAATCTTCACGCTCGCCAGGCGCTTCGGTGTGATGGTCGTGGGGGGTGACACTGCCATCGTCGAGGGAAAGACGTTTATCGATGTAGTCGTGGTCGGCGAGGTCAGGCGTGGACGCGCGATTCGCCGCAGCGGCGCCCGCCCTGGCGACCAGGTTTACGTCAGCGGACGGCTGGGGCTTGCAGAGCTGGGCCTTCGAGTGCTGGGAACGCAAGGCGGTGGTCAGCCGGGGGAATGGCGCCGGCTCAAAGCAGCGGCCGTCTCCGCCCACCTTTATCCTGAGCCGCGCTCTGGCTTGGGCCGCTACTTGTCAGGTAAGAGGCTCGCTTCAGCCCTGATCGACGTAAGCGACGGCCTATCCACGGATCTCGCCCACCTTTGCGGTGCCAGCGGAGTTGGCGCGCGAGTCTGGGCTGACAGGATCCCTGCACCGACGCTGGGGAGCACTCGCGTTGCGGCGACCCAAGCTTTGGAGCTGGCGCTGCACGGGGGTGAGGACTACGAACTGCTGTTTACCGTGCGGCCCGGCAAGGCAAACCGGGTGCCATCGCGCTTTCGTGGTATTCGGATCAACCGTATCGGGGAGATCGAAAAGACGCGACGGCTCTTGTTGATCGGAGCGGACGGCAAGCCGGCGCCACTCCGTCCGGCAGGCTACGATCATTTTCGCAAATGATTCGCTGCGACAAGGGGTTATTGAGGTTCGCCAGCCGGCTGGGGCGTTTGATCCTTCGCCCCGCTTTCGCGGCGCAGGAGTTTGCTTCCCGCCCGGGCGAGTCCATGTTTGATTCCACGAAAGGCGCCGGTGATCCCCGGCTTCGGTGCTGGCTTGGCAGTGGGTTGGACCTGACTTGGGGCTGCGTCTGAGCCGTCAAGCCCCGAGGCCGTTCGCTGGGGCGCCGGATTCAGTTGGGCCGGGGCCCCGGATGCCGGCTGGGCAGGCGTCACGCTCGGCCCGGTTGGACCTTCGGGTCCCGGCCCTTCGTCCGGGCGCACGGCCCGGCCCTTGGGGCGAGGCGCGTGAAGCGCTCCTGGGGGCTCCCCGCCGTTCCCGCCTGAGGCGGAGGAGTCAGCGCCTGCGCCACGCGCGGAAGTATGCTCGGCCAGCAAAGCCGGCTGCGTCGGATTTCCTCCGCTGGCCAGGATTGCAGCGACCTGCTCCGGATGGGTGAGCAGGGGCGAATAGGGAAACGTACCAGGTGGCTGTCGTTTCACGGCTTCGCTCATGAAGTCCATCCAGATGGGCAAGGCCACGTGAGACCCCTCTTCTTTGGGCCCCAGCGACCGGTGGGGATCATCGAACCCCACCCATACGCCGGCGGTCAGGGAGGGCGAAAAGCCGATGAACCACGCGTCGGTGAAGTCATTGGTCGTGCCCGTCTTGCCGGCGATCGCGTATTTCGCGGCCAACGACCTTGCCTTGGTGGCGGTGCCGGAATTGATCACTTCGCGCAGCATGGAAACCATCAAGCGGGCGACGCCCGCGGGCAGTACATCGGCGATTTCCGGCCTGAACTCGTCCACCACGGCCCCATCATAGTTGGTGACGCGATCGACCATCCGCGGCGCGATGTGGACTCCGTCGTCCGGGAAGGTAGTGAAGGCCGACGTGTGCTCGAGCAACGACAGGTCGGAAGCGCCCAACGCCAGCGGAAGGTTGGGGACGAGGCGCGAGGTGATGCCGAACTTGCGGCAGAGCTTGATCACTTTGTCGACCCCGACCCTGGCGATCAGGCGGACAGCGGGGACGTTCCGCGACTCAGTCAGCGCGTGGAGCAGCGTGATGTTTCCTTCGAATTTATTGTCGTAGTTGTGCGGAGCCCAGATCCCCGAGGAGGTGGGAAAGCTCACCGGAGCGTCGAGAATGGTGCTGAAGGGGCTGATGCCATCCAGCAGCGCCTCCGAGTAGACATAGACCTTGAACG